>Ga0209542_10000339_pt1 | contig 115795 bp, 125 predicted proteins | sample RifCSPhighO2_01_FD_184028 | JGI IMG/M metagenome (GOLD analysis project Ga0209542, IMG submission 184028) | Soil microbial communities from Rifle, Colorado - Rifle CSP2_plank highO2_0.1 (SPAdes) (version 2) | ecosystem: Environmental > Terrestrial > Deep subsurface > Rock core/Sediment ...
GCACTATGCCGCCTGTTTCCAGCGCCACGTCGGTTCCCGAGCCTATCGCTATTCCTATGTCGGCCTGTGCAAGAGCGGGGGCGTCGTTTATCCCGTCCCCCACCATCGCTACCTTATGGCCCTCGCTCTGCAGCTTCTTTATCCTTGACGCTTTATCCCCCGGAAGCACGCCGGCCATGACTTCATCAATGCCAAGCTCCTGCGCCACCGCACGGGCCGTACGCTCGTTGTCGCCTGTCATCATCATGACGCGCTTTCCCATTTTTTTAAGCTCCGCCACGGCCTTCGCAGAATTTTCTTTCACGGTATCCGCGACCGCTATAAGTCCAGCCGCTTCCGCGTTTTTGGCAATTATTATGACGGTCTTTCCCTGCCGTTCCAGCAACATTATATCCTTCTCGCGCTTCGCAATTTTTACCCCATTGCCCTTCATGAATCCTGCATTCCCTGCCAAAACCCTGTCTTTTGCTATCCGTGCCGAAACGCCTTTCCCGGAATGCGCAAAAAATCCCCTGACGGGCTTCGGCTTTATCCTTCTTTTGCGCGCCTCGTTCATTACGGCCTCTGCCAGCGGGTGCTCGGATGCGGCCTCTACCGACGCCGCCAAAGAAACGACTTGATCATCACTTACTGCATAAGAAATAATATCCGTAACCTCCGGCTTCCCCTTGGTCAGCGTCCCGGTCTTGTCCATCACTATCACGCCAGCCTTGTGAGCTGTTTCCAGGGCCTCGCCCCCCTTGATAAGTATTCCGTTCTCGGCCCCGAGGCCCGTGCCGACCATGATCGCAGTAGGCGTTGCCAGACCCAGTGCACAGGGGCATGCTATTATGAGCACAGACACCAAAGACGTGAAAGCAAACGCGAATCCTATTGAAGGGTACCAGAACGCAAAAGCCCCGAGCGCGATTACGATGACGGCAGGAACAAAATAAGAAGAAACCGCGTCTGCCAGCCTCTGGATAGGCGCCTTCGACCCCTGCGCTTCCTCGACAAGGCGCACTATCTGAGATAGCATAGTGTCTGTGCCTACTTTTGTCGCCCTGAAACGAAATGAGCCGAACTTGTTTATCGTGGCTCCTATTACAGTATCCCCCTTCTTCTTTCCGGCCGGCATGCTTTCGCCTGTTATCATGGACTCGTCAACGCTGCTCTCGCCTGACAGCAAGACTCCGTCCACCGGTATCTTTTCGCCCGGCTTCACCATCACAACGTCGCCGGCTTTGACGTCGCCGACGTCAATGCTTATTTCTTTTCCTTTCCTAATGACTGTAGCGGTCTTGGTCTGGAGGCTCATCAGTTTTTTTATAGCATCCGATGCGCGGCCTTTTGCTATAGCCTCCAGATACCTGCCAAGAAGTATCAGCGTCGTTATCACGGCGGCGGTATCAAAATACATGCTGCCTTCAATGCCCAGCAGAACTACGGAAGCGCTGTAGAAATAAGCAACGCTTGTTCCCAGTGCTATAAGCGTGTTCATGTCGGCGCTCCTGTTGCGAAGCGCCGTCCACGCGCCTGCATAAAAATCACGGCCGACCCAGAACTGGACTACGGTGGCCAGCGCCAGAAGAATGCCGGGCACGGAAAGCCATGCCGCGTAAAACCATTCGGGAAAGCTGCCTATGAATATGGCGCCCGAAAGCACAGAGCCAACATAAAGTTTTTTTCTGAGCACGAACAAATCCTGTTTCTTTATCTCTTCCATGTGCCCGGCATGGCCTGCGTCGCCTCCATGCGCGCCGTGAATCGCGGCCTTGTAGCCTGTCCTGTTTATTGCATCGGCTATCGCATTTTCGCTCGTTCTTGACGGGTCAAAGCTCACGACGGCCTTTTCCGTTGCGTAGTTGACCCGCGCCGAAATTATGCCGGCTTCTTTCTTCAGCTTCTTTTCTATGGTATTTGCACACGTTGCGCAGTGCATCCCGGAAATCCCGATAATGCACGTTTTATTCCCGCCTTTAATGGGTTTCATCTGCTTCGCCGCCGCGCAATGATCTTTATCGCTTTTCCTGCATATTATATGCAAGTGCAAAGAAGTAACCCAAGCCGTAAGCGGCTGCAACGCTGCCCGCCAGTCCCAGTGCAAGCATAAGAGGGCTTGTCCAGAATCCGGGATAAAGTATGTCCATGACCGAAGGCTGCCCCATCAGCCCGTGCCATATGTATCCTGCTACGTCAACGACCGCTACGGTTGCCGACGATGCAATTCCCAATGCCTGCGGTTTCAATGTCATGCTATCGCCTTATACATATCTGAATTAGATATATCTATTGATGACAACTATTTAAGTCTTTTCCATTCGATTATTGCCATGCAAGCCCGTTCAAGCATGATAAAATATTTCATACTCCGGCATCTCGGCAGAAAGCGGATGACGGGCTATGAACTGCTTGCAGAAATAGGAAATATTACAGGAAAACAGCCGAGCACAAGCCAGATATATCCCGTCCTGAACGGCATGGAAAAATCCGGCTACCTTGCGTCAAAAACGGGATTCTACGGCAAGAGAAAATCGAAGTCCTACAGCCTCACTGCTTCGGGAAAGTCCCTTTCTTCGGCGATAGAAAAACATTTTGAATCCATAGTAAGGGCGATAATAAGCGATAAAATAAGGGTATGCGCCCACTGCAATTGCGAGATACTGAAAGGCCACTACAGCAAGGTCATATGCGGCAGGAAACTTGACTTTTGCTGCAGCGCGTGCGCCGCGTCGTTCGCGCAAAAATGAATATCCCGATTCAAAAGCTCATGCGGCAGAAGCTGCCTTGTTCATTATTCTTACTTCGTCTATCATGCCGTTGAAATAATGCTTATTCCCTCCGCTTGACGGCGCTCTCGTGCCTATCCTTGTTGAATCTATTCCTGCACCTTCAAAAGTCTCCTGCGGCGCGGGCAGTATGGGAGGATATTACGCCACTCGCGCGCAATGAGTGGATTTGTTGGGTTACGTCTGGCAAAAAAGAGGAGACGAAGAGTATTCGCATCAAGAAGGCTCTCTCGAAGCTTAAAGGCGGAATGCGAAGGCCTTGCTGTTGGGTAGGTTGCCCTCATCGCTCCAAATAATCTGAATCGGCGCACGGCGTCAGTTGCTTCAATGGAAGATTTGGTAAAGCAATATGGTGATTATCTTAAGCTTTTTGACGCAAGAATGACTGATCGCCTGATTATCATGGATTGGTCGGCGACATGATTTCAAATCTCTCTGAGAGATATAATATTTTCAATATTTTTCTTTGGGATAAACCTTGGACTTTTCTTTTTCTAAAAGAAAAGGATTGGGATGGACTGGTCGGGATTTGAACCCGAAGCCTCTACCTCTCATCGAAGTTTTTGATTAAGCTTTTTACCAAAAAGCTTATGCGAAGGTAGCGATCTTCCGTTGATCTACCAGCCCGTGCGTATATTTACATCATACAGCAAACTTTAATGCTCTTTACGCCAATTAAAAATATGAAAAGGTTGTGGGCGCCGTGGAGGCTGGAGTATGTCAAGAACGCATTCAAGAAGCAGAAGTGCATTTTCTGCCATCTGCCCGGGAAAAAACAGGATGAAAAGAACTATATTCTATACAGAGGCGAGAATGTCTTCGTGATGCTTAACGCGTATCCGTACTCGCCGGGGCACATCATGGTCTCCCCCTACCGCCACGTCGACCGCATAGCGCGCATGAGCGAAGAGGAACGCACCGAGATGACAGGCATTGCGGCAAAATTCTCCATCATACTGGAAAAGGCGGTGAATGCCGAGGGCTTCAACATGGGCATCAATCAGGGCAGGCCTGCAGGGGCAGGATTTGACAAGCACGTCCATATGCATGTGGTGCCGCGCTGGAAGCACGACGTCAATTTCATGGTTCCGGTTGCCGGAACAAAGGTAATGCCCGAGATGCTGGAACAGACTTACGCAAAGATAAAGGCTGCCATGAAGTCAATGCCATTATAAATAAGGATATAGTTGATTCCTTGGTTTTAGCAACGTCGCGGACTTATATAGAAATAAGCTAACGAGGCTTTGCACCTAAAGTCCAAAATCGGTCAACCGGTTGTATTTTGACCTTCTAAAATCACAACATCTTGTGTTCATTGGCTACTTTTCGTGCAAAGCCAGCTAACGACACTGCTGACGATGAAAACCGTGAGAAAATGGAGGGAACGCTGCCGAAACGGAAGAAACGCCAGAAAACATTTCAATTTTCCGGATGCCGCCTGCATTTGGCTTTCCTTCTTATCTGAAGCCTTCAGGCTTCCCTCAAATAACCCCAGTTGTGCAACTTGTCGCTGTCCTCAAACCAGCGGTCGCCGATGTCTTTTCTATAGTACATGTTGGGTATCATGATGTTTTCAATCCTGTTGTATGCCTGAGCCTGAGCTTGTTTCATTGTCTGGCCGAGGCCTACGACTATCAAAGCTACGCCCTTGATGCTTGTGACAAGCCACTCGTTGTTGAACTTCCTGATGTCTTCTATGTGTATGCCGACGAAATCCGGCTTCTTGAACATGATGACGGCATCCTTGGAATACGTTTCAAAAAGCCTCTTGTCCTTGTACGGATAGGGCGGAACTACTATCCTGACGCCGACCTGAAAGCCGCTTCTTGCCTTGAACTTGGAAAGCGTTCCTTCCGCCATGCCGTGGAGGAATTCGCCCATAGGCATCAGAATGCCTTCCTGCTGTATGCTTATTGTGGGGTACCCGAAACGCGACGTGAATTCAAGCGGATAAATCCCGTTGTTGTTGACTATGCAGTTGATGTCTATGTATCCCACGTATTTTTCCCGCCTCAGTACAGATTCCATTTTTTTCAGCGTTGCCGAGAATATCCTGTTCGGCTCGCTAAAAAACATCGATGTTCCCATCTCGCCTGTCGATGGCCCTATATTGCCCGGGAAGAGTTTCTTGTGCTCGAAATTGACGTTTATGGGCTGCATGAATTCGTAACCGTTGAAGAACGCGCCAACTGCAACCTCAACTCCGTTTATCTTCCTCTGCAGCTGAAATTCCTTTATCCTGTTCGACCACGTGGCCTTGTAATCCTCAAGCATATGGATTATATCCTTGCCGTCCTCTTCCTCGCCGACAAAAAGCAGCTGCTTCACGTTCTGCGCCTCGCCGCTCGGCTTTATGACGTACTTGTTCGGGTTTTTCTTGACGTATTCTATGGCCTCGTCGAAAGAAGTGAAATTCTCCTGCGGTATGATCGGAACGCCGGCCTTCTTGAGCTCGTTCTGCCCGAAGCCCCGGTCGTCCTCAAGCTTGTCGGTATAAGGCGTCCCGCCGACCACAAGCTTGCCTTGCTGACGTAACTTTTGCGCTTTCTCGCCTTGCCCAAGAACATCATCAAAAACTATGACATCGGCCCATTCCACATCCTTTTCCCAGTCTTCCGTCTTCGGAACGAAACCGTCGGCCACCGCCTTCTCGTCCTTGCTGTCTATGAAATATTTGACGTTGTGGCCTTCCTTGACGACCTGCCAGGCTACGTCGCTTATGAGCCCTTCCAGAGAAACAAACAGGAAATTTTTGGGTATCATGTAAACAATCTTGCCTTATTTAATTAGGGGTAAAATAATTTATACTTTTCTATTCACGAACGCTATAATTCCCAAGACAACCTGTTCCGGAGTTTTGTCCGACGTATCAATGACAAAATCCGCCTCTTTTTCCTGAGAAAAGGTGTCAAAACCGTACAGCTTTCTGAACGTCTTTCTCTCAAGGCCGTCCTTCTCATTGACCGTTCTGGCGGCCGATTCAACGCTTATCCCGTCCCTTTTGGCGTATCTTTCCGCTCTTTTTGCCGGGGACGCCTTGAGCCATATCTTTGCGCCGGCTATTTCCTTGAGGAAATGAATAGCCAGCTTGCCGTCTATGACAATGTCGCCTTTTTTCGCCTTTTCTACCATGAGCCTGTCTATGGCTTCGTGAAAGTCCTTTGAGGAGCCTTTTTCGCTTCCGAGGAACTCCACCGCTTCCTGCGTCTTGCCTTTCGAGAAGCTCTTGAAATATTCGCCGGCGGAAAAGAACTGCAAACCAAGCTTTTTGGCAAGAAGCCTTCCGGTTGTCGTGGACCCGCAGCCCGGCTGGCCCGAAATCGCTATGACGGTCATGTAATCATCATTAGACGCGTAAAATAAATAGCTCACGGGCGTCCGGAACAAGCCATTTATAAGTTTAATCCACAAAATAGCTTCATGATATGCGGTTCCGCAAATCTCATTTTCAGGTAACTTTCTCGGTTATATTTAGCCGCACGTCTTAATAATCAAAGTTGATGCTTCATGGAAAAAAACTACGACCCAAAAATCGCCGAACGGAAATGGCAGGAAGAATGGGAAAAGGAAGGCGTTTACCGCTTTGATGCCGAAAGCGCAAAGCCCTTGTTTTCAATAGACACACCTCCGCCTACTGTTTCGGGAAGCATGCATATAGGCCACGCATTTTCCTATTCGCAAATGGATTTCATAGCGCGGTATCACCGTATGAAGGGCGAGAGCGTATTCATGCCTTTCGGCACTGACGATAACGGTCTTGCAACTGAACGACTCATAGAAAAATTAAATAATGTCCGTTCAAAAAAAATGGACAGGGACAAATTCATAGAACTTTGCCTTGCAACGCTTGAAAAAATAAGACCGGACTTCGTCGCGGACTGGAAGCGCATCGGCATATCCGCGGACTGGGGCATATTCTACTCCACTATCAACGAGCACTGCAGACGCATATCGCAGCAATCGTTCATAGAACTATATAATAAAGGCTTGGAATACCGGACGAAAGCGCCGTTCATGTGGTGCCCGTTGTGCCAGACAGCGATAGCGCAAGTGGAGTTAAAGGACGTGGAGAAGGACTCAAAGCTTGTTTATATTAAACTGGATGTGGAAGGCGGGGGGCATATAAGCATAGCTACTACAAGACCGGAACTTTTCGGTTCGGCTGCCGCCGTATACGTGCATCCGGAAGACAAGCGCTATAGCAATCTCATAGGCAAGAAAGCGACAATACCGATTTACAACAGGAAAGTACCGATAATGGGCAACGACGAAGCTGACACGGAATACGGCACAGGCGCGGTCTACCAGTCCACGTTCGGCGACATGACCGACGCGGACTGGGCCAAGAAGTTCAAAACAGAAGTCACGGAAATACTCAACCCCGATGGCACGCTAACTGCAGCAGCCGGGCCTTATGCAGGCATGAAGACTGCCGAGGCACGGGAAAAGATAATACAGGACCTGAAACCCTGGACCGAAAAAATTGTGCCCCTCAGGCACGCGGTAAACGTGCATGAAAGGTGCGAAACTGACATAGAAATCCTGCCCACTTACCAGTGGTTCATCAAATATCCATCCAAGGACGTCATGCTCGCCGCAGGCGCTGCGCTCAAATGGCACCCCGAGCACATGAAGAATAGATACGACAACTGGGTAAAGGGCCTGAAATGGGACTGGTGCATTTCAAGGCAGCGATACTTCGGCATACCGTTTCCGGTATGGTACTGCAAGAAATGCGGAGAGGTAATGCTCGCTGATGCCAAGGATCTGCCGGTGGATCCGCTGGTTGATAGCCCTGAAAAGAAATGCAGGTGCGGCTCTTCGGACTTCAAGCCTGAAAAAGACGTAATGGATACATGGGCTACCTCGTCCCTGACCCCGAAAATAAGCAGGGAATTGATGAAAGGCACTCCGGCTTACAAGAAACTTTTCCCGATGAGCCTTCGCCCCCAGGCTCACGACATAATATCGTTCTGGCTGTTCAACACGACAATAAAGTCGCTGCTCCATGAGGGAAAAACGCCATGGAACAATGTGATGATATCCGGCTGGGCGCTTGACCCGCAGGGCAGGAAGATGTCCAAGAGCAAGGGCAACACGATAAGCCCGCAGGAGATGACGAAGAAATACTCGGCAGATGCCCTGCGTTTCTGGGCAGCTTCGTCAAACTTGGGCGAAGATCTTCCTTTTCAGGAAAAGGAGCTTGTCACCGGCATGAAGACTATCACAAAATTATGGAACGCCGCCAAGTTCGTTGCATCGTCCACCGAAGGCGCTGTAACAGAGCCCAAAACGCCGCACCCGGCAGACGCATGGCTTCTAACGAAGCTCGCTAAAGCCGTTAACGCCTCCACAGGCGCTTTCGAGAATTATGAATATTCAAGGGCAAAGATGGAAACCGACCTGTTCTTCTGGCGCGTTTTCACTGATTATTACATAGAGATCGTCAAGGATAGGATATATAATCCCGACAACTACAGCAAGCAGGATGCGGATTCGGCCAAGCATGCGTTGAGGATGGCGATGCTGGCCGTTCTCAAGCTCTTTGCGCCGATTATGCCCCATATCACCGAAGAAATCTACCGCACCGTCTTTGACATGCGCGAAAGCGTGCATAAATCGGCATGGCCAAAGATGAATTATTCTTACGAAAAAGAAGAAGCCGAAGGCGATGAGGCCGTAAAGGCGATCGATCATATAAGGAAATACAAGAGCGGGAACAAGCTTGCCATGAACGCCCCGCTAAAGGAAGTGATAACAGGGCAGAAGCTGTCCGCAGCTATGGCGGATGCCCTGAAGGCGACGATGAAGATAGGAACAATAACCTTCCGTGAAGGCGCGGGAACAATGGAAATAATTCAGTGATTATTATGGCGGAAGATCATACAAAAGGCTCAAGATACAGGCTGAGGAAGCTGCTGAAATTCCTGGGCTCCATCAGGGGGCGGCACACGGAAATGGTGACGGTTTATGTCCCCACAGGCTACAGCCTGCACGAAGTTTCCGCGCAGTTAAGGCAGGAGCAGGGCACTGCAGAGAATATCAAGTCCAAAGCCGTGAGGAAAAACGTGACGACTGCCCTTGACAAGATAATACGCCATATGCAGCTCTACAAGGCTACGCCGGAGAACGGCGTTGCATTCTTCTGCGGCAACGTTTCCGAGAAAGAAGGCGTCAACGACATAGAACTCTGGGCGATAGAGCCGCCGGACCCGATAAGGACCAAGATGTACTGGTGCGACCAGACGTTCATTCTCGAGCCGTTGCAGGCGATGGTGGAGGAAAAGGAAGTCTACGGGCTCGTGGGCGTGGACAAGAGCGAAGCCGATATAGCGATGCTGAAAGGCAAGAAGATAGAGGTCATAAGCCATTTTGATTCCATCGTCCCGGGAAAGACGAAAGCGGGCGGCCAGAGCAGCGCAAGGTTTGCCCGCGTCCGCGAGGGCATGCTGAACGACTGGCTGAAGGAGATAGGCGACGCCGTCAACAGCACCTTTGAAGGGCACAAGGAGCTGAAAGGGATACTTCTTGGAGGGCCCGGCCCGATAAAGGAGATGTTTCTGAAAGAGGACTACCTCCACATGGACATAAAGAAGCTTGTGCTTGGAACCGTGGACACGTCCTATACCGGCGAGCACGGCCTGCATGAGATACTGGAGCGCGGGCAGGACCTGATAAAAGAGGCGTCTGTAGTCAGGGAAAAGAATTTGCTCGCCAAGTTTTTGGAGAATCTGCAGAAGCCGGAAGGCCTTGTCGCATACGGCTTTCGCGAAGTCGACAAATACCTGAAGATAGGAGCCGCTGACACGGTCATAGTTTCAGAAATGCTGACGCTAAAAGAAATAAAATACGAATGCCGGTGTGGGGAGAAGATACGCTTCGTGAAGGAGGAAGAAAAGAACGCCCGGATATGCGAGGTCTGCAAGTTCCCGATGAAGATTCTTGGCGAAAAGGACATAATCGAATATTTTGAGGAAGAAACGAAGAACTACGGAGCCAAGCTTGAAGTAGTCTCCGGCGAAACAAAGGAAGGCGCCCAGTTCGAGGCGCTTGGCGGCGTGGGGGCGTTTTTGCGGTATAGAGTTTAAATATTTTATTGGGATAAAAACTCTGAGAATATGGGATTTCTGCCTTGGAGGAAGAAATATCCTGGCAATGCACCGAAAAATCATGCAAATCCATGGAATGTTGATCTAACGCCCTATATTGAACGGCAGATCACAGTTTATCAACATGGCATAGTCAAGACAAATGATGGTCGTAAAGAAGTAAGGCATACAAGACAGTCCGGCTATCTATCCCAAATTTATCCCGATGGTTCATTATGGTTGGGAGCTACCCCTAAGGCGGGAAGTGGCGGCCGGAACATCAAGGCACATTTCAATGGATCCGGCGTGGATATGACAACCTACAAAATAACTGCAATGGATGACCAAGGATTGGAAAGGACTTTATATGACAGCCGCCCAAACTTCAGTTATTCCAATATCACGGACAAAGATTCGTCGGCTCCTCCAAATAAAATTTCTATCGGGTAAGAATTTCCAGCACGCGTCTACCGTTCTTTAGCTCCTGCAACCGCCAACCGAACGAAAGGGCAGGCAGCTTACGCTGGCATGATCTTTTCGCCAACGAATCTACTGCCGGTTCCAAAGACTTATATATCTTGGGATTCCATAATCTATAATGACTATGCAAAAACTCGCCGATGGAAGGCATGAAGCGAAATGGGTGACCATATCCACGGACGAATATGAGAGCATGCTTGCCACTATAGAAACGCTTTCCCACCCGCAAGCCATGAATAAGATAAGGAAGGGAGAAAAGGAAAGGCTAGAAGGAAAACTCAAAAGCCTTGAGCAGTTAAAGAATGAACTGAAAGATTAAAAATCGTCTTTATGCCATATGGCTTCTATTTCTACCTGTTTATCCGTTTCGTTTATTACATAAACGATTCTCCACCGTTTCTCGAATCGCATCTCCCATTTCCCTGCCAGAGGACGCCTTAACGGCTTTCCGTATGCCCTTGGATCCTGTTTCAGCTTTTCCACTTTGTTGAAGAATCTTCTCTGCAATTCCTTGTTGAAAATTATCAAATCATCCTCTGCGGTTGGAGTCATTTTTATGGCATAATTGTCATTATCCATTGTGTTCTTAGGATGCGGGCAGTATTTAAGTTTAACTTGTAGTATTCAAAATCTATAAGCGAAACATGAACGCTCACCCCCAAAAAATCCCCGTATTGCCCCTCCGCTATTATGTTCTCCTGCAGCGACGGGCTCTTCTTGGCGCAGTCATCAGTAATGGCATGCTTGACTTTGAAATTGACGATGCCATTCGGTATCGTAAAAAGGGATTAATTGATGCCGCATAATTAATGCGGGCTTCCGTCCGACAAAGCCGACAAAATAAAGCCTTCCGCGACCCTTGCCCTGAACGCCATGGCCAGGGAACTTGCCAAATCCGACAAAGACGTCATCAATCTTGCCGTCGGAGAGCCGGACTTTCCAACGCCTGAGAATATACGACTTGCGGCCATCTGTGCCATAAACGAGGGCTTTACAAAATACACTCCTGCCGAAGGATGCCCGAACTTCCTGAAGCCATAGCGCAGAAGCTTGTGAAGGATAATGTCCTGAGATACCGCGCTGATGAGATAATAGTTTCCAACGGCACGAAACACTCTAAATTAGTCGCGTTGCAGGCGGAACTCCTGTTTTTGCCGAAACTTTCGATCTTGACCCGGAAAGCATAGAAAAATCGGTGAGCAAAAACAAAAGCCGTAATAATAAACACGCCTAACAATCCGACAGGCGCGGTATTCCAAAGAAAAAACGGTTAGATTCTGACAGGAAGCCGGAAAAGCTTCGCCGCATTCTTTGCGCATGCCCTGCCGACTTCCGTAATATCCATGCCTTTTATTTCCGCTATCTCGGCCGCCGGGATTTTGATGTTCGTAGGCTCGCCCAAGAGCCTGCCGCTTTCGTCTTTTCCGCCAAACCATGGCGAATCCGTTTCCAGCATGAGATTTTCCATAGGAATATCACGGATGACTCTCTTATGGCTTTTTGAACGTGCTGAAACAGGGCCTACAGAAACCAGCCATCCGCGGTCTTTTATCGCGCTTGCAAATCTGTTCTCGCCCCACATATGAAGCTGCACGCGCTCTGCGTTATGTTTTTCAAGTATCTGCATTGCATCCGCATGCGCGTCGCGGGTGTGGACTATGAGTACTTTATCTAATTCCTTCGCGAACTCTATGGATTTCGCAAAAAGCTCCTTCTGCTTCTCCTGCCAGTAAGGCTCCTTTATCCAGAAATAATCAAGCCCTTGTTCGCCCACGCCCACTATATCTTTTTCATGCTCCCGTATCCATGCGAATGCCTTGTCTATGTCGCTTTGCGCCAAATCCTTGACATATTCCGGATGGACGCCGGCCCCCATAAACATGAATCCCTTGTGCTTGCGCGAAAGCTCAAGGCCTCTTTGGAAGTCCTTTGGGTGCGTGGAAGGGCTTACAACCGCTTTCATTCCTGCATCTTTGCATCTTGCTATGACATCGTCAGCATTCTTCATGAGTTCAAGATGGCAATGCGAGTCTATCATGCTATCACATACAAAGAGATATTTTAATGATGTTGCATTGCCCTTAAAATAACGTTAAGACGGGAATAGAATTACTTCGCCCTGACAAAAACGGCATTGACCGCGCCGTCCTGACTCGGCCTGCTTGTGATTTTTATGAGGCCGATGTCCGAGTCAACTATCGCGCCCTTGCTGAGTATGTTTCTTCTTGAGAACTGCATGTTGGCAACGTTGTCTTTGACCGTGATTATCTTCGCCTTGACGCACTTTCCGTCCTTCATGACATTGGCGCAATCGGAGGAATAGAGAACATTCTTGGAATGCCCGCCGCGGGTGCGTATCTGCACGGCCTTGACTTTTCCAAGCGTGGCGGGATAGAAATCCCTGCCGGCATCCATCCTTCTCTTCTTGCCGTGGCTCTGGATGAGCTTGCCCGAAGGGCCTCTCTTGGATCTTAGTCTCCACTGCGTCATATTATCTTAAGTTCATAGCCAAATTATCTATTTAAACGTATCTGCAAATACAAGTCTTATTCCAAGTTTTGGAGGTTTTGAAATATGGAGAGACCAATAGACGTTCTAAACAACGCAAAAGGAAAAAGAGTTCTTATAAAACTCAAAAACGGCACCGAGATTTCAGGCCAGTTGCAGGCAATGGACCTGCACCTGAACATGTGGCTTGAGAGCGCGGACCAGACTTTCAACGACAAGACGACGAAGCTGGGAACGGTGCTTGTCAGGGGAGACAATATACTCTACGTGTCGCCTGAAAAGAGTGAGTAAAGATGGCAAAAGGAACACCCAGCTTTGGAAAGCACCAGACAATTTCGCACATAAACTGCAAGAGATGCGGTCGCCATAGTTACCACATCAAGATGCAGAAGTGCTCGGCCTGCGGCTATCCAAGGGCAAAGATACGCCAGGAAGCTTGGAGAAGAAAGCTTACCAACAGAAGCGCGAGGAAAGCCGTCAAAGTACTTCACATGAAGCAAAAGACGACCCGCCGCGGAAGGCCGGGAAGTTACCGCTGATTCTCGCATGCGTTTTTATTTTTATCTTTCTAATCTTTGCTATCGGGCCTGTAGCTCAGCCTGGCAGAGCGTGAGAACAACACGCACAGAGAGCACCTGCCTCTTAATTCGGAAGGCGATGCCTCCAAAGAGGTCAGCAGGGAGTCGCGAGTTCAAATCTCGTCGGGCCCATCTGAGATTGATACCTTTAGACATCAACTGTTAGATAAAAATAGCATATGACACATAAAAATACAGAGTCCATTGTTCTTAATGCATTTTTGACAGCAGCCCTGCCGGATACTGCAATTTTGTGACGCAGACTCAGGCATCCACGGAAGTGGCCGACAACATAGCAATCGGCACGAACTCCGTGGACACCGGAACGACCGCCATGGGTCTCGACATTGGCGTTCCGTTCATTAATACCGTGACTTGCACGGTGATTGCGGATTCCGGCCAAAGGAATTTGCTTATCCAGTTCAATTCGGAAACGTCCGATACGGTCACGACGTATGGAGGATCGTATTACACCAAGGCCGTCAACGAATAACGAGATGAAGCGGGGTTGTATAAAATCAATTCACTCAATTCTATTTTGACTGCGCTATTCTTATTGGCGGTCTTGCCAACGGGTGCATATGCGGAAACGACGTTCTTTGATAATGCAGGCGATGCTTTTATTATGGGCAGTTCTCCAGCAGGCGAAGTAATAGGAGGAATAACTGATGGAACGGCAGGCGGAGGAGGTTGTTTATATGAATGGAACTGCACGGGCTGGAGTGAATGTCTTTCGTCTGGGAAACAGACAAGAAACTGCATCAATATCGGCAGTTGCCCTGACATATATAAATCCCCGGAAATAAACCAAAGTTGCACCTACACTCCTCCCGAAATCGTCGAGAAAGAAGATAAATGGCCGAAAAACAAAACCGAAAACGCAAACGGAAAGGAAATCATGGATAACAATCATATATTCCTTTATTTTATGGCAGCCACCATAATTGGCTTCGTTGCACTCTATTTAAAAATAAAATTAAGCGATGTTTATGCGAAAGACGCTACAAAGCTTAAAAAGAAGCGCCTTTATGCATAAAACAACTCATCTTACTTTCTCCCCGTCATTGACTTTCCGCACAGGCGAGAGTATCGCGGCCTCGTCGCCTGCCGCAAGTATCATGCCTTGGGATTCGACGCCGCGGATCGTCGCAGGCTCAAGGTTGGTTATGACAGTGACTTGCCTGCCTTTCAGCTCCTCGGGTTCGTAGAATTTTCTTATGCCTGAAACTATCTGGCGCTTTTCGCTGCCAAGGTTAACGGTAAGTATGTACAGCTTGTCTGCATTCGGATGCGCTTTCACGTCCTCAATCGTGCCGACCGTCAGCTCAATCTTTTGGAATTCCTTCACCGGTATCATGCCGTTTTTCACCTCTATGGTTTCTTTTGCATCGCCCTGCTTTATTTCTTTCGCCGCTTCTTTCTTTTCAGGCGCGTATTCCAGGTTCACAAACAACTTCTCTGCCTTTATTTTTGCGCCCTTCTTCAGGCTGTCTTTGCCCACGTCCGTTATGTCGTGTTTTGCGCCCAGAGCTTGAAGCGCCCTGCCGGCCGCATAAGGCACGAAGGGCTGCAGAAGTATGCATGCGTCCTTGAGGCGATTGGCGGCAAAGAACATGGTCTCTCCGCTTTCAGCGGCATTTTCCCACGGCTTCTTGTGCTGGAAGTATCTGTTAAGCTCGGTACACAGGGACATTATCGCCTCAAGCGATTCGTTGAAGCGGAAGTCCTTCATGTATCTTGCGACATCTTCCGCCTTTTCGGAAAAGAGCTTCTCCAGAGCCCGCTCATCCTTGCCTTTTTTGCCCATGGGCAGGCGGCCGCCGAAGTTCTTCTCCATGAACGACGTCACCCTGTAGAAAAGATTCGAGAAATTCGAGACAAGCTCGGAATTGACGCGCTCAACCATCGCCTTCTCGGAGAAATCGCCGTCATCAAACGGCGGTATTTCCCTGAGCATGAAGTATCTTAGGGTGTCAGCACCGTATTTTTCAGCAAGCATAAACGGATCAACTACGTTGCCCAAACTCTTGCTCATCTTCTGGCCGTTGACGGTTATGTAGCCGTGGACGAACAGCGACTTGGGCAGCGCGAGCCGTGCCGAAAGCAGCATCGCCGGCCAGTAAACGGCGTGGAATCTTATTATTCCCTTTCCTATGACATGCACGTCCGCCGGCCACCATTTGTCGTAGCTCTTCGCATCCTTTCCGTAGCCGACAGCGGTCTGGTAAACGTTCAGGGCGTCAAACCACACGTACATGATCTGCGAAGCGTCGCCGGGCACCGGCACGCCCCAGCCTTTGGCTCTCTTCACAGAGCGGGAAACGCTGAAGTCTTCAAGCCCTGAACGGATAAAGCTCATCACCTCGTTCTTCCTTGATTCGGGCGCTACTCTGAGCTCTCCGCTCCCTATCAGCTTTTCCAGCTTCTTCTGGTATTTTGAAAGCCTGAAAAAATAATTCTCTTCCTCAACGGTCTCGGGCTCCTTCTTGTGCTCCGGGCACAACCCCTTTTCAAGCTCGCTTTCCGCATAGAAGGCTTCGCATCCGACGCAGTAAAGGCCCTTGTATTTCTTCTTGTATATGTCGCCTGCCTTCTCGCACAGGCGCCACATCTCCTGCACGCCCTTGAAATGCTCTTCCGGCACCGAAGAACGCAGGAACTTGTTGTACGAAAGGCCTATCTTGTCCATGAATTGCCTGAACTTTTCCGCGTTCCGTTCGCAGAGCTGCGCAGGCGTTATCCCCTCCTTTTCGGCGGCCTGAACGTTTTTGAGGCTGTTTTCGTCCGAGCCTGTGGCAAGAAAAACCTTGTCGTCGTTAAGCCCGTGCCATCGGGCTATTGCGTCGGTCTGTATGAATTCCAGCGCATGCCCTATGTGCGGCGCCGCGTTCACGTACGGTATTGCCGTGGTTATGTAGAATTTTTTCATGCATGTCACCCGTGAAGAATAGTTAACCGCCGAAGATTTAAAATACAAAGCTTATTCCCGCCTATATGATGGGTAATAGATATTGCCTATCTTCAGGATTCACACATTCCTCGTATTTATGAAACGGGTATTCCGACTGCATTCGCACGCTCCATTCGTGCAAATCCTCTCCAGGAACGCGGAGATTGGCAAAATCCACCGGTTTATAATTGCCCTGCATGGTAAGTTTGCCGTCCGGAAGGAGCACGAGGGATTTCCTGTCTGTTACATGACCGTAAAAAGCGTCAAAATTTCCGTTATATGCAGATACGCCGTCCACTTGCCTGCTCTGCAGCCACAAAACAAAAATTGCGTTTCCTAAGGCGGTGCACTCTCCTATTCCAAATATGGGATTGTAAGACATTGAATTTTACTGTTGCCTGTGTTTTTATTCATTTACGTTATTGATATGTAAATCTGCATAAAATAATTACCAAAAAAATAAATTTTCAGAATCCCTGCTCCTCAACGAACCTTTGCACCGGAACTCTGGATTTTTCCATCTTCTGCCGGTGTTCCTTAAGGAAAGCCGCTATTTTTTCTGTTGCAATCTGCTTCAGCTCTCCTGACAGGAGCTTTCCGTCTTTGTAGTTGTTGTAAATGGCGCTTAGCTTGTCGTCATCCGGCTCAAGAGCGAACTTCAGCATCTGGAAAGACACGTCCACATCCGGATTTCCGCCTTTCTTCCTGTGCTCTTCCAACGAATCCCTTCCGCCTGAGAAGGCGTATTTCATTATCTTTTTCGACGCTTCTTCCGGGCTGTCTGTCAGCGCTATATACGAAGTAGGATCAGACGAAGACATCTTCCCGCCCTTCAGCCCCGGCATGAATTTATGGTATGTTGAACTGAGCTGGATGAAATTGAACCCCTTGATCCTCTGCGACATATCGCGCGCAAGGCGCAGGTGCGGATCCTGGTCGCATCCGACCGGGACGACCACCGGCATGGGCCCTTCAAACTGCGGCAGCTGCGCATGCAGCATATCCGAGGCTTGCAGAAGCGACGATGCCATTTTTCCCGGGCTTATGTCGCCGTATATAGCCTTGAACTCGTTGAAGGTCACGTGCCTTGCAAGCATGTTCGCCAGCGAATAGTAAGCCGAAGCCTTCTTCCCGTCTTTCGAGCGCATGGACTGAAAATAAAAATCGCATTTCCTGAGGTCAAGCCCAAGAGCAGCATAATTCATGAGATATTCCTCGATGGCCGTAGTTCTCAATTGCCCCATGTCGGGAATCCTCGAATTATACGCCTCCACGTCAGCGACTGTAATGTAGACTTTTGCCCCGAGCTTCTGGTAGAATATCATCTGCTCGGCCACCATCTTGTGACCGAAATGGAATTTGCCAGATGGCATGAGCCCCGTCATCATGACGAACGGCTGCTTGTTTTCGACTGCAGTTGCAATTCTTGAAAAATCCCTGTGACCGAATATTATCTTCCTGCGGAAGAGCATATTCTTGTTGAATTGCTCGGGAAGCTTGCCGAACGATTCGAGGCCGAATTCCTTCATGAGCTTGCCGTAATCTATCTTGCTCGGGACTTCCCATGGCGTTATTTTTGAAATCATGTTATCACAAACAGTATCTTTTCGTTAGTTTTTATATCTTCCTTTAAGCGCGTTGTAAAAACAGTCTCTATCGTGGCCTAAAAGATGGGAAGCGCCGGATCTAGTCACATTTCCTGCCTTCAATGCACCAAGTACGGCAATAATATATTTATCGATATATCCAATAGTTATCTCGAAATCTCCGCTGGCGTATAATTTGCATTTGCCACAAATCTGCATCAGCGCTCCTCGCAGTTCGTTATTGATATTCTGGCCTGCCACAAATTGTTTCATGATGATTACCGCTGCAATGAAAATGGTCTACCATCCACCTACCCGACCAGGCCTATCTTCCACGGCATCCCTTTTGTTCATGACATTTCTTGATTCTAGTACATCCAATTGCCTTTCGGTAAAAATTTCAAACTGCCGCTCGCCGAAGCTTGAACTTCTCAAAACACCTACGTAAGGTTCTCCTGTCTCTTTGTCCGGAATAGGCAGGTAATTTTCCATTATGTCAAGACCTCCGTCCATGTAGTGCATTCCGGGAATGTCGCATTTGCGGCCTTGCATCTTTCTGATGCGATCGTCAACAGGTGGCTTTCCTGTTTCCATTATGTATTCAATAGCCTTGGCCCTGATGAGAGGAGACATATAGGTACTATCGTCAAAAACGTCCACGATGACACCCAGAAATGCCATAGCTCGATCGATGCCGGCAGAATCCGGGTCGTAGTTTCCATTCATTCTTCCATCCCCCTTGTTTTTTCCCGACCAATATACTTCATTTCCGGTTTTTCATTGTCCGTTGGCGGACTGTAAAAAAGTCCTATATAGACCTCACTAATAATCTTGCCATAGTCTTCCAGCGATAAAAATACTGGAGAAGATACTCCTGCTATGAACCTTCCGCTCTCTCTAATTTCATATACATACATTTCTATCAACCTCCGTTTCAGCAAAATAAACCTTTCTTCTCCGATCGGAGAAGAAAATGCGGGAAGAAACATAGCCGCGGCTAATGAGGAATTTTACAGCATACTTCACGGCTCTTGCCGAAAGCCGCGTATCAGAAATTATCTTGCTTTGGCATGTCCCAAAGGCAATTGTTGCCGGATATTGATAGAAGTACCTTGTTCTCCGAATCCGTCAATCCAAAGGCGTCCACCCATCTTAATCACTTCTTTACAATGCATGGCAGAACTTAAATACCGGACGATAGGTGCAAAACCGATATTTAAGCATTGGACATGATCGTTTATTATGAAAGTAAAATTTGCTGGCATTGGATTGGAGAAAAAAATTCAGCAGGTATATTGCATGAAGGCCCCAAAAATCGACATAGAAGAAATGAAAAAATGGAAACAGCGCAATTTTGAGGAGCGGATGAAGTTCATAGACGAGTACGTGGAATGGCTCAGAAAGAACAAGATAAGGGAAATAAAGAAGTGATGCCTTTGTTTTGGTCATGTTTATGTTAGTCATCATCTGCGGCCTGCCGGGCACCGGCAAGAGCTTTGTCGCCGAAATCGCAGCTAAGAAGCTCGACGCAGCGCTGCTGAGAACCGATGCGATAAGAAAAACGCTTTTTCCTCGCCCTGCATATACCGAAGAAGAGAAAATGAAAGTATACCAAGAGATGTTTCGCATGGCAACGGAAAAGCTCGCCGAAGGAAACGTGGTGCTTGACGCGGTCTTTCCGCGCGAAAGCCTGCGCAAGCGGGCGCTTTCTTTGACAAAAGACTCTATTATCATACAAACTGTCTGCAGCGAAGATATTGCAAAAAAAAGGCTATCAGAAAAACGGCTGCTGAGTGACGCGGATTATGATGTTTATCTGAAAATAAAGAATGAGTTTGAACCCCTGCAAGAAAAACATTGTGTTATCAATACAGAGGCCGGCAAAGATAAAATAGAGAAGGAAATTCAGAGGCTTCTCGCGTAATTCTCTGCCAATAAGAAGTATTCGGCCGCTTCTTCCGGCTTCTTAGAAAACGCCGCTATCTTTCCTCTTACATATGCCCGGTAACATTTGTAAAAAGTGAGTAATGCTGCAGGAATTTCTTCCTTGCACGAAGAAATGAATATGTCCGCAAGATCCTTTCTCCCATGAAACTCAAGATCCATGGCCATGAAAGCTATATCGGAAACAGGATCGCAGAAAGCTATCCTATCGTTGAATTCTATGGCATCAAATATGTAGGGCGTTCCTTCAACTATGAAGATATTGCCGGAATGCAGGTCGCCATGGCACCGTATGGCTCCTCTTGACTTCAGAAGAATTTCATTGCCATGGATGAATCGCTCGATGCAACTTTTAATATAGCCAAGGCTTTCGGCATTTAATGCATCTTTTGTCTGGAGAAAATTCTCTTCCCAATTGAGCTTTATGTCATTTAAAGAATCTCTCCTATCGCCAATATTTTGCTTATGGAAAGCTGTTATGATGTCTGCTATTTTTTCCATCACTGCCCGGGTTATTTTTCCATCGGCCAGCATGCCTGTCATTATGCAGTTTTCAGGCATCTGCAACATTTTCACAGCATAATCAACGGCGTCGCCTTTTCCTATGCCTTTGCTGCCCACGGGCACGACGTCAAGATATATATCCGAAAACTTCGAGTTGATTTTAAGCTCTTCCTCGCAAAACCGCTTTCTTCTTTCAAGAGTCGAATAATCGAGGAACCCGAAGTTCACGGGCTTCTTCACCTTGTAGGCGTATTTCCCTGTCAGGAAAACCCAGGAAACGTGCGTTTCTACAACCCTGATTTTGGAGACCGGATGAGGATACGCCGTTTCCTTTGAAAGTATAGAAACGATATCGGCCATGCAAAAATACGGCGAAAAAGAAATTAATACATATACAGGATAGTAGTAGGATGAGTTCGATAAAAAACATGTCGCTTGCAGAAGAAGGCAAAAAGAAAATAGCATGGGCAGAATCCAGAATGCCCGTTTTGATGAAAATACAGGCGGATTTTCAGAAAACGCTACCATTCAAGGGCATTAGAATAGGGGCATGCCTTCACGTGACCAAGGAGACGGCCGTGCTGATGAAAACCCTGAAAACAGGAGGTGCAGCCGTGGCTCTGTGCGGTTCAAACCCGCTGTCAACGCAGGACGACGTGGCGGCAGCCCTTGCCGCACAAGGCATAGAAGTCTTCGCCTCGCACGGCATCGATAACGAAGGGTATTATAGGAATCTCAATGCCGTACTGGACACAAAACCGGGCATCACCATGGACGACGGCGCTGATTTGATAACCGAAATACACTCAAAAAGAAAGGAGCTTCTTGGCGTTGTAAAAGGCGGAACGGAGGAGACGACGACGGGCGTGATACGCTTCAGGGCCATGCAAAAGGAAGGCAAGCTCAAATTCCCCGTGATAGCGGTCAATGACGCCCGCTGCAAGAACATGTTTGACAACTATTACGGCACCGGGCAAAGCGCTCTGGACGGCATAATCCGCTCAACCAACATACTTCTCGCCGGCAAGACGCTGGTCGTGGCTGGTTACGGCCACTGCGGAAGCGGTGTCGCTGCAATGGCAAAGGGCATGGGCGCCCACGTCATTGTCACCGAAGTCGATCCTGTCAAGGCACTTGCCGCTTATTACGACGGTCATGGCGTCATGTCCATGGACGACGCCTCGGCGCTTGGCGACGTATTTGTAACGGTCACGGGCTGCAAGGCCGTGATAGTTGAGCGCCATCTGCGTGCCATGAGAGACGGCGCTATAATATCCAATGCCGGCCATTTTGACGTGGAAATAGACGTGAAAAGGCTGAAGGAAATTGCATCTGCCAGAACCCTGAAAGCCGGGCTTGACGAGTTTGTCATTGACGGAAAAAGAATTTACCTGCTCGGCGAGGGCAGGCTTGTGAATCTTGCCTGCGCAGAAGGCCATCCATCTGAAGTAATGGACCAGTCATTCTCATTGCAGGCATTAGCTGCAAAATACATAAATGAAAATAAGCTCGAGGCCGGCGTTCACCGAATACCCAAAGACGTGGACGACATGGTAGCCGCGATGAAGCTTGAGGCGCTTCGCGTAAAGATAGATGCGCTGACGCCCGAGCAGGAAAGATACCTTTCTTCATGGAACGAAGGGACCTGACGTGGACGAAAAAGCGCTTCTTTCCGAAGCGAAGGCTTTCATGGAGGGCGCCGATCCTGCCCATGATTTCTCCCATGTTCTTCGCGTTCTTGCGCTTGCAAAAGCAATATGCAAAAAAGAAAACGCGGATATGGAAATTCTTATTCCGGCAGCAATACTACATGACATAGGCAGGCAGGACAAATCCAGCCTGGAGAAGCGGCGCCTGTCGGCGGATGAAAGCGCTTTGATGGCATCGGAAATACTGAAAAAGCACGGCTTCCCTGAACGTAAAATAGGGAAAATACTTTACAGCATAACGGTTCATGGCTTTTCCAAAGGCGTAACCCCTGAAACGCTTGAAGCCAAAATATTGCAGGATGCCGACAGGCTTGATGCCATCGGCGCGATAGGAATGGCACGATGCTTCGCCGTTGGTGGGCAGTTGAAGAGACAACTCCACCACGCAGAAGACCCGCTTGCAAAAAACAGGGAGCCCGACGACGGCTTGTACTCGGTTGACCACTTTTACAGGAAACTCATGCTCCTAAAGAGCGGGATGCACACCGGCACCGGCAGGCGCCTTGCCGAAAGGCGCCACAAGTTCCTTGAAACTTTTCTGGAACAGCTGGAAACGGACATAAAAGGCCGTTAACGTTTTCTTGCGATAATTTTATAGTTAACCCAGTAAAGATTCCAGATATGATTTACCGGGTTCACATATATAGCAAATGACAGAAGTATCCGGGCAAAATTCTGTCTTTGCTGTACGTAGAGAATGCCTGAAAACTAATGCCATCTACTATAGTTCTCCAAGTACTTGCTTGTTTTCTTGGAGAACTATAACTTCCATTTTTCGCGGATTGTCAAATCATCGCCATTGCGAAAAGGAACACGCCGTAGCACAGAAACAATACCATCCCCTCCCTCATCCTGAAGTGTATGAAATGCGTCATGAAAAGGAACAGCGCGTTGAACCCTATCAGCATGGCGGCTATGGCGGTTTCAGTGCCGGTCAGCGTGACGTGGCCCATGACCGCCACAACCCCCACTATGAAAGTTAGGTTCGTCACAACCGACCCAACCACGTTGCCCATGGCCAGCGCCATGTTGCCTTTTCTCATGGCGCTCACGCTTATGCTGAGCTCGGGCAGCGTCGTTCCCATTGACAGTATCGTCGCGCCAAGCAGGCTTTCCGGCACGCTGAGGCTGCCTGCAAGCGATATTATCGAGTTCGTGACAAAATGTGCGCTTATGACAACGACGAATATTGACGATACCAGATAGGCGGCCGATTTTAAAGCCTGGGCCGAGCGGTAGCCGCCGCTTTTTGCGATGCGAATGCCCTGCCTCATGAAGCCCTCGGAAAATATATAGAAAAGCGACAGGCAAAAAAGCCCGAACATCATGCTTATGCTGCCGGCCATGATCATTATGAGCGCCACGAAAGACGTGGAAAGCACTGCATAGTTTATCTGCCTGCTGTCCGTCTTCCCAAGCTTGAACCCGAAAAGCGCCATGGCGCCAAAAACCAGCGTGAGGTTTGCTATGTTGGCGCCCATAACGTTCCCGACGCTCAGTATGCCCTCCCCTTTTAGCGAGGATATCGCCCCTATCGTCAACTCGGGCAATGAAGTGGAGACGGCGATGAATATAAACCCTATCGCCGCCTGGTCAATGCCGGAAATCTTTGCCAGCTTCTCGGCGTTGATTATCACGGTGTCGCTGAATTTCACCAGAAACGCTATGGACACCGCCAGAATTGCAAGATCTACAAGCATTCGGATAATTGGAGGCGCCGATATATAAAAATAAAATCCTGCATAAAAGACAAGAAAAAGCCGTTGAAAGAACTATTTGAGCACAACTTTCATGAAGTCATGCGCGACTTCCATTCCGTATTTCTTTGCGGCCGCTTCAAGCTCTTTCGGGCTCTGGTACCGTCTGCTTATATGAGTCAGTATCGTCTTCTTGGCGCGCGCTTCCTTTGCCGCCGCCGCGACTTCGTCTATTCTCGCGTGCTTGTAGCCGCTCATGTCGGTGACGTCCTCAAAGAACGTGCAATCGTGAATAAGAAGGTCTGCGTCGGCCGAAAGCGCTGCTATGTTCCTGTTGGGCATAGTGTCCCCCGTATACACGACCTTCTTTCCCGCTATCCTGACGGAAATGTCCTCGATTCCTATCCTCTTTCCCTTGTGGGCTGCGAATCCTTTTTCCTTTATTTCGCCGAAAATCGGGCCTTTTGCAGGCAAGCCCAGCGCCGCGGCTTTTGCCTTATCTATGTTTATGCGGTCATTTTCCACAAAGGCGTAAGCCACTGCCGGTATGCCGTGCTTCATGGGCATGGAAATGACGCGTAACTCCGCGTTCTCAAGCAGCACTTGCGCTTCCCTGCCTTCAAACTCCGCATTGACAGGCACCAAACCAAAATCCTTCGTGCTATAGCCAAGCTCTTCAAGCATCGGCACGAACTTCTCTGCCTCCGGACCGTAAATCTTTAACGGCTTCTTCCTTCCTTCGAGGTTCATTGTTTCTACAAGGCCAAGTATGCCTGCAAAATGATCGGCATGCCAGTGGCTTATGAATATACCTTCTATGGCCATGAAATTCAGGCCCGCAAGAAGCATCTGCCTCTGCGTGCCCTCGCCGCAGTCGAAAAGTACGGAAGCCTCTTCCTGGCTCCTGTAAGTGAGGTGCAGGGCGGCATGGTTCCTGTATTTTGTAGGCACGCCTGCCGTCGTGCCCAAAAATGTTATCTCAATTGCAGTCATAAGAAGGATACTCGGCAGGGAAAGGTTAAATCCGTTTGTCGTGCGCTTCGGCTTTGTTTAATAAACGGGCTCATGCCCAGCCGTTGTGTTTCAGAGAACCAATATCGCAACCTATTGCGTTTCTGCAGATCATTTAAATAAAGGACTGCGCTTCAATGACTTTTCTCCGGCACAACCGATTCGCTCAGAAATTGCGGGCGGTAGGCTGCTTACAATTCATGGAATTGACCTCTATCTTCACGGGCTTTAAAACGGAGAACAGGTTTATCTGCACGGTCGCCGCCGCACCGGGAACCAGCGGGTTCGCCGCAGTAACTTCCACTTTTGTCCTGTGGCCGTTGCTATCGGTATTATCATAAGGAAGCGTCACGGGTATGGCTTCCCTGTTGAAACCTGCGTTCGCATCGCTGAACAGCACTGAGATCGTCAGATTCTGTATGCTTATCGTGCTATCTATATTTCTTATTCTTGCCGTCACATTTTCGCCCACAAAGCTGATCTGCGACACTTCCATGGCATTTACGCAGTCCAGATTACTCAGCCTTGTCTGCGTGAAGGTGGTGGCCCATGCCGCCATGAGGCCTGCTATGCTCATGGTGAACGCTACAAGAAGAACCGACGCTATAAGCGGCGATATGCCCTTGCCGCGTGCCCTGAAACCGCCAATTTTCTGAAGCATATCATTTCCTCACAGGCACTTAGGACGATCATTGAAAACATCTGATATGCCCCCGCAGTTCGTGGTGACCCTCATTTCAAAGAAGGAATTCGGGCATGAACTGATATTAACCGGAACAAACGAAAGCGTGACTATGTTTCCTACGTTAACCCCCGTGACCGGCGTGGAAGTTGATGTAAAGTTGCTGCCTGTAGTATTGTATATCTGAGCGCTGCTTATTGTCATCCCGTTGGTTTGCCCGTTGTTTCTGACAACTGCAGTGGCTGTGGATGCAGGATTGTTGCTGCCCACCATGTAGATGTTGTCTATCGAAACCGACGCGCCAGAGCAATCGAAACCTGTTTCCGTTTTATTTGTGGTGGAAGCGGCCACGCTTCGCACCGTAGACGTCGTCCATCCGGATGTAAGGGATCCAACGGTCACCACTATCGCAATGAGCATTATGGATGCAAGAAGCGGTGATATTCCTATCATATTATCACATGGCAGTATATCATATAAATAGTTTTTCTTTGGCGGCTTATCCCAGGCTGTTTATCTGTATTTCCACGAAGTCGCTTGACGACCTTAGCGTGAATATGACTTCGTACTGCTGGCCGGACTCTGCGTTGACGAATACCTTTATGGACGAGCTTGCAAGATTCGATCCCTGCCGCGATATCTGCGTATAGCCTGAGCCGTAGGAAGAGGCAAGGCTGTCGCCTATATAGACGCCGGAAGTCGGGGTCATGTTCACCCCGCCCAGTTTGTTCTCTATCAGCTCTATGAAAGTCGTTGTATTGATGCTTCCCCACGAAGACTCGCTGCCTATCTTTCTCACGGCGAACTTCAGCGCGCTGTTTTCCAGCACGAGGTCGGTGTTGCCGTCCGAATCCGCGTCGGCCTCATAGGCGCTCATCGAGGCGCCTGACGTCGTCACAAGGTTGCCGTCGCGCGCCGCCGCGCCGGGCTCCATGATCGCGGCATCCAGCGGTATGTCAAACAATATCCGGTCGTCCCTGCCTGAAACGGAGAACGTGCCGAAGTCCGAGATTATCTTCACGCTTCGCGACGCCCCGCTGCCCTCAAGGGCCAGTTCCCTTATTATGCCGTCAATGACGCGCATGGTTTCTTTCGCCTTGTTGAATTTCTGGATGTTTGAAGACGTTTCCAGCGTGGGATTGATCAGATTTATCACTATGAGCGACGACGTTATGATTATAGCCACTACCGCCACTTCCTGAATTATTCCTTTCATTTTTCAATCCCTCGCTATTATTTGCGTGACGTTGGTCTGGTTCTTCTGCAGCGTTATAGTGAACGTGCCGGACTTGGAAAAGTCCCCCACTATGTCTATTCCAGGATACGACAAAGATATCTGGATGCTGCTGGCTGCGGCTGCAAGGGCATCTGATATTGCAAGAAGGCTGCCGGCCTCTATGTTCTGCGACCTGCCGCGTATTTTCCCGCATCCGCCGTCGGTGACTGCAAGTATAAATTTATTTCTTGTCTCGAATTGCGACATTTTCATGGCAAAGGAGTTTCCAGCCGTGGCCTCGATGTATTTCAGCTGGTCACCCGCGTACATGAGCGCCAATACGGGATTCCCTGATATGGACGTATCCCCAAGGCACGCGTAACGCCTATAAAGATCTGGCGGATTGTAGAAGCCTGCGCCTTTCCCGTCAACATCAACCGCGTCTCCGCCGTTTCCATTAAGGTTTGTTTCTATTGAAAATGTCACCGTATCTGCGCATTTTGCCCCCATATCCGCGGTTATGCTGATGGTAGACGAGTTCTTGTTCCTGTAGAACAAATCCCCAAGGGGCCCCCCTTTCACCTTTAGAGTGCCTGACGCATAAGTGCAATCCGGGGTGAAGGATGCCGAGCAGTTGCCGTTGGAGTCTGTCGTGCATGAATGGCCGCCGTCCCAAATTCCTGTCGATTTTTCCACCCATATGGTCCCGGAAACTCCTGACGGAAACGCGCGCATGCCCTCGTCAAAGAGATTGACGGTCAGGTTTGCGGAAGAAGACAAGGAAACCGAAGCCCCCTCGCCCTGGGTCATTCTGAGGGTTAGGTTCTTCGTTGTGGCGCATATCTTGGTCGCGTAAGCGGTGCAGTTGCCTACGTGTGCGTTGGTGTCTCCTGATATCGAGGCGACGCAGGTGTCGTAAGCGTCGCATGACGGGCCGTAACCCATGGACACGTTAGCGGTATAGCTAAGGCAGACGTTGGTGCCGTAATTGCTCTGGTTGTTGAGTTCTGCATGGGCGTTTGTCGCGTCCGAGAGCCTGAAAAGTGTCACGTTTCTTTCGTGGCCGACAGAGCAGCTTGTGCCTAGCACCCCTGAATACTGCTCGGTGCAGCAAACAACGTTTGGATAAGACCCGGACGAATCGCCGTGCGAATTGGAAGCGTTTGAAAGGCCCGCCACAACCGTGCCGGCGCAGCTGCCGGTATTGACGACCGTACATGAAAGCTCGGCATGGGAGAACGCCAGAAAAAACAAGAAGGCTAACACGGCCTTCAAAGCACTAAAACTCATGGCGTTGTTCGGGAAAACGATGGTTTTCATCAAACGTATATGTCGTTTATTCTATATATTCGTTCAAAATTGCGTCACGCGCCGGACCTGCATCCGGTCTGCTGCTCCATAAATTCCGGCGTCTGGACGCCTTCATGATTTTCCGTTCCTATACGGATTGCAGGCACACTCGCTATTCCGGCATGCCGGCATATTTCTGCGTTCTGCGAGCAGTCGAAAAATATTTTCGATGAAAAACTGCTTATGCCAAGCGCCTGCAATTGAAGCAGCGAATTGCCGTCTCCGCCCGCCCCGAATATCACCACTTTCGCATCCGCAAGGCATTGGGTGTAGATTTTCTCTGCCGCCAGGTTTTTTTTCAGGTCTTCCAGTACGGCCATACCGCCGGTCGCCAATACGTATTTCGCGTCCTTGGTAACGTAAACATCCTGAAGAGCCGCCCTTCCCTGATCGTCGGCAAAGCTCAGCGTAACCTTATAGAGCCCGCTTACTTCCTCGGTCTTTAATATCTCTGCGCCGCCCGTCCTTATGTCATACAGCTTCTTCGCTTCCAGGGCGGCCTGAGGGCGGGAAGCTTGCGCGAATCCTGATACAACGACCGCAGAAAGCGCAATTATCAGGATTATGTAAAGAATTTCCCTTTTCTGAATGATTGGCTTCAGATGTTCCATCTTAATAGGCATATCCAAAACTTAAGTGCTTATAGTTTTCCAAGGAAACGAGCAAGGTTTACTTCCTTGGGAACTATATGTTAACCCAGTAAATCATATCCGGAATCTTTACTGGGTTAACTATACGCCCGCCTGGCGTTCCTCAGGGAAGAAAGCGCGTCTATGGCAATTCTGCTGCCAATCTCGATTGCCGTGCGGTTCACGGTCAGGTTAGTGGCCGACAAAGTGAGGTTCCCGTTTCCTCTGACGGTAAGATTCAGCACGGCATTCAGCAGATTTTCGCCTGCTACGTTGCAGCTTGCGCTTACATCCCATATTTTAGCAGGAGCCATGGGAAACCCGCAGGAATAAAGCTGCCGGATTTCATAGCCTGTCAGCATCGCAGAATATATTCTTGCCTCGTCTATCGTGCCGTTGAAGCTTGAAGCCTTCGTTCCGCCGGCATAGGCTTGCACCGGAAACGTGAACAAGCTCCTGTCATCCGTTGAATTGACCTCAGTTCCATCCGCAAACAATGCCGCCCTTGTACCGTTATAAACGCCTGCAACATGGTGCCAGCCGCTCCATGCCGATACGTTATATTTCAGCCAGGAATCGCCGGTGTCAAATATCAGATGCCCGGCCTGCATTCTTAAACCGGCAGTACCGTTATATGTTGCATTAACTTCCTCTTCCGAAAGCGCGCGGTTGTATATGCGAACGTCGTCAATCTTGCCGTTCCAGTCGTTCGCCTGGTTCGTTCCTATCTCGAAATTGATGCCTGCCAGATTTGCCGTGGTTGCCGGCACAGGCCTTCCGTCTATGAACGTAAGCGGGCGCTGGATGCCGTTCACATACATTTTCAGCCTGTTTGCATCACCTGTGGCCGTGCCGTCGAAAACGACGGCATAATGGTACCATACGCCGGAGGAGATTATGGAATTGTCGAATTTCGCGTTGATATTAGGGGCTCCTGTTGCGAAATCCACGTAATCAAACCCGTCGTTCCATGGCGTCAGGTCGATCTTGTTCACGTCACTTGCGCGCTTTGCCCATATCGTGCCTTGCGTGTTTGCGGTGGTCTGCAACGCCCATGCAGCCACGGTAAACGCACTGGCACTGTTGAGCTGGGTGACGTCCTTAGTCGATATGTTCTGGTCAGTTCCGCTGAAGCTGTAAGCCTTGGCGCTCTGCCCCATCCTGTCCGCGGTCGCGGTCGCGCCTTTCACCGTCCCGTCATAGCCGCTGCCGCTCTTGTCAAGGACGTTGCCGTTGAAGTCCCACCAGCCTACCAAGCCCTTGGTAACAGTAGGATTGCCGATCATAGGCTGATCGTTGGCCGAGGTGACATTAGCGGCATTTGTCCAGAGGCTCATGGAGCCGTTGGTCTCATTGAAAGAGGCAGCAGAAAAAGAGATATAATCGTCAATCCCGTCGAAATGCATCCCTTTTGAATACGGCGTCCATCTTATGTTGTTCTCGTCAAAAACGCGGTATCCTGAACTTTCGTCAAAGTCCCAGGAACTCACGAGGCCGGAAATCGCCGGCGGCCGCTCCGATAGCATGGTCTCGTTGATTTCTTCGCCCGTCAGCGCCCGGTTGAAGACGCGTACGGCGTCGATTGTGCCGTTGTAAAAATTAACTCCTTGCCTCTGACCGAGATAAACGTTTTGAGACCCGTCGGCTCCGAACATCCCACTCTGACTCTTTCCGCCTGCTTGATTGTCTATTTTTCCGTCTACGTATAGTGTATACGTACTGCCGTTTACCACTACCCCGATGTGATGCCATGCGCCGTCGTTGACAGGAGTTGTGCCGTTTATAGCGTTTACTTCGTTTGTAGAAGGCCCGTGCGTTTCAAACACCACAACGCCGTTGGGAGCGGGATTGGCATTCTGCCGCCCGATTCCAAAAAGCGTGTCAAGATTATTCCATCCGGTTCCATCCTGACTCATTATCGTGCCGTTGTTAGAGGATGTCTTTATCCAAGCAGAAATCGTTCCGTCCGTCATTTTCGCCGGAATAAATGCGGTCAGATTGACGTAATCGTCCACTCCGTCAAAGGTCAGGGCATTGCCGTATTTGCTCCCGTCCGGATTGTCGCCGTATGCGATATGATGCGTGTCGAATGCCGTGGCGCCCGCGCCTTCGTCCATGCGCCAGTAATTGAGAAGGCCACGGCGCACCACATCGTTGTTCATCGTCTGGTTAATCTCCGTGCCGTTGAGGACGCGTTGATAGACTCTGAACTCGTCTATGGTTCCGTTGAAATCCCGCGGCGCCGGGCTGGCGGCAATATTGCCGTCTCTTGTGCTTGCGCCTATTGTGCGGAAGTTGAACGGTATGGTAGCGGGATTGAAGCTTGGATGAGTTGTCGTGTTTTTTAATGTCCCATCAACGAATAGCCGCGAAGTTTTAGCGTTTTCATCAAACGTCAGCGCGACGTGATGCCAGATACCATCCCGCAAATCGTCCTGCGTGATGTTCGTCAATTGCACGTTGCTCCCGTCCCGAATGAAGCCTACCAAACGCCCTTGGCTATTAATAAACGCCCCGAATGTGGGAGTGGAGTTGTCTTCCAAAAATAGGTTGTCCACGTTTGAATCGTTGTTAAGGTTTATCCATGCCGCTACAGTCAGGTTCCTGCTTCTCAATTCTATGGGCGATATTGCTATGTTATCGCTGTTGCCGTGGAAGCTCAGAGCATTGCCGTATCTGCCCGAAGCATTCCACGTTGCCCCGCTAATCGTGCCGTTATTGAGCACTTCGCCAACATAATCGCCGTCATTGAACGCGCCGCCGGAGAACGTGCCGTTGTTGCCGAAGGTCGAGAAGTCCGTAACTGCCGTCCTGTTGACGGCGGAGAAGTTGATGTAAAGCTTCAGCGACAGGTTTGACGGCCCCAGGCTCTCGGAAAAGAAAGACGCGCCAGAAACGGAAATCGCCAGAAGTGAAACGAATGCCATAAAAATGCGGATTTGCTTTTTCATGCCGATGCGCCGTCCTGGACTTAGCCTTCTATTATGAGATGCGTGCCGTTATGGTATATCCTGCCTGACGTTCCTGTGGTCTGGTTTATCACCGTGACCGTGCCGTTGATCGAGAGCTTTTCCGGCTGCGTGACAGTGCCTATGCCTACGTCGCCCGAAGGATTCACATATAATCTTGTCGTCCCGTTCATCTGGATGGCAAGGTCTGACGGAGTCAGGCTGCCTACGGCAAATCCGTAGAACGCGCCTCCGGCTGCTGTATTATTGATCGTGAATACCGGCGACGGGCTGCCTATCTGCAGTATGCTTGTAATGTTCGGGCTGCCTATTCCTACAAATCCCGAGGGAGTCGTGTGCAGGGTATTGTTTATCGACACCGGGCCGTTGGAAAGTATGCCGCCCGGCCCTACGTTGATTCCATTCCGTACATATAGGCTATTGCCTATGTCTGCGTTATCCGTAACGCTTATGGTACCTGCCGACAGAGAACCTATGCTCGCGGACGTTACGTCAAACCCTCCCAAGTCAACAACGGTCAATGAATCTGCCGAACTCACGGCGACGTATGCGTATCTGCCGGCTATGAACACGGTTTCAGCGAAATCCAATCTTGTGTCCTTGCCCGTCGTGGCTATCACAAAAGGGCTGGCGGGGATGGACACGTCAACAACTATAAGGGCGTCATCCTGTTCTGAAGTAATGTAAGCATATCTCCCCGAAGCCTGGACTGAATACGGGCTGTTTATTCTCGGGTCTGTAATGCTTCCGACGATTCTGGGCGCCGACGGGTCGGAGATGTTGATTATGCTCAATGAGTTGTTTGTCTGCGAGGCGGCGTATCCGTATCCGCCGGATATGTAAACTGAAATCGCCCCGTCTAACCTTCGGTCGCTTCCTGTATTCCCGGTTATAGAAGGCGACGAGGGATTTGATACGTCTACGATTGTAATGCTGTTGTTAATAGGCCCCGCCACATAGGCGTATTTGCCTGAAACGTATACGGAACGCGCCCCGTCCATTCGCCTGTCAGTCACGCTGCCGGCTATTGCAGGAAATGCAGGAGCCGAAACGTCAATAACCGTCAGAGAATCGTTGCCGGATGATGCTACATAGGCGTATTTGCCTGAAACGTATACCGAATATGCGCTGTCAAGCTTGCTGCTGCTGACGCTTCCGATTATTGCAGGAGAGGCCGGGTTTGAAACGTCAACTACGGTCAGCCTGTCGCCTGACACGGAAGTCACGTATGCGTACCTGCCTGAAACGTATACGGAACTCGCCTGAACCAAAAAAGTAGCGTCTTGAACGCTCCCTGCTATTGCCGGGGACGACGGGCTTGATATATCAACTACGGCAAGGGCATTCGCGCTCGAAGACGCCACGTATGCGTACCTGCCTGAAACGTATACTCCGATCGCTGAATTGAGCAAAGTGCCGTCAGTGACGTTTCCTGCCACGCTCAGCGTCACGTTTGACGTTATATTCTGGACAACCGCCCCGTTTGACACGAACACCGAGCCATTGACGTGCAGAGGGGCTGACGGCGATGAAACGCCTATTCCCACGCGACCGGTGAGCGAGTTCACGACGAAAGCCGTGTTATTGACGGAAAAGTTGCCGAGTATCGTGACGTTTCCTCCCACGCGTAATGCATCCGCTGTCGGCAACGACCATATGCCCACCCTTCCGGAGGAATCGATGAAGAAATTTGTCCCTGCCGTGGTGCTGGGCGTTACGTTAAGCGTTCCGTTTATCGAATAGTTTTCCGGGAACCTGCCTGCAATTATCTGGTCCGCTGTATGGTAAACGCTGAGATTATTCGGAGGGGCTGCAAGAGAAGCGGAAAGGGCCAGTAAAACTATGAGAAAACCTATTATGGAAAATCTTGGAAGCATGATGACCCTTCCATATATCTGGCGCCCGGCTTATATATTTCTTTCCTTCACTTCTTCTTCACGTTCCTGGCCTGGAACACAATGAAATCCGAGCCGGAATGCAATGTATAATACGCGTCGTATTCATAGGTGCCGTTCATGTACACGTGCACGGAGCAGGACGGAAGGTTCGTGCCCGTTCTCAGAATTTCCGTGTAGCCCGTGCCGTTGACGCTCGCCGCGCTGGCATCCATTTCTATGGCGGAGTCGGCTATGATTATGTCGGTATCGGGCTTTATCAGCACGGCCTTGACTATCCTGCTTGTATTAAGCGCCGCTTGCGATGCAGGCGAGCCGATTTTGCCGAACGTGGCCTTGACAAGGCCGTTCTCCATCACAAGGTCGCCCGAATCGCTGCATTTCACGTCCGAGCCCGATATTTTCTTCAGGTTGCCTTCGGTTATGACAGAATAATAATCCATCAGCCCCTTTGACAGGACTTCCGTTGCGAGCGAGTCTTCCTCCGGGATCAGGTCTATTATGCTCTGCGGCTTTATCGTTACCTGCCTTTTGGCGCCGGCGCCTTCGGATATGACCTGTCTTATGGCGCCGTCAAGCGTCTTCATCGTGCTCTCCGCGTCCGATGCGCGGGCGGCCGAGGTCCCTGCGGATACTATGCCGTCCGCGGCGTTCAGCACAAGCGCGGCGCCTATGATGAATATCACCACGACAGCCGCGAATGAAACTAAAGTACTCATTTCACCAGCTCCTGTTGTAGGTCTCCTTGCGCCTTGCGAATCCCTCGGCGCTTTCGGCCTTTATGTCAAAGATTGCCGCTACCGAGCTTAAAGCCGATGCGTTCAGCGTCATCCGCTCAGCCTTCGAGCCTTCATTGTCCGTATAATTCAGGGTTATGTTTATCAGCACGTTGGATGACCTTGAGAATTCCCTCGTGACGTTCGTCCTGTCCTGCACGACGCCTATGAAGAAGCTCGACGGCGTGGAATCCGTGGCGTATATCGTGAGGTTCACAAGGCCGTCGAGATAATTGCCCGTTGTCACGGAAAATTTCTGCGACGTGCCGTTGGAAAACGCGAAGGCGTACAGCACCCTGGCCCCGGCGTCGTCCCTCGCCATGTCCGAGAAATTCGAGAGGTACACCATGGCACTGCCGTTCACGTCGCCCTTCATGGTAGCCACGCCGGCTATGTTCTTGTATTCCCTCATGAGGTTTTCCGCCGTCCTGTGCACGGCAACGCTTTCGAGGTTCGTCTTTTCCTGTCCGGTACCGTACACGGAAAGGAGCCCGGAAAGCGAGAAGAGCAGCATGACGAGTATTATTCCCGCCACTATGAACATCTGCCCTTTTGGCCGCATTATGCATCCGTCCATGATGGAATACCCTGGTTTAGTATCTTTGAAAAAAACAACCTTTGGCCGCATTATGCATCCGTCCATGCCCACGCCTTCACCTTCTTGCCGATAAAATCGCCCCTGTACGTTGCGACGTAATAGTTGACGGAAACCACGCTCCTGTTGCCCGGGACGTTTGTGGTATCGCAGTCATACGTGCATATTTCCGCCTCAAAAAGGTAATTCACCGGCAGCACTGCGGCGATTTCCCCTTCAAGCGCGCCTTCGGTGTTGTTGGCAACGTAAACCCGCAGCAGCCCAGCAGCGTCCAGATATTCCAGGGCGCTGAACACCCTTTCCTTCACAAGGCCGCTGCCCGTGTCCGGCTTTTCCGGGCTGTTGCCGAAGAGAAACCCGGCTGTGACCGCTATTATGGCTATGGTCATCAGAACTTCGATCGTGTATATGTATCCTTTCATATTACCATGCCCTCACTATCAGCTTCCCCCTTATCAACGCGGCGGTCGAGTTCTGGAACACTATCGGCTTTTCCAGCGAAATCACGTTGCCTCTGAGCGGCGCAGAATCGCCGAAGAGTATGTAGGTCGCGTTTATCTGCGCATTCACTATCTCTATATTGAAGTCGTTTTTCAATCCCGTGCTGTTCTTCACTGCGCCGTATTGCGAGTTTTGCAGCCGCTGTATCAGCCTGTATTCCAGCAGGTTTATCTCCTCGGGATAATATATCGTTTCCGACAGGTTATTCGCTCCGCTTACCGGCGCCGACCTGTTCGTGAAATTGCTGTTGTCGTTGAAGTATACCGTGAACCATTTTGACTCGCCTGCGCTGAGCGAGGCAAGGAACGTCACGTTGTCGCCTGCCATGCTGTAGTTCACCGGATTCCCCGCTTCATCGTATATGGAAGTGGAGTTCACGTCTATGCCTGCCATGCCGATCGAGGAATAATATACGCTTACCAGTTCGCTTGCCAGGTCCGTTGCCGTAACTCCGGCGTTCAGGTAATTGGACGCCGTATTGTTTACAAGGACGGCGAATCTGTATGCCTTGCCTCCCGCGCCCAGCACATCCGGCCCGCTTTCCCAGTTTGCGGGCTCGGCCGGCTTTCCAAGCGAGTCCATGATATCGGCGGCGTCGCTTCTGAGAACTATGAGCTGCGCGGTATCCGAAACCGTAAGAAAATAATCCGTGGTAAGCGATATTGTTACCGCAGTGACCGTTATGAATATCATCATGGCCATGACGTAGTCTATCTGGCTTGCGCCTTTCATGCGCTTGTCATCTCCACCCTAGTGCCGCCCTCCGGCGTCCTGATTACGCTGACGCTCGCGCGGCCCCCCGAAACCGAGCCCGCATAAGTTGCGTTGTATCCCATCGCGCAGGTGGTGTTTACAACTGCCGACTCTACGCTTGCGTTCCTGCCTATGAAGCGGATCCTGTACGCCTCCCCGCCTATTGTCCGGGGCAGGTTGACGTACAGCCTGCCGGCCACCGTATTGTTCGGGGAAACGTAATTGGAATCAAAGACGAACCTGCCGGCAGACGATTTTATTATCGCGCATACCTCATCCGCTTCCATGCCGCCGATGAATTTCTGGTGCGTTTCCTTTACATGCGCCGTTATCGCTATGAGTGCTATTATCAGCGCGGCCGAGAACGCCGTGGATATGACGTGGCCGACAAGCGGATCCTGCCCTTTCATTTTCACATCACCTTCACGGATATTGACGGCAGCCCCCGCGCGTTCTTCCCTTCGTTCGACACCAGCAGGCTCACTCCGGACGCCGGTATCCTCCCGTTCCCCGTTATGTCGGCGTCCCCGTATTCAAGCCGCACGTGAACAGGGAATTCGGCGGGCGCAAAATAACTCCACGGGCTGAAAGCCCTTGGCGGCATCTTTCCTTTGCCGAAAGAATCCAGCACGCTGAGTATCGTGGAGTTGGTGCCGTTCACAAACGCCATGATTATCGCGTTATCCCGCGTTTCGCGCATTTCCAGCGACATATCGGACGATGAAAAGCCCTTGTCAATCTTTGAGCCTACCGTGCCGCCTGCCGAGACAAGCGCCGCCGTCACGCCGTCCCTATATACAGTCGTGTAGCGGTCTTCTGCCGCAATGATGCTGTTCGTCTTTGAACGGCCTATGTGGAATACCAGCCTCATGCCCACCGTGGCCGCAACTTTCTCAAAGCTCGGCGACGTAAGGATTATGTTATTGTCGATGAAAACGAGGGGGAGAAAGTCCGCGTTGTCCACGCCGTGTGTGAAATTAGCGTCGCATACGGTGTCCAGGTCCGCGTCGGCACACGACCTGCCAAATCCTCCGCTTGCCGAAGTGTTGAGGTATAGATTCCCCCCCATATTGAGCCCGCCTGCTATGTTGTCCAAAGCCGCAGGCGTTGTATTCCATTCGTTATATCCGGCCGAGGATATGAAAACGCTCAAATCGGTGGTATTTATAAAATTGTTGTAGATAAGGCTCTCGCTCGTGACGCCGTTGAGGCGAAATCCGTAAGAGCCGGAAGCCGTGGTTTTTATCGTGTTGTTAATGAAAGCAACTCTCGAAGAGTTGTCCACATTGATTCCGGAAGACGAGGAGCCCGATGTGGTTATCGTATTGTTTGACACCGTGGAATTGGCGTGCCTTGCGCTATAGATGCCGTGAGCCGTGGAACCGGAAGTCACTATAACATTCTCGGTTATGTTATTTCCCGCTCCTTTGGCCGCGGCGCTGGCGCCGGCAACATATATTCCGTGGCTTGAGGAACCGAAAGTCGTGACGCTGTTGTTCTCGGCAAGATTGAAATCGGATGATGTGTCGATGTAAATGCCGTAATTGTCGCTGTCGGACGATTCGACGCTTGTGATTACCGTGTTGTTGAATATGCCGTTCGAGTCGGATACAAAGACATAAATGCCGTAATTGTCGTCATCGGTGTTGCCGGTGTTCACTATGTTATTTGTCACGTTGTTCCGGGCGGCATTTGAGATATAAATGCCTATATTGAAATCATCGCCCTGCGTAATCACCGTGTTATTATATACAAGATTGTCGCTTGAACCGGGTCTGAGAACTATGCCGAAATTCAAGTCTTCGGTCGTGCCGCCGTCCGTAATGACCGTGTTGTTCTGTATGAGTCCTGCATCACCACCGCCGACACGGATGCCTTCGGTGCTAGTCGTGCTCGTGGAGCCCTTCATTATCCTGCAATTCTTGATAATGAAGCTGTCTGCAGAATCGCCGTTCACCAGAACGCCATAAGTGCTGGAAGAGGACTGCGAATAATTGATCAGGTGGCCGTTGCAATCAAGCGTGATGCCTGCGGCACTTATGGTGAAGCATGTGCCTGCGGCGGCAACGTCCTGCGTCAATACATAAGTATCGGCGGAGCTCAGCGTGCCGCAGGCCGTCTGGTCCGTAGCGTAAGAAGGGCCGGCTGAAAATGCGAGAAATAATGCCGCTGACATCAAGGCTGCGAAATATAATCTCATTGTACCGCTCATATATGCCGGCCGGGAGCTAAAAAGCTGCGCCTCAGCCTGCCAAGACGACTACGGCAAATCCTACAACGGCCAGTACCGTGGCGTGTTTTACTCCCGAGATCATCCGGCCTTCGGACATCTTTCCGATAGTCAGGCCGGCAAAAACCCCCTGTATCAACACGATATTCCGGAATATCGCGGGCAGGGTATCCGAAAAGCCCGTGCCGCCTTCGCCGAAATTGAACGTCGGCAGCAGGAATCGCGACATTCCTATTATCACTGCAAGAAATATGAAGTATATCATGTACCCATTAAGCATCTGGGAGTAGACCGAAGAGGAACGCTCCTTCTTTATCTTCTCCAGCTCGTAAAGCGACTCGGAAACCGCCTGAAGCACCGTGTCCATCGTGCCTCCGGACCTGTGCGCTTCTATTATGGAATGGGCAGTCCTGCTCAGGTTGGGGCTTTCCGTTTTTTTAGCGAAGTCCGTCAGGACCTTGTTGAAGGGCACGCCCCACGATATCTTGGCGTTTATTTCCTTTATGTAGGGCCCGAGCTTCCCGTAACTGTCGTATTGGAGGGCGCGCAACGCCTGCGGCAGCGTCATCCCGGATTTTATGTTCGAGGTCACGTCGCTAAGGAACTTGGGAAAGGACTCTTCAAGCTTCTTGGTTATCGAAAACCTGTAGTACTTTATCGAGAGCGGCGGGACAAGTATCACAAGCACTCCGAACAGGCTGACAAGCGCGAAGGCCTGCTCCTGATTCACGAAAAGCTGGATGTTTATGTATTCTATCACAAGGCCCGCCAAGGCTGATATCAGGCCTACTGCCATTATGTCCACCCTGCCGCTGTGCTTCTCGTTTATCTGCGACTTCAGCTTCCCGATAATTCCTTTCGCCTTCTTCATCATATCACCGGCTGCGTGTAGTTTATGAACAGCAGGAACAGTATATTAAGCATCGGTATAAGCAGATAGACGCCGATGCTCATCGCCGTGGCTATGTCAAGCCCGAGAACGCTGCCTCCTATTATGGCCATTATGGACAATATCGATATGAAGAAGAGCGGCGCGGCTATCAGCACGGCCGTGTAGAAGTCGGCATATGTGGAAAGAGTCTTCGCGTACTTGTCCCTCCTTATCCTGTAGTTCAGCATCGTTTCCCTCGCGTAATTGTCGAAGAACCTCCTTATATCCCCTCCCGTTTCTATGTTCGATATGACGCTGTAGAGGAACTGGCTGAATTCCATGGACGGAGTCCTGTCCGCGACGTTCTTTATTCCGGACACCATGTCCATGCCGAATACCTCTATGTTCCGGACTATCCTCTTCATCTCGTTGGTTATCTGCCCGTATTCGGGGACGTTCGATATCAGCTTGAATATTATGAACGGCGGCACGCCCGAAGAAGCGATTGCCGCCATGTGGTTGATCGCGAAGGGCATGTTTCCTTCCATGCTGCTCTTTTTGCCGGCTATTATATGATGGGGATAATAGTAGTACGCCGCGGCCACCACGGCCGACAGCGCGGACGAGATGGCCAGTGCGTCAACGAAGGCCAAAAGCGCATCCATGCCGGCCAAAACGCCGTTCACGAAAGCGGACGCGAAAACTGCAAAGAACGTCAGCGCCGAGAAGAAGGCCATCTTGCCTACGTATATTTCGTAGAGCACCTTCACGTCGGCCTTTTGCAGGGCGTTGCGCATATTCTCGGCAAATCTTGGCGCGTTCGTTATGACAAGATTCCCCAGAACTCTCACAATCGGCTTGTACATGCAGTCACCATTCACGACGGTATGATTATATCCTTTCGCCGCTTAAAAAAACTTTTCCGGCGCCGCTCAGCCCTTCGGGCTGAAGGATATGGTGTCTTCGGGATAGACTATGAAGCCCCGGCTTGTTATCTTGTAGGGATGTATCTTCCTCGAATGGTCGGTCGAGCGCATCTTCCATACGCTCACCCCGCGCCGGTATTCGCCCCCTATGAGCATGTTATGAAGCAGTATGACGCCGTCTGCAACGAACTCTTCCACGCCGAAGCGCGAAAGCGCGTTCCTTCCGGATATAGTTTCGGATATCAGCATGGACGTGCAGTTGTTCTTTCGCACCATCTCGCTTATCTGGAGTATCATCCTTCTGAGTTCTGTCACATCCTTGACGTAGACTCCTATGGCGGAAATGGAGTCTATGACCACCCGGGTCGCTCCTATCTCCCTTATATTGTTCTCTATTATTTCTATTATATCCTCAAGCTGGTAAGGGTCGTACTTGAGGAACTTTACCTTGCCGCTCCTTTCCAGGCCTTCGGCGTCCCAGCCGAACGCCGCGGCCGTGCTCTTTATCTGGGCGATCTCCTCCTCAAAGCTGACGTAAATGCCGTGCTCTTTGTCGGCGCTGGAGCATATGAAACCAAGACCGAAAACCGTCTTGCCGGCGCCGCACGTGCCGCTGAGCAGAACGAGATCCTTTTCGGGGATTCCGCCCTCTATCAGGTCGTCAAAACCCGGTATTCCCACTTTTGTCCTCTTTATCAAGACGCTCACCTATCATCTGGAAAAGTTTCTGCGGATCCTGCTTGTAGAGCAGCAGATACCTCGCAGCTTCCTTCATGTCGTTGATGTTCCTGTCCGCCATCCATTTTATCAGCGCTTTGCGCCGGGAAATGTCCCTGAATATGGAGTTTATCGGTATACCCCTTTCCGAGGATATCTTGTGAAGCATCCATGAGTTGCCCCTGTACTCAAAGATGTCCTCGGATGGAATCCACACGAAGGATTTGGACACCCGCGGCCTGCCCGTCACGGAGTCGACGCTTTCCAGCTCCGCTATCTCCTTTACACGCCTTGCGGATTTTCCCTTGTCCCTCGCGTGTATCATGATGACCACGATGTCAAGCACTTCCAGCAGCCCGGGGGATATGTTTATCGGCTCGGTGCTGAGCCTCTTCATGACATCGTCCATGCTTCCGGCGTGGATCGTAGCTATCGACGGATGGCCGGACGCCATTGCCTGAAACATGACGTAGGCTTCCTTGCCCCTTATCTCGCCTACTATAAGATAGTCCGGGTTCTGCCTGAAGCTTTCCTTGAGCAAGTCGAACATCGATATCTCGCCGACGTTGGAGCCTGAGAAGCCCACTCGCGCCACGCCGGGTATCCAGTTCTCGTGCGGAAGCGAAAGTTCCCTCGTGTCTTCTATGCTTACTATCTTGGCCTCGTCGTCAATGAACATCGACAGCGTGTTAAGGAATGATGTCTTGCCCGTCGCAACGCCTCCTGCGATAAGGATATTGGCGCCGTGCTCCACGGTGAACCACAAATAAGCCAGCATGTCCACTGAAGCGGTATTGAAGTTTATCATGTCCGCCGGCGTGAAAGGCGAGTCGCGGAACTTTCTTATCGAAAAAGTCGGGCCTTTCGTCGTTACGTCAGCCGCAAGCGACGCCTGCACTCTGGAGCCGTTCGGAAGCGTCCCGTCGAGAAGCGGCTCGGCATAGCTTATGTATCTGTCACAGCGCTCGGCCAGCTTTGTCACGAAATCCTTGAGATAAACATCGTCCTTGAATATTACGCTGGTTCTTATCGAGCCGTAGCGCTGATGAACAACGTATATAGGGACGTTTACGCCATCACACCCAATATCTTCAATGTACGGGTCGTTGAGCAGGGGCTCGATTTCATTTAATCCGACAAAGTCGCGGGAGATGAAGTACATTATCTTGAGGTATTCCTTGTCGTTGACGACAAACCCGTATTCCTCTATGAGATTTCTGACGTTCTTCTCAAGATAATCCATCATCTTTTCCTGCTCGTTGATGTCATCAAAGCTTATGTCTATTATCTGCATCAGGCCTTCCTTCAGCTTCTCGAATATTTTCATCTCCCTTTCCGTAAGCTGGGGCTCTATGACCGTATAGAGCAGGCTGTCATCCGCGATGTTTGTCTTGATGCTGGCGTAAGAATACGGCCTCATAAGCGGGTACATCATGCTTTTGTTTTTCAACGAGTCTTTCGGCGAAAGATGCATCAGGCTCTTTGAAGGATAAACGGCGAATTTCGGGAAAACGGCGGTTTCCCTTTTCTGCAGCTTCAGCATCTGCCCCGCCCTGCCCAGGGACTTGAGTTCTTCTACCGGCTTGATGAATTTCCTGTAGAGATAGCCTTTCAGCATGAATTTTTCTTTGGGCTTCTCTTCTTTCTGAAGATAGCTATCGGCGTGGCTACTCTGATTTTTCAATATCTCCGCCATCAGCTTGGCGCGGGACTTTTCTTCCATCGCCTTAACCCTCAGACGCCTCTGGACGTCCTGCTTCTTCCCACTTTCACGATTCCCCTATGCCTTGCGCAGGAAGGGCACGCGTACATTTTCCTCTGGAACATGCTCATCGCCCTTCTGTCGATCTGCTGCCTCAGCACCGGATCCGTTATCCTGAAACCCCTGAACGTCGCGAAGGTTTTCCAGCGCGGAACCTGCCGCCCGCAGAAACTGCACTCGACGTTGGATTCATGTCCTTTGGATTTGGTATGCGTGTAACCTCTCTTGTATGGGGCCGAAATGTCAATCACCTGCGAATTAAGTGTTTTCAAAGCTATATAAAATACATCTATGTCCCGGAGGTACCGTTAATTTTTTGGGTATAACGTGATTTTCACGCTATGGTGAAAGGCGTAATATTTTGAACATCTTAACGCCTTTCGCTCACAGCAGGGACACCGTAATATTTTGAAATACGTATGTCCCATGCCGTATATCGGGAGCGCGAAGCGCTCCGGATAGTTAACCCTATCGCCGAATTTTCTGTACTCTCCCGCCGCATGCCTAAAACCCCAAAGAAGCGGGGACAACAGCGTTTGATGATGGCATGGATTTATCATTGAGAAAGAACAAATGGATAGCACGGAAGAATTTCAAATGCATGCAAGATTTGCCTGCCCGAAAAACCGGCTTTTCGGCGATATCGGAATTATGGTTTTCTTGCGCCTGTTATCGCAATAAGCGAGCCTATCATCATCGCAATAACGGCCTGCAGGAACGAGAATTGGTCCAAGCCTTCGGCATACACGGACAATATGCCCTTCCCTTCGGTGACCGGATTGCGGGACGCCCTGAATACGTATTCATAATTGCCCGCTATCTGCGCGCCTTTATCGTTAAGCGCCGCTTCCGACATATACAGGCCTCTCAAAGGGTTCAGAGGCGGTATTCCCCCGTGGAACAGGCCGTCTGAAGACAAAACGCCGCCATCGCGGGCGGCATCTGCGATAAGGGCTGCAATCACCTCCACATCCGCACTTGGATCATTTAGCTGATCCGCCGTCATATCAAGGGTTCCGCATTCGCCCGGAGCGCATTCCAGGCTTATCCAATGCCGGATGAATTCGTTCTTTGCCGTTATCCGATCCGTGGCCAGAGATATATCATATCTCTCCGAGTCTATCCCTATCGTATCGGGGTCGTAGACCATGATGTCAAATATCTTTGCGTTTTTCTGGCCCATAGGCACTCTCGCCTGATACGGGCTTAATATGACCTTGGGGTCGCAATTGATATGCACTTTGAACGCGGCGGGCTCGCTCAGCGTTTCTGTTTTAAAGTTGACCGCAAGGTCGAATTCATTGTCCGTGCAGGGGCCGTCGAAATCCGCATCCAGCGTGTCCAGCGTGCCTTTCCATGCCTTCCTGAACGGGTTCCATCTCAGTGTTCCGGATTTGCCGCCAAAAACGTATGTCCCGCTGCACCCAACGTCCGGATTGCAATCCGCTTCGGGTATTGAGTTGACTGTCGCCGTGACGAAAAACTCTGATGCCATGCCTCTTGTGAAGTCAGGGCAGCCTTCCGACGCGGTGCACATCTTCTGCCATTGTCCTAACACATCCACGAATTTTCTTTCGACGTAATCATATTTTATGCCATTGACCGTTATCGTGTCAGGACCTATTATGAACGACTCCACTCCCGGAGGCTCTATTATCACGGCAAGATACGTGTCCCTTTCGACGGCGCCTGCGGTGCCGACCGTTCTCAGTATATACACGCCCTCAGAAGCCGTTGAAGTAACGGTTACAATCATATCCGATTGCCTTGGCGAACCGTCCTTGAAGGTGTTCACGCCCGGATTGAACAGGAACGTGACGCCGGCAGGCACACTATCAAGCCAGCTGGCTGAAAGCGTCACAGGCTGCGCAAAGCTTGACGGTATTATTTCCACCGGCATTATTGCCACGGCATCGCCTTTCTGGCGTTTCTTTATTATCATGATGGGCGACGGATAAACGACCGCAAAGTCGGTAGGGGCGGCAACGCGGACCGTCAGGTCTCCTGTCCTGACAAGGCTTCCGGAAGTTCCCGTTGTCTTGAGCGTATAGTCGCCTGAGGCTGTGCTGCCCGCATATATCACGGCGATGCCGCCGCCCGCCGGATTTATCGTGTCGGGAATATACATGAAGTTCTTTCCGTCTTCCGTTATTGCATCCCCCGGCAAAGCCGTGCCGCTCCATGCGCCAGAGAGCATGACCTCGCCATTGAACTCATTAATCGACTCTATGCTCACCTCTGTCAACTCCATCTCGCCCGGCGCAAGGACAAGCGGATTGGGGTCGTGCGCTATGGAAAAGTCCGGGGCGCACGCCCTGTCGTTCACCCATTCGCGCGGCCCGGGAGGACGCGTGCCGCAGCAGAGCGCACCCATATTCCCGTTCCCTTCGCGATCATCGCATGTACCAGCAAAATCGGCGCGGTGCTCGTCAATCAATGATCCTGAACTGAACCATTGGGTACCTATGTAAGCATCGGTTGTAATTCCTGTGCAGGAGGAATCTTCTGATGTCATGTAATTATCAGTAGTAGGTGTTGCCATCAAGCAAACACTTTCAACCGGTATAGGAGCGACATTCCTTGCAAAATACGTTCTTCCATCACCGCATTTATATGCGGCATATGGCTCTCCACTCGGTCCAAGCGCAAGCCTATATCTTATATCACGATCCATCTTCGGAGTCATTGTACGGCTTTCAGGCTTCGCAAGATACTCTTCAGGAGTGCAAAGATGCGCTCCGGCAGCGCATAATGCAGATGCTTGAGATTGGCTCGCCCCGGGGTAATATCGGAAATACCTGCCATCATCTGTTAGCGGGAAACATCCTGCCATATCATCTGTATATTTCTGATAATCCTTGCCGACGACGCACAAGCTGCCCACCGATCGTTGGCAAACGTAATGCTGCCCGCCCACGCACTTATCTTCACCTTCTGTGGGGCACGAACCGCTCGGGGGCCCTGACGGTACTGTGGTCGTGGTCGTCACGGGCGAAGACGCGCCCTCGACGGTCGTGGACTCGCTCGCGGATGCTGAAGAGCCGGCACCGTCAACGGCATGGACTATCGAAGTGAACGTGCCCGAAGCTTCGGTTGAACTGAGAGAAACGCTCGTCGGTTTCTCCTCGCCGCTGGCAAGGCTGCCTATTGCGCACGTCACCGAACTGCCGGAGCCCGGCGAGGAAGAACTTGAGCATGAACCGGCCCCGCCAAGATCCGGCGTGCTGAGCAGCTCTATCTGCGACGGCAGCAGAAGCGTGAAAGACACATCGCTTGCCGTAGCGGCTTTCGTGTTTTTCACGCTTACGGTATACGTAAAAGCCTCGACCGTGCCCACTGGGTCCTTCGAGTCCCATATCTGGACATCGAGGGGGCTCTCGCATGCCGCGTCAATGACCTCCACGTTACCGATGTTGGCATTGCTTGCCATTGCGTTTCCTGCATTGTCCTTGCAGAGCACCCTTAGGTTGTACGTTCCGGGCTGGCTTAGCGCGGTCGGGCCGGAAACAGCCACGCTGCAGGTTCCTTCGCATCCACCGGCTAAAGGATAGGGCGTTGCCGAACTCCATGCATCGGAGCTTCTCTTTGCCTGAAGAACGCAGCTGCCGGCAGCTATTCCGCTGAGGGCGTCCGAAACCGTTGAAACATAAGTTATTTCCTCGCCTTTGCCGACTTTGCCCGCTTCGCCAGTGCAGGACGAGCCGGATATTGACGGCACCGTCGCCGCTGGAGCCGTCTTGTCAACGCCGATATTCCGGACAACCGGCGTGATGAATTCCCGATCATCTTTAGCCCTTGCGCTTGCGCTGCAGCCGCTTGGCCCCTCAGAGCAGTCGTTGGTATTCAGGCTGGCAGACGCAGTTGCCGACCCTTGGTCATCGCAGGATACAGCGGTAGTTGAAGGCGTGCCTCCCTTGGTTAACGTGTATTCACAGCTCTGCAGCTTCTCGGCGGCTGAAGCGCTGCTGTCGCTATAATCAAAGCGAAGGCTTACTATAGAGGATGCGCCGTACCACTCCTTATCCGGATTGGGTGTTATCGAAACTGCCGGCAGAGGATTCGACGAAACGGTGAATGATTTCGGAGTGGTTAACGGGGATATGCCGCCTTTATTGGCCGTGGCAAATGCCTTGTAAGCCACTATCTGCCCTTCGGTATTATACGTTCTGGCAGGAGGGGAATACGTGCATGTTTTGCCTGTCGTACAAGTCCCTGTAAAAGACACATCGTTGAAATTTCCGTCGTTGTTCTCGTCTAAGTTAATGATGATTGAATCAAGGTCGAATTGGCTGGAAGCCGCAGCCGTGAACGTCACAGGCGCGCCCAGACCCACTGAAGCCGGGCTATGCGTTACAGTGACGGTAGGTCTGTCACATGTTAATGCGTCGTTAGTCCATTGCTCCGAAGCACTGACAATGCAGCACGTGTATTTTACCGACGAAACCGTGATTTCGTTGCCAAGATTCGTCGCTGAAGAACATTCTTTCCATTCGCCGGCATGGGATGCCTGAAAAAGTGAAACCACGACAAATGCTGCGAGAAGCCAGCCCTTATGCATAGCAGACATATTACAGACTTACAATAAAAAGGTTTCATGTGATATATCCTTGAGCGACATGAAGCTTGGAATGAGGTTCGCGGCAGTCACATTATATAAAAATTTCGTGAGTGATGCCAGCGTCCTGGGAGGCCTACCGTTTTATGCCATATTGATGGCATATTTTGCCGTCACCAACGCCATTCTGGCCTTCAAAATGCTTTATGCCCTTGCCGCCCTGTTCATCGTTGTTTATTCCGTCAAGCTTCTTTACTTCAAGAAGAGGCCGGACGTTCGCAGCAGTTCCTTCCACAGCCTGCTTGAGCGGCTGGAGAACTCCTCGTTCCCGAGCGTGCACGCAGGAAGGGCGGGAATCCTCTACGCAGCGTTCTTTTTCGGGCAGAATATAGCATTGTCGTTGCTCGGCGCTGCCCTCCTTGCTTCTGTGTGCGGCAGCCGCATCATTCTCAGAAGGCATTATGCCGTCGACGTGACTGTGGGCGCGCTTCTCGGCGTAGGCATAGGATATGCCTTCTTTGGTGCATGAATATGCTTGCGATGATACGGCTCCTCAGACCCGAACAGTGGTACAAAAACCTCACAGTCTTTCTCGCGATAATATTTTCCGGGGAGGCGTTCCTGCCGGGTGCCGCGGAAAAGTCTTTGACGTCGTTTGCTATAGTTTCCTTGCTTTCCGGCGTCAATTACGCTCTTAACGACGTGTTTGACGCTGAAAAAGACGCTTTGCATCCGGAAAAGAAGCGAAGGCCTCTTGCATCCGGAGAAATAAGAAAACATCATGCCGTACTTTTTGCCATAGGCGTTCTTGTTGCCGCCCTTGCAGCGTCATTTTCACTGAACCTTTTTTTCGCTGCTGCAGCATCCTCCTTTTTCCTGTTCGGCTTGCTTTACACCACAACACTGAAGCACATATACATAGTGGATGTGATAGCCATAGGCATTAATTTCAGCCTGCGAGCTGCCTTGGGAGTATTAGCCATAGGAGCCATGATGTCGCCATGGCTTTTCCTTTGCACTTTTCTAATAGCTCTCCTCCTCGCTCTCGGGAAAAGAAAGTCCGAAGCCGCCTTCCTTGGCTCCGAAGCTGCAAAACACAGGAAAGTGCTTTCTTCGTATGCACAAAGCGCAACCGACCCGATTATAGTCGTCACGCTATCCTCTTTGATTATATCCTATTCAATATATTCAATATTAGTAAGGCATACTTCATCCATGATACTCACGATTCCCATTGCCATGTTCCTTGCATTCAAATATTCAAGCTTCGTTTTCAGCAACAACAGTATAGCAAGGAGCCCGGAAACTGTTTTTGCTGACCGCTCCATGCTTGCAGGAATGACGCTCTGGCTTGCCATAATACTTTATTCGCTTTATCTCCCCCAGATTTTCTGAGAGGACGTAAATGTACGCTGCAAGGGGTCTTCTGAAACTTGTAGACGCCGTCGCAGGAGCTGCCGCGCTCCGTTTCATGAACGCGGAAGGCCGGGAAAAAAGCCCCTTGATACCTAAGAAAATACTTGTCATAAGACCTGGCGGCATAGGGGATTTCGTGCTTCTGCTGCCCATGCTGAAACATATTAACAAGTACCTCCCAAAAACGGAAATTGACGTGCTTTGCGAAAGAAGAAATACGGATGCCGCCTGTTTTTTTCCCTTCCGAAAAGTATATCTGTATGATACGAATCCCATAAAATTGAAAAAAGTATTCTCTGAAATGTATGACGCAGTTATCAACACAGAGCAATTCCATTCGATTCCTTCCTTCCTTGCCTATTTCACAAAAGCTCCTATTATCGTAGGATTTGATTCAGCGAACAGGGGGGAAACCGTCACGCGCCCTGTGCATTACGCGGAAAACGTCTTTGAAGCTGTAAATTTCCTGCGTCTTGGAAATGCGCTCACAGGAAAAATTACGAAGTTTAACGCCGATTCGCCTTTTCTTGCGCCGGACAAAACTGCGGCGCTGCCCCAAGATTTTCTCAAATCCCTCACAACGGGCAAGAAACACATAGGAATATTCAACGGCGCAAGTTATCCGCAGAATGCATGGGCAGGGGAAAGTTTTTCTGCCTTATGCGAACGCCTCCGTCGTAAGGGATGGAAAATTGTTGCGTTTGGCAGGTTTTCGCCTCCTGAGGGTCTTGAACTCGCCTGCCGGGAAAATCTGGATGTCCTCAACATGGGGGGCCGCCTGGATATCAGGCAGACCACGCTTGCAATATCCAGGCTGGATGCCTTCGTTTCAGTAAATTCCGGCCTAGGGCACATATCTTACGGAGTCGGCACCCCCACAATATTCCTCCGTGCCAATGTCAACAAGATCAAGTGGACGCCGCATATAAGGCATTGCAGAACCTTGAACTTCCACCCCGCCGGTAAGTGCTCACCGGACTGCGGTATCCTGTGTCCCAACGGCGCGATCTATATGCATAGGATAGCACCTGAACATGTGATGCGGAAATTAGCTTATTATATTCCCCGCTCATAAGGACATATGCTTCACATCGCCGTTGCCCTGTTCTACTCCTACCAGAGCGTCAGAAGTGTATATGAAAAGATAAGCATCGAGAAGTTGATACTGCTCGTGTTTTGCAGCCTCTTCGTGAGCATTGTGCTTATAGGCTATGGCCTTTCCGCAGTTTTCCTGCCGACAGAGCCGGCGTATTTCACGCTCCTAATGGCCCTTGCGGGAGGCGCACTGTATATCCGCAACAAGGACAGGAAATTCACGGTAGAATATTCCCGCGCACGCATTGCCATAGCGTTCATTATCATAGGTGCGACGTTCCTCCTATATATGTGGCCGGCTCTGCCGGACTTCGGAGAGCCCTGCCACGGCGGTGACTGCTTCACGCACATGACGACGATTAATTACATATTTGACGAGAAGGACATGGGGATGCGGACGGAATACGCATTCAGAACTATGAAGAACTATCCGCTTGGCATGCACATCAACGCCGCCGTTCTCTCTGCATTCATGGGGGTCCATCCGTTCCTGCTCACCTACCCGATGCTCGCGTTCGCCGCGGCGCTTGCGGCTTTCGCCTGCTATTGCGCGGCACGCGAAGGCACGAAAGGCGCGGCAGCCCTCGCCCCGCTGCTTTTCATAGCCGCAAGCGCATATCCTATTTCCGCGCTTGCGGCTTTCGGCTTCTGGTCGCACATGATAGGGATACTGCTGATATTGGCTGCCGCCGTGATTGCGCTTGATTACCGCAAAACGCCCACGCCCGAACTGCTTCTGGCCCAGATATCTTGCGTCATTGCACTCCTCTTCACATATAACATCTGGATGCCCGTTGCCGCCGCGGTGTTTCTTGCCGCATGGCATTACAGCGGCAAACGCTCTCTCCGCCACGCCGCCCTCTTCGCCGCGGCGTGGGGCGCGGCATTCCTGTTCCAACTGCCGGGCATATTGTCCAATTCCAGCATCGCCGCCGCGGACGGTAACGTCATGCATTACGACACGGGCATCTCGATGGTGTTCCTGCCGATTCTTGCAATGGCAGGGGCGCGCGCCGCGTTCGTCAGACCGGAGACACGGCTTTTCGCCGTGTTCGTGGGCTTCGCCGCGCTTCAGACCATATTTTTTCTCACAGGCATGGCGTTCTTCGGCATGGCACAATACTGGTTCTTCAAGAATTTCTACCTGCTTCTCTATCCCCTGTCCGTTCTTGCCGGAATCGGCCTGATGGAGCTGCTGCAAAACCGCATGCGCCCACCCGCAGCCCTGCTGACGCTTGCCGTCGTCGCCCTCCTGCTCATTGCATTCAACGACAGGATGCTGGCTGCAGTATCGGGGCACGAACAACGCGAGTGGCTCTCGCCCATGGACGACTCGTTCCAGTACGGCCGCATGGCCGGCCTACCCAAGATAATGAACATATCCTTCTTCATCAGGGGATTGCCACTGCAGGACGACGTTTATTACGCCGGCCCAATGGGCGATCCGTGCTGGGTATACTCCATAACACGACACCGCATATTCTACGAAGGCATTCCGTCCACGGAATTCGTGCCGCAGCAAAGAGTGCTTTACACCGATGGAAAGTTCGCGGTTTATCGGGGGCCTATTACCAACGCAACGCCCACTAAATGCTACGGATGGGTTCTCGAATCTATAAGACGATAGAGCTTCTTTCTGCGCAGCATCACCCCGATGATCACGATGCCGGAAAGTGTGAGAAGTTTCCCGAGAACGTTCCCAGAAGTGTCCGCATAATAGAGCCTCACGTTTTCCTGCTCCGGATAAACAAGCATGAACGAGGGTGAAACAAGATATATCTTTGACGCTCCTTCCACGTGCCAGTTCGGGAAATAGGACACTTTTATTATGTGAGGCCTCCCGACGCAGTTCGTGTTGAAATCTATTTCCTCGTTCAATACGCTTTCCTTTATCGTGCATTTGTTGTCTATCGGGATTCTTTTAACGACACCAAGGCTCTCCGCTTTCAGAAAACCATTGTCGCCTGAAAATACTATGGGCACATCCGTCTTGTCAATATCTACCCACCAGTCTAGAGAAACTTTCTTCCAGTCCTGCCCCTTCGTGCCAATGGCATTAGGTTCGTATTCAGGCACATACACATAGGAACCGTTATGCGTGAGCAGCTCGTATATCTGCCAGTCGCCGGCCTGCTTGGCCATTTTCCAGTCCGAGCTTTGCGCCAAGTCCGCCTGCACTGACGGGAAAGCGGCAATAAAATATTTCACGTTCATCAGCGTCAGATGCCGCGTGCCTGCCATGAGGTTGTGTACAGTCGTCCTTTCTTCGTTCGCCACGGTCGGTATTCCGGCGCAGTGTTTTGACATCTCGCATTGCGCATAAGATATGAAAGGCGATGAAATCGTGGCCTGGGCATAGACGCCTTCCAGAGTGGGCTTCCCGGAGAAGTAAGGCAACGATTCGAAAGCCCTCGGCGTCCCGAACCTGTTGTTCGCATCCTCAAGGTCGTTCCATGTTCTCGCCGCCGACCCGGAACCCGCTATGAACTGCGTTATCTCCTGATATACCGGCCAGTCTGCCTTTGCCTCGTATCCTTGGTAGTTCCATTTGATCCAGTCGTCCGTGAATTTTACTGACCCCTGATGGGTGTACGGAGCGCCAAGATATACCGTTATGGAAAACGCCAAAATGAAAATGGCCAAAAATCCCCATCTGCGCCGCAAGAGTTCGCCAGCAAAGTACGCCGCCAGCATGAGACTGAAGAAGTAAATCATGGGCCAGAATCGTATATTTGCCGCGAAGAGAAGCTCACCGTTCAGAAAAGCCACACCCGAAACAAAAAGGGAGAAAAGAAGATAAAGAGCGTTTCTTTCCTTATTCTTCACCCCATAAATTGCCCCGCATAATGCCATGAAATATACGACTATCGCCTCGGCAGGAAACCAGTCAAAGAACGACGATATGGCCCAGTCCCTTCCGTATTTCGTGGTGAATGAAAGATTCATGAATAGCGGAAGAAGCCAGAAAGCCAGCATCAAAAATGATAATCCATACACCGCAAAAAGATACCTAAAATTAACATCAATGTTTTTTCGCTTTCTGCTAATAAGGAAGAAAACCGAGGACATGGCCGCGATAACGGCAGTGACAACATGACTGAACAGCACGGCTGCAAACAATATCGACAGACGAAGCGAAAATTTGCCTTCCGTGATTTTGCTGTAAAGTAATCCCATGAACAGCACCATCAGCGAGAAGCTTATGCTGTAGGAAAACTCTCCGGCAAGCATGCTCACGATATTCCCGCCAAAAATCGTGTTCTTCTCGTCAAACAGGAAAAGCAGCGTGGCTGCGGAGGATATTGCAGGAACCGGAAATCGGAACCTCATCCACTTCATGGAGAAGAACGTGGTAATAGGCAACGCGAAGACCCCCATGACAGTGATCAGCTTGAACGCTATTTCCGAAGGTATGGCGTATCCGAGAAGCGCCATCAGTATGTACGGAAGGGGAAACTGAAAGCTGAATATGGGAAAGCCCAGCCACCTGTCCTGCGACCACCCGTAAATTTTCCCGCTGGGAAGCAGGTAATCGTGCATATATTTGCCAAGATATATCATGGAGCCCATATCTCCACCGGATGCCGTGGACGGGGAAAGAATAAGTGACGGTTCTATATAAGAAGAAATAAATGCCATTGCCAACAAAACCACAGCCATATTCATTACTGCCTCCCTGCGGCGCATGACCGTCTTCAGAATTCCGGAATATTTTAGCATATCAATCACCATAAAACCGACTTGTTGCCAATATAATTATTAACTTCCAGCCTCCGGTAGCGCTTCGCGCAGCAAGGATAGCGCAATATACACGAAAAGCTTACACTGTCTTATCGCATATAGATGCTTTTATTTTCTCCTGTCAATTTAAATCATGCAACCTCCCGACTTCAATGCCATGATAGACGCTTTCTTTGATCGCGAAAAGAAGAAGAAGGACATAGGCAGATATTACCCCAGCGAGATAGGATATTGCCTCCGAAAAGTCTGGTATTCTTATAAGGAGCCGATTGAATTTGCCCCCGCCCAGATAAAGATATTCGAGCTCGGAAACATCATGCATGATTTCATCGCAAAGGTGCTCAAAAGCGACAAGAATCCGCACATAGAGCTGCTCAAGGAAGAGTTTCCTTTCAAGGAGCAGGTAGAGGATTTTGTCATTTCCGGCAGGATAGACGACCTGATTCTCCTTAAAGCAGACGGCACGCAGTTGCTGGTCGAAGTCAAATCCTCGAAAAGCATAGCATACATCAACGAAGCATCCTCCGCCCATGAATCGCAGCTCCAGCTTTACATGCACATCCTTGGGGTCCATGACGGAGTCGTTTTGTATGTCGATAAAACAAACTTGCAGACGAAGTGGTTTCCGGCCAAATACGACGAAGCCAAGGCGAAAGCCGTCATAAACAGGTTCAAGGCCCTGCACAAGTGCCTTGTCAATGATGTTCTGCCGATACCCGAAGCGCGCGGCAGCCCCAAAAGCATATGGATGTGCAGGTTCTGCGAATACAACGACAAATGTTATTCGGCTACGCCGAAATCAAAGGAATGGCCTTAGATATTTATGTATGATTCCATCAAACTCTCGGCAATAATGGTGGTCATATTCCTGATTCAGGCGACTGTCGAAGGCTTTACGGATAGTTTCGTGCTTGTTTCATCTGAAGTGACGGAGCGGCCATGGACACTCATAACTTCTATGTTTCTTCACGGCAGTCTGACGCATCTTCTGTCCAATCTTTTCGCGCTTCTCTTATTCGGAACTATACTTGAAAGCATAATAGGCAGAACCCGCTTTCTCTTGTTATACTTCTCTGCGGGCATAGTTGCGAGCCTCGCGACCCTGATCTTCTACGAAGCCTCGCTGGGCGCATCCGGCGCGATTTTCGGCGTTCTTGGCGCGCTGGCCGCATTGAGGCCGCGGATGACCGTATGGGTCATGGGAATACCTATGCCCATGCTTGCCGCTGCCGGCGTCTGGCTTGCCATAGACCTGCTCGGCATGTTCGCGCCGTCCGGCACGGCAAATGCCGCGCATATAGCCGGCCTGCTTTTTGGCGCGGCCGTATCGCTGCTGTTTTTCAGGGCATACTTCCGGGAAGAACCCGCGGAAAAACGCGAATATCCCCTTTCCGAAAGCGCCGTGAAAAGATGGGAAAAGAAGTATATGGGGTTGCACTGAAAGGTGTTAATTTGGCGATTTGCACGAATCTGCCCCCTGCATTAAAGTTAAAAAGATTTCCGGGCAGGTTAAGACAGGCATTATTATGCTGGCGCTTGCGCGCATTTGTACAAAGGAGGTAATTTGAATGGCAGATAAGAAACCGCATATGAATCTTGTTACGATAGGGCACGTTGACCACGGCAAGTCGACGCTTGTAGGCAGGCTGCTCTACGACACGGGCAACGTCCGTGAGGACGTGATGAGAAAGCTTCAGGAAACGGCCAAGGAGCTGAAGAAGGAAACGTTTGAGTTCGCATTTGTAATGGACAGACTGAAGGAAGAAAGGGAAAGAGGTCTGACAATCGACATCATGCACCAGAGATTCGACACGCCCAAGCACTACTTTACTATAATAGATGCCCCTGGTCACAGGGATTTTGTCAAGAACATGATAACCGGCACTTCCCAGGCTGACGGCGCAATACTCGTCGTTTCCGCCAAGGAAGGCATACAGGACCAGACCAAGGAGCACGCTTATCTTGCTAAAGTACTCGGCGTTCCCCAGATGGTCGTGGCAATCAACAAGATGGATGCCATGAACTACGAAGAGGCCAAGTTCAACGCCACGAAGGAGACGGTAGTGAAGCTCCTCAAGGGCATAGGATACAAGGTCGAAAACATCAAATTCGTTCCTACATCCGGCTACAAGGGCGACAACATCGCCAAGAAATCTGCAAACATGCCCTGGTACACGGGCCCGTTCCTCGTTGAAGCCCTCGACACGTTTACGGTGCCTGAACAGCCCGTTGACAAGCCGTTGAGGTTGCCCATACAGGACGTATATTCCATAAGCGGAATCGGCGTAGTGCCTGTAGGCAGGGTCGAGACCGGCATACTGAAGGTCAACGACAAGGTGGTATTCATGCCTTCCGGAGTGCAGGGCGAAGTCAAGTCCATAGAAATGCACCACGAACAGGTCACGGAAGCGAGGCCTGGCGACAACATCGGCTTCAGCGTAAGAGGCGTTGACAAGAAGGCCATAAAGCGCGGCGATGTTGCGTGCCATACCGACAAGCCCGCCAAGCCCGTGAAGGAATTCACCGCCCAGATAGTCGTGCTCAACCACCCAAGCGTGATGAGCAAGGGCTACACCCCGGTGTTCCACATCAACACGTCGCAGGTAGCCTGCACGATAACCGAAATAGTCAAGAAGATTGACCCGAAGACCGGCGCCGTTGCGCAGGAACACCCCGACTTCATCAAAACAGGCGATGTTGCGGTCATAAAGGTCAAGCCTATGAAGCCCATGATTGTGGAGAAACAGTCCGAGATGCCCGACATGGCGAAGTTCGCCATAAGGGACATGGGCCAGACCGTCGCGGCAGGCATCTGCATCGACACGGTTGTAGAATAATCGGCTGTTTTTTCCTTCTTTTTTATTTTTCAATTTTCATCGTTTTCCTTTTCTATAATTCCCTTTTCACCGGAAATGATGTCAGATTTTTATACTTATCCGTTAATGTAATTAACACTATGCAGACGGCGCGCGTAAAACTGACGGGAAAGAACCCCACGACTCTCGACAGCATTTGCAGCGAGATCAAGGACATTTCCGAGAAGATCGGCGTGCCCGTTTCCGGCCCTATTCCCCTCCCGACAAAGAAGCTTCGCGTGCCTGTCATGAGAACGCCGTGCGGCGACGGCATGCACAGGGGAGGCGGCGGAGGCAACTGGGAAACGTGGGAACTGCGCGTCCACAAGCGCATCCTTGATGTGGGAGCAAACGACCGCGTGCTTCGCCAGATAACCCGCATACGAATTCCCCGCGACGTCAACATCGAAATAGAACTTACCGACTAATTTTTCACGCTTATAAAACTTCAAATAAATGTCTTTTATGAAACAACAACTCCTCTACAGTTCTTTATTCCCCTGCCACATTTCTTCCGCTATAAGGGAGCCTTGTGGAATTAGCGTCTACCACAACGATCAATACGTTGCCGCTGAATTGAATGCCCGCATTGCCTGCCTCGGCTTCGCAGGCGGAGCGGAAAACGTAAGCTATATGAAAACCTATCCGGTGTCCGCGGCCGAAGATATTGATCTAATCGTTCAAGACCTTGCAGCGGATTTCATGGATTACGTACTGTCATTTTCCGCGGATACCGCAAAGCCCCGTGACGGTCCCGGGCTGTAAGTCTCGCCGAATAACGTTTTTAATCCCTTTCCCCAAATAATAGTAAAGAACATTAATCATGGAACATTCAATAATGTTCTTTGCATATAGTAAATTGAAGCTAAAGGCTTCCATTATTATTGCAATTTACTATAAGACTGAGGTGATTCAAGAATGGAGAAAACGCTGGTTATATTAAAACCCGATGCAGTGTCAAAGGGGCTTGAAAAGCAGATCGTCAGGAAGTACGAAGCGGCAGGGCTGAAGATGGTAAAACGAAAGGGAATGGACGCGGTTCCCGCGCTCCTGAAGCAGCACTATTCCGCCCACATACAGAAGCCGTTCTACCCCTCCCTTGAAAGGTTCATGTCTTCCGGCCCCGTCGTTGCAATAATATTCGAGGGCAAGGATGCGATTGCGATTGCAAGGAAGGTCACCGGCGCCACCGACCCGGCAAAGGCCGAGAAGGGCACCGTAAGGGCCGAATTCGGCGACATGAAGTTGCCTGACGACGACAGGATAATGAAGAATCTTGTTCACGCCTCGGCAACGAAAGAAGAAGCCGAGAAGGAGATACAGCTCTGGTTCGGCTAATCAAGAATAAATGCTTCCGCCTGCGCCAGCGTTTCTTGAACCATTTTTTCTATGCCCATCTTTTCCTCATCCGTCTTTATCTTTTCCATGTTTGCCTTGGTTCTCGGATGCCTCGATACGATCGAGCAGCAGTCCTTGTAGTCTTCTATCGACAACTCAAACGTCCCTATCTCCTCCGCCTTGGCTATTATCTCGTCCTTGTTCATTCCTGCCAGGGGCCTTATGACCGGTATTTTCACCGGCTCTTCGATTGCAGCCATGTTATCAAGCGTCTGCGACGCCACCTGCGCTATGCTTTCGCCGGTGACCAAAGCTTTCGCGCCTTCAACGTCCGCTATCTTCTCTGCCACGCGGTTTATGAACCGCCTGAACAGCACCAGTTCGTAATCCGAGGTGCAGTTAACCTGGAAAGTATCGTATGGCACAAGATAGAGCTTTGCCCTGCCGGAATACCTGCAAAGGCTTTTTACAAGCTTTGCTATCTTGCTCTTTGCCGCGTCTGCATTGCTGCGCATGGCGTGAAAATGGACGTAAACCGGGCGGCAGCCCCTTTTCATGGCATACCATGCCGCCACCGGCGAATCTATGCCGCCGGAAAAAAGCACGATGACCCTGCCGGACGTGCCTACAGGCATGCCGCCGTGGCACGGCGTTTTTTCCGTGTATACAAGAGCAAAGTCCTTGAGTATGTCGACATGCAGCGTCACGTCGGGCTTTTTCACATCGACCCTGTAGCCGTCATTATAAAATATCTCGCCTAAGCGCCTGTTCAATTCCTGCGAATCAACGGGAAACGTTTTGTCTGCGCGCGAGGACTTCACCTTGAACGTCCTGTCTTTGCCGATGCCCGCGAAGATTTCCCGCGCCTTTGCGCCTATCTCTTCGATGCTTTTCCCGCATGAAAACGCAGGGTAAAAATGCGATATTCCGAAAACGCATTTCAGCTTGCCGCCTATGCTTTTTTCATCCGCGCCCGGCAGGAGCCGCACAAGTATCCTGTCACAAACACCCTCTACCACGCACTCCTCGCCTTTCAGCATGCGCCTTACGTTCTGCCGCAGGCTCTTCTCGAAGTACGGGCGGTTCTGGCCTTTCAGCGCTATTTCCGAGTAATTGACGCCGATTACGTCGTGCATTAACGGTCTATGTGCAATAGGTTTTAATACGCTTTATTCAATGAAGCTCAAAAATATGCACGCTTAAGTATTTTTTTCGCATCGAAAATGAGATGACAAGCGGAATATATCGTGTAAACAAGTCGTATTGCTTCATCGCTGCAATAGATTCGGATGAAAGGCCTTTGAGAAGATACGCCTTAGGGGAACACGTCAGGCTGAAACGTTTAGGCCCGTTCTTTGAGGCGTATATGCCGGAGAGCCGCGTAGGCGTGGCTTATTATCCGCCTATGTCCATACCGACCGGCAATCCCGACGACCCGTTTACCGGAATCGGGGCCATCGTGACGATTTCCGGCAGATCGAAAAAAGCCGTGCAAAGAGTAGGCAGGGAAATACTATCGCAGATGAAAGAATCTGAAGATCCTGACTCCGTGCAGCGATTTATTTCTTGCGTTGAACAGAATTATAGGCAGAGAAGATCATGATGAAGTTTGCTCCTTCGCGCCGTATAAATTCTTTGCATGGATAAGTTAGTTTGGTGCTACTGCATGACGCTAAGACAGCCGATAATAGCGACGCTTGGTCACGTAGACCACGGAAAGACGTCCCTGCTGGACGCCATCAGGGGCACCGCTATCGCCCAAGGCGAAGCCGGCGGCATAACGCAGGCAATCGGGACAACGGAAATACCGGCCGAAACAATAAGAAAAGTTGCCGGGCCGGTACTGGAGAAGTTCCGCTTTTCCCTTGACATACCCGGCCTTTTGTTCATCGATACTCCCGGGCACGAGGCGTTCTCGACTTTAAGGAAGCGCGGCGGCTCGATATCGGACCTAGCCATGCTTGTCGTGGACATCAACGACGGCATGATGCCCCAGACCGAGGAGAGCCTGAACATACTCAAGAATTCCCGCGTGCCTTTCGTGGTCGTCATGACAAAAATAGACAAGATGGAAGGATGGAAGCCTGCAAAAAGCTTCCTTGAAAACCTGAGCAACCAGAAGGAAGAGGCCATGGGAAAATTTGAAGAATCCTTTTACAGGATAGCGGAACAATTCTCAGCGCACGGAATAACCGTGGACAGGTTCGACCGCGTCCAGGACTTCACCAAGACGGTGGCCGGCATACCCGTATCTGCCAAAACGGGCGAGGGGCTGCCCGAGCTTCTTGCTATATTATCCGGCCTCTCCCAGCAATTCCTCAAGGACAGGCTGACCGTCACCGGCCGCGCGCGGGGCACGGTGATGGAAGTCAAAGATGTAACTGGCATGGGCGCTACCATTGACACGATAATATACGACGGCAGCATATCGAAAGGCGAATACCTTGCGATAGGCGGAACGTCCCGCGTTGTCACTAAGATAAGGACGCTCATGCTCCCGCAGCCGATGCGCGACATACGCACCGAGAAAAAGTTCCGCTACGTCAACGAAGTCCATGCCGCATCCGGCGTAAAGATTGCCGCGCCGAACCTTGATAATGTTAAAGCGGGCTCCCCTATAGCTTCCGCCAGGACGCAGGAAGAGGCCGCGACGCTTCTGGAAAGCATGGACAAGGCCGAGGATGTGGAAATACGCGGCGAAGTTGAGGGAATAATACTAAGGGCTGACACGATAGGAAGCCTGGAAGCCATGATAAACGTTTTCAGCAAATACCCGATCAAAGAGGCTCTTGCAGGCAACGTCACGAGGGAAAGCATCATAAAAGCAGGCGGCAACGCTGACCCAAAGTTCCGGGTAATAGCGTCTTTCAACGCGAAGCCTTCCGAAGAAATAGCGGCTTTTGCCAAGGATCAGGGCATAACAATCCTCGTTTCCGACGTCATCTACAGGCTGGAAGAGGAATACGGCAAATGGCAGAAAGCGAAGGAAGAAGAACTCAAGAAAGCCGAGCTCGAAGGCGTGGCAAGGCCTGGCAAACTTAGGATCATCCCGGGGTTTGTTTTCCGTGCTTCTAATCCGGCAGTTGCCGGCTGCGAGATACTCGGCGGCATTATAAAACCGGGCTTCCATCTCGAAAAGGAAGGCAAGCCTGCGGGCAGGATAAAGCAGATAGAAAATCAGGGCGAAGCCGTGCAAGAGGCGAAGATAGCCGAGAAGGTCGCCGTTTCAATAGACGGGATACAGATCGGCCGGGGCGTCAAGGAGAACGACGTCTTATACACGGAAATATCCGAGGCGGATTACAGGAAGCTTGTTAAGCACATGCCGTTCATGTCCGAAAGCGAGAAGGCTGTACTCAAGGAAATAGAAGGAATCAAGAGAAAGGAGAGGCCTGCGTGGGGTCTCTGATTTGCACCTGGTCGTTATGCAAAAAGCCCCTCGTCCGTGACGCCGTACGTTTTCATTGACAGATAAGCCTCATGCATTTCGCTCTGGAATGGGAATATCCGGTCGAATACGGATCCTTCCCCGGAGGCTCTCACGGCCCGCGTTATTTCGTGCGTCAGATATGCTTCAAGCGAAGGATCCGCCACCGTAAACACCCGGTAATATTCCCGCGTCCTGTAGGCATCCATCCCTTCAAGGAAATGGAGGTAAAAATTATTATATATGGGGCCCGCCAATCCGCCGCCTATCCCCACCATTTCTGTGAATCCCGCGTAACTAAGCGGCCGGTTTCCCTTCATGCAACGCCTATGGCCCGCGCCTATTTATAGTGGATGACATTGGTTTTCAGGCATTCTCTACATACAGCAAAGACAGAGATGTACAGATACTTCTGTCATTTGCTATAACTACATGCCGCAGTCGTCCGGATTTCTCAGCCGGTTTTTATCCCTGCGAGTTCCGCGAGCGCTATTATCGTCGGCCTGTAGACGGTCACGAATTTCTGCCGCTCCACTTCCCTGTATAACGTGGCCTTTTCCTCTTGCAGGCGCGGGAGGCTGTCGCCCCCGTAGCACGTGGTGCCCGAGGAATACCTTATCCTGTCCGTGCACTCCAGCTCGGAAACGGCATTATTCACCTTTATGTAGCATCCCGTTGTCTCCTGCATGCTTATGGAAAAGCTGAACGTTTCCGTGCTTTTCGCGTCAATCACGCGGTCGTACGACCTTTCCGATTTCTTCCCGTTTTCCATGCTGAAGCCCACGATGACGTCAAACCTGCCTTTTTTCACATCAAGGTTATGCACGTTGTATGTAGCCACGGACGCCGAGACGTTGCTGCATTCCACGCTGGATACACTGAAAGACACGTTGTCCATGCCGCAGGTTTTTTCTGCGAGGGGCTGCAAAGCCGTGACGCAGACTTTATTCTCCCCGCCCGGCACGCCCTCGCTGACTATGACGGCTTCATACGGGATGTTTTCCTTGTATGCCACAAGCTCCCTTTGCGGCAGGGGTATGAGAAGGAGGACGGCGACTGCCACTAAACTCAGGATTCCGTACACTATGCGCCTGTCAACATCGGGCAGTTTCATAGCTTAACATGTATGACGGCAGATTAATATTTTCTTTCCCAATAATGGCTAATGCTTGCAAAGCTCAAAGATGGCGATTCAGCCGTTTTTGCCCTTGTCATGAAGGAGCTGGAACGCCAGAGAAACGGCCTTGAACTGATACCTTCAGAGAATATACCGTCGCTTGCAGTCCTCGAAGCACTCTCTTCCTTTCCGCACAACAAGTATTCAGAAGGCTATCCTGGAAAGAGATATTACGGCGGAAATGAAGTTATTGACGAGATAGAAAACCTTGCCATTGACCGTGCGAAAAAGCTGTTCGGCGCAGAGCACGTCAACGTCCAGCCGTATTCCGGCTCGCCCGCGAATCAGGCGGTGTTCCGTGCCCTGCTTAACAAGGGCGATACCTTTATGGGTCTTGAGCTTTCCCACGGCGGGCATATAACTCACGGGCTGAAAATTAATTTCTCAGGCATGGACTACAACGCCGTGCCCTATCGCGTGCGCAAGGACAACGAGCTTCTTGACATGGACGAAATAGAAGCTCTTGCAAAGCAGCACCGCCCTAAAATGATTCTTTGCGGATACACTGCATACCCGCGCGTCATTGATTTCAAAAGATTCCGCGAGATTGCCGATTCTGTCGGTGCTAAGCTGTTTGTAGACATGTCACATTTTGCAGGGCTTGTTGCCGGCGGGGCTTATCCGTCACCGGTTCCGTATGCCGACGTTGTAATGACGACAACGCACAAAACTCTTCGAGGCCCGCGCGGCGCCATGATACTCTGCAGGCAGGAATTTTCCGAGAAAATAGACAAGGCGATTTTCCCGGGATTGCAAGGCGGCCCCCACGAGAACGCCATAGCGGCCAAGGCCGTGTGTTTTGCCGAGGCAATGAAGCCTGAATTCAAGGATTACGCCCGGCAGATAATAACCAACGCGAAAGCCCTTGCCAAGGCAGTCGAGATGCGGCTCGTTTCCGGCGGCACCGATTCGCACCTGCTGCTCGCAGACCTCGAGCAGAAAATAACGGGCAAGGACGCTGAATTGCTGCTTGAAAAGAACGGCATCTACGTCAACAAGAATACCGTTCCCTATGACCAGCGAAAGCCGTGGGATCCTTCAGGCATCCGCTTCGGAACGCCTACGCTTACTTCGCGCGGCATGAAGGAAAAAGACATGCAGGAAGTCGGCTCCCTCATGAACCGCGCCATGAAAGGCGAGAACGTCCGCGAAGAAGTGCGAAAGCTTTGTTCGGGATTTCCGATATATCCGGAAGTATGATTTTCATCGCGCACTTGTATGCGGATATGTTTGCACTATAGCTTCGCCCTTGCAGGGAAGTCCATGATGGAGGAAAAATCACCCGGGGCGAAGGCTTGATGATTTGGCATATAGCTTCCATCGGGGTAACCCTTAAATCGTTTCCCGCCCCACTAATTAGTGGGTGATAGCCGTGCCGATGGTCAAGATGGACGAGAAGGGCAGGATTCAACTGCCTGCTGAGCTAAGGGATGCGTGGCATCTCAAGCCAAAGCAGAGGCTATTCATCAAGCTGGAAGACCAGCAGGTATCCTTGAAGAAGCCTGGCAGACTCGAAGCCGAGGAGGACCCGTTACTCCGTGACATCCTGGTCAACCCGGGGCACAGCAAAGTCCGCGTGACCAGTCGTTTGCTTAGCAAGCTCAAGGACGAGGCGTGGATGCCATGATCATCGTGGACTCCAACGTGTGGATCTTCGCTGAGGACGACAATGCGGCGGAACACGCCATGGCTGCCAGGAAGATTCAGGAAATGCTCGTTTCGGAAACATTCGGCATCAACCCGGTAATCGTTTCGGAAGTATATCATATGTTCAGCCGCTTGCTTGGCGTGGAAGACGCCCGCCGTAGAACCGGCACCATCCTGAATCACTTTGCCGCTGACTGGCTAGATTTCTCCATTGCAGTGGCACGGGAAGCGGTGGAGCTTGCCGCTTGCCAACAACTGAGAATCAATGACGCTCTTATCGCCCAGCAAGCTTTAGCCGTGGGCGCGCCAGTGCTCACGGACAACGTGAGGGATTTTCGCAAGGTCAAAGGACTGAAGGTCATCCCGTTGCGATAGGAAAAAGTCAGTTTAGGTGTATTTTCTATCGATTTTCTTGCGGGCGGCAAGGCGGAAACGCCCCAAATGTAATGGCAAAGGTCGAGACACGAATTGTCACGGAACTGGCAGAGATCCTTATTCTGGCGGTCGCTGTGTATTCTGTAGGGGCACTGGTAGATGCTCTGGATGCAACGGGTCGGGCGTCGCCTAGCACCGATGTCGGCTGCGGAGACTCTTGACAATCACATCTTTGTCTCCCAAGACCCACTCGCACATATCAATAATCTCATCGAGCGGCTTAACGTACGCTCCTTTAGGGAAGCTCAGGTCAGGGTGGGCCTCGAGTTTTCCCAAAAGTGCGTCCACCTTCTTCTCCAGCCTTGCCAAGTCGCGTCTCGTCATAGCAATTGATCTAATCACAGCTTCCACATACAGCTCATTCATTTGGCTTGTCATATGCTGAACTATCTATGGCAATGTTCTTAATATTTACGCCGTTTGACGTAATCCTGCAAGTTTCCAGCGGGGCGGCACGGATCATGCTATCGATATTGCTGACTGCACAAAGATATCATACCTTAAGTATTTTCATTCAAGGAATAAAAACATGCTTGCCTACATACTCGGATTCCTTGATATCGCAACGTCCTTCGTTCTTGGGACGTATGCATTATGGGGATGGTTCGATAATTCGGTGATATTCTATCACGCCGCTTACGTCACGGGCAAGGGCGCGCTTTTTTCCCCGACGGATTTTGCAAGCAAGGTAGACGTTGCAGCCGGAATTTACATGTTCTTGATAGCCCTCGGCATATATTCGCATCCGAAACTGACGCTTATAGCGGCGCTGTGGCTCCTGCAGAAGGGATTGTTTTCGATGATATCGATTATACGGAAAATTGCGTGATTTCTTACGGTAAAATATAATAATGCTACTGCAATAAAAAATGAAAGGGAAATAGAAGAATTTGCTGAAATTATACGAAGATTACCTCCAATTAGCGGCCAAATAAAAAGCGCTAACTTTTCATCGGGAAGACTCACCCTCTCGTATGACGGACACCCTCATGAAATAAGGGAATATTTTGCTCAACATAAACCTCTAAATGAAATGCCGTTTAAGACTAGAGTTCAAGGCCAAACAATAGCAGTAGAACCTTTAGATCGGGGGTACAATAAACATCGCCGGGAAACACAAATCTTAGCGGCATTCTACCGTGTCTTGAATGAATATCGCTAGCTGCCGTATTTCTTCTTCACTTCCTCCATCTTTTTATCTATGCGTTTTTCCGCTTCGTCACGCTGCATCTCATAGTCGTTCATGTCAACGAATTTCATGTTCTTGAAAACCGTGGGATGGGCGGCTTTGGCAAGCATATAGATCTTCTGGCATATGCGCCTGTAATCGGGATGGCCCTGCTTCACCGTGCGAAGCTCCAAGAGATGATAAAGCTCGCGCGCATTCAGCGTGAAATACCATCGTATGCGGTAGCCGAAAGGCACGATGTACTGCGCCTGCCACGGCATCGAAACGCTTATTTTCTCCCACGCTTCCTTGGCTTTTCTCATCGCAGCATGATATTTTTCCGCTGCGCCTATGGCGGCGAGTTCCTTGGGAATGTCATAGCCAAGCTCTGCCGTGAGCAATTGCCTCTGCTGCGTCAAAGCCCTGTGACGATGCAAGTCCCTATATATTCCGTAGTTGCCCATTATATCAAAAGTGTAATAAGCATTCTCAAACGCCCTGCCCGGCCTGTGCCGGCGGTTGCTTCTTCGTCCTGTATATTCCTCAAGCATCTTCGCCTTGTCCTCTGCGCTCATGGAACTTGAAAGTTGGAGCGCCTCTGTCATGGAGATTTGCGAATGCGAATAAAGTATTGCGGCAACTATCTTCTCCCCTGCGTTCTTGTCAAAGCCGGCGAGTATGACTTCTTCGCCTTCCCTGCCGTTGCTCTTGGCAAACGAAGACACAAGCAAACGCGTGGATATTTCTGTCTGTTTCATGTATTCCTGCATTGTCCTGCCGTAAGCGTCATCAGCTCTTTTCACAAAAGAGGGTATTATCTTTCCCAGTTCTTCCTGCATGCTTTTTGCTATATCCCGTATCTCTTGCATCGGCGATGCGTACATTTTCGTGATCAAATACTCAAATGCCCGCCCGTTTCCATATATTCCCATATTCGTCAGGGTCGATGCAGGAAGAAATACGCGCAGGACGTCGCAGGCTTTTGCGCGCACCGTGAAATCATAAGCCCTATCCGTCATATCATATGGCTTTGAAAATATGCTGATAATATAAGCCTTCATCGGCTCTATCAGTTCTGAATACATGTCGAAAAGCATGTTGCATGTCTCCTCGTAAAGACCGGCGAATTCCGAGCTCATTATCGAGGGCTCGCGGCAGAATTTGTACCTGCCGTCTTCTTTTTCATTGAAGAATACATACCTTGTGCTTTTCTCAAGGGGCGAAAGCCCTATGCGCGCATCTTCCAAGATTTTCGTTGCTATCATGGAAACGCCCTCGCATGCAATATGGGCGCCGCCAAGTTCGGCTACAGAGTCGTCACCATATTCGACAAGAACCCGATCATAGAATTCCTCGGCTTTCTTGGTAGGTATGCCTTCAAGATCCATGGTAGAAATATCCTGATTCTGCAAAAATTCACTCAAAAGAAGCTCGCGCAGGCTCTTGGATGTCCTGCTGTATCTCGAAAACATCGCGCCCTTGACGACTTCAGGAAGGTTTTTGAGTGCGAATATCGGCTTGTCAGTATTGGTCATGAACTTGGAAAGTGTGCGAATCTGTTCCTCTGTAAACATCGTATGTAATTGTAAGAAAAACTTAAATTAGAGAAAATCAACACTGTGTTTTTATCCCTAGCGGCAAATTATGCAGCATGGCTGTATCTGTGCCGGTAATATTCCTTATATCTCTGGCGCTGAACTTTTTCTTCAGGCGAATCAGCCCTTATCTCGGCGCCTACAGGAGAGGCTTTGACACTGTTGTTTTCTGTGCAATAACAACAGGTTATATCGGAGGCATAAATGACGGCGCTATTTATGGCATCCTCATTGCGATTGCATATTATATATGGAGAAGCAAGCAGTGGGGCCACGCCTTATTTGTAATACCGCTTGCAGGCTTGACAGGCGCGCTGACTGGCATGTTTAACAACCATCCTTATTTGCAAATAGCAGCCATAATGTTCGGCTTCTATCATATTGTTTCGGCGTTGATGGTTACAACAGTCTATAAGACCATGGGATTCAGATACATAACTTTCATGCTCGTGAGCTTTGTAACGACATTTATTTTGTTCGGCATAACCAGTCATTATATTTAAGAATGATTGCTATTTCGCATAGATTAACCGGAATATTCCCGAAAACGGGTTTCACTCATTCTTGGGCATTTCCTTTCCTGCATACGGAGATTTAATGTGCGGTTTTAAATATCTTGTCAATAAGCATTTTCCATGCGCCTTATACAGAGCACAAATCTGCGTGAACCTTCATACGCAGAAATGGAGCGGGCATTGGGATACCAGTCCGAACAGCTCTATCTGCCGGACGGCGTTCCTCCGGACAAGGTGCAGATGATAAAAGTCCCGAATACAAGAAAATCTACGCCTGGTATTGATGCATGGATACGCGATGAATGGCACAGAAAAGTGGAAGCTGCCGCCCGAAAATACAACGAAAATGGCGTGAAGATAGACGTCAAATACAAGGATGGAAGGCCGAACGCAATATGCGAGGTAATGGACGACGGGAGGCAAGTGGTGCGCATGTTTGACGGCCGCAGGGCCAGATTTGAGGGCGCGGAGCACGACACCGAATCCGGCAATGTCAGGATACTGTGGAGCGAGGACAATTACAGCACGCATGATGCCTTGCGAGGAAGCGGGCTTCCCAAACCGTATCAGGCGCAATTATACACTATAAACGGCGCCGTGATCTGCAGATACGAAGGCTCTCCCGCAGTGATAATAGGGGAGCGCGACCCTCTCAGGACGGACCAGGGTAAAATACCTCTGTTCGTGCCGGCGGGCTTCGTCGATACAAAACATATCGCCGGAGAGCAATATGCCCAGAACGTTGGGGAAGCCACGATAAACCGCCTTCTTGCAGAGCTTGATATACCGGGCACGCACTCCGCTAACAGCCCTTTCGATCAGGTAAATCGCGAGGGGCTTGAAGAACTGAATGCCGGTAGGTTCGATCCAACAAATATGGTAATGCTCTCCAATATATACAATTCGCATGCTAACCATGATACGACCGCCATCGTGCGCGTTCCTATCGATTCGGATTTCTCCGATATAAAACTTAGAGGGCAGGAGCACCTTAGAATGTTCCCTGTTCCATTGAAATATGAAACCCTTGTCAACTTCCTTTATGAACTATCCAAGAATCTGAACAACAATTCCGGCCATCTGAGGGGAGGCATAGCTTCGCTCATAGCCCATGAATACATGTTTAGCGCCTACAAGCAGGCGCTTGAAGACGTTGCTATAAGCTTAAGCCGCATCGGAAAATGACGGGCCTGCATGCATTGAAAGAGAGGACTGAAATGACCGGCAGAAGAAAATTGCCGGAACAGCCTGAGTTCGCCATAACAATAATAATATTACGACGTGATATGCGCCTGTCCGATAGCGGGCTATGTGATGCAACGGCAGAAGGCATTTGATGAGGTCAGGTCCCGTCTTCTCTCGGATTACGCTCATCTTCTCCAGTGGCGGTCACGCCTCGTCCTGAACGTATCGTTTGCCTGAGTTGAGGCACGCCTCGGCCCGCGCAAGCTCGTGTCCTATGTACGCTGCATGGTCGTATCTTGAGAAAAGGTTCTCGTGGGTTATCTGGCGGTAAAGGACCTGCGCCTTGGTTCCCCGGAATATATAATCGCTTTTCCTGCCGTCCTTAACATAGTGCTGGACGGTTATTTTGCCATTGTCAACGGCCAGCACGAAATATCCGTTCTCGTCTTCCTCAAACGTCGTTATTTTACTGGAATAATTGCTGTGCACAATGTCTTCCGCCCTTCTCCAGTCGTGCTCGTAGGCGTGCGCGGAATTGGAAAGTATCACAAGATGCCCGACCTGCATTCCAAGCTCCCCTGCCATGTGCTTTTGCAGCCTTCTCATTGCATATGAATTAAGAGGCCATGCCCCGAAGATGTCGTGCGACCTGAATATGCACGTTTGGTAGAGCCTGCCGTCCTTCACGTTCCACATTATCTGCGTGAGGCAAGGCGGATTTTTGCTTCCGACGTCCTTGGAAACGTCCCACGTTACAGCCGTTGCCCTTCTTGTATAGGATGCGGCTTTTATTCTTTCTATGGCTATTTTTATCTGGTCATGCCCATTAAACGAAAATAACCGTTCGCCATAAGTATATTCCACGCCTTCGGGCTTCGCAGGCGAAAACACCGTCCTGTAATAATTTTCGGCGTCTTCTTTTGAAAGGAATGCGCTTTCGCCGTCGGCTTCAATGACAGCCACGATGCATATCACTTCCTTCATTCGTGTATTATACTCTGTCTGCTTCTCGTCCCCGAATTTCATGACAATGTCCAAGGCTTTCAGCCACGCTTCATCGGAATATTTTCCGAAAACCTTGAACACAGGCTCTTTGGTATATAGAGGAAACGAGACCTTCTCCAGTTCGGTTATGAAAAGCGGCTCCATGAACGGCTCCTGTCTGCCGTGTTTTGCCATTTCCCCTGCCACACTGCCTTCCAGTCCTCGCATGTCTATGACGCGCACATTCTTGCGGAACTTATCTATGGCATCCTGCGGAATATTTGAGTCTATGATGCCTGCCGAGCCGATTATTTTCCTTCCGTCGGTGCCGTTCTTCATGAAATTAACGAGGGCATCTCCGCTCTTCATGAGGTCCGCACCGCAAAGCACTATCGTCCGTATGTCCGGCCTTGCCAAAACGTTCTTGATAAGGGGATTTATGCCCTGAATCGTATAGAGATTCGCGCATACGCTGTAATCACGCTCATTCAATGTCTTCCATATTATCTCCTTCTTCGTCCAGAGCGTGCATACTGCGGCAAAGCCCGCGCCGAGCTTGAGCTCATTCTTGTAGAAAATCGGCCATTCCATGCAGTAAAGAGCCGGGGAAATTATTTATTGGTTCAATAGAACTATTATTGGTGATTGAATGGCAAATGTGTATGCATGCTCCGGCTCGTGCAAGGGCGTAGTGACAGAAAAGCAGCACGCCTTAGGACTGAACAAGTGCGCAACCAAGGGCTGCGAAAAAATAAGCACGCCTCTTGGAAAGACAATACAATGCGCTTCCTGCTCGGCAAAGTCCACGAAAGACGGAAGCGCGCATTTTTGCGAGGCGTGTGTCAAAGCGTGAGCGTTTTATGGGTTCTTCTCTTCTTTGCCTTCTTGTCAACGTGCCTAAAAATACGGTTAAATATCTTCCCGTTTAAGAAGGATTGAGCAACGGTCATAACCCGGCTCTGAAAACTGGGGGTGCGTAAAAATGGCGTTCAAGTTTGTAGTGAGCCACGGCGGCAAGTCCTATCAAACAGAAAAGGACGCTCCGCTCGCGGGAAAGAAGATAGGAGACATTTTTGAAGGCTCCTTGATAGGCCTTCCCGGATACAAGCTTGCCATAACAGGCGGCTCTGATAAGTCCGGCTTTCCTATGAGGAACGACATAGAAGGGCAGGCAAGAAAGAAACTCCTTATTGCCGCAGGTAAGGGATTCAAGGGCACGAAGCGCGAAAAAAAGAAGAAATTCAAGATCGAGGGCATGAGAAAAAGAAGAAGCCTGAGAGGCAACACGATAAGCGCGGAAGTCGCCCAGATAAACTGCAAGGTCGTGCAGGCCGGCGACAAGGCTCTTGACGAATACTTCAAGAAAGAGGGCGGGGAAGCGCCCAAGAAAGAAGGGTGATTTTCTTCTTGCAAAAACTGATTCCGGAAATTAACATAGGCACTCTTGGCCATGTAGACCACGGCAAAACCACCCTCGTCAATGCCCTGACCGGCGCATGGACCGACCGACACAGCGAGGAAATGAAGCGTGGCATCACCATACGCCTCGGCTATGCCGATGCCATTTTTTATTATTGCGAGAAGGAAAAGCGCTATTCGCCCACGGCCAAATGTTCTTCCTGCTTTTCGGAATGCACGCCAAAAAGGGCCGTTTCGTTCATAGACGCTCCCGGCCACGAAACGCTCATGGCAACCGTGCTTTCAGGCACGGTGCTCATGGACGGCGCCCTGTTTCTTGTTGCCGCCAACGAGAAGTGCCCAAGGCCGCAGACTGCCGAGCATCTCAAAGCTTTGGATATATCCGGGATAAAGAACGTCATAATAGTCCAGAATAAAGTTGACCTTGTATCCGAGCAGCGGGCGCTGGAAAGCTGCAACGAGATAAAGGCCTTTGTCAGGGGAACCGTTGCCGAAAACGCCCCGATAATCCCTGTGAGCGCCGCGCACGGCATCAATATTGATTTGCTCATAGAGGCAATAGAAAAATACATGCCTACGCCTGAAAGGGCGAAGGGCGAACCGGTATTCTATGCAGCACGAAGCTTTGACGTCAACAAGCCCGGAACGCCGTACAAGGAACTGAAGGGCGCCGTCCTCGGCGGGTCGGTGGTGTCCGGCGAATTTTCCGTGGGGGACGAAATAGAAATACATCCCGGCGCCTCCATAGGCACTTCCTGGAAATCGTTGAAAACAAAGATTACAGGCATAATCAAATTCGGCCAGAAGGCCGAGCGTGCCGGTCCGGGGGGCCTTGTTGCGTTGGAAACGTCGCTGGACCCCGCTCTCGGAAAAAGCGACAGCCTGTCAGGCAACACCGCATGCCCGCCCGGCAAGACGGCGGCGGTCAGCGATTTCAAGTTCGTGCCGCATCTCTTCGACCACGTCATAGGCACGGGCGGCCAGGAAAAGGTCGGCGGCCTGAGAACAGGCGACGTGCTGATGATAACCGCGGCAATATCCAAGACCGTAGGCTCCATAGCGTCGGCTGGCAAGGACGTGCAGGTCAGGGTCAAAATTCCCGTGATTGCAAGAAAAGGCGACAGGATTTCCCTTTCAAAGCACATAGGCGGCAGATGGCACCTTATCGGCTACGGGATTGTTTCTTAAGCTTTTTCTGCTTCGCATAAATTATGCGTTTTGAAATAAACGAAGATGTTAGCAGGCGTGTACCAAGATACTTAAAACCCGGCGCGGGTATGCCCGGCGGATATAGACTGGAACTTGATGATAACGAAATGACGAGTCCGTGTACGCGGCCGATACATCGCGATACAAGATACAGCTTATTGCTTGAAAGAAAACGAACTGTTATAGCGTGCCTGGGCTTTGAAGTTGACGGGAACACGCTTCATGTGAACCAGATACAGGGAAGAGGGACATATCTTTGCGATACAAGCGAAAAAAGGAGTGTGAATAGCGGTCTGAACCCGATATACTGGGACAGGATGCTTCTTGATACGATGACGGATCTCGCGGCGTTGAATGGATTTTCCCGTATAACCGTGGATAGCATGGAAGATCCCAAGCATGAACGAGAGGATGAACATCTGCTGAGGCTTTACAATAGATACAACAAGAATGCCGAAGAAGCCGGCTTTATTTATGATTCAAGCTCCGGAAGATATGTAAAAGACTTACAGTAAATTGCAATATAGTAAATGGCAGAAATATCCGGGGCAAAATTCTGTCTTTGCCGTATGCAGAGAATGCCTGAAAACCAATGCCATCTACTAAATAATGGAGCGTTTGGCTGCAATTTACCATTATTTTTTGAACCCGCCCAGATAATTTAGCATGTAGAGAAGCGCGGCTATTCCTATAAGACTGATGTATATCCCGTAATTTGCCATGAATGCCAATGCACTGGCAGGAAGGATGAAAATCCCCAATGAAGCGCATGCGGGGCACGCTGAGATGAATAAGCCTGCAATGCCAAGAGACGACGTAGCTGTTGCGCTTTCTTTCAACGGGCAGACGCTGGGCAAGCTCCGCAGGTATGCCTGGTAGGAAATTGCCGCGGCCAAGAAAAGCGAGAATGCAAGAAAAACCGCAAGATTGAGCGGGGGCGTGACCATGAACCAGAAAACAAAATTCTCAAGTATGCCGATGGCCTGGAAATAAACGTAGACGGCAACGAACGAAATAAAAGAAAGGAGAAATATGCCAAAGTATTTTGGAATGGCAAGAACTTTGAGAAGCTTCATAGCAATAAATCAGCGCCGTAATTTATAAGGATTACGGTTAGGCTGCCAGCTCTTCTTCTATGATTTGCTGGAAGACCTGATAAGGCTGCGCTCCCGATACAAGCCGCCCGTTTACAAAGAAGCTTGGCGTTCCAAGGCCGGGCTGGCCGACCTGCTGGGCGGCACCGTTGCCTTCTGACGCGTCCGACTGCACGGCGCTTGCGTATTTGCCGGAATCAAGGCACTGGTTGAACTTTGTCGCGTCAAGGCCGAGGTCTTTTGCATACTGCTTGAAGAAGGGCATTGCCTTTTCAAGAGCAAGGTACTTGCCTTCTGCCTGGACGTAATAGCCCCAGTCGCTCTGCTGCGTTTCAAAGAGCTTGTCGTGGTATTCCCAGTATTTGCCCTGTTCGCCCGCGCATCTTGACGCTTCGGCTGCCTTGTCGGCAGACACGTGGCCTATGACCGTAAGAGGATAATCCTTATAGGCAAATTTCACTTTGCCTGCATCAACATAATTCGTTTTTATCATGCCAAGAGTCTCCTGATGGAACTTCTGGCAGAACGGGCACTGGAAGTCGCTGAATTCAACTATTGTGACGGGCGCATTGTCTTCGCCCAAAGACGGGGCATCTCCCAAGCTCAAGGCAGCCCTTGGCTCTTCCGCAGGCTGCTGAGGAGCCTGAATGCCGCCGGCAAATGCCATGCCCGTCATTGTTGTTATCGTGCCGTACGCGGTTCCTATGAGAAATGCGACAATTACAAGGCCGACCCACTTGACGCTCGATTTGGAAATCTTGATATGATCGTCGCGATGGGCCGGAGATTCGCCCGAAACGTGCGTTTCGGATTTGCCGTCATGCGCATTTTCCTTAGCGATAGTAATCAACCTTTCTGATAATGTGAGCGGAAGCTTAAATATCTATCCTGCCTTTTTGACTATTCGGCTCGTCAAAAGTGCCGTAGCGCCATATCCTGCAATCCCCAAGCCTGCAAGTATAGCCCATTCATCGATTCCCAGAGCTACGGTACCGAAGAATCCGCTCAAAGGCGTGTAGATGACGGCCAATTGCAGCATGAATGAAACGCATAACGCCAGAATCAGCCAAGGGTTGCCGAAAATCCCCTGCCCGTCCTGACGCCGGATCGCGACAATTCTCATGAATTCATAGAGCACAAAGCCCGTGAAAACTGCGGTTTGCGCTACGGCAATGCCCCGGTCAAGCACTGCGAAGAAGGCTGCCAGGATTATGCACGTTATTATCGCCCCCGTTGCCAATATAATTTTGGTCATAGTTCCGTTGATAACCCCGTCGCCTTTGCTGCGCGGCTGCATTTTCATGATATCCTTTGCAGGGGGATCTGCCGCCAAGGCAAGCGCGGGCAATCCGTCAGTAAGCAAATTGATCCAGAGCAGTTGCACGGCGGTTATCGGAACATGGCCGGCAAGCGAAACAAAGAAAACCGCGCTTACCTCGGCAAGGTTGCTTGAAAGCATATAATTCACAAATTTTCGTATATTATTGAAGACCGTTCGACCTTCTTTGACGGCAGCCACTATGGTAGAAAAATTATCGTCGAGAAGCACAAGCTGCGACGCCTGCTTGGCTACGTCCGTGCCCCTCAGCCCCATGGCTATCCCCACATCCGAACTTTTCAGCGCAGGCGCATCATTGACCCCGTCGCCCGTCATTGCAACTATATTGCCGTTGGCCTGCAACGCCTTGAGAATCCTTACTTTATGTTCCGGCGATACCCGCGCGAATATTGAAACTTTCTTCACCGTTTCGGAAAGCCGGCCTTCTCCCATCGCGTCAATCTCCTTCCCGTCTATCATCCCGCCGTCAATGCCGACCTGGCCGGCCACCGCTTTTGCCGTGAGCTTGTTGTCCCCGGTAATTATCACTATGCGTATGCCCGCATCCCTGCACTGGGCAACGGCTTCCTTCACCCCTTTTCTTGGGGGGTCTATCATTCCCTGCATCCCAAGGAACGTTATTCCTTTTTCCGCGCTTTCTTTGCTCCCGCTTTTGGCGGCGAACCCAAGGACGCGAAGGGCGCGGGAGGCCATCGACTCGTTTGTTTTCATCAGGGTTTTCTTCATCGCCGCCGTAAGCCTGATTTTCCTTCCGCGAAGGAGAATGTGCGAACATCTTTCTATGACAATTTCAGGGGCCCCTTTTGTGTAAGAAATCACCGAACTTCCTTCCTTTGCCGCCACGGTCATCATCTTCCTTTCCGCGGAAAAGGGGATTTCCCACGCCCTGCGGGGGGCGCTTATGCCAAGCGGCGCGGCATGGGGAAGCAATGCCGCTTCTGTGGGATCGCCCTCATATTTCACGCCGTCAAAGAAAGCGTCGTTGCATATCACGCCGCATTTTAGAACAGGCTCTATGTCCTTCGGCTTTACTTCGCCCGATCCGAGAAATATTTTTCCTTCCTTTACGGAATAAGATCTTCCGGAGAAGAATATGCCGGTCACAGTCATCATATTTTCAGTTATCGTTCCCGTCTTGTCCGTGCATATCACGTCTACGGACCCGAGCGTTTCAACCGACGGCATTTTCCTTACCAAACTGTTGCACGCAAGCATTCGGCGCATGCCAAGCGCCAATGAAACCGTGACCACGGCAGGCAGGCCTTCGGGTATCGCGGCCACTGCAAGGCTAATGGACGCAAGAAACGTGTCTTTAATATCGGCATGAGCTGCAAAGAACTGGAATGCCGCTATGAAAGCTATGATTATCAGGAGGCCGTATCCTATCTTCCGGCCTGTTTGTTCCAGCTCTTTCTGAAAAGGCGTCGTTCTGTCAACGGTTTTCTGAAGGATATTCGCTATCTTTCCCATTTCGGTATCCATGCCGGTTTTCACTGCGATTGCCGTTGCACTCCCGCGTACAACCATGGTGCCGGAAAATCCCATGTTCTTTCTTTCGGCTATGCCCGGGCTGCCTTTCAGCATATCAGTATTCTTTTCGGCAGGATTGCTTTCGCCTGTAAGCATCGATTCGTCTATGCTAAGATTAGACGATCTTATTATCCGGCAGTCCGCAGGAACCAAAGAGCCTTCCGCGAGGATCAAAAGGTCGCCCGGAACGATTTCTTTCGCATCTATCTTCTTTTTCTTCCCGTCCCTTATGGCAATGGCCGAAGGGCTTTCTAGTTTCTTGAGCGCCTCGACGCTTTTTTCGGCCTTGTAATTCTGGAAAAAGCCAAACGCGCCGTTAAGCGCGACTATTGCCAGTATCAGAATTGAATCTGTTGCATCAGGTATCTGGCCTGGCAGAAAGCCGACAAAATACGACACTGCCGCAGCTATTATCAATATCACTATCATCGTGTCCGTGAATTGCGACAACAGAAGCTTCCATGCAGAAAAAGTATCTTTGATTTTTATGGAATTCTCGCCGTACTTCTTGAGCCGTGCAAGAGCTTCCCCGTTGCTAAGCCCCCGTTCTCGGCTCGAAAGACTCTTTATGACGTCTTGTGCGCTGGAGAGATAACATTCCATCGTATCGTCCTACGCCAGAAACAGCATACCGGCCTCTATCGCCAATGCATACAAAAGTATGCCAAGAATGAAGTACTGCGCATTTTTCACGGTTTCCCACGGCACTGCATCGCGCATGACTGAATACAGCATGACGCCTATAGTGAGCCCCAGAATAGCGCCGAATATGGGCGCTGACAATGAGAATAAACCTGCAATGAATATGCCGAGGAGGGTCGAAGACGAAAGCAGAATCTTCATAGGCGCGCTATCGGTCACCGACTTGTGTATTCCGCTTATTGACATGCTTCCGGCCGCCGAATGGAACAAAGCCGGCAGGAAAAACAGCAGGGCCGCCGCAACGCCTATTTTTGAGAATTCCATTATCAGCATTCCTACTATCAGGTTATACCCAAACAGGGCAGTTGAATGGATATTCTTGAGCTCTTTCTTTATGGTAGCGGGACTTCTGTGCCTTCTGATGTGCATTTCCGAAACTCTTGAGAGCATTATTCCCAGAAGCATGAATCCCGGCAGCAATTTGGCAGAATTCAGGTTGAAAGTTATGGCTTCCGGCATGAGATATAGGAATATGTAAGCAAGCGAAATGCCTACGGAAAGCAGCAATATCTTCGGCCTGTGATTATCGTGTATTTTATCGCCGATGTAATGCGACAGAAAAAATATTATCCCAAAAATGATAGGGTAATAACTCGGAAGCATGCTTAGATTTCGCTTCGCCCATATAAATACAAAATCTCCGGATAGCCGGATTCCCGTCTTTCCAGCCCGCTATGCCCGATTCGCTATTTCGTTAAGTATAAATCCCGGCCAGGGCATTTATTCAAATGAAACTCCTCCAGAAGCTCATCGAGGCATACGGCATATCCGGCAATGAGGAGCATGTCAGAGAACTGATACGAAAGGAAATATCGCCTTATGCCGACGAAATTTTCGTGGACAAGGCCGGGAACCTGATAGCCCGGAAGAAAGGCAAATCGCCGAAAGTCATGCTCGCCGCGCACATGGACGAGATAGGCCTCATGATCAAGAAGATAAATTCCGACGGGAAAATAACCTTCGCCGCAATCGGCGGCGTGACCCCTATAAGCCTTCCGGGACAGAGGATCAAGATACACACGGAAAAAGAAAGCTTGTACGGCGTTATTACAACGGTGCAAATGAGCAACGGCGAGCCTGTGACCAGCCTTCCGACGCTGAAGGAAATGTACATAGACACCGGATTGGACAAGAAAACGCTGGAGGGAAAGGGCGTCAAGATAGGGGATTATCTCAACCTTGTCCAGGAAAGCGGCGTGTTGGGGAACGATGACTTGATATACGGCAAGGCGCTTGACGACAGGATAGGCTGTTACATACTGATAGAGCTTGCAAGGCGGCTGAAAAAATCGCGCAGCGAGATTTATTTCGTTTTTACGGTGCAGGAAGAAATAGGGCTGTACGGCGCCAAGGCTTCGGCTTATGAAGTGGAGCCGGACTGGGCCATCGCCGTTGACGCCATGGATGCAAGGGATGCTGACGGCGAAGCGCCGATAATACTGGGCAACGGGCCGTGCATAACGGTCAAGGACGAGCAGATACTCGGCAACAAATGCATAAACAAATGGCTTAGCGTCACGGCGCGAAAGAAGAAAATGCTGATGCAGCTCAACGTCTCCGACTACGGCGCCACCGATGCCGCGTCAATATCGCTTTCCAAAAGCGGCGTTCCCACGAGCGTTGTCGGCATACCCGTCAGGAACGTCCACAGCACCGTAGGCATCGCGCACAAGAAGGACATAGAAGGCGCGATAAAACTGCTTGAGGCGCTTCTCAAGAATCCGCCGAAGCATTGCATCGTTTGAAACTACGCCCAGACCGCCAATATTTCCTCTTGACGAGCCATGTGACCTTGATGAAGTTTTCCAACAAAGCCCTTTGTTGGAAAAGTCTTTTTACGGCGCGCCAAGGTTATAATTGTCGGCTTTTCTTTGCAAAGAAAACTTTGTAGATTGTCTGCGCATATCCCCTGCATAAGGGCATATATTTAGAAAAAATAAAAGAAGAAAGAGAACTTACGCGCACTTGCCCCAGCCGCAGTCCATGCACATCATGCAGCCTTCCTGCTTGACAAGTTTCATGCTGCATTTCGGGCAGAAGTTGGAGCTGATTTCATTGTCAGCCCTTGCTTCCGGCGCCGCCATCAGCACAGACCGCCCTGCCGTGTCCTTGGCGATTACCTGCTGCACCGGCTGGGCCGGCTGCTGCGTTCTTGTCTTCGCCCCGACGCGCAGCACCTGATTCTTTATTGACGTGTCCCTGAATACGGTGACGTCCTTGCAGCCGAGCTGATATGAGAGCAGATAGCTCTGCCTCATGTCGTCCACGGTCGCGTCGGCGGGGAAGTTGTTTGTCTTGCTGACCGACGAATCGGTCCATTTCTGTATGGCGGCAAGGGCCCTTATGTGGTCTTCGGGCGTGATGTCCCTTGCAACCTTGAGGAAGTTCTTTATCTGCGGAGGCACGTATCCTACACTTTGCGCCGTTCCTCCGGCTTCGCATACGTCCTTGACAAGGTCGTCGTCAAACAATCCTTCCTTCTTCATTATCTTCTCGAACACAGGCTCGGTGTAGTAGAAGCTTCCTACTGCAACGTGTTTCTCCCAGACCAACGCATACACAGGTTCCATTCCGGACGAGCAGCCCGCTATCATGGATATGCTGCCCGTCGGCGCGACCACGGTCGTATAGCCGTTCCTTACGCCGTGCTGCTTTATCTGTTCGGCAAGGGCCGACCAATCGAAGTGCCAGCTTTCCCTGTCTTCCGAGCCTGATATCGGCAGCCTCCCTTCGGGATAGAAGCTTTTCTTGAAGTATGGCAGCGGCCCCCTTTCCCTGGCAAGCCGTACGGACTCCACTTTTGAATAATAGTTTATGAATTCCATTACCTGCTCCATCATGGCGCGGCCTTCCTCGCTGTTGTAGGAAAGGCGAAGCTCAAAGAGCAGATCGGCAAGCCCCATCACTCCAAGGCCTATCTTTCTTGTTGCCAGAGTCATTTCTTCTATGGCTTTCAAAGGATAGTTATTAACATCGATTACGTTGTCAAGCATGTGCGAAGCCGTAAGCACGCCCCGCTTGAAGCCTTCCCAGTCGACGTAAGCGCCCTGGCTGCCTTCCTTGACATAGCTCCAGACATTCATGCTCCCTAAGTTGCAGGATTCATTAGGATAGAGCAGAACTTCACCGCATGGGTTTGTCGTAACTATCGGACCGAGATACTTGAAGAACGGGTTGTACCTGTTGACGTGATCGTAGAATATCACGCCCGGTTCCGCGCTCTCCCATGCCTGATAAACGATGAGGTCAAAGAGCAATTTCGGGTCGGCATAGCCCGTTATCTTTCCGCTTCTTGGGTTTCTGAGCGGATAAGGCGAGCCGCTCTGGTAATAATCCCAGAAGTCCGGCATTATCAGCACGGAAATATTGAAATTCCGCAATGCCTTGTTTCCTTCCTTGGCCTTGATGAACTTCTCCACATCCGGATGGTTTATGTTCAATATCCCCATGTTCGCGCCGCGGCGTATGCCGCCCTGTTTGACAACTTCTGTCATGGTGTCGAATAGCTTCATGAAGCTGAGAGGCCCGGAGGCCACGCCGGATGTTGACGAAACGTAATCGCCTTCAGGCCTCAAGGTCGAGAAGTTGAACCCCGTTCCGCCTCCTGCCTTGTGGATAAGGGCAGTGGACTTCAATGTTTCCATTATGCTTTCCATGGAATCGCCGACTCCAAGGACGAAACAGGCGGACCCCATTCCCAAAGTCGTTCCAAAGTTTGCTATTGCCGGAGTGTTGGGCATGAAGCGTCTTGATACCATTAATTCATAGAACTCATCTATCGTTTTCTGCTGCTCGTCAAATTCGCCGTTCTCTATCATGCGCACAAGGCCGGACCATTTGATTTTCATCTTGCCTTCGTCGTTGAACCTGTCATACATCCTTTTCAGCGCATCGAGATGGTGCTTGTTCAAGACGTACGTGCCTATGGAAAGCTTGCCTTCATATTCCGGACCGGAAAAGCTTTCTTCTGCATGCGGGCCTTCGCTGCCTTCCGTCGAGAAGACGCGGCTGTCATACAGTATATCGGGCATGAAGCAATGAACTGCGACACGCGTGAATAATTCTTTCGGCGATTCTATGAGCTTGCCGTTCTCGTCTTTCCTCAGGTAACGCGATTTCAGAACTTTGAGCGCGTTTATGTCAAACGCCTTGTCTACTTCGTCTATGCCGTCCTTTTCCAAGAGATTGGCCTTTTCGGCGCGCAATTCCGCGCGTCTCTGCCTGTATAATATATACGCCTTCGCGGTCCTTGCATGGCCGGATGCTATGAGAACCTTTTCCACGGCATCCTGTGCGTCTTCAACGGTAGGCGTTGAATTAGGAAATCTCTGCTCCAGCAGCTGCATTACCGCATCCGAGAGCCTCTCGGCCTCGTCCCTGTCATGGCCGCCCTGCGACTGGGCGGCCTTGAATATGGCTTCCGTTATCTTTTCCTTCTTGAAATCCGCTATTTTTCCGTCCCTTTTCTGTATCTTCATTATCCCCATTAAATCACCTGCTCTTTATCATCTTTACCTCCTTCTCGAATGCCAACAGGTCGTCGAACTCCCTGTAAACGGATGCAAAGCGGAGGTACGCTACCTTGTCCGTCTTCAGGAGCTTCTTGAGCACCAATGCCCCTATGTCGCTGCTCGTTATTTCCGTTGAGTCCATGCGCAGCAGCCTTGACTCTATGTCCGACACCATGCCGTCTATAATATCCTGCGCTATCGGCCGCTTTTCGCAGGATTTCATTATGCCCGCCCTGAGCTTGTCCCTGCTGTAGGGCTCCTTCGCGCCGTCGCGCTTGACCACGGTTATGATTATTTCCGGCTTTTCGTACGTGTTGAACCGCTTCCCGCACCCGTCGCACTCCCTTCTCCGGCGCGTGGCTTCATTGCTGTCCCTCTTGTCTATGACTTTCGTCTCTTCGTGGTTGCAATACGGACAAAACATGTGCCACACCCATACACAACATCTTGTGTTTTTCGCCGGCTGGAACACAACATCTTGTGGAGAATTATGATTATGGGTTTAGTCCTTTAATACTCTTTTCTATCCTCCAGAAAACATAATGCGGAAGTGAAATCCCTTCAAAGGGACTACAGCACTTTTCACTTTCTCTTCGCCAGGCAAAGCGGTATTAACCGCCCGCGTCAAGAAGAAACGGGTGATAAAATGAGCGTTTTGAAAGTCGCAATGAAAGGCATTGGAGAGGATGAAATATGGTTCCTGACAAGGCCAAGCGTGCGAAACTACAGAAAAGTCGTTCTGGTTCAGGAAGAGGCGATGCTATGAAAGGCAGGCACAACTGCGGCAACGGGTTTTCCGGCCGGCTGATACAGGCAAAAGGCATAATGTTCTGCGGCCTATGCGGCAGCGAGAGGAAACTATGAAGGAGGTCGGAACGCACAAGTGCGGAGACGGTTTCGTAGGCTATGTTGCCTATACTAAAGGCCATAAATCCTGCGAACTGTGCGGAAAAAGATTCGGGGGTTGATTTGATGTGGATTGGCACCGTGCTGGCTGACGACCTTGACGACGGATGAGGCTGGGCGGGATTTTTTATGGATTCCGGATGTTCAGGTGAAATATAATTATTTCTCAAAACATGGCTTTGAAGCAATAATGGATTTCTAACGCAACTGATTGTGTTTTTCTGAAGCTACGGTACAAGACCTTGCCATGCAAGAGGATTTTTCCTACAAAACCTCAAAGCAATATAACGATTTTAACAGGTCACATGTTCGCGGGAAACTGGACTGTGTCCATGCGGAATCGATTCTGCTTGTTACACCTCCTCCCGCGCCGCGTATTGCAAGGTCTGAAGTCCACTCATCGCATCTGGTTGATTCAGGATTCCGTGTTCCGTCAGTTATAGTACCTGTCCAAACATATACACTATTTCGCAATACGCCATTTTCATCTCTAATTATACCATTATTTATATTACCATCTAATAAATCTCCTCTATTGGAGACTATTGTAGTTCTCGTTCCATCATTTGCCACCGTATTGTACACCATGTCAAGCACGCCGTCTTTTGCGTTATATGTATTAGTCGATAGCCACGCAACCCAGTTCTTATTGGGGAATATATAAGTTAATCCGTCCGTATTTTTAAGCGTGGAGACATCCGCCAATGCCTTGCATATAGCATTGCCCGCTAATCTACCGGTAGCGCCGCCTGCTTGAGGCCAATCACCGAGTTTGCCATTGCCACTCACGGAAGTCACAAACACTAATTTAGGCAATGGCGCCGTCACCGTCAAATCAACATATTGGTGGTGGGTTATGGTGCCGTAGGTACCCGTGACTGTCAATGTATAGCCAGCGGCTGGAGTGTCCTTGACAGGCGTCACTCTCAAGTTTGTAGTGTAGGGACCTGCTCCGGATGCTACAATCGTGCTTGAATCGAACGTGCATGTCGCTGAAGCCGGGCATTCGCTATGAGTAAGCGTTATGTCGTGGTCGCCATGCCCGATATTATTCAACGGCGTTATAGTCACGGTATAAACAGCAGTAGCCGTCTGTTCAACGCTCTGCGTATCCGGAGCGACTAACAAAGCAAAGTCATGCGTTTCGACTGCCAGTGATACTGTAGCCGATTTTATCACAGACGTGCCGTCCAGCGTTGCCGTGCCCTGCACTGTTATTGAGTTGGATGCAGGCATGCCTTCTGTATTCACCGTAAGGGTGCTCGTGCCGCTTCCCGTAATCATAGCAGGGCTGAACGTACAGGATGTGCCCGGGCAGCTTTGCACGCCCAGCGTCACATCACTATTGAAGCCGTTGACGGGTGCAACCGTTACCGTAAACGTTGCGGGTGTGCCTTCTGCAGCCGGTTGTGCAGATAACGCAGCAGCTGAAAGAGTGAAGTCATGCTTGTTGACGGCCAAAACAATGCGAACATCCGATGCCACGGGCTTGCCTTCAAAACTGCTGTCAGCGTGAACTTTCACCGTGCTGGGATCCGGTATGCCTTCGCTCCGCACGGTCAGCGTGGCTAATCCGGAACCGTCTTCCACGTCAATAGAAACCGTAGACGACGAAATATCGCAATTAGACCCGTCTACCGGAGGCGTACTTACAGGGCAATCCGGCACGGTAAGCGCCACATCACCGACGAATCTGTTCCTCGCCTGCACGGTTATTGTATAAGACGATTCTTCCCCTTCTGTCACGCTGCCTGAAGAAGGCGAAGCTGTAAGCTTGACGTTCGGCTCAAAAACATAGACTCTTGTGGTCTTCGTCACCTTGTTTCCCGGCGCGCTCACTTCCACGACCCTTTGGCCAACGTAATCCTGTTGTTCTGGTTCCGCAAGATCAAGCGTGAACGTCTTCGTCCTGCCCGGTTCTATGTTGCCTGGCGTGTTGGTCACCGCAATGGGCGCGCCGTCCACAAACACCTTCACGTCTTCCGGCTTTATCGCCTGCGTGCCGATGTTCTTCACGGTTATCTGCCCGTCTTCCACCGCTATAATTTCCACCGTTTGCAGGAGCTTATTGGCCTGTCCTTCTGCGGCCTGCTGCGCCTGCGTGCCTGAAGTGGTCGTGATATTCTGGAAGAACAGGAACGAGAATGCGAGTATGGAAATCGTTATGAGTAGCAACAAAACCACGGATACTACCGGCGTTATGCCCCTCATGCATACATTTTATTTTTTGTAGCTAATAAAGCTTCTTCAGGCGTTGGCTTTGTTTAAATAATCCCTTACAGCCACAACAGGCTGTGCCATAGGTTTATCAAAACGCAACATCTTGTGCGAGAAAACCATTTATTAAACAAAGCTTCAGGCGTTGGCCTTATATGTATTGGATGACTTTTCAGGCATTCTCTACATACAGCAAAGACAGAGTTGCCCGGATACTTCTGTCATTTGCTATAGCACGGACATCGTAATATTTCCAAATGTGTATGCCCGATGCCGTATACCCGCAGCGCAAGCGCTTGCGGTAACCATGAAGCTAACGGTATCCGCGTTTTTATCCTTTGTTCCCGTAATTGTTTCATGATACCGGACAAGGAGAAGATAAAGAAAGCCCTGAAGAACGTGGTGGACCCGGAAATAGGGCTGAATATCGTGGATCTGGGGCTCATATATTATATTGAAATCTCGGACGATGGCAAAGTCAGAATAGAAATGACCATGACATCCCCTATGTGCCCTGCCGCTGATATGATACTGGAAAACACAAAGCATTTCGCTCGAACGGCCGAAGGCGTTACTGCGGTTGAGATAGCCCTTGTGTGGGACCCGCCGTGGGACCCTGAAAAGATGTCGGAAGAAGGCAAAGCCCAGATGGACTTCATGTAAGGAGTTCATGCTCGATTTTGATGCATTTGTTCTCAACGACCGCCATTCCTGCCGCCTCTGCAATCTTCCTCGCTTCCGCGCTCTCAATGCCAAGCTGCATCCAAAAGACGAGCGGCCTTCCCGTTCTTTGCTTTATTTCTACAGCCTCCTGAGCTATGGCAGGCGCATCGGCAGAAGGCCTAAAGACGTCAACGACATCTACGGGAAACGGTATCCCTTTCACCGAAGGATAACATTTCTCGCCGAGTATTTCCGTTGCCGCGGGGTTGACAGGCACTATTCTATAGTCGTGCGCTTTCAGGTATTCGGCGACTCCGAAGCTGTCCTTTTCAGGGCTGCGCGACAAGCCGACTATGGCTATCGTTCTGAGCTTCAGGATTTCCCTGATATTCATCAAACGATATGCCTGAGAAATTATAAAAGCCGCCGCCGACAAGCATTACTATGCACATATCAGAGCGCGAAAGCGAACTGCCTGAGAGCGATATGGCAAAATTGATAAAAATCGCTGCAGAGAACAACTCGGTGATATCCCTTGGCGCCGGGGAGCCGGATTTCCCGGCGCCTCCGGCCATTGTGGCGTACACGAAAAAGATAGCGGGCAAGTGCAGCCATTACTCGCCGCCTGAAGGCCGCCGTGACCTGCGGGAGGCGATAGCAAAAAAAATGCGAAAGGAGAACGGCATAAGATGCTCCCCGGAAAATATCATAGTGACAAGCGGAAGCCAGGAAGCCCTGCTTCTTGCTGCAGCCTCGGCATTGGACGTTTCCGAGCAGGTTATAATACCAAGCCCTTCTTTCCTCGGCTACGTCCCCATGTTTGAGCTTCTCAACGCATCGCCTGTCTGCACCTCCCTTGACGTGAACTTCGAGCCTGACACCGACGACATACGAAAAAGGATAACCTCCAAGACCGAAGCCATACTAATAAACACTCCTTCCAATCCCACCGGCGCGGTCTATTCCCGCAAAACGCTGGAACAGATAGCCGAGATAGCCGTGGAGCATGACCTTTACGTCTTCAGCGACGAGGCATACGAAAAAATAGTATATGAAGGAAAGCACGTTTCAATAGGCTCCTTGAACGGCATGCAGGAGCATGTCGCCACGTTCCAGACCTTTTCAAAAAGCTATGCAATGTGCGGCTACAGGCTCGGATACGTCATAGCGCCGCCGAAGATGGCAGCGGCCATGAAGAAGGTGCACATTTACTCCACAATCTCCGCACCCACAATATCGCAAATGCTCGGTGTCAAAGCCCTGTCGCAATCGGCTTACACGAGAAAGATGGTCAAAGAATACGACAGGAGAAGGAGATTTATTGTGGCAAGGCTCAATGAAATGGGACTCCCCACGAAGATGCCTAAAGGAGCGTTCTATACGTTTTCTGACATAACGGCCTTTGCAAAGGAGAGCAGGAGTTTCGCGCTTTCACTGCTGAAGAAAAAGAAAGTGGCTGTCGTGCCGGGCATCGAGTTCGGCCCGGGAGGCGAAGGCTACATACGATGCTCTTACGCCACTGCATACGAGAAGATAGAGAAGGCGATGGACAGTATGGAAGACTTTTTGAAGAAATAAATGCGAGCCTGCCATAAGCCGCAAACTCTAACAATATATAATTACCTCGCCGAAATACTGTCATGTTTGATTACGAATACTGGGGCAACCGCCCGTTTTCAGGCGCCGTGAACATGGCGCTTGAGGAGTTCATGCTCAAGCGCGCCGCCGAAACGGGCAAGGCTATGGCACGGTTCTACAGTTTCCCGCAGGACACCGTAGTATTGGGATATGCCCAAGCCACGGACGCCCTGAAAACAAAACGCATAAACGTAGTCAGGCGCGCCACAGGCGGCTCGCACGTGCAGACGGGGCCGAATATACTTGCTTATTCGTTTGCCGCGCCAAGGCACGGCTTTTCGGGCATTGAAGACCTGAGAAGGCACTATGCCGGCTGCATAGAAAAAGCATTCGCTGATTTAGGGATAGAAAATGCGGAAGCCGACAACAAAGCGTCGTGTATCAACGTAAACGGCAAACTGGCCGCGGCTCACGCCACCATATGGGGCGTTGGCAGCGGGCTCATTCACGGGCTTCTGGCTATAGACCCCTATGACATGGAAAAGCTGGCGCAAAGAATAACGCTCGGCACGCGCGTCATAAACGGAAAGGTTTACTCGGAATACGATGCCATACGCAACATGCCGACCATCGCATCGCTTCTGCCTGAACTGGCCAAAGCCGCGCCGCAAAGAACGGAAGCCCTGAAAGCGATAATCGGCAACGCCATATTGAAGGAAGTCGCCGAAGGAAAACATGAAAACAAATCCGTGGACGAAAGCATTATTGCCGCTGCCTATCCGTTATTGGAAAAAAGATACGGCGCGCAGCCCTGGACAAACGAGAGGACGCCGGCATTTAGCGAAGAGGAAATCGAAGAGATACCCGGCGAGGAAATCAACGGGCCATTGAAGAAAGGCCTCGGCTACTGCATGTATCTCCAAGTACAGGACCGCGATTTCAAGACGATGGCCGAAGATGATAGGATATGACTACAAGGAAACTGGCTACAAAGGCGGGGAAAACCCTGCAAGTGGCCGTTTCGCTGGCACGGGGCCGCGTAAGGAGCGTGTCGTTCTCCGGCGATTTTTACCTTTATCCCGAAGAAAGCATCCGCGAGCTGGAGAAATCGCTTGAGGGGATAAGAACGGGCGAAACAGAATACGAGATAACAACGCGGCTGATGATTGCCGCAAGAAAAGCCGGAACCGACATGGCCGGCGTCACGCCCCATGAGATGGCCAAGGCAGTTAAGAAAGCCATTGATGATGCTGAAGGCGGATTCTGATGAAATGGAGAATAATATCGCGGGAGCTTCACACCGGCCCGACGAACATGGGAATCGACGAAGCGCTCGCCGGCATGATTGCCGCGGAAAAGAGCCCGCCCACGCTGCGTTTCTACGCGTGGAATCCGCCCGGCGTTTCAATAGGGTACTTCCAGAGGCTCCGGGACTGCGTCAAGACCGAGAAATGCAATAAGATGGGGATGGATTATGTAAGGCGCATGTCCGGAGGCGGCACTACCTTTCATGGCGCTGAACTGGCTTACAGCATATTGGCGCCGGGCTACATGTTTCCGAAATATGCGGAAGACGCATTCATGCTCTTGTGCAGGCAGGCCGTCACTGCGCTTGCATCCGTGAAAATAAACGCCGAATACATGCCCATTGACCAGATAGTATGCGGAGAGAAAAGGATAGGATGGAACGCCGTGACTTACAGGGGCGGGGCAATTATATTCCAGGGCTCGATATTTCATGACCTTGATTATGAATCCATGGCTGCAGCGACCGGAAGCACGCCTGCCAAGATCAGGGAGGCGTTAACGTGCGCTAAGGAACTTTCATCCGCAACTATGAACGATATCGAAGCTGCCTTGCAGAACGGTTTCATAGGAGAGAAAAACGCAAGAAACGGAACTCTTACGCGGGACGAACTGCGAAAGGCGGAAGAACTGTCGGAAAAATACGCCGGCAGGGAATGGAATTTCTTGCTGTAAGTTTATGAGCAGGACGGCCTGTCCGTGAAGAAGTCCGCTATTCCGCCGCAGCTTGTAGTCACGCGCAATTCCGAGAACGCGCCGGGGCATGAAGCGAAGTTAACGTTCCGGAACGTAAGCGTTTCGATTTCGCCTCTGTCAAAAGCCGTAACCGGAGTCGACGATGACGTGAAGTTGCTTCCTGTCGTGTTGAATATCTGGGCCGATTGTATCACAAGCCCGTCGGTCAAGCCGCTGTTTCGCACGGATGCAGTGACCGTTGCCGCGGCAGTTCCGGTAACGTAGACTTTCTCTATGCTTATTGAAGCACCGGAACATTGCAGGCCCGTATCCGTCTTGTTCGTGCTTGACGCCTGCGCGCTTCTTACGGTTGACGTCATCCAGCCGGACGTCATTGCGCCCACGACGATCACTATGGCTATGAGCATTATCGATGCAAGCAACGGAGAAACGCCTTTCATGATTTTAGATGCCGCCGCCGATATATATAACTTTCAAAAGCTCAATATCCTTTGAAATCTTCAGCCATCACAGAACCTTGGTCTATTTTCGCGTCCGCCAGTGCGTTACGCACGGCTTCAACCATCGCCGGCGGGCCGCATATATAGTAAAGAGCCCCTGAAGAAGCGTATTTGCCTATCATATTTGCGTCTATCCTTCCACGTTCCCCGTTCCATCCCGGAGCGTCGCCGGTAATCGTATTTACAAGGCGGAAATTCCCGTTATCTTTTGCCATGTTCTCAAGATCCCTGCGATAGGCAATGCCGTCAGGCGTGCGGTTGGAGTAAAGCAGCGTTATTTTTGTGCCCGGCTTCCTGTCAGTCGCATATTTTATCATGCTTCTCAGAGGCGTTATGCCGACCCCACCTGAGATCATGACGGCGTCCCTCTTCTCGTCAAAAACAAAATTGCCGGAAGGTCCCTTGACCGTCATGGAATCGCCTTTCTTCAGAGCAGCAAATGCCTGCTTGAATCCGCTATCGGATATTTTTGTAGTGAACAGGAGGAAATCTTCCGTGGGCGATGAGGCTATCGATAAGGTCCGTATTCCTGCCCTCTTGTCGTCGCACGGCAGCCTTACCACGGCGAATTGGCCGGGCAGGAAGTCGAATCCGCGGGAAAATTTCACCGTTCGTATGCCTTCGGCTTCATCCCATGCATTCAGGACTTTCGCGGAATATTGCATGAAAAATAATGATTTTGCTCGTTTAAATCTTAACTTTCTTCTACCCGCGGGGCGAGTATGAAGGAAAGCTCAAGCTTCTCAGGCACGCTGAACGAGAGCTTCAGCGGGTATTCCGAAGAAAGGGAGAGCTTGGCCGTCTCGGAAAGCTTGCGTGCCTTGAGCATCTTCTTCATGTAGTCTATGGAATACCGCGCCCTGACAGGCTCGGCAACGCCCGTTATATTCAACGATTCGCCGGGCAGCATTTCCAGCCTTGTGGAAGACGAGTCGTTTTCCGAGTTCAGTATGAAAATATCCTTGCGGACCGTGAACACGACCGAATCGCCGACAAGTTCGGCGTCCTCGATTCCGCTGGAAAAGGCGTCCGAGTTGACGGTGAGACTGGCAGTAAAGCCCGATTCCAGCTTCGCAAGGTCGGGAGACTCTTCCTTTGAAACGTCTATGACCGGAAGCGTGAAATTCCTTCTTGACTTTCCGGCAAAACCAAGGTTTATTTTGTTCTCCTCGGCACTTATAGTCATCTTTTCGTCTTTCCATCGCCTGAGTATCTGCATCATGTTCGCGAGGTTGACGCCAAGGCTCGTCTCCTTGTCGCATTCATAGCTGTCAAACGCATTCTTGCTTATGAAAAAATTCACGACCGCGACGACCGCCCTGTCGGAAGCGACTATGCGCATTCCTTCGGGGGTGACGGAAAGCTCTGCTTCGTCTATGAGCTCGGAAACCGCGTCAAGGCTGTCCCTCAGAAGCTTCGCGTCGCTTATCTCGGCTTTGAACATGGTTATCGCCTATCGGCTTCCCGCCGCCTTTTTATAAAGCTCCATGTCAAGCTTCGACATGTCCTGTATTATCTCTGCCCTCAGTTCATAGCCTGATTCAAGGGGAAGCACGCGCGCAATGACCCGCACGGCGTCGCCTGCGTTGCCTTTATCGCTGTCCGTCACTATTTCCGCCTTGCTGAACCCGTCGTCAACGACTATCACGCCCTCGCCCCTGTCTATGACCCTGCCGAGTATCCTCACGCGGATGTCCTTTTCGGGGTTTATGTCTGAAATATTTTTAGAAACGGCGGCGGCTCTTTTGAACTGGAAAGGCTCCATACGTAAAAAACGCTGTGAAAATATATAAAGGAATATTTGCAAATTCTGCGCGAAACCTGAAAACCGTGCGGGTTTATCCGGGCCCTGTTAATCGATAACAGCAGCCCCGTTAATAACGGAACAGTTGCAATGAGGGCCGCTATGCATAAATAGCATTGTAAAACGTTCCAAAATCAACGTTATTTGCTAAAAGACCCGCCGCGATTTCATCGGCCATTGAAGGATGCTATCAAGCCGTCTATTTTGACTATAGGCAGGGCATCGGCGCCCTTTTCGCGCAGGGCGGCGACCACGTCAGGATGCTTTTTCATGGCTTCGGCATTGAATATGCTTATTTTCCGTATCACGGCGCCGGGATTTTCCGCTTTAGTCCTGATTATATACGAGTCCGTTTCTTCGGATGCCCGCGCCTCAAAAATTTCCACAAGCATTGAATAAACCGCAATTAAAAATTTTTATGCGCATCAAATATTATTATAACTGAAAAAATTGAAATCGGAGGCGCTTTTATTCCTCGTCTTCATCCTCGAAGTCTTCCTCGTCTTCATCCTCGTCTTCGTCAAAATCATCCTCTTCTTCGGCTATCATTTCCTCACCTCGCTTTAAGATTATTTAGTTAAGTGATACAACAAGTATTTAAGATTTATTCGGCGTTTTCCGGGAATAATGGGCCGGCAATGGGATCGCATATCCTGAGTCTTCATCCCATAAAAGCATTAAGGATGTGAATATATTATCTTCTAAAGCATCATTTAGTGATATAATGGCGTATGAAGAAATAATCCTGGTTCTGGCGCTTGCTGCGGCGCTTTTTGCGTTTCTCTATTACACAGAGAGGAAAAATTCCGGCGAACTTAGAGGCATGCTGGACGGCGAAAAGTTCAGGGGGCGGAGCCTCTCCGTGAAGTACGGGAAGATGAGCGAGCAGTTCTTCCCTTTCCTCGATTCGTATCCTTACGACAGGCAGAATTTCCGTTTTCTCGGCGCGCCGATAGACGGCGTCCAGTTTGAAAAGGACTCAATAGTATTCGTCGAGTTCAAGACCGCCGGCTCGCAGCTGTCGGAAAGGCAGAAGGAAATCAAGTGGCTGGTGAAGAACGGCAAGGTCGATTTCAGGGAAATCAGGATCGCATGATCATTTCTTCATGCAAGCTTCAACGAATCCGCAGAAAAGCGGCGACGGGTCTTCCAGCCGCGACTTGAATTCAGGATGCGCCTGAGTCGCGGCAAAGAACTTGTGCTTTGGAATTTCTATGAATTCCATCAGTTTTGTCCCTTCTTTTGTTTCATGAAAACCGGGGAAGGACAGCCCCTTTGCCTCCAGCTTTGCTATGTAAGAAGGATTGACTTCATATCTGTGCCTGTGCCTTTCCAGCACTACGGTATCGCCTTTGACGTTGCCTATCCGGAAATCGTCTTTTATCAAAGAAAGTTTCTTCATGTCCCTGCCGAGCCTTCCGGTTTTCCTGTACAGTTCAAGTATCATTGAAGGCTTCAGGGCTGCCGCATAGCTTCCAAGGCGCATGGTGCCTCCGTAATGGCGTTCCTGCAATATTTTCTTCTGCGATTCCAGGACTGCTATCACCGGGTCCTCGGTTTCCGGATCGACTTCCGTGGTATGCGCCTTCATTCCGCACACGTTCCTTGCGAATTCAACGACCGCGAGCTGCAGGCCGTAGCACAAACCAAGATAAGGAATATTATTCTCCCTTGCAAAGCGTATTGCATTTATCTTGCCTTCTATGCCCGAAGAGCCGAAGCCTCCGGGCACTATTATCCCGCTGTAATTCCTGAGAACTGCCGTATTGGCGACGTTTTCCAGCTTCTTTGAGTCCACCCAATGAATATTGATGCCGGCGCCGGCATATGCGCCTGCATGATCAAGGGACTGGTTCACCGATATGTACGAATCGGCAAGTTCGTAATTGCCTATGTCAACATACTTGCCTACTATAGCAACGTCTATTCTCTTTTTGGGATTCAATATCCTGTCTGTCAGTTTCTGCCATGCGGTCCAGTCGGGCTCCTTTCTCTTTTTGGCGCCCAATCTCTTCATCAGTTTTTCGCCAAGCTTCTCCTTCTCGAAGTTCAGGGGCACCTCGTATATGCTTTTTACATCAGGCGCTGAAATTATGTTTTCCGACACTATGTTGGCGTAAAGGCCTATCTTCCTTTTCCTTACGTCATCGATAGGAGCGATAGCCCGGCAAAGCACGAAATCAACGTCTATGCCGTTCTCGTTCAGCAGACGTATTGAATGCTGCGTCGGCTTGGATTTCATCTCGCCGATGTTCGGCGGCACGGGAACGTAGCTGACCAGCACGTTTGCGACGTTCTCCCGCCCCATCTCTATCTGCAGGCTTTTCGCCGCGAACAGGAACGGTATGTTCTCGTAGTCGCCGACCGTCCCGCCTATTTCCAGGACAACGAACTCAAACCCCTTTCCCGCATCAAGTATCCTTTTCTTTATCTCGTCTGGCACGTGCGGTATGAACTGCACGGTTTCGCCAAGATACTCGCCGTTCCTTTCCCTGTCGATTATCGTCTTGTATATCTGCCCTGTGGTTATGTTGTTTTTCTTCGGGATGTCCTGATTCAGGAAACGCTCGTAATTCCCAAGGTCCTGGTCTATCTCCCCGCCGTCCTCGGTGACCCAGACCTCGCCGTGCTCCGTGGGGCGGAGTGTGCCGGCGTCATAATTAATATAGGGGTCTATCTTTATGCATGTTACCGAGAAACCGTATTCCTTGAGAATTTTCGCGATGGAAGCGGTGGCAATGCCCTTCCCGACCCCGGAAATGACCCCGCCCGTCACAACAATAAGCTTCATCTGCGACACTATTCCATTGAATGAAAAACTATTAAAAACGATTCAGATTTCAAAGCAGTAAAGCCTGAACTTATTGGCTTAATTAAAAAGGAGTACGGCATCCACCGCTTAAAAATCAAATAATCTTTATCATGCCGAGGCAGCTGCACAGGGGGCATTTCAGGGTTTTGTACGCGCATTCAAAATTACAGCCACCGCATTTCCATGCTTCGAGATGGACTTTCTTATACTTGGACTTTTTTGTCTTTTGCACCCTCTCACATCCATCGAGAAAAAACTCTATCGTTATATGGCGTCCCCAGTATTTAAAGAAACTCGCCGTTTTTGCGCCCGCTGCCGCGTTCGCATTAAAATATTGCCGTAGATTTATTATCATGGCAATCAACGCCGTGATATTTGACTACGACGGCGTCATAGCCGACTCGAAGGACATGATTTATGACATAGCAGACGGGTTTCTGCAGCTCCACGGCATACGCCTTGACAAAACAAAAATTCTCACCGGAAGCGCAAAGGAAACATTCAGGAACGCGGGGCTTGAAAGCCGGCTGCAGGAGTTCATGCCGTTCCTGAAGTCGGAAAGCATCAGGCGCTTCAGGGAAGTGGATGTTTTTCCCGGCATGCAGGCGGTGCTGGCAGAGTTGGAGCAGAACTATTCCATAGGCATAGTTTCCAACGGATTCAAAGACTTTATAGACAGGCATCTTTCCTTTCACGGAATGGCGGGCCGCATAAAAGCAGTCGTAGACGGCAGCGAAATCAGGGTGAAACCCGACCCGTATCAGATAATAAAATGCCTTTCGCTTCTTGGCGCGAGGCCCGACGAGTCGTGCTACATAGGCGACACGGACACCGATGTAATCGCCGCGCGCGCAGCCGGAATCGGGAAAGTGATAGCCGTATCTTACGGCTTCCACGGGGCAGAAAGGCTTAAGAACGCCGACGTGATAATTCACAGGCCGGAAAGCATAATAACTGCCTTGAAAGGATAATACTATGGACATAAAAATAATAGGCGCGGGCCCGGGAGGCCTTGTCACAGGATTGAAGCTTCTTGAGGCAGGGTTTCGGCCTACCATAATAGAGAAACAGAAGGGGATCGTGAGCACGCTCTGCGCAGAAGGCCTCAGCAAGGAAACGCTGTCCCGCGTGCCGTTCGGCCCGTGGGACTCCTACGCTGCCCATTCATTCAAGCACGCCACGTTCATATTTCCGTCCGGACAGAAAGCCTACGTCCAGAAGCCGTGCTACACCATGGACAGGACTTCCTGGTTCAGGGCCATGGCAAAGGCGTTCGAGGAAAAAGGCGGGAAGCTTGTGCTTGGCGAGAACATAGACGAAAAGAAATTCAGCGAGCTGAAGTATGACGTTCTCGTCGACGCCACCGGGCCGCTGTCGTGGATATCACGCAGGGTCGTGGGCAACACGATGAAGATAAAGCCGGGCGTCCAGTACAGGATGAAGATTGATTACGATTACGACGGTATGGAATTCTTTCTGGACAAACGATACAGCGACGAATACAGCTGGATATTCATGAAGGGCGAAACCGCCAACGTGGGCCTTCTTGGCAGCCTGAAGCAGCTTGACGCCTTTATCGCAGACAAGAAACTCAAAGGCACGATAATCAGGAAAGAAGCCTATAACATCCCTTTCTTCGGAACCAAGATGCAGGAAGGCAACGTGCTTCTCATGGGCGACGCCGCGGGCATAACCAATCCCCTCACGAAAGGCGGCATGGCCTGCTGCATATTCGCCGCCGAAGTTCTTGTGCAATGCGTGAAGGACGGAAAGGTCGGCGACTACGACAGGCGCCTGAAGGCGCATCCCGTGCTCGCCAAGGAATATGAAACCGCGCTGGAATATTTCATGCAGATGGACAACGCCGTGCTTGACAGGATAGGCGACATGGTGGACGGCGAAGACCTGACCCACATGTCCGCGGGCCTGAAGGCCAAGCTTCTCGCTTACGCGCTTCTTAACAGGCGGAAGATGACGACATTAATGAAAGCCGTCAGCTACTGCAACAAATACAGCTGGTAGCCCGATAAAAAAGCAATATAACGTTTCGCGCGATTCCTAATCATGAAGTTCGCCCATTTCTCCGACGTGCATCTTGGCTCATGGAGCTCGTCGCCTGAACTGCGGAACATGGCCGTCGCGGCGTTCGAGAAGGCGGTTGACATATCGCTCTCCGGGAAAACGGATTTCATAATCATTAGCGGCGACCTCTTTGACACCCCGATGCCCGCTTACGACACGCTCGCCGCGTCCGCACGGATTCTTAAAAAATGCCGCGATGCGGGCGTGCGGGTCTATGTCGTGCCGGGCTCGCATGACTATTCCCCCAGCGACAAGACTTTCATAACCGTTCTGGAAAACGCGGGCCTTTTGGTCAACGTCGCGAAGCCGGATGAAAATGAAACGTCAATAAGGCTGCGTTTCGTTGAAGACGCGAGCGGCGCGAAGATAACGGGCATCATGGGCAAGGCAGGAGCCCTGGAACGGGATTATTTCAGGCGGCTTGAAAGGGAAAGCCTTGAAAAGGAGGGCGGCTACAAGATATTCGTTTTCCATTCTGCCATAGAGGAATTCAGGCCGAAGCACCTGAAGGACATGGCGGCCGTGCCTCTGGGCATGCTGCCGAGAAACTTCAGTTACTACGCGGCAGGCCACGTGCACGTTCCGTCCGAAGAAGGGGGCGTCATATTTCCCGGCGTGCTTTTCCCCACCGAAGTTCCGGAGATGGAATCGTACGACTCGGCCATCCGAATCGTGGAGAACGGAAAAATCATGCGGGTTCCGGTAAAGCTTTTTGAAGTCGAAACCGTTTCCGTCAATGCCGGCGGAAAAAGCCCGTCCGACGTGGAAAAGGAAATAATCCTTTCAGCGCAGCGCCTTGAGCTCCACGGCAGGCTTTTGATAGTCAAGGCATCCGGCGTATTGGACGCCGGCAACCCGTCGGACATCAGCTTCTCCGCGATAAAAGAAGCCGGCATGCGCAAGGGCGCGTTCTCGGTCAGGAAGAATTTCACCGGCCTTTCTTCGCGCGATTACGGGCAGGACAAAGATTTGCCCTCGCTGTCCATTGAAGCGATAGAAGATAAGGTTGCCGAGGAGTTTTGCGTTACCAAGACTTTCCAGAAGGAAAAGGAAATGGCAAGGAACATAATGTACGCCCTCAACGACGAGAAGCAGGAAGGGGAAACGATCCATTCATTTGAAGAGAGGGTGAAGGAAAACGCGAAGAGAGTGCTTGGGCTATGAAGCTTCTGCATCTCAAGCTCAGGAATATACGCTCCTATAAGGACGGCGTAATAACCTTCCCGAAAGGCTCTCTGCTTCTGTCAGGCGATATAGGAGCGGGCAAATCGACAATACTTCTTGCGATGGAATACGCACTCTTCGGCATCCAGAAAGGGGCCAGCGCGCAGAGCATTCTTCGCCACGGCGAAAACAGCGGTAGCGTGGAGCTGGCTTTTGAGCTGGACGGCTCCGTAATAACCGTAGCGAGGACGATGCGAAAAGGCAGCGCGATAAAGCAGGACGAATGCTCCATATTCATTGACGGCAAAGAATACAAGTATACTCCAACCCAGTTGAAAGCAAAAATAATAGACCTCTTCGGATATCCGAAAGAAGCCGCGAGCAGGAACATACCGATATTCCGTTATACCGTTTATACCCCCCAGGAGCAGATGAAAGGCATAATGGCGGATCCCGATGCAAGGCTGGCCACGCTCAGGAAGATATTCGGCATAGAGAAATACGGCAATATCAGAAACAATTCCGCCCTGTTCATCAGGCACCTGAATTCCGAGTCCCGCGTTCTTGAGGAATCCTCCCGTTCATTGGAAGACAAAATGCTTGAGGCGGACAGGAGCGCGAAGGAAATGGAAAGCGCCGCGGCAAAAGCAGAAAAGAAGAAGCAGGAACTTAAATCCGCCACTGCCGAGCTTGAAGCCGAAGAGAAGGCCCTGGAAGAGATGCGCGGATGGGCCAACGAAATAATAGGCATGAAGCAGAAGACCACGTCCATGGAAGCCGAAGCCTCGAGGCTTGCGCTTATGAAAGCGGCGATGGTCAAGGACGCCGAAGCCTCGGCCCGGAAAGCGGAGGCGGCGTTTGAAGAGGCAAAAAAACTCACAGAATCCCTCCCAAACTGTATGCCTGCCGAAGAGATAGAAAGGCAGGAAGGAGACATCGCTGAAAAGAAGACTATGCTACTTTCAAGGAAGGCCGTAATCGAGGAAGCGGTAAGAAAGCTTTCGGGCGTCAGCAAAAGCGGCGCCTGCCCTTTCTGCCTGAGAAAAGCGGACCCTGAACATTTCATTTCCCAGATAAAAGAAAGGCAAAAAGACCTTGAAGCCATAGACAGCGAAATCATGCCTATCAATTCCCTGCAAAAGGAACTGTCTGAAGAAAAACAAAAATACAGAAGGAAAGAAATACTTGCCCAAAAAATCGCTTCCGTCAAAGAGACTGCAGCAGAACGCCGTAGCACTTCCCAGTCAAGGCTGGCCGAGGCGGCCGCTCTGGAAGAAAAGATAACCGAGCTTGGAAGGAGCATAGCGTTTTCCCGCGCCAAGATAGAAAGCGGCCGCAATTATGAAGAGGATTACAGGGCGCACAGCGCGAAGATAAAGGAGCTTCATGCATTGCGGCTTTCCGTTTCTTCCGACCTCTCCAAGTCCGAGCAGCAGGCTTCAATGCTGGCGGAGAAGCTTGATGCGCTCAATAAAGAATGCGAATCCATGAAGCTTATGAGATCAAGAGGCGCGAGAATAAAGCAAATATCTTCCTGGCTTGACACTGTGCTGATAAAGATGACCGAGGCGATAGAGCGCCATGTCATGAACGCCCTGCAGAAGGAGTTCAGCAGCATATTCCGGTATTGGTTCTCCCTGCTCATGCCCGAGGAGGCCCTGGCCGTGACGATAGACCAGTCTTTCTCGCCCGTCGTATCCCAGAACGGCCACGAGACGCCCTATGACGACCTGTCCGGCGGCGAGCGGACTGCCATCGCCCTTGCCTACAGGCTGAGCCTTAACAAGGTGATAAACATGATGATAGAAACCATCAGGACCAAGGGGCTACTGGTGCTTGACGAGCCCACCGAAGGCTTCAGCTCCGAGCAGCTGGACCGCGTCCGCGATGTCATAAACCAACTGGATCTGGAGCAGATAATAATGGTTTCCCACGAGCAGAAGATAGACACGTTCGTCGACAGCACGGTCAGGGTTTACAAGGAAAACCACGTTTCACGCATAGAAACGCCTTAATGAGCCTTGTTCTGCTTCTGCTTGCACGCGAAGCAGACGAAGCCCAGTGCCGTTTTGTCAACAAGCCTTATCTTGCCGCAGGACAGGCACTTTGATATCGAAAGGTTCATCATATTTATCTTACCGCCCTGGCGCTCATGGCCGGGCCGCGCTTCATCTCCCCCTTTATCCTCAGAAGCGAAGAACGGACGTATAGCTTTAGCTTTCTGGTGTCTCCGCCGCTCAGTTTCTGCTCCTCCAGCGTCACCATGTTGGGCTCCAACTGGTCCAGCATCCGGAGAAGCCCCACCCTTTTCTGCTCGTCCTCCTGCCTGTCAACATGCTCGCGGATTTTGTCGTATTCTTTCCGCAGACCGTATATCTCCCTTCTCCCGCTGAAGAAAAACCGTATCATCTCAAGCATACTAACATTTATGCCCCTCGGTATAAATAATTACGTGAGAGCTTGCAAAGGATAGGAGTCGACGAAGCCGGCAAAGGAGATTATTTCGGCTATCTTGTTATTGCTGCAGTTTGCGTAGATGATGAAAACGAGAAGCTTCTTCGCGATATGGGAGTAAAGGATTCAAAAAAACTTTCCGACTATGCTGTCAAAGAAATGGGTCCTAAGATAAAGAAATTGCCGTCAGAAACCGTAATGATTTCGCCTGAGAAATACAACAAAATATACCCGAAGTTTGGATCCTTGAACAGGCTTCTTGCATGGGGACATGCCCGCTCAATAGAGAACCTTATCGCGAAGACGGATTGCACGAACGTCGTCACGGACAGGTTTGCGGAAGAACGCGTTCTCGAGGAGCAGCTCATGGAACGCGGGAAAGCCGCGAACGTCGTCCAGAGAATAAACGGCGAAGCCGACATGGCCGTCGCCGCGGCGTCCGTGCTGGCGCGTTACGAGTTCCTGCGGACACTTAGGCTTCTTGGCAGGGAAGTGGGCATTGTCTTGCCGAAAGGCTCGACGCACGTTAAGGGCGCCGCACGCGAACTGATAAAAAAGCACGGCGAGGACGTCCTGCCGCTTGTCGCGAAGATGCATTTCAAGATAACGAAGGAGATCATAAAGCAATAAATGACAGCCCCGTGATATCTATATGGACGGAGAGAACAAACAGCAGTATTTTGAATCAAAAAAACGCAAGAAATACCGCGCCGTGTACAGGAAAAGACGCAAAAGATAGCTATTTCTGCCTTTGCGGCGGATATTATATATATGCCGGCAAAAGACTCGCTGAAAATCATGTATAGGGAGGGCGACTTTACAGTGATGGAAGCTGCAGGCAGGACCGCCGACAAGCTCATCCTGGAAAAAAGCGGCTCTATAGAAAGCGTGAAGGAAAAAGGAGGCAAGAAGATAATAAAAATCAGGACCAACGCGCTGGAAGATTTTGAAGCCGCCTGGAACAGATACTATGAAGGCGGCGCCCCCAAGTTGAGCCCGTACGACGAGTGCTGATCGCATGGTGCCAAGGATTTACGTCATACACGAGCATAGCGCCACGAAACTGCATTGGGACCTGCGACTGGAGAGAAGCGGCGCCCTCAAAAGCTGGGCTATAGCCAAGGAGCCCTCCCGGACGGAAAAAAGGCTGGCCGTCGAGACCACAGACCACGCGCTTGCGTATGCCGGCTTTGAAGGCGAGATAAAGGAAGGCTACGGAAAAGGCTCCGTCAAGATATGGGACTCCGGCACTTACGAGGAACAGGAATGGAAGCCCGGCAAGATAGTCGTGAAGATAAACGGCAGGAAACTGAACGGGGTCTACGTCCTCATCCGCCCCAAGACCTTTGAAATAGGCAACTGGCTCTTCTTCAGAAAGAAGGACGATTGACATCATATAAAGAATTGTATAGTGTTTCAGAAAACCAATATTGCAACCCATTGCGTTCCTGCAGATTGTTTAAACGAAGCAATACCGACGGCAGTAAAGCGGCAATTGCAAAATGCATGGTAGAAGATGCCAATAGACGCGGTCTTTCTCCTGTCTATTAAGTGCTTCCGAAAATCGCACCAAACACTTAAATATTCCCCTGCTATTAATAACATAGGATACGCGCCTTCCATTAATGAAGTAAGAGCCTTCATTTGGAAAAAGGCGCGGTGTCCTCTGCTTTTAAAGTTTGGTTTGAAACTGTAACAATGCAGCTCAATAAAATCTCGGACTTTGTCTGGGAATATCCCAAGCAGGGCAAAATGCGCGTTCCTGCCAGAATCTATGGAAGCAAAACAATTGTTGATGCCATAGACGAAGGCGTATACAACCAGATAGCCAACGTCGCCACGCTTCCCGGAATCGTCAATCATGCCATGTGCATGCCGGACGGGCATTTCGGCTACGGATTTCCTATAGGCGGCGTCGCTGCTTTTGACCTGAAGGAAGGCATAATTTCCCCCGGCGGAATCGGTTTTGACATTAATTGCGGCATGAGATTGGTCACTACTAATCTTGCCGCCAAGGAAGTGAAGCCGAAGATACGGGAGCTTGTTGACGCACTCTTCAGGCTCGTTCCTGCCGGTGTCGGCTCCTCGGGATTTGTAAAGCTTGACAAAGCGAAATTCCGAACCGTGACGGAGGAAGGCGCCCGCTGGGCCGTTAAAGAGGGCTACGGCTGGGAAGAGGACCTCAAGATGACCGAGGAGGAAGGCCGGATGGAAACCGATTCCTCAAAAGTCTCGGACAGGGCCATGAAACGCGGCTTGTCCCAGATCGGAACGCTCGGAAGCGGCAACCATTACCTGGAGATACAACGCGCATCCGAAATACACGACGAAGAGATGGCCAGGGCGTGCGGCATAACGGAAAAAGACCAGATCGTAATTATGTTTCATTGCCTGCCCGGCGATACCCCCATACTCACCGAATACGGATATACCGTGCCTATCATGCAACTTAAAGAAAAATGGCGCAATGCCAGCGTAAAATGCATGGACATAAATTCCCGCCGCCTTGAAGATACGAAAATAATAAAATTCTTTGAACTTGATGCGTGTAGCGGCGTATTTGAAATTAAGACTAAAACCGGCCGGACATTGACTGCTACTGCAGAGCATCCCGTGATGACCCCGGCAGGGATGAAATTAATGAAAGACGTGACGGCAAATGAGAAAATCGCCGTCATGCCATTCCGTGGCATCCCTTACGAAGAACCTTCTGATGAGATATTGATAAGCGAAGAGGATATAAGAAAAATTGAAAATAATGACAGAATAATCAATAACCTGAAGAAACGAGGCCTCTTGCCGCTTAGGGCAAGCTCCGACAAACTGCCTATACTGATAAAGCTTCTGGGATTTCTTACAGGCGACGGCTGGCTCGGAAAAGCTGGAAGCAGATGGTCTCTGAAATTTATTGGAACGCCGACAGACTTGGAAAAAATAAGGAATGACGTAGAGAAATTAGGGTACAAAGCCACGAAGCCTTATATTCAGGCCTGCTCAAGTTCCGTGAAATATACCGACGGAAGCGTGCGGACTATATCCAGCAATACGAATACTATAGTAGTCGGTTCGCTCGGCCTTCCCATACTGTTCCGGGCGCTCGGCGCTCCTTTCGGCAACAAATCCAATGTCGAATTTGACGTTCCTGCATGGCTGTTTAAGATGCCCCTATGGACGAAGAGGCTTTATTTGGCAGGTTATTTTGGCGCGGAAATGACAAAGCCGCTTATAAGGAAAAACGAAGAATACAGATTCGGGAATCCTTCTGTTTCCATGAACAAGAACTGCAAACTTGAAGCGAACGCATTATCTTTCCTTAATCAGATAAAAGACCTGCTAGATGAGTTCAGTATTGAAACGACCGGAATAACGAAGCATATCGGCGTGGAAACTAAAGCGGGAGAAACCACGGCAAAATTCAGGCTAAAACTGTCATCCAAAGAAGCTAATCTCATTGGTCTCTGGTCAAAGATAGGCTATGAATATTGCGAAATCCGGACAGTGTTGTCATGCTATGCATTGGAGTACTTGTCCCTTAAGGACATGCTCGTTTCCAGCAATTCGGCTTTGACAGGCAAAAATTCCAGCGCCATATCTGTTACCGCCTATAAGTATAGGCAAACGGAATATCCTACTTTTGAACAGTTCGTGGCAAGCCACAAGCTCGGCTCGTTTACACCCGTAATATGGGATCAAATAGAAAGCAAAAGGGAAGTGTCGAACTTCAACGAGAAAGTCTATGATTTCACGGTTGCCCACAGCGATCATAACTTTGTGGCAAATGGTTTTGTGACAGGAAACTGCGGCTCGCGCGGTTTTGGCCACCAGATTGGCACGGATTATCTTGAGAAGTTCCTTGAAGTCATGCCGAAGTACGGAATAGATGTTCTGGACAAGGAACTGGCATGCGCACCGTTCCAGAGCAAGGAAGGGCAGGACTATTTCTCCGCTATGAAGGCGGGTATAAACATGTCCTTCGCCAACCGCCAGGTTATTTTACACAGGATAAGGGAAGCCTTCTCCGGCGTCTTCAAGAAAAGCGCCGAAGAGCTTGAAATGCATCAGGTATACGACGTCGCGCACAACACCGCAAAGATAGAAGAGCATACCGTAGACGGAAAAACGAGGAAGCTACTCATACATAGAAAGGGCTCAACGCGCGCCTTCGGCCCAAACAGGGACGAAGTCCCTGTTAAATACAGGAAGCTTGGCCAGCCGGTGATAATCGGCGGCTCCATGGAAACTGGCTCTTATCTTCTCAAAGGCACCGAAAGGGCGATGCAGGAAACCTTCGGCACCACGTGCCACGGCTCCGGAAGGACCATGTCTCGCGCAAGGGCGAAGCACCTCTGGCGCGGCGAGCAGCTCCTTAAAGACATGGAAAAACGCGGCATCTACGTCCGCTCCACGAGCATGCCCGGGGTCGCCGAAGAAGCCGGAGGCGCCTACAAGGACATAGACGAAGTCATTGAAAGCGTGCACAAGGCGGGCATCTCCACGAAAGTCGTGAAGCTTCTGCCGATGGGCAACGTCAAAGGATGATTTGAAGCAAATTCTCCCGCATAAACCCTTTATATAGTTTTTGTTACTTCTTAATAGCATCAATAATAGGTGAACAAATGGTAGTAACATATGATACTATAAGGCGCGTGGCAAGAGAACGAAGAATTCCGAAATTGCCCGTTCTCAAAGAATTTTATGTGCCTGCCGGTTATCCGGATGCCGGAAAATATATTGGCAACTCTTTTGAGATGGCGCGGCCGCCACATTCCGTAGAAGAATATCGCGGGCCGGACTCTCAGAATCCAGAAGAATTGGTTGCTGTCCACGTAACAGACGCATTCCCCGAAGGCGGCGTTATAAGAACCAGTTTTAGTCACGAACCTACCGCTTATTGGAGGGAAACAATACACTTCGCTTTGAACGGCCCTGTCGAATCCCACGAATTTGGTACATGGGAACGAAGGAGATATGCTGTTTTAATACCGCTTGATGGCCTCATAAAATCAGTAGGCACAAAAAGAATCTTAGGGCTTAAGCCGGAAGACACATACGTTCTCGGCGACGTGGAATTGCCCGAAGGCTCATTGGTTGTAGCTGGGAACATATTTAACATGCCTCGCAGTGCAGATGCCGGAAAGGCGATATTGGGAATTGAAAATTTTTCTCTCCCTACGTCAGAGGAATTTTCGGTTTCCAATCCCTTTGACTCTAAGCGGACTAGAGGAATAAGCCCATTCCGGGCAGGAGTCTATAACACCATAATGGGTATGGGCTACGACCCTATGCGTACCAATATAAACGGATGGGTCTATTACGACAATGATGGAAGGCAGTCGGGCCCGAAAAATCAAATAATACTGCCGGATAAGCTTGGATTGCCTGAAACGGCCCGCTGGGCGCACTCCATGAATTGGCCATACTATCTGGAGACCAGATCGGATGCATTGCACCGGTTCTGGTATGATGGACGCGACCCGGGCATCATAGAGAAAGCCATTGAAGAAACTGTGCCCGAAGAACACAGGGATTTCATATTAGCAAGATTCATGAAAATAGCAGAAAGATATAAATCATCCCATCATTGATCATGAAAAAATGGCGGGCTTTAGGAAGTTGATGGGAATTCAATCATCTTTTTCTGAGATCATGAAGATTTAATGTGCGGTTTTAAATACGTTTTCCTCCCGAATGACATATGGACATCCTTCAAGTGGTGAACAAAAGCCAAAATAGGCATTTAACGCCAAACACCTCGCTTTACAGATGGCAAGATCCGGAACATACGCTGGAAGAACGTGAAGGACGGTTCTATATAACGGGCAATCCGCACTCGAATGCAGAGATATTGGATGTATATGCAAACGATCCGGCCGCCCGGCAAACATCATCCCGTGCAAACAGCCTTCGTGTACTTGGTATAGGCGTTTCCGATTGCTCTGATCGTGAATATGCTTATCATGGATCATTGAATTTGGAAATTAATCTCGGCGATGTTCTGGATGCCGGAGGAAGAATTTATCCATATGCAGGAGCCGCCGCATCGAACGATTGGTATATCACAATACCTGAAGGCAAAACCATTCCGGCAAAAGCCAATGCCTGCGCGAGTCGCCTTTCCCAAAAACGAATTATGCCGGAAACGCTTGCAAGATTAGGTGTTGCATACAACAGGATTTCCAAGCCCCATCGCCCTTTGTACATAAACGTAAACGACTGGCCACATGAACCCGACGGGCTATTTGAAACTTTACGTAGGGAGAAAAGCGGGGACAGATTCTTTGTCACCGGAAAGATTGAATATGTCATAGGCGAACATCAATTAACGGTATCGTGCAGTACGACAGACGAAAGCTCGCCGGATGCAATTGCCGGTGCTATGCTGTTACGCATGATGATAAAGCATCCAGATATACACAAAATTGTCCTCCCTGATAATATGAAGTCCGTCGAATTTATAAAACTGCATCTCAAAGAGCTGGGGCTTCTCGAATACGGTTTCTACTCGTATTAATTGCCCGAAACTCATATCGTCCCGATGACATCGTCAAGGTCGGACGTTATGTCGTCCGTCTCCGCGCTGCCGATGTCTTCCTGCGCGGCATCCGCCTCGCTTATGATCTGCGCGGTCGTGTCGGGAGAATTCTCTGTCGCAATATCCGCCGGAATTTCAGGCTGACTGCTTGTGCATCCCGAAACCAGAAGGATTCCTGCCAGCAAAACGAACAGCATTTTCATTATTACACCATTATCCGGTTATTTCCACGGCTTCGGGCTCGCCTATCTCTTCCGGAAGCTCGTCTTCAGCATTGACTATCTGCGACTCCGTCACTTTTATCTCCTTGTACGATTCCATTATCGTCTTCGCTATCTCCGCCAATATGGCGTGCGCTTCCTTTGCCGCGGCATTGGCTTCCTTCAGCATTGCTGAGCTCTCGTCAATCAATTTCTTCAAGGCCGCCTTCTCTTCGTCGGTGACGTTGCCGTCTGTCAATGTAGCCTCCCTCGCGTCTCGGGCTTCGGCAATTTTCTTCCCCGATTCTTCGGCCTTTGCGCGCGCCTTTTCGACCGCAGCCGAGAACTCGCTTACCTTTGCGTCAAGGCCGGACGTGTCTATTCCCTGCCCGTCGGCGTAAGCCAATATGCGCTCCAGCCTGTTTTCGGCATGGGAGAGCCTCTTGATCGTGAAACCCGTTCCGGCGTGCGCCGCTTTTGCAATGTGCAATTTCAGTATGTCTTCGGCGATTCTCCAGGACGATTTTACCGCACCTGCCGCTTCTTTCAGCTGCGCCGCGGTTTCCGCGGATTCGGCCTGCGATTTTGCACTTTCAAGCGACGCAATCGCGGCGTCTATGCCCGCAATCGCCGCTTCGGCGCCGGCCGCGTCCATCGTTTCGCTTCCCTCTATCCGGGCTTTCGCCTTTTTCAGCGCCTCTATGCCCTTGTCGGCAGACCCTGTCACTATGATCTTGGCGCTATCGAAAGATTTTTGCATTACCTCTTTGCATTCCGCACCGTTGGATTCGCGGCATGCCGCTACCTGCGATTTTATGGCCCTGAGTTCAGCGGCCCTTTCCCCCACCCTGTCTCGGGCCGATGCAAGAAGCTGCTTCGCGATCCCGAACCTTTCAGCGGCCCCGGCGGCGGAACCTGCAGGAACAATGCGCGCCTTGAGTATTCTCTCTTTTGGAACGGCAGAGACCGTTATAGAATCTATCTTTTCGCGCAACGTTTCCTCGTTCATCTGTGAAAATTCCTTTATTCTCGCATCGCCTAACTTTGCAAGTTTATTCAGCCTTTCCTCGTCAAGATTGGATACGGCATCAAGGCGTTCCTTGGAAACGGAAGTTATTTTCCTGGCCGCCTGCTTTTCCAATGCGGCGATTTTCTCTATGCTTCTCTTTTCAAGGTTCTGGACCTTGTCAAGCGCCCGTTCATTAAGGCTATTGAGCCCCTCTTTCGCCTTTTCGTCCAGAGCATCAAGCTTTTCGTTGTGCAGGTTCTTTATCCTTTCTGCAACCGGCCTTGCAGACCTGTCATCCGCACCCTGCGCCATCACTGGATAGCTCAAGCTGATTATCAAAACCACTGCAAGAATCAGGGCAAAGAAAGGGCGAAACGTCATTTGGTAATAATGCACGGGATGGTATAAATAATTTTTCCGACTGTCGGCTTTGCCAGATAAGCCCCGAAGAAACCACAGGTTGCGTTCCATGCGAATGCAATCATGACGTCTTGTGCCGACTTACCGCTTTTTGGGCAGCTGACGGTCCAAAAACACTAAATAGTTGCCGTCAAATGATATTCCATGCTCCGCCTTTACAATGCCATGACGCAAAAGAAAGAGCCCGTGCCCGAGCGGGCGGGCATATACGTCTGCGGCATAACGCCCTACAACGTCGCGCATCTCGGACACGCTTCCCTGTACGTTTTCTACGACGTGCTGATAAGATACCTGCACTCCATCGGAAGACGAACATTATACGTCCAAAATGTGACCGACATAGACGATGACGTGCTGAAGAAGGCAAAAGAAACCGGAAAAGACTGGAGGCAGCTTGGCAACGAAAACACGCGCTACTTCCTGACGCAGATGGATGCCGTGGGCAATGAGAGGCCCGACATATATTGCAGAGCCACGGATCATGTTCCTGAGATGATTCGTATAATAGCCGATCTCATCGGAAAAAGCATGGCTTATGAAATCAATGGCCATGTTTATTTTTCAGTCTCTGGCTTCAGGGGATTTGGCAAGCTGAGCAAACTGAAGAAAAATGAAATGCTCGCCGTGGCAAACGAACGCGGCAACAATCCTGATGACAAGAACAAGAAGAATCCCATGGATTTCGTTCTGTGGCAGCGCTCCGCCGAAGGCGAGCCTTCATGGGACTCGCCGTGGTCAAAGGGCAGGCCGGGATGGCACATAGAATGCACGGCAATGGCCAGAAAATACCTGAAAAACGTGGCCATTCACGGCGGAGGAGGCGATCTTGCGTTTCCCCACCATGAATGCGAGATCGCGCAATGTCCGGCGGTATACCATGGCACGATATGGGCGCATCAGGCGATGGTATTCTACCAGGGCAGGAAGATGTCCAAGTCACTGGGAAATCTTGTCATGGTCGAAGATTTGCTGAAAAAATATTCCGTGAACGCCGTGCGGATGGCGATACTTCTGCACCATTACAGGGAAGAATGGGAGTTCTCCGAGGCTGAAATGCGCAAAGCCGCCGAACTTGGCAAAAAGCTAAACTCAATATGGGATATGCAGTCCGGAACAGCGCCGTTCGATAGCTCGTCTTACGAAAAAGATTTTTTTGCCCTTCTTGACGATGACATGCAGACAGGTGCGGCGCTTCAAGCCCTCCGCAAGCTCTCGGAAGCCGTGTCTTCAGGCAAGAATATTTCTTCAGCCAAAGCCTTCATGACAAGAGCTTTCAATATCCTTGGCATTAGGCCTGAATGGCAAGGCGATTTTTAACCTTTGAGTTGCATATTAGTTTATGCCCTACAAAATCCGCGAGGACGTCGCCACCGCGGACGTTGCGTTCGAGGCAGAAGGCGCCACGTTCGAGGAGATGTGCGTTTCCGCGGCCGAAGCCACTACGCGCATCATGGTAGACCCGCAAACGCTGAAAGAAAAGAAAACGAAATCCTTTGCCGTCAAAGGCGAAACTCCGGAAAAGCTGCTGTTCAATTTTCTCAACGAAATAATATACATAAAGGATGCCGAGCTTCTGCTGTTCAAGTCTTTCATTGTGAAGAAGCAGGGCGCCGCGCTCAAATGCAAGGCAAAAGGCGAAAAGCTGGATTTCGAGAAGCAAACCCACGGCGTGGACGTGAAGGCCGTCACCTACCATATGTTTGAAGTGAAGGAAGAACACGGGAAGTGGAAGGCATTCGTGATACTGGACATTTGAGGCGAAAAAAATGAAACTTTTGATAGCCTGCGACCGGAAGCATCATGTCCTTGCCATAAAGGACTCGCACATAGGGAAGATAAGGAACGAAGCGCCTGATTTGGAAATCGTTGTGGCGGAGACTGCAGATGCCGCGAAAAAAGAGCTTCATGACGCAGACATACTGCTCACTAATCCGTACATTTATCCCGGCACAAGCGCCGCCAGGAAACTGAAATGGGTTCATGCCACCTCTGCCGGAGTGGAAAGGTTCCCTCCCGACGATTTCAGGGGCATAATACTGACGAATTCATCCGGCATCCACGCCCTGCCCATGGCCGAATACGCCGCGGCCGTCATGCTTGCGTTTGAGAAGGCGCTCATCCCGCTCTCAAGAAGCCAGAAGCGCCGGGAATGGAACCGCGGCCATCATACATCGGAACTGCGCGGCAAGACCGCCGGGATACTGGGCCTCGGCAGGATTGGCACGGAAATAGCAAGGACGTGCAGGGCTCTGGGAATGAAAGTAATCGGGGTAACGCGCGACAACGGCAGAACGTCGGAGTTCGCCGATGCGCTCAAAGGCCATATTGACGACGTTCTCAAGGATTCCGATTACGTCATTTCGGTCCTGCCGGCCACCAAAGAAACGCGTCATATGCTGAACGAAGCCGCCTTCTCGAAAATGAAGAAGACTGCAAGGCTTATCAGCATGGGCCGCGGCACGGTGGTCGACGAAGCTGCGCTCGTCAAGGCCTTGAAGGCCGGCGTGATAGCCGGGGCGGCGCTTGACGTCTTTGAAAAGGAGCCCCTGCCGAAGGAAAGCCCGCTCTGGGAAATGGAGAACGTCATAATCACGCCGCACAACTCGTCCTGGTCCGAGAAGTACATGGACAGGATGACCGACTTGTTCATAGAAAATTTGCGCGCGTTCCTTGCCGGAAAGAAGATGCCAAACGAAGTGGATTTGCAAAGAGGATATTGAGAATAATAAGGCTCCGTTTCATTTATCATGATGGAAATTGAATATGGGAAAGGGCATATCTCCATTTCAAGAGAATTATCGTCCTTGGACAAATTCGTCATCGATTTTACCAATGCCCTTGATGCGGCATCGATAAAGTACGTAATAGTCAGCGGGTACGTTTCAATACTTTTTGGGAGGACGAGAGGAACCGAAGATGTCGATATACTCGTAGAAAAACCGGAACCGTCTTCTTTTTATGCTCTCTGTGAAAGAAATCCAAGATTCTGGATTATAAACACCGCCTCCGAAAAAGAGGCTTATGATATGCTGATTGAGGGATATGGAGTAAGGTTTGCCGAAAAAGGAAAAGCCATACCCAACATGGAAGTTAAGATCGGGGAGATGCCGCTTGAAAGAATTTCTGCCGCAATAAACGGATTCAAGCTCTTCATATCGCCCATAGAAATTCAGATAGCGTACAAGTTCTATCTGGGGTCGGAGAAGGATATAGAAGATGCCGTTTATCTTTATGAATTATTCAAAGAACGGCTTGACAGGGGTGTACTCTTGCAAAAATGCGAAGAATTAAATGTTATGAAAGAGTTGAATAAGTATGCTGGACAAGGGAAAAAACTTTAAGAGCCGGCTGGAATTTGTCAGGTTCTGGGCGGATTACGTCAGAAAAACGCCGAATAGCGTATGGTCCCGCCAGCAGGCGGACTTCATAAACGCCCTTTTGCAGGGCGCAAATCAGGACGTCGGCTTGTATCTTCGCGTAAAAAAGAAAGCCGCGCCGGAAGGGCAGAAAGTTCGGGCATCTCGTGTTTCTTTTAAATAGTTGACGCTCCAACGCAATCTGGTTTCATGAATACGCAGACAAAGGGCTATATTCTGGCAATAGCCGTTTCGTTGGTAATAGGCGTGTCGTTCATAGCCAATACTATAGCGCAGCGCGGCGGCGTGCCTCCGGAGACGGGAGCGTTCTTCACGTTCCTTTTCGCTTCTGCGTATTCATTCGCCACCATAGCATTCACCAAGAAGCTTCCGCAGCTGAAGAAGGCGTTCGTGAAGCACCGGAACGCGATGCTTCTCATGGGCATAGTAAACGCCGTGGCGGCAATAACGTGGTTCCACAGCCTTGAGCTTCTCGGCCCTTCACTCCTCGGCTTCATGCTGAGGTTTTCCACTATAATAATGGTTGTCCTGAGCGTCATATTCCTCAAGGAAAGCTTCAATCGTATTGAGGCGTTCGGCGGCGCAATAACGGTGATAGGGGCGGTACTCATAAGCTATAGCAACGGCATCAGCCTGCAGACGGGCATGCTTATTGCGCTTTTCTCTGCCGTGGCATTCTCTTTGGCGCAGTTCATATCCAAGAAATACATACAAAAGATGGAGCCCGTGCAGATGAACGCCATAAGAAATTTCATAATGCTTTTCGCCATAGCCCTGTTCGCCGCGGGAACGGGCAACATCGCGATGCCGCCGACCGGGACGATCCCGTTCATCATGCTTGCCGCGTTCGCCGGCCCGTTCTTGAGCTTCTATCTTCGCTACAAAGCCATGCAGAGCATGGACCTTTCAAAGGTAGCCATAGTGACGTCCCTTGAGCCGCTCGTGATACTGGTCTATTCGTTCATCGTATTCGGCGAAGCGCTGCACGGGATGCAACTGATAGGAAGCGGCATAATATTCGTCGGCATAATGATTCTTGCCGCTGCAAGGCACGCCCCGAAACTGCTCGCCAGATGGTTCCTCTGACACGGCGCACTTTTAAGGATTGAATTCTATTAATAGCAGATAATTTCATGCATGCAACCACAATTGCTGTTGCTGCGGCTTTTGTCATAGGCGTTTTTGCCTCGTGGACGTTTATTGGCGCCGCGGCAGCCGTGATTTTCGCGCTGGTATTCATACAGAAACTGCTGTCGGGCTTTTTTGACGGCATAAATGACGAGCTGGGCGTGGAATTCATAACCGTGCCGATGATACTCGCCGGCATGATTTACGGCCCGATGCCGGCATTCCTTTTCGGATTTTTCGGCTTGCCGTTCTTTGAATGCGTAAGATGGGCGATAAAAACGCCTGCGCTTTCCGGCGGCTGGCCGCCTATTATACCGTCGCCTGACGTGCTTGTGGACGCGATCGTGGGCGCGGCAGCCGGCATTCTTTTGATCTTCATTCCGATAGTATGGGCAGGGCCTATATGCGTCATCATGAAAGGCATAATGGCGCCGATAAAAGATTCTCTGGTATACGGCGTTCCTCCAAGGCCTACTATAGCGATAAACGTCCTATTCAACATATTTCTTTTCGGGGCTCTGATGTTCGTTGTTAAACTCTGATTACCAATAAATAAACGGCCGCATCAGTAATGCCATGGCAATCAACTATCCGGTCGCGTTCATTCTTTTCATTTCTCTTGCATTACTGTTCATAAGCTTCTGGCCGGCCTTTGCCGGGGCAAACTGGCAGCCGACGTCTATGAAGCGCGTCCGCGCTATGCTCAGAATGGCGCGCGTCCACGCCGGCGATTATGTCTACGACCTTGGATTCGGCGACGGGAGAATAATCTTCACGGCCATGGAAGAGTTCGGCGCAAAGGCCGGAGGCGTGGAAATCGAGCCGGTAAAGTTCCTTGCCGCAAAGATATACGCGGCATGGAAAGGACTGAAGCCGGACCTCAAGCTCGGCAGCGCCTACGGCGCGGACTTCGGCAGGGCGAGCGTAATCACGATATTCATGTCCTCCATCGCGCACAGGCTTCTCCGCAAGAAGCTGGAGAACCTGACGAAAGGGACGAAGATAGTGACCTATTACTGGAAATTTCCGGGCTGGAAACCTCTGAAGATCGATAAAAAACTGCAACTTTATGTCTATGAAATCGGAAAGCTCTAGGCTTTCCAGACGCTTTCAGGAATCTGCATTCAGCAAATATCCCGATGCGTCTCGTACATGTAGGCCGCGTTCTTGTCGTGCTTCTTCAGCGCCTTGGACGCCCGCCTGAAAATCTCGTCTGACGTGACGGCTTTTTCCTTCATCACCCACGACTTTATTTCTGCGACGACTTTTTTCGCGGTCTGCGAGCACGCGTCCCTTCCCATGTGCGCCGCTGCGCACGCGTTCACTACGGTCCTGCGCAGCTTGGCTTCGCTGAACTTTTCCTCATGGCCCTTTTTCTTCACTACGGTGCTTGTCATCATATCATCCGAAGTTTATCGTTCCGTTCGATATCAGTATCAGCAGCCAGCCCATGGCAACGAGCATTATGCCTATGAACAGCCGCATCGCGCCCCTGTTATCTTCCTTCCACTTCTTGACGTCGTAGAGCTTCTTGCCCGACGCCACGAGCAGCAGTATGACAATCAGCGGCGAAACAAATATTATGTTGTACAGCACGAGCATCATCAGCGCGGTGAAGTCGAAGTACTGCGACAGCATGGTTATGATGGCAAGGTATGGCGCGCCGGTGCAGGGCAGTTCGACCGCCGAGACGAACGCGCCGAGGAGTATGACCCCGGGAATCGTGGCGTTGCTTGAGTAATTATGCAGCTTCTTTGCAAGGAAAGGCGGTATGGAGAGCGAGAACCACTTCCCGTACCAGAAGTAATCCTTTATCTCCAGCAGCCCCGCAGCCACAATGAACAGTCCAACTCCAATCGATATGTACTCGGTTAAGGCGAGCGGGAACGATGCGAAAAAGTACATGAGCCCTAATCCTGCGAGGAAATAAACGACAAGCACTGAAAATATGTATACTCCGCCGAGGAGCAGGAGCTTCCTCACGTCCTGCTTTGCCGAGACAAGCACGGAAAGCATGAGTATCAAAACGCCGATAGCGCACGGATTGATGGAATCTATCAGTGCTGTGGTTATTACGACGCCCAAAGTAGGAAGGTATGCTTCAACCGCCACTTACGTCACCTCTTTCGATGGCTATTCTGTACGTTTCGCATATTTTCTCAGTTGAATTCTTTTCCTCGTCAAGTTCTATGATTATGCAGTCTCCCGGAGGGACGTTTATGTGCGGGGAGGGCACATAATCCTCTGGATTATCAAGCTTGACCTGCTCGTATATGAATCCGGTCTTCGTTACGGTGCTTGGATTCGTTATCCTGTAAAGGAATGCCTGAAGCTTGCCTTCCTTGCCGTTGCACGCCTGGCCATTGCTCATTTCAACGTATCCGCCGTTAGTGTGAAGCATGAAACGATCGTTCGTGAATTCGCTTCCTGTAAGCTCAAGGAAATTATGCAAGCGTGCTTCATCGTTGCGTATCAATACCCCTTCAACGTGTATCCTGTCGTCGCCGTGCTCGTGAATTTCAGGGCTTCCCACCCTGTTCGACAGCCCGGACGGGTCTATAAGGTCAAGCTTTGTTCCGCAGTTCCATATTTCAAAATCAGCATGCCAGTGGACCGGCCCTCCGGTCTCGGAAATCATGTTGGTGTAAACGGTCCCGGCTGCAAGATAGAGGGTTACGCCGACGGATACTGCAATGAACAGCCCCATCATTATCTTCTTCGTCCCGTTCTTCGCCTTCTTTCCGTATGCCATGCCCGCAGCAGTCAGAAGCAGCAAGGCCGCAAGCCCTGCGCCGCCCGCGAGGGCGAAGTCAAATCGCACAAAGCCCGTTTCCTCTCCATCGTGGGAGAATGAAGCCGGGGCTGCAAGAATTATTGCCAAAAACAATAAAATAGCGCTTTTCATCCGGGAAACCCTTAACAGAATTCGCAGACGTTTTTCTTGGATTCCTTGCCTTCCTTCTTTGCCGTTTTCTTCTTTGCCGCCATTTCGAGCACCTCTCTATACATATCATGGTAGCGCTATAAATAACTTCAGCTAAAAGCGCATTCTGCAAGATGGAGCTTCGTAAATCGCCGCGCGCCTTTTATATTGCTCCGCCTATTTTTATAATACACTCTAAAATCCCCCAAAAAATTCCCACAAGTGGGATTTTAGAAACTTCCCGAAGCAGTAGTGAATAAACAATTATATAAATGCCAGCGCTATAGAAAGCAATAAATACTACCGAGTAGTGGCAATTATACTATGTTCTGGATAATCGGGACCGATAGGAAGCCCAAGCCCGCCGAAAGGGGCGCATCTCAATATGCAAAA
>Ga0209542_10000340_pt1 | contig 114681 bp, 123 predicted proteins | sample RifCSPhighO2_01_FD_184028 | JGI IMG/M metagenome (GOLD analysis project Ga0209542, IMG submission 184028) | Soil microbial communities from Rifle, Colorado - Rifle CSP2_plank highO2_0.1 (SPAdes) (version 2) | ecosystem: Environmental > Terrestrial > Deep subsurface > Rock core/Sediment ...
GCTCGCGGACTCGCGTGTGCAAAAACCAAAAAATTTCCTTGCATTTTTCTCGCGTCTCCTCCCCCCACCCCTCCGCCGCGAAGCGGAAAAAGAAATGGAAAGGAAATTTTTGGTTTTGCTTCGCCGTAGTCATAGCTATATTGTATTTTATCACACCATTGAGTCAAGATACAATATTGGCTATACTTCACGTACATTTATGTCCGAATCAGCAAAGAAACTTGCGGCAAACATGAAGAAAATCAGAGCACGTAAGCATATGTCGCAAGGCGATATATGCCGAGAGCTTGGCGTTGACCGCGCATATATCAGCACTATCGAATCTGGTAAACAAAATCCAACACTCTCAACGATTGAACGGATAGCAAAAGCTCTCGGTGTTTCAGTTGATGAATTGTTGAAGTAGTGCCTTGTCTCTACAAGATGGCTACACCCCTACTTTAAAAATTAACACGCTTGGTTCTTCTTGAATTCTTGGAAAGAATTTTTATATGCATGACCTGTGCTGTGCGGGTCATGTTTTGTGCCCCATTTCACCATAGCTATCAATAGGGGAATAAGCCCGTGTCCTTTTTTCGTGAGTGTATATAGGGAACTTCGGAGATCAGTGGGGTGAGGCTCTTTTGTGAGAATTCCATTTTTCTCAAGCATGAAGAGACGATTTGTCAGTATGTTTGTTGTAATCCGTTCTGACGATTCAAGAAAATCTTTGAACGTGTTTTTCTCAAAAAAAGCAATGTCGCGCAAAATAAGGAGGCTCCAAGGGTCACCGACCACTTCAAGGGTGAAGTTAATCGGGCAATGAGATTTGATATCCATACGTTTCATGTCGTTACAGTACCAAACAAGCTTGCGTTATGCAAGTGAGTATGCTAGCATTGTGTCATGTATAAAGACACTAAAACAAAATTTATAAATGCTGGTGGAGCTCGCTTTGCCTATCGTGACCTTGGTCCGCAAGCAGGAGTACCGATTATCCTTCTTAACCACTGGGGGGCGGTATTGGATAATTTTGATCCGTATAGTGTAGACGCCCTTGCGCAGTCGCACCGAGTCATTGCGATAGATTTTCGTGGCATAGGTTCTTCAAGTGGAAGTGCGCCTCTTTCGGTCAGTGAAATGGCAGACGATACAATTGCTGTGATTCGAGCACTTGGTTTGAGTAAAGTTGACCTGTTCGGTTTCTCGCTTGGAGGCATGGTCGCGCAGGACGTGATACTCAAAGCTCCGGAGCTTGTTCGAAAACTCATTTTGACTGGTACGGGACCAGCTGGTGGTAGAGGTATAAGCCAAGTCGGAGCCGTATCATGGCCGCTTATTATAAAAGGACTGCTCACATTCCGTGATCCAAAGTTTTATTTATTCTTTACCTCTTCACAAAATAGCCGACGTGCCGCAAGAGAATTCTTGGCACGCCTAAAGGAGCGAAAAACAAACCGAGACAAAGGGCCAACACCGAGGGCTTTTTTGCGCCAATTAAAAGCTATTCATGCGTGGGGTAATCAATCGCCGCAAAACCTAGGAGTAATTACCATTCCAGTTCTGGTGGCAAATGGTGACCATGACGTTATGGTTCCAAGCCAAAATACTATTGATCTAGCGAACCGTATCAAAGGCGCTGAGTTAGTCATCTACAAAGATGCTGGACACGGTGGCATCTTCCAATACCATGCGGAGTTTGCTAAGAGGGCACTACAATTTCTCTTATGAATTAGGTTATGGAAATAAAAGGAAAAACAACATTGATTACTGACGTCATCATCATCGGAGGTAGCTTCGCTGGCCTTGCCGCCGCCCTGCAGCTCGGCCGTGCCCGCCGCAAGGTCACCGTTCTCGATACTGGCCTGCCGCGCAACCGCTTCGCTGGTCACTCGCATGGGCTGCTCGGCCACGATCACAAGCCACCGCTGGACATCCTGGCCGAGGCACGGCGGCAGCTAGCACGCTATCCCACTATCAAGCTGGTCAATGCTCGGGCCGACAACATCTCCGGCGACATCGACGATTTCTCCATTCTTACTGCCGATGGCGAAAGCCTTAGGGCGCGCCGCGTGATCCTGAGCTATGGCGTCGTTGATCAGATGCCGGATGTTCCGGGCTTTGCCGAAGGCTGGGGTAAGGCTATTGTACCCTGCCCCTATTGTGACGGATTTGAATTCGCCGGCCAGCATTGGGGCCTAATCTGGTCCGGCCCGCAGTCGCACAATCAGGTCAGGCTGTTCCACGACTGGACTGATAGATTGACAGTATTCGCCGCTGGTCACGGCATTCCGCCCGATATCCGAGCCGATTTGGCGCGCCGCAAAATACCTGTCGTCGATGGCCGGATCATCGAGATTGCCCATCGGGGGGGCCATAACGCCACGGTCAAACTCGATGCCGGCCGCAATGTCGCGGTCGACATCCTGTTCGCGCATCCGCGCAACAAGCCATCCGCCAGTCTGCATGAATCACTTGGCCTTGCCACGGTCGCTACGCCTCTCGGCATCGTGCTCAATGTCGACGATCGCCGTGAAACCAGTGTGCCTGGCATTTATGCTGCGGGCGATCTCACCAACCCTTTCATACCCTCGGTCACTGTGGCATCATCACAGGGCGCGGCGGCGGGTATCTTCGCCCAGCAGTCGATGCTGGTTTGAGAACACACGTATCTCCTTTACCGTGTCGGGGATGCGCTTGTTGCAATTTATCCAATGTCAAAAAATGTATGAAAGTATTTCAAGTAAGTAAGGTAAAAGGAGAAATCGCAACTCGCTCATGTTGCAGTGCCTGCAGTCGAGCGCGGCGAACTTCAGATTGATCAAACCAACGAAGCGTTGGAATACGTGGAGGCTGGTAGATCTAAGTGTAAAGTTATCATAAAAGTTAAATAATCTATGGAAATAAAAGGAAAAACAATATTGATCACTGGCGGAACGACTGGCATCGGACTTGAAGCGGCAAGACAATTTTTATCCAATGGGGCAAAGGTAATAGTCACTGGCAGGAACCAAGAAAAATTGGATGAGGTAAAAAAGCTATACCCTGCATTGGTTACGATAAAAAGCGATGTAGCCAATGCCGATGATGCAAGGTCACTTTTCGATCAGGTAAAAACACTTGGCGGAATTGATATTCTCTACAACAATGCAGGGATAATGAGCGGACCATCAAACCTTGGTTTAGCTAATGCTAAACATTTTGAATTGGCAAAGAATGAGATGGACGTCAATTATCTTGGAATAGTTAATTTGAATAATACGTTCATTGAAATGCTTAAAGCTAGAAAAGAAGCGGCTATTATTAACACAACATCAACGGTCAGTTATGTGCCACTCAATCTTGCGCCAACCTACTCTGCAAGCAAGGCGGCTCTACGCTTTTATACAACCGCGTTGCGAGATCATCTAGAAATCCTGGGCAGTAACGTAAAAGTATTTGAGCTTGCACCACCCGTCGTAGACACAAACATGTCGGCAAATCTAGATAGAAAAGGCATCACTCCAGAAAAATTAGTAAACGCATTGATTGTTGGAATCAGAAAAGATCAATCCACAATACACGTTGGTGATACACGATTCGTGTACGTACTCCACCGTCTATTCCCGGCATTAACCTATCGCTTAGTTAATCCCGCTCAAAACAGACACAAGCTCAATACATAAACAATACACATGCTAAAAAAAGACAACGCCACTGCAGTTATGGAGTTCAAACACGTCACTTTCGACCTGCCACACGGCACCTTTCACGCGTTGCAAGGCGGTGATCCCGATGGTCAACCGACCATCGTCCTGCACGGCTTTCCGGATCATCCGCCGACCATGAAGCCCTTCCTTGCCGAGCTCGGCCGCCGTGGACGTCGCGTCCTCGCACCCTGGCTTCGTGGTTACGCGCCATCCCCAACTACGGGGCCGTTCGACTTCGCATCCCTCACCAGTGACGTACTTGCGCTAATTGACCGCTGGTCTCCGGGGCAACCCGTGGAGTTGATTGGCCATGACTGGGGTGCCTTGCTCACCTATGATGCTTGCGTCACCTCGCCGGAGCAGATAAAACGCGCGGTCGCGCTCGCAATCCCTCACCCACTCACGTTCATGAGCCGGTTGACGCACCCCGCTCAGCTACTCCGGAGCGCGTACATGGGGCTCTTTCAACTGCCGGGAAGCGGCTTGATCGCCACCGCCCGCGATCTCGCCTTCATCGACCGCCTCTGGCGTAAGTGGTCGCCCGACTTCTCTCTTGATCCTGCTCTCAAGGCGGAACTACACGAGCATCTGCGGGCGAGCATGCCTGCGCCTCTGAAGTACTACAGGGCGATGATGCGACCCGGCATGCTTTGGGCAGCGTTTCGCATGTCTCGGCCGATTACGGTGCCCATGTTGCAGCTTCACGGTGCCAACGACGGTTGCATCCTTCCTGCGGAGGTCGACGATCGACATCGATTCGCTGCGCAGCGTACGAGGGAGGTTGTCCCCAACGTCGGTCACTTCCTGCAAACCGAAGCCCCCGAGGCGATCGCGGAACGTATCGCGGTATGGGCAAGTAGCTTCATTTAACACTATACATATGCTAAAAAAAGACAATGCAGCAGTGCGGGTGTCACCTCCATTGCTATATCTTGGAATGGTGGTTGCGGGCTTTGGATTGCAATTTATGTTTCCAATTACCATTGATTTTCCGCGAATACCGGCGGTGATTTTGGCTTTGCTTCTTACTCTGCCAACAATCATGCTTGCAGTCGCGGCGTTTAAATTGTTCAGAAAAACTGGACAAGAACCTGACCCTTGGCAACCTACACCGGAAATTATCACTGATGGCGTATATCGCTATACCCGTAATCCTATGTATCTCGGCATGACGATGATGCAAGCAGCTATTGGCATAGGATTTATGAATGTATGGATACTCTTACTCATTCCACTCTCGTGCACAATAATCTACTTCGCCGTTATCCGTTTTGAGGAAGCATATCTTGAGAGAAAATTTGGAGACGTGTATCTGAAGTACAAAGCATCTGTTCGCCGATGGCTATAATTTTTCTTTAAAAGATCATCAACCGAAACTTCAAGGGCTTTCGCAAGTGTTGTTAGAAATGATGGCAAAAGGAGAAAAATTGCATTTAGGGAGCCCTCTCCGCTGTTTTATAATATCTCCTAAAACGGCGGGGTTTCGTGCGCACACTGGGTGGGTGGGCAAGCACATACAAACTTGTTTGTGCCTTAGCACAATCCTCTTTTTAGAGTTACCACAAGCTCAAACGAAGCCGTAGAGCGAACACGCACAACGCCGAAGCAGCCGGCGCGAGCGAATGCGAACGGGCTATGCGAAGGCGGTTGTGTGTGGTTCGCGGAGGTTAGAGCTACCACCAAACGCGGATATGGGGGCGCCTCGGTCGCCGTGAGGGCGGAGAAAAGAGCAACCAAAAGTGATAAACTAATAGTGCTCTTTTCGGAGACTGAAACGGCGAAGCAAAACCAAAAATTTCCTTTCCATTTCTTTTTCCGCTTCGCGGCGGAGGGGTGGGGGGAGGAGACGCGAGAAAAATGCAAGGAAATTTTTTGGTTTTTGCACACGCGAGTCCGCGAGCGTGTCCGAGGCGCATTGGTTCGTTTTTCCACGCAATCGGAGCGTACGAGGCAGTTTCAAGTCACCACGCGCTCCGCGCGTGCGAAGTGGGTTCGCGCAAAGGCTAATACATCACCGCATGTGCCAAAAAATCTGCGAAAGCAGATTTTTTGTTGCACATACGAGAGACGGGGGGATTCGAATGGCGCAAGGCGGTATACGAGATTTATGCTGATGTGTAGCGAAGCGAAACACAGCAAAAATACTTGTCGCCGCGCCGGGGCTGGCAGTGCTTGGTATTTTTGGAGCGATAGCGAACATAAAATACTTAGCAACTGTGGCCGAATCCCGAAGCGTAAACAATAAGTAAGAGATATTACACGACCGAATCCCTCCGTCTCCCCTAGAAATCCAAACAAAACCATGCTATACCTCTCTCAGTTCGTTCACCAAGAAAGGGTTTTCCATGAGAGCAATTCGTCCTGCTGTTGTCGATTTCGATGACGTCATTGTCGATTGCATGGGGTCTGTGATTCCTTTTGCAAATCGTCGGTTTGGTACCAATGTGCAATACGAGAAGATGTATACCTATGAGCTTTGGCGTCTTTTTGGACAAGCGCTGCCTGCGATGCATGACATGATTAATGCATTTTTTCACTCAAGTGAGCATGATGGGGTGCTTGCGATGGAAGGTGTTGCGGAAGGGCTCAAGTATTTGAAGGAAAAATACGGTGCCGTTGACATTGCGACCGCAAGGCCAAAGATCGGCGCGCCGCCCATGCTGAGCCTGCTGCAGCGACACGGTCTCATGCACTTTATCCGAGACACCTATGTGTCGGTACCGAAAGGCGATGTGTGCCGGAAGGTGTATGCTTCGGTATTTATCGACGACGCAATTCACAACATTCAGGCTGTTGCGGCGAAGAATCCGCAAACGTCGCTCATTCTTATGGGCAAGCCCTGGAATAAAGAGTCGCATGAGCAGGCTGTGCGTGTCCCCTCGTGGCGCGCGATTATTGAACAGGGGCTCTGACCCTTTGTTCTGCCCCGTACCAGCGGGGCATTTTTGTATACTTTTTGGGCGAATATGGTACAGTCTTTGCATGATACAGGTTATGCGTGAAGATATTCCTGCGCCCGTGCGGAATGTAGCAAAGGTCTTGCGAGAGGCTGGTTTTGATGCGTATTTGGTGGGTGGTTGTACGCGCGACCTTATGCTTTCACGCGCGCCGAAGGATTGGGACTTAACCACAAATGCGCACCCCGACCAAATTGTGGTGCTTTTTGAGAACTCGTACTGTAATAATGACTACGGGACGGTTGGTGTGGTGACCGAGAGCGAGGATGAGAAGCTAAAAGTAGTAGAAGTGACGCCATACCGCGCAGAGTCAGGGTATTCTGATGCACGTCGGCCGGATGAGGTGCGGTTTGGCGTGTCGCTCCAGGAAGACTTGGCACGCCGCGATTTTACCGTAAACGCTATTGCGCTCGACCCCGAAAGCCTTGTAATCATTGACCCTTTTGGCGGACTTGATGATTTGAACGCGAAACGACTTGTTGCGGTTGGGGTTGCGCAGGAGCGTTTTGCAGAAGATGCGCTGCGCATGATGCGTGCGGTGCGCTTTGCAGCAGAGCTTGATTTTGTGATTGATGCGGACACCATGACGGCTATTTTTGCCAACGCTGAGAACCTCAAGCGTATTTCATGGGAGCGCATTCGCGATGAGTTCACGAAGATGCTCATGTCGGGGAACCCGATGCAGGGCATAATTTTCCTCGAAAAGCTGGGGCTCTTGCCGTATGTCATGCCGGAACTCCTTGATTCTATTAAGATTGAGCAGAATCAAGCGCATGCATTCGACGTCTACGAGCACCTTTTGCGCTCGATGCAGCATGCTGCAGACAAGGGTTGGCCACTTATTTTGCGTATGGCGGCGCTTTTGCATGACGTTGGAAAGCCTGCAACACGCAGATTTTCCGAAGAAAAGAAAGATTGGACGTTTTATTCGCATGAAGTTGTTGGCGCAAAGATGGCGAAGGTTATCCTTGATCGCATGAAGTATCCAAAGGATTTTCGTGATGTTGCGGTGAAGCTCGTCCGTTGGCACATGTTCTTCTCAGATCCCGACCAGATTACGCTCTCGGCGGTGCGCCGCACGATTCGAAACGTGGGCGAGGAACATATTCACGACCTCCTCTCGCTACGCATCTGCGACCGTGTGGGCACAGGTAGACCAAAAGAGCAGCCGTTCCGCTTCCGTACCTACAAGGCAATGGTAGACGAAGCGCTCCGCGACCCTATTTCCGTGAAGATGCTGAAGATTGATGGCTCGCGCATTATGGCGATTACGGGCGAGAAGCCAGGGCCAAAGCTTGGACATACACTCCTTGCGCTCCTAGAGGAAGTGCTTGATGATCCAGCAAAGAACACCGAAGACTATTTGGAGCCTCGCGCGGAGATGTATATGACGCTTGATGTTGAGGAACTCGCGAAATTCGCAGAAGCAGGCAAAGAAAAACGCAACGAACTCGAAGCACAGGAGAAGAAAGATATTCGCAGGAAACATAAAGTTGGGTAGTTTAGAAACACCGCTCGAATGAGCGGTGTTTGTCTGGCGCCTGGATCCTTCCAGGATGACAAAAGTAAAATGTGGTGCATTAGATTACTAAACAGTTAAATCCGCGTCGCTCGAACCAGCTATAAAGAAGGCACAAAAAAACCAGATCAGTGATCCGGCTTTCATTATGTGGTTTAGAGGTACCAAGGAACCTAAAGAACAAAGATGTACTGATATGTAGTTGTAGGCGCGTACCGAGGGAGATTGGTACGACACATTCGATTGTATCGACAGGTGCATGAATGCGGGCTGTAGCCCAAGACGCTGCGAGCGGTAGCTGATCAAGGCGACCGATCGCATGACGTGAATGCGATGAAGATTATCAAATGTCTTCAGAGGACATGTGCACGGCGCTATCCGTGTGCATCATAAGCGCAGGGTGAGCATCACACGGAGTGATGGATTACTTATCTGCGGGGATGCGATGTTCTCTGGGAGAAGAACGAGTTGTTTGAGGCAACTGATATGTTGAAGGAACAATGTGTAGATCAGCAGCTTCTCGCTGTGTGACCCGCCATCACTGCTTGATGGCCTACGTACATAATATGTCCGTTAGAGAAATACGTCAAGGACATTGCTGTGGATAACTATTCAAACGGTGGAAGTGCGGAAATGTGTTGAAGAATAAAGATGAAAACATAAAGGACACGCTCATGCATGTCCTTTATGTTCACACTATCCACATAGTTATCCACAGACTACAGCATCTCGATACTCACGGGGCAGTGGTCGCTTCCGAATACGGTTGGGTGAATGGCAGCACTTTTCACACTGTTCGCGATTCGATTTGAAACAAGTACGTAGTCGATCCTCCAGCCGACATTGCGTTCGCGGGATTTGCCGAAGTTTGACCACCATGAGTAGTGTCCGTTACCTTGTGTGAACATGCGGAACGTGTCCGTGAAGCCGGCAGTAAGGTGTGCGGTGATGCCTGCTCGTTCCTCATTCGTAAAGCCGTGTTTCCCGACGTTTTGTTTTGGCTGCGCAAGGTCGTCTTCTTGATGGGCGACGTTGAGGTCGCCGCAGAAGATAACGGACTTGCTGCTGTCGAGGTGTTTCATGTAGGCGCGAAACGCATCATCCCATACCGAGCGGATTGCTAAGCGCGAAAGGTCGCCCTTACTATTCGGTGTGTACACGCTGACGACATAGAAGTTTTGAAGTTCCACCGCAATAACTCGTCCTTCACGATTCAGATTGCCGTAGGTATCTTCGAGCGGAAGTTTCACAAATTCCTCGGGGATACCATAGGTAACACTACGAGCTTGTTCTTTGGTAAAAATCGCCGTGCCGGAATACCCTTTTTTGTCGGCAGAATACCAGTACTCATAATAGTCGGGGAAATCGACGGGAACCTGTGCTTTTTCCGCTTTCGTTTCTTGGAGGCAGAGCACGTCAGGTTTGTGTTCCATGAGGAAGCTCTGTAACGCACCCTTGCTCAAGACCGAACGAATACCGTTCACGTTCCACGAATAGATTTTCATACTCGCATTGTAGCAAAACGCCCCATAAAGTCTAACGGACACCGTATCGCGCAAAAAAGAAAATAGTGTCCGATATATGTCCTTTATATTTGAGAATGCAGGAGACACATTGTCAACTTGCTGTCCACCATGACTGTGTTACTTTTGCAAAAGCCGTTCTTGTTGTTCTTTTACAGGACGCTACGCGTCACTGCATCCTGCAGTGATTATCTTCCCTCAACAAGGAGTTTCCTATGAGCACAGAAAATGTTCTCGCCGGTCGGGGTCTTTCTCTCTTTTCTGCGCAAAATGTGCCGATGGGAGCGATGGACTACCTCGATATCTGCAAGGAGCAGCCACTCGCGTTCGCAACGAGCGCGGAGCGGATGCTTGCAGCCATTGGTAAGCCGGAGGTGATCGACACGTTGTCGGATTCGCGCTTGTCGCGGATTTTTCACAACCAGATCATTCATCGGTATCCTGCCTTCTCCGAATTTTATGGCATGGAAGAGACGATCATGCAGATTGTCTCGTATTTCAAGTATGCGGCGCAGGGGCTCGAAGAAGCAAAGCAAATCCTGTACCTGCTGGGCCCTGTTGGTGGCGGCAAGTCGTCTCTGGCCGAAAAGCTGAAGGTGCTTGCTGAAGAGTACCCGATCTACACCCTTGCGGTCGAACATGCCCGCAAGGGCGGCGTGGAGCTGGAGATTTCTCCGGTGTTCGATTCGCCGCTGTGCCTCTTTGGAAAAGGGACCGCTGATGAAAAGTTCCTCGGTTCGTTCGGTATCTCTGAGCGGTACCTCGGGACGATTCCATCGCCGTGGGTGCTGAAGCGCGCATTCGAATTCGGCGGCGACATCTCGAAGTTCAAGGTGGTGCGGATGAAGCCTTCGCAGCTGAAGCAGATTTGTGTCTGCAAAACGGAACCTGGCGATGAAAATAACCAGGATATCAGCAGCCTTGTGGGAAAGACCGACTTGCGCAAGCTTGAGGAATTCCCACAGGACGACACCGACGCCTACAGCTATTCCGGCGCACTTTGCCGGGCCAACCAAGGCTTGCTCGAGTTCGTGGAAATGTTCAAGGCGCCCATCAAGGTGCTGCACCCGCTCCTGACCGCAACCCAAGAAGGGAACTACAAGGGGACCGAAGGTCTCGGCGCGATTCCATTCAAGGGCATTGTCCTTGCGCACTCGAACGAAGCCGAATGGTCGAAATTCAAGAAAAACAAAGACAACGAGGCATTCATTGACCGTGTGTACATGGTCAAGGTGCCGTACTGTGTGCGTTTTAGCGAGGAAATGCGCATCTACGAGAAACTGCTTCGCAACAGCGAGCTCAAAGAAGCGCCATGCGCGCCGAAAACCATTGAGCTTTTGGCGAAGTTTGCAACGCTCAGTCGCTTGGTTCCCCCAGAAAACTCGAGTCTGTATTCGAAGCTGAAGGTGTACGACGGCATTTCGCTTAAGGATGAAGATCCGAAGGCGAAGAGTCACAATGAGTACAAAGAAGCATCGGGCACGGAAGAGGGCATGTCGGGGTTCTCAACGCGGTCTGCCTACAAACTGTTGTCGAGGCTGTACAACTTCGACAACAGCGGCGATGTTGAAGCAAATCCGATACACCTCATCACGCTTTTGGAGAAACACATTCACCAAGAGTACGGCGTGGCTGATTCGGGCAATTTGAATGATACGGGCAACAAGTACCTCTCGTTCCTCAACGAATATCTCAAAAAGGAGTATGTGGAATACATTGGCAAGGAGATACAAGCCGCCTACATCGAATCGTATCGGGACTATGGACAAAACAAGTTCGACCGGTACATCATGTATGCCGACATGTGGATCCAGGGTGGCGAATTCCGTGATCGCGATACAGGGCAGCTCCTCGACAAAGACCGGCTCGACATCGAGCTGAGCAAATACGAGAAGCCTGCCGGCATTGCGAATCCGAAGGATTTCCGCCATGAGGTGGTGCACTTTGTCTTACGCTGGAGAAGCGAGCACAAGACGGATGGCAACCCCGCCTTCGATGACTACAAGAAGCTTGGTGATGTTATCACCAAGAACATGTTCTCGGAAGTGAAGGACATCTTGCCGGTGATCTCGTTTGATCAGAAGGCGTCGCAAGAAGAAACCAAAAAGCATCAAGACTTTGTTTCCCGGATGGTCGCACGCGGCTACACCGGCAAGCAGGTGCGCCTCGTGTGTGAGTGGTGGCATCGTAATCGTGTGAGCTCGTAAGTCGCTTAGGCGACAGGCTCTGTTTCGCACTGCGAAGGGGGGAAGCTTCGGCTTCCCCCTCTTTTTCTACCGAACCTTAGGAGAGCGACATGGGTGCGCAAAAAATTTCCTCAATATTCGTTGACCGACGCGTCGGTAAAACGAACAAGCAACACGGCAACGCCGAACGGTATAAAAGCCGTAACGGAGAAGCTGTTCGACGAAAGATGGACGAATTGCTCAAAGACCGCACTATCGCCGACGTCGACGCTGAGGCCGATGTGGTCATTCGTCCTGAGACGGACGAGTTCACCTTTGTGGACGACGCTGACATCGGCGACAAAGGGGCGGTTGTCCCCGGGAATGACGAATATCTCCCTGGCGACACCATTCCGCATAACAGACGCAGTGGCGGACAAGGGGGCTCTACCGCAAGCGACAGTGATGAAGGCGAAGACGAATTTGTCTTCCGCGTTAGCAAAGATGAGTTCCAAAACTATCTCTTTGACGAACTGGAGTTGCCGCGCATGTGGCGCAAAATGCTGATGGATTCGGAAGAGTACCGGCGAGCACGAGTCATTCATGCGAAAACAGGAACGCGCGCTCTTATGAGTATCCCGCGTACCTACATGGATGCAAAAAAGCGTCGCATTGCCAGCGGTGAAACGCGTCGTGGTCGTGAGATTTTGGAACTTGAAGAAGAAATCGCTGAATATCTCGCCAAACACGGGATTGATGCTGACGACGATGTGCTCCGTGATCTGCGTGAACGTCTCGAAAAACTGTATGCAAAACATGCCCCTGCCTTCATGGATATGGATGTGGTAAACCGCGTGCCGCTCTTTGAGCCGGTGCCAATTGCAAAAGCGGTTATGTTTTGCATTATGGACGTTTCGGGTTCGATGGACGAAGAGCGGAAGAGTATTGCAAAAAGATTTTTCATTCTGCTGTACCTTTTCTTGCGACGAAACTACGGAAAAGGATGTGTCGACGTTGTCTTTATTCGTCACCATACGGTGGCGCAGGAAGTTGATGAAGAAACATTCTTTCACGCCACCGCAACCGGTGGTACCGTGGTGTCGACAGCGCTTGAGCTTCTCGAGAAGATTCACGACGAGCGGTACGCGAGTGGTGAGTGGAATTGTTATGCCGCGCAAGCGTCAGACGGGGATAATTTTCCCGCTGACTCGGAGCGGTGCAAGGACATGCTTCTCGGGAGTGTGTTGCAAAAACTGCAGCACTACGCCTACATAGAGATTGCGGAAAGCCCGCAAGATTTGTGGAAGGCGTATGAGACGGTGTACGCAATGGATGATGAGCGAAAGTTCGCCATGCAGCGTGTGCAAAAAGCCAGTGAGATCTACCCAGTGTTTCGTACCATTTTTGACAAGAAGGAGGCGTAACATGCCGCGTCAATTGCCGTACCCCAAAGACGGTGACTGGTCATTTCAAGACCTGGAAGCCTACCATCAAGAAATAGCGCGCGTGGCTGCGTACTACGGACTTGATACCTACCCGAATCAAATCGAGGTGGTTGACGCAGCGCAAATGCTTGAGGCCTGCGCCTCAAGCGGCGCGATGCCTATCAACTACCGACATTGGTCGTTCGGGAAAAGCTATCTGCGCGACCATGCTGCCTATCAAAAAGGACACATGGGTCTCGCGTATGAGGTGGTGGTGAACGCAAACCCCTGCATTGCATATTTAATGGAGGACAACAACCTGATGATGCAGGCGCTCGTGATGGCGCATGCCTGCTATGGGCACAACTCGTTCTTTAAGGGCAACTACCTTTTTAAGGAGTACACCCACGCAGACAGCATTATTGAGTATCTGCGCTACGCGAAGGAATATGTGGAGATGTGTGAAGAGCGGTATGGGTATGGGCGCGTCGAGCGAATTCTCGATGCAGCACACAGCCTGCAGCATTTTTCCGTCGACCGCTACAAGCGCAAGCGGAGCCTCACGGAAGCGCAGGAGATGGAACGTCTGCGAGCAAAAATCAGAGACCGGGAAGAGCATTTTAGTCCCCTCTGGGGCAGCCACGACGAAGCAGAAGAGCGGGCGCGCAATGAAGCGCTTGCTCGAAAAAGCCGAGACGGCTACCTTGCCGAACCGGAAGAAAATCTGCTGTACTTCATCGAAAAAAATGCGCCGAAACTTCAAAAATGGGAGCGGGAAATTATCCGTATTGTGCGAATGATCGGACGTTATTTCTACCCGCAGATGCAAACGCAGGTGATGAACGAGGGGTGGGCGTGTTTTTGGCACTACCATATCCTTTACCATCTCCACAGGGAGGGGCTGCTCGGCGCGGGTTTCATGATGGAGTTTCTTGCATCGCACACGTCTGTTGTCTTTCAACTCGACCACAAGGACAAGCGTTACCGGGGGATTAATCCCTATGCGCTCGGCTTCGAGATGTTCATGGATATCAAGCGGGTGTGCGAGTCGCCAACGGATGAAGACCGAACGTGGGCGCCGTGGCTTGCAGGGAAGAACTGGCAGGAAATGCTTCCGGAGGCGATGAGAAATTATCGCGACGAAAGTTTTATCCGGCAGTATCTCTCGCCGAGCCTGATGCGGAAGTGGCGTATGTTCGCAGTAACTTCAGGAAGGAGCGACGATTTCTATGCTGTGGACTATATTGCAAACGATGCTGGGTATGACGGGATTCGTGAAAAACTCGCGGACCAGTATCTGCACAGCAATCGAATGCCCGACATCCAGGTCGTTCGCGCTGACATGAATGGCGACAGAAAACTGCTCTTGCGCTATACGTCAAAGGCGGGCAGTGCACTCGAGAGGAAGTCCTTGCAAAAAACGCTCGCCTACTGCAAGCACCTCTGGGGCTACCCCGTGGAAATCGAACGTCTCGACAACGAGACAGGTGAAATCAAAAAAATCATGTAAGTTCTTTGTTTCCTTTATATCCGACGCGCGCGTCGGATATTTTTTGTCTCACGAGTGCTTTACTTTTAAAAGTAATATGGTATGGTTTTCGTATGCAAGAAAAGATGCCTGCCGTTTGTATTGATTGTCCGACTTCGCGAGTTGCGCGGGTGGCGGGGGATTTTTGGCTGATACTTATTATTCGTGCGCTCCTCGAGCGTACGAAGCGTTTTTCTGAGCTACATCAAGAGCTCGCGGGCATCTCAACACGTACTCTCTCGCAAAAGCTCGACCGCGCCGCCCTCGAAGGACTCATCGAGCGCGTTGAATTCGCAGAGCTCCCGCCGCGCGTCGAGTACTCCCTCACCAAAAAAGGCAAAGAATTTAAAAAGGTGGTGAAAGCCATGGAATCCCTCGCTCCACTCTACGAAGCAGAATGTAAAAACATTTGCATCGCTTGATACAAAAAACGACCACAACTGGTCGTTTTAACTATTTTTTGACTTCAGTGCATTTCACGCAGCGGCAGCCTTTTGGTTTGATGTAGGTTTCGAAGAATTCTTTGCCGTAGTGGTAGGTGATTTCTTCGCCTTCTTTAATGGCGCGTTTTGCGCGGATGAAAATGCGGTCGCCGTCTTCGAGGTGTTCGGCTTCGGCATTTCCTCTGCAGGAGTGATTGATATAGCGGGCTTTGTTTTCTCTGCCGCGCCCGTCGATGGTGAGCGTGTCTGTCACTTGGAAAAGGTACTGCCCGCCACGCTGGTCGGCCTCATCGACGGTAATGCGTTCGCCCGTGTATTCAATAATAAGTGCGCCCTTTTTGATGGGGGCCGTCGCAAAAAGGCCAATGCCTGCGGAGCTGCGCCCGGTGCGTGTTGCTGCGGGGACTTCGGTATGAGTCTCAGGATGCTTCATGCGAAAGAGTATAGCATGTTGGCAAAAATTTCCGTGTTGACAACCCGTGTGGACATAGTAAGGTAAACGAGTCATTGTTCATTCATCCCATAAAGGAGCACATCATGGACGGTCTCAGGAAATGGCTTTTCCCCGTAATCTTTGGCGTTATTATGACAGGGTGCGGGCTGTGGATTCTTGCGGATAGTATGCGGCTGCGCGCCTCACACAAAGTAATTGTCGCGCCGATGCCGCTCTTAGCACAGCTCAGCGCCGAACGTGCGGTTCGGCTTAAAGAGCTCCGCGCGGCGAGCGTCTACGTGTATCCCGATATTCCGCAAACGCGGCTCTATCTCGAGCCGACGACACCGGACGCATTTCGCGACGGCACAAGGTTTGGTTCGGGAGTTATTATTTCGCCAGAAGGAGACATGCTCACTGCTGCGCATGTTATTGAGGGGACATGTCTCACCAAAGACCAAACCCTCACGGACGATGTGTATTGCGCGATTGTGAACATTGGGCACACGCGTGTGTATCGCGCAAAGCTCGTGAAGTATGACCAGGAAACGGACATTGCGCATCTGAAAATCCTCAAAACGCAACACGACGAAGTTTTTGCCGCGGTGCCGCTCAGTCGCGCACAAGACGACGACGTGCTTGAAGGCAGGGAAGTGCTCATAAACGGCATTCCCTTCGGCACTGCAAACATGGCTGTCATGGGGATGATTTCCAATGCGGAAGACCGCGACGAAGTGTGCAAAGGCGGCATACGTGTCTCGATTCCGGTGGCAAGTGGGAATTCTGGAGGCGCGGTGTTTGATGTCGGCTTTGGCGCTGTCGTTGGGGTTGTGGTGACGGTGCAAGCGCTCGGAAGCAAAGATGGGCGCAACACCGCTTTCCTTACTATCACCTGCGCCGTATCGCCACAGCAGATTCGTTCCTTTCTAAACTAAGTGCACGTTTGTGCATAAAATACCCCCATCACCTTGCGGTGACGGGGGCTTTTTTTGCATGGTGCAAAAATTATTCTTCAAGATCAATTTTGTCGGGATACGGCGTGGGGAAGTTATCCACAACCACCACGCCATCACGGCCGTCGGTGTCGCCCCCTTCTTGCAAGGTAGCACCCTTTTCGGCAGCGCAGGACGCGTTACCCACAAGAAGCGTTCCGCCTCGCTCCTTTTGTGCCTGAAGTGCGCGGCTCATTGCTTGAGCAAAACGGACTTCCCACACCACATGCACATAGCGTGGCTCAGCGCCGGGCTCCTCCAAGAGGAGGTAGACGCCCTTGCCGTACGTAATAGTTGCCGAGAGTGCGGTAAGGCAGAGCGACCCGTCGCGCAGGCGTGCTGGCTCCAAGGTGCCGGGGCGCGAAAGCAGTGCATGTTCCGTGATGAAGAGAATCGGCACAAAGGCAATCGCACCAGCATGGAAGAACACCCGTATCGAAAGCGGCAGTCGTGACGTGACAATCTTCGTGCACATGAGGAGCACGATGGCGAGCACCACGATGAATATGGTGACTCGAATGCCGGTAAAGGGCATCGTGAGGACGTTTTCCCACAAAAGTGCGTCGAGGGTGTTCATGGCGTTCCTTCCGCAAAAATGTTGCGTTCGATAGTGTGGATGGAATCCTTGTCGAGCGTGCCGTTCTCTCGCATGGTAAATGATGCAATCGTGCGGTAGGTGCGTGGACGCTGTAGCTCAAGCTTGGTGGCATACGCGCGGACAAAGCGACGACGCGCATCATTCCATACGGAAATGCTTGCGCTGACGGTAATGGGCGCATACTCTTCATCGGCGTAGTTTGTGTAGTAGTACGCTGCCAAAGTGTATTCACCCGGCGGTGCCGTTCGACACAAAATACTCTCGTGATTCCCTGGCATGCGGTCGTTGCGCTCGCCGAGGTCATCGCGTAAGAGGTCGCAGGTGCGGCCGCCACGGTTTGAAAACCCGGTTGGCTTCTTCGAGCTGGGCTCAAGCATCCACAAGTCGATGTCGGTTGCGCCCGCTGGCCACTCGATTTCGATAAGAATCCTGCCGAGGTCGGGAAGAGTGCTCGATTCTTCCTGCTGCTTTGCGCGCGTGACTAAGAGGGCGGTCACGATAACAAAGAGAAAGAAGAAAATCATGAGCGGGTTCATGGTGAGGTCGCCGAGCGCGGTGGCTTCGGCATCTTCATTCCGAAAGTGGGATGTGCGGCGATGTTTCATCGAGGAGCTCCATTTTGACAATGCTGCTGACGAGGTGATGCGAACCTTCCTCAAGAATAATCCCGAGGTGATCGATCCAGATTTTTGCGACGATGCCGACAATCGACGTGCCGATGGCAATTTTCATGCCAGTAAGCACAGCGTCGAGCACGGCGCCGACATCCGCCCCGGGGCGGAAGAGCGACGTGAGGTCAGCTTCGGTGAGTGCGACCATGATGCCGACGAGCGTGCCGATGAACCCAAGGTTCACCAGCGTTTTTGCGTGTAGTGCGATGTGTGCCACACGTCGGTCGAGCGTATCGGCGATAATGCTGAGGATTTCGTCGTGACTTCGGTCGCCGCGCATATGGCTGAGCGCGTCGTGTGCTTCGTGCATGAGCGAGCCTTCGGGTGCAGGGACACGCAGTCCGGGGGTTGTGCTTCGGATGCGGCGCGCGAGATGCTTTTTCGTGAGTTCCAGTTCGTTCGTGACGAACAGAATCTGCCGAAGCACTTTCACGAGCAGAACCGCGAAATACAAGGTGATGCCCGACGCAATATAGTAGCGGTCGGTTGCGTAAATCTGGTGCAAGAGCGGCGTCGCCCGAAGGGTGAGCGTGACAATGCACACAAAGACGGTGCAGACGAACACGGCCCGTTGGACCAGCGTAAAGCGAGAATCGCCAGGTTTGAGGATGAAGCGCATGAGGTACTCCTTTGTGGTAAGGAACAAGAGGAACGTAGCATCTCAACACTACCGTGTGCAGGGGAAATGTCAACAAATTCGGGGATACGCTTTTGTTTTTGTGGTTCTTCGGTATGATGGGGGGATGGATTTTCTTACGAATATGCTTGTGGGCTCTGCACATACGCTCGAATATAGCGTGACGCTTGTGCTTGCAGCGCTCCTCTTCGTGTCGGTATTGCGCCGCGGTGCGCTCCGGGTGCTCTCGGTGCGGACGTGGTGGATGCTTGCGGCGGCGTGGCAGGTTGTCTTTGCAGGCATGCTCACGAGTGCGCAGTATCGTATGTGGCAGGGAAATGAGATGACTCGAGAGCTTGTTACGACGCCGCTTGCGGGCGATGTGCCGCGGCTTCTCCTGCATGCGCCCGTAATGCCGTTCCTTGATGGTAGCAGCGGCTACTATGTATTTTACGCCTACACGCACTTCTGGGTGCCGTTCCTTCTTGCGCTTCTCGGCGCGGGTGCGGTGTACGGTATCTTTCGGTTCTTGCAACACCGCAAGCCTGTTGCGGTGGGGAACGAAGAGGTGCTTCTTATAAGTGGTGTTGCGTTTCTTGCCGGCTGGCCGAATATGGTGGTGTTCGTATCGCTCGCCTTTGTGCTCACGGTGCTGCATGCACTGTACGCGCATGTCCGCTACGGTGCCGCAGCACGCACACGCATGCTCCCAAGCATCATCGCCGCCGCCGTCATAACCCTCCTCCTCCAAGCAACCATCGCCGCCTACACCGCAACCCTCGCGGTGTAGGAGCTGTTGACATAGCAATTCAGTGTGCTACAGTCTCTGTGTTAGATCTTCCCAACCCTTCTTTCTCTAGGAGAAAACAAATGGACTTTCCGCACATTACCCTCCCGGTTTCCCTCGTGGTCATGCTGGTGGCGACCTGCGTGTTCCTTATGGTGTTCCTTGGTGATACCGAGGATGTTCCCCTGAATCTACCCCCAATCGTTGTCGTCCTCGCTTTCTTCGCCTCGCTCATGGTCGCTGTGGTTGCGGCAGGGTTTCTTTTGTGGGAAATCATTTCGACGAACACATTTTTCCCGGGAGTACCCGCGCTCATTTTCGCACTGCTGTGCATCTTCGTGGGATTCAGGTGGGGCAAATAAAACCCGCACCGCCGCAAGGCAAAGCCGCATCGCACCACGATGTGGCTTTTTTTGTGCAAGCAGAACTTACAAAATGTAAACTACTGCTGTATACTACGAGTACTATGGAGAGTTTTAAAGCACTAGCAAATCTTGAGGCAAAGCCTGAAGTAGCCGAGGAAGTCCGCGATGTCGCATACCTACAACACGCCCTTAAAAACTGGAAAGAAGGCGACACATTATTCTCCGTAGAAGATGCGGAAACCCTATTGTTGCCAAGGTGGGGGCATCATACCCTGATCAATAATTTGGAAAAATTCCAAGGCATTGATCAGGCATATATCGCGGAAAATGTCGCCAGCACAGGCGAGTACGGAATGTCGCTTATTGGGCAAAACATTGAAAAATTTGATGAATATTCCTTGTCGAAAGAGGTTGTGCTGAAGGTGTTTCTGCCCTTTCGTCCGTGGAAAATAATGGAGAATCTTGATAAGGTAAAAAAGGAAGATCACCGAGAGCTCGCTATATATCTTCTGACAAAGACTCGCGAAGCAAAGATTGTTGTGGAAAATCTTAAAAAATTCAGCGATGAGGACTATGCCTATGTACTGAATTTTTTAATCGAAAACCGCAACATAAACAATGGCTATTATCTCCAATACTGTAAGGATGGCACCGTGCCGAAAGAAATTGCAGAAGAGATTATAAATAGCGGAGACGCACAATATCTAATTCATAGGATAAAGAAGTTCGCCGATATAGATCAGTTGGATTTTTGCAATAAATATATCCAAAGTGGTTTTGGAGATCGACTTGCCAGGGAGATACACAATATAGATATAGCGCATCATGCTGAGGTGGCAAGGATGCTCATTGCAAGCGACAACACATCATCTGTGTGCGAGTACTTTGAAGAATTCCAAAATGTGGAGCTTCAAGACATATTACCAGCTATCAAGCATGCTCGGGACTGGGTGTCGCTGGTAGAGGAGGCAAAAAAATTTCCAGGTCAGGAGAAATTATTGCTATCCGCAATACTCAAAGCTGACAACTACAGTTTCAATTCATTCCTGATTGGGAAACCCTTGCTTCGCTTTTTATCTGTCGATGACGTGGCTGGTCTTATTGAGAAAAATGACTCCATAAAGAGTATATATCAAGGTTGTGCTGAAGATGCTCCCGAGAGGGATTCGGTATCACAGATTATTTTTGCTCTTGATTTCTATACCGAGAATAGGAATTCTCTTCAAAATTTTAAAAACGCAAGTCTCGGCACAGAAATTGCGATATCTTTCATTAGAAATGATGACGCCCACAGAGTTGTAGAGCATGAGAGAAAATTTAAGAAATTTAACAAACAAATATTCGATACCGCATTGGAATTATCAGAATACGGTCTTGCCACACGATGCTTAGATGAGAACGTGCTCTCGGGCGTTCCCCTCGAAGAGCTTCAGAAGATTATTGCATCAAACGAACGTCTGAGTTCACTCTGTCATTCTTTAGAGCAAATAATTCCAAAGGCAGACTTGCTGGGACGACTGACGGCCGCCCTCGCTATTGCATCATCGGAGATAGATGAGAATGTGTCCATAGAGAGAATTAAGCAGAGTCCATTTCTTGGAGTTCATTTTACAATTAATCCGCGTATGGCGGGTCGTCTCATTGCGAAAATACCAGAATTTGACGAGGTGGCGCAGGAGCACCTTGCGCAGCTTCATGCGCCGGGGGCATATGAATATCATAGTGATTTTAGAAACCCCGCAATGCGAGAGGCGCTTCTGGCTGCGGGGTATAATTTCAAAGACAGCAGAGCAGAGGATACGCAGGATGAGATATCGTCAACACAGACGCTCAATATGCTGACTCCAGAGATACGTCAGGGTAATATTGCAAAACTTCGTGAGTATAAGAGCAATCCTCAGATACTCGATGTGCTTGCTCGATCAGGTGTTGATGCCGAACGTTGGCTGCAGTATCCACAAGAAAGCAGATTCAATCTGGCAGGTGATGGCTCAGAACTTCTTTCGGCACAGATAAAGAGCCCACTCAATCGCATTGTGAGCGAGCTTGTAGGTAAACTCGTTGGATCCTTCAAAGAGCAATTCCGGCAGCATATTCCGAAAGATAGCAAGCTCCCTCAGTCGCTTGATGCGAAGTACATTGATCTTACCGCAAAACTCACCAAGGTTACGGAGGCACATGCTCTCGAGCAGGATACCCAGAAACGAGCGGGAATGGAAAAGGGTATCGCACAGCTTACGAAAGCGCTCGCTGCATATGTATCTCCCGCGATGCAAGATACATTTTTCGGGGAACTGAGCGGACTAGAGACATTAGGGCGAGCACTTACCGAAAATATGTTGGAAGCTCAGCGTCTTCAAGAATCTACCGTAGAGCGAAATCGAGAATACTATCGCACGATAAAAGAGCTTGACGTCGTCATTTCTCAGCAAGCGGCAAGCATTATACAGCGATTCGAAAAAGTTGTTGCCATGGTCGATGCCACTGCAAAGGAGCTCAATATGTCGTACGACCTTTTTGAAAGCAAAGAGCTCTTTGAGCACTTTAAAGAAGACGCTGCAGCAATACAGTCAATCAAGGAGTCGTTTGCTTACGGGGAGTCAAATAGTCTTACGGGACGAGAGATTACCATTGGTATCTGTAATCGTAACCCATACAGCAGTCTATATATCGGCAACTATACGGGGTGCTGTGTGAGTATCGAAGGTGGGATGCATGGTGGAGAATCACCCATTTGCGACTACCTTTCCGACCTCGGTATGCAATTAGTTGTCGCTGTTGATACGACAGATTCAGAAAAGCCACTCCCCGTTGCGGTGGCATGGTGCTATATTGGTGAGAATAACGAAAACAACAAGCCAGTGTTCCAGATAGATAATATCGAGGCAAATACTGGATATACCGATAAATATCACGAACAGTTTACAAGCGAGATGGGGCAGTATCTTCGAAAATATGCGGATGCACTGCATTTGCCGCTCTATCAGGGTGGGGCAAATAACGATCTCACGGTTGCGCCGATTGCGAGCGCGGATAAACTTGGGCGTATCTATAATCGTCCAGATGGTTACTATCTTGAAGCTGAGGGTGATGATTACGAAGGTGACGACGGAAATGAAGACGAAGATGACGTGTATCAGTGGTGATGGTCTCTGTGAGATAAGCCGTGCTACCGCAAAGCAAAGCCGCACTACGATGTGGCTTTTTTTTTGTATTCGTCCACAGACTGTTTTTTTGAGAGTGACATATACTGTGCGTATATGCATCTTCCTCAAGACACGTTCGATAAGTTGTTTCTTGCGTCAGGCCTTGTGACGAAGGATGACCTTTCGCTTGCGCGCGACGAAGCGCAAAAACAAGGGAAGTCACCCTTTGAAACACTGGTCTCGCTCGGCAAGCTTTCAGAAACGCACCTTGCGGAGATTCTTGCGGCGTATTACGAGGCGCCAATTTTTGATGCAAAGCGCGCTGAAATTGACACTGAGGCGCTTATGCGCTTGCCACAAGTCTTTATTAAAACGCATCGTGCATTTATTATTACGGAGGATGATGCTGCGGTAACGCTTGGTATGGTTGATCCTGGCGACGAAGACGTTATTGCCGACGTGCGCGCACGCACGAAGAAGTGGGTTGTGCCCACGGTGGTAACCTCGTCGTCGGTTGCGCACGTGCTTAAGCAGTATCGCTCTGTGCAAGGTGTCGCATTTGATGTGCATCGTGTTGCTGCAGAAGCACAAGAAGGCGAGAGTTCGTCCATTGTCGAAACGCTCGATGCGCTCCTTGAGCATGCGATTACTCTTGGCGCGAGCGACGTGCACATTGAACCGCTTGAAAATATGCTCGTGGTGCGTGCGCGTATCGATGGCGTGATGCAGGAAATCGCCTCATTCCCCAAGACGTTCGCCGCGCCACTTGTCGCGCGCGTGAAGGTGATTGCAAATCTCCAAGTTGATGAACACAATGCGCCCCAAGATGGACGCTTCCGCGCAAATGCCGACGCTGCGGGCACGATAGATATTCGTGTGAATATCATGCCGGTGTTGCACGGCGAAAAGGCAGAAATGCGTCTCTTGCGTTCGACCTCACGCCCGATTACGTTCCGCGATATTGGTTTTGCAGAACAGCAAGAAGCGATTCTTGAGGCAGAAGTCCACAAGCCGCACGGCATGATTTTGGTTACAGGACCAACCGGACACGGCAAGACAACTACGCTCTACGCGATTTTGCATAAGCTCAATTCACCGAAGGTAAATATCACGACAATTGAAGACCCTATCGAATATGAATTCCCGCACATAAACCAAACGCAGGTCAACGCGCGCGCAGGTATCACCTTTGCCAATGGACTTCGCTCGCTCTTGCGTCAAAACCCCGACATTATCATGGTGGGAGAAATTCGAGACGAAGAAACCGCGGACATCGCCGTACATGCGGCGCTCACGGGACACCTCGTGCTTTCGTCACTGCACACCAACGACGCACCGTCTGCACTGCCACGCCTTGTTGATATGGGTGTTGAACCATTCCTCCTCGCTTCGACAGTGAACGCGATTATTGCACAGCGCCTTGTGCGCAAAATCTGCCCGACCTGTATTTACTCGTACAAACTTCCTGCCGAGGTAAAGCGTGCCATCACGGCGCAAAAGAAGCTTCTTGGTGACACGCATATCAAAAGCGTTCCCGAGACGCTCTACCGAGGGAAGGGGTGCTCCGTGTGTGGCGGCAGCGGCTACCTCGGGCAGATAGCGGTGTTTGAAATCATGGCGATGAATGACAACATCCGCGAACTTGCGCAAAAACAAGTAAGCGCCGCCATGATTCGCAAACAAGCCATTAAAGACGGCATGATAACCATGTTTGAAGATGGGCTTAAGAAAGTTGAGAGGGGAGTGACCACGATAGAAGAAGTCTTACGAGTAGTCCAGGAGTAATTCTTCCAAAATGGGCGAATTTGTACAGGCTTCGGAAATTTCTATCCTCACCGTACTTTGGGGGTACGGCTCCGGTAGAAATTATCCTCCAGCCAGCACAACTTCATCCCATTTTGAAAGAATTACCTGCGCTCTAGATTGCGTTTTCCAAAATATACTTATGAAAAAAAAGCAACTCACTACCTACACCTATACTGCGTACGATGCTGCGGGGGTTTTGGTGGAGGGTGTTTTTGCTGCCTATGGTCGCGGTGAAGTGCTTGCGCATATACTCGCGAAGCAGTTGAAGCCCGTGAAAATCGAAGAGGAGGCGAAAGCGCGCGGACTTTCGGATATTCGTCTCTTTGAGAAGATAGAGCTTGAGGATATTTTGTTCTTTACGCGCAACCTTGCAACCGCACTGCGCATGGGTGTTCCTGCAACCGAAGCGCTTGCGCTTCTTATCGAAGACACCGAGAAACACGTGATGCAGGATATGCTCCGTGCCGTGCTTGCGTCTATCCGTGGCGGTAACTCATTCGCGGCATCATTTAGCCCGTACTCGAAGCACTTTCCGCCAATGTTTATGGGAATGCTTGAAGCAGGCGAGCTTTCGGGAAAGCTCGATCAAACCCTCACCACGTTTGCGGATTATATGGAGCGCTCCCATGAGTTCCGTAGTCGCGTCCGTTCGGCAATGCTGTACCCAATGGTTGTGGTTACCGGCTCTATTCTCGTCTCACTCCTTGTTATTGTCTTTATGGTGCCGCGCCTCTCGCGTATTTTCACGGAAGCAAGCGTTGAGCTTCCGCTTATCACTCGGGTGCTCATTGGTATTTCAGATACGCTTACGTATAGTTACCTCCTCGACGTAGTGGTTATCGGTAGTCTAATAAGTATCGCCACCTGGGCGCTCAAAACAAAACAAGGTCGCCGCAGCTTCGATGCATTTGCCGTGCGTGCGCCGCTCACAAAAGATCTTGTACGCAAAACAATCACGGTACGTATCATGCGTACCCTCGCAACACTTATGGCAAGCGGGGTAAATATCCTCGACGCGCTCACGCTCGCGGGGCGCTCGAGTGGTAACTTTGTCTATGAAGCAGCGGTGCTCCGCGCACGCACGTCGGTCATCGCAGGAAAACCAATCGCCGAGGCCTTCAATGCAGAATCCACGTACTTCCCAAGACTCCTCATTGGGCTCATGGCCGTCGGCGAGCGCACAGGAAAACTCGCCGATACGCTTTCCTCGGTGGCGAATTTCTACGAGCGCGATATTGATGAACGGCTGAAGCGTCTCACCGCACTCATTGAGCCGATTATGCTGGTGATCCTCGGGCTTGTCGTTGCGGCGATTGCACTTGCCGTACTTCTCCCTATTTATCAGCTTGTTGGCGCAGTACGCTAAGTATGTCACGCAGAATACTCTACACTCGCGGCGTGTCGCTCTTGGAGATGCTCCTTGTTGTTGCTATTCTCGGGCTCCTTGCAAGCACGGTGTTTGTCATGTTGCCGCAAGGTGGCGGCGAAACTGAGGTTGTGCTTGCGGCAGAGCAGCTTCGCACCGAGCTTGCGACGATGCGCTCGCGCGCGCGTTCTGGCGAAGACCGCGCCTCATTTGGGGTTATGGTTGCGACCTCTTCCTATACGACCATTAAAGTCGAGGGCGCCACAACAACAACACTTGGCATGGAACTCCTCCCGACAAACGTCACCGCAACCCCCGCCCTTGTTACCTTCGAGACAATTAGTGGCAGAAGTGCAGGAGCAACAATCACCCTGCAGTCGTCGCAGGCAAGCACAACGATTATCGTTTCAGGAACAGGAGCAATACAATAATCAATGAAAATCACCATGCGGTGATTTTTTGTACAAACTGCCCATTGCGTCCGCCTGTATAGACAAGCTATTCAGTTTGTGGTTATATACTGCCAGATACGATCTTTCTCAAATCAGTCTGCCGTAGCAGAAAGCGCCGAAATCATTCGACATTTTCTGCTACGGCAGACGCGCATTCTTGCGACGTATTGTTGTGTAGTCAATTCTGGAGGAATCTGTTATGGAAAAAGAGTTCGAACGTAACGAGCACGGGCACGTCGTGCTCACGCTTACCGGACTCAACCTCACGGGCGAGCAAGAAATTGCTCGTCACTTGGCGTCGCCGGATGCTAAGATGTGCGACTGGGCAATGTCGTGCCTCTTGTCGAAAAACAGTGACGGTTACGACGCCAAGCATCGGCTTGTTGAGGGGCAGGTGTATCGTGTCGCTCTGATGCCAACCAATGTCATCAAGGTTGACAGCGAACGTACAGCTGATGCACTCCGCCAGTATGGTGTCAATAACTTCGGTTACGGCAAAGGCCTTGCTGGACTCATTCCTCGTATGCGCGAGGTAGTCTCCAACGCAGAGATGAAGAGCATGGGTTTCCGCTTCATTGCAGGTCTTCATGATCTTATCAAGGATTCTGACGGCGACCCGAATGAGCTCCTTTTTGACGGAGGCGATGATGGGCGGTGGCTCCGTGCGAGTTGGGTTCTCCCTGGCATTCGCTGGGTCGGTCTTGGCGCGGTCGCTCTCCTTCTTCCTGCAAGTTGAACTTGGCTATGGATCCTCTGCTTTGGCACCCCGATCCTTGGCTCTCGGCCCTGCGCTTTGCGTGGGGTCTTTTCTTTTGTTTGCAGAAAAAATCACCTCGTGCGAGGTGATTTTTATTAGATTCGCTCTAAACTGAGTGCAGTTGCGTTGAATTCTGTGAAATTTTTACCGAGCCGTATTCAACATACGGTGAGCGTGAAAATTTTATAGAATTTGGCGCACATGTGCCAGTTTTGAGTGAATCGTTATTTTTTAGTGAAACCTTTGTCTACCTTGCCGAGCTTATAGTCCTTCTCGAACTGCGCAGCGCGCTCGATCTTACGAAGCTTTGATGCTTTGTTGACGTTTTCTGACTTTTCGCGTACGTAATAACGGATACCGCGCATACGCTGGACGATGCCGGACGTCTTTGCGCGCTTGCTGAAACGACGCAAGATATTTGCGGTGCTTTCGCCAGAGTGTTTTTCAACCTGAATATTGACTGCCATAGTGCAAGCACTCTACCAGAGACGCTTCAAAAAAGCAATAGTTCGTCGCAACGTTACTTTTTGCCCCCCTTTGCCGCGCGGCGCGCTTTTTCAGCGGCGATTGCCTCAATGGATTCATTGCGGTGAATAAGCTCGTCGTTGCGGATAGACCTGAAAAACTCATATTGATCCGCGGGCGTTCTGCCGTACCATGCGAGGTAATCGCTTGGTACGTCGCGGCTGCGGAGGGCTTCTTCTTCGAGTTCGAGGAAGCGGCTGTATTGGTCGTAGGCGTGTTGCTCGAAGAGGTAGTTGAGCTCGTAGGACCATCGGTTATTAATGAAGTACAGCGTGTATGACCACCAGAAATAGAAGAAGGCGAACCAGAGCGGGATGAGCGATCCGCGAATAAGGCCAATTTTTTCATAAAATACCGCAAGTCGGGAGATAACCACGATGTGCATGGTTTCATTGTCCTGGGCAAATCGGGCAAACCGCGACGTGTGCGCGAGTGAAAGTGCGCGCTGCTCGTCGAAGAAAAAGAAGGTCATCAAGGTATAGGCAGCGGAATCCCACGAGTGATAGGGGACACGAGCAATGATTTCCACAGCGCGGAATTTGAGATACGACGGCTCTTTGCCGTAGATAACGTTGCCCGAAAGGATAAGGAAGGAGCCAAGGAGTCGCGGCAGGAGTGCCGGTCGGTAGCCGTTGTGCTCTGCCGCATACGCAGCGCGTGCGGTGTCGTCGTTAAGGATCTTGTTATGCTGTTCGAACGTGGTGTGATCTCGCGAAGTCATAGTGAATGAATTATATGTACGCTGTCTATAGTATGCCAAACGAGAGAACGGTCAAGTGCAAAGGTGGTACGCACACAAAAAACGCCCCAGAGGGACGTTTCATTTTTAACGAACAAGAGATTTAAGGGTACTCACGAGCTTTGCAAGCGGAATCGTTTGCTGTTTTTCACTGACAACGTTGCGAATGATGATTTCTTTGCGGGTTGCTTCGTGCGTGCCGGCAATGAGGATAATGCGCGCGTTCTTTTCCGCAGCGAGTCCGAGCTGTTCGCTCAGTGACAGGGAGGTCGGGTTATGGTGTACCGACATGCCTGCTTGGAGAAGTGTATCCATAATGCGGTAACTGTAGAGCTTTGGTGCAAATCCGATTGCGGCGAGCGCAATTGCAGTGTCGGGCGCCGCCTTGACGGGAAGATCGCGGGGCGTATGGGCGGTAAAGTGGAGTGTGACACTTGCGCAGCTGTGGCGCGGATCGTGATGGGTGTGCGCGTAGTCATCGTAGGCGCCGCCATACACGGTGCAGGTTGGCGCTACGGCTTCTTTTGATGGCGTAACATCCGCCGTGAAGACAAACCCCGAATGATAGAGATAATCGCCCGTCAGGCGAGGGTCGATTTCATAGGGCGCCTCACTCATGTCGAGGTAGTCGAGAATTTCACGGAGATTACGCCTACTCTTTTCGTTGAGGTGGTCGATTGATACCGGGCTTACATAGGCAAGGTCGTCGTCGGTGGCGAGCAGTGCTCGATACGCGGCGAGCACCTCTTTTTCTTGCGTTGGGGCAGGGGAGGCTCCGATAGTCGGTGCAGAGCGCTTGAAGAATTCGGTGAGCTCTTTAACGAAGCGACGCTTTGCGTCCTTGTCGCCAATCATATTCACACGGATACGATGCTCATAGCCAAGGAGTGAAAGGAGCGAGCGAGTCACCTGTATCAAGAGCGGATCCGCAAACGAGTGTGCAACATCAATGGCGTGGAAGGTGATGCGTAGGCCGTCTGCACCCGTCGCATCAATGGTGTAGAAGAGATGGTTGCCACGACGGGCATTGAGGTCGTGGCTGTAGAGCGCGTGGATGCCGCCGACGAGCGAACGATGCATAAGATGTTCAGGAATCTGCGCGGACGCTTTTGCCGGATGTGCTTTTTGCAGGGGGAATTCCGAGGCGCGCGTGCAATGGTCGTCAAGCGACAGGAAATCAAAATGTCGTGCAACGGTGTCGATGTGGCGAGAAAGATTTGTTACTTGTGCTTTTGTCATAGGAAATTACTTTGGGGTAGTTACCAGGTAACTTTCGACACGACCAGGGAAGAGGCTCACCATATCAAACGGGAAGAGGCGAAGCACAACGCGCCCCGCAATAAATTCGCCGGAAAGCGTGCCGTAGCGTCGTGAATCAAGGCTGTTGTCTCGGTTGTCGCCCATGACATAATACTCGTTTTCGCCGAGTGTGCGGGTATCGTTCATTGTGGCGAGGTTGTTACCCTCGAGGACATAGGGTTCCGCAATGGTGCCGTTTTTCCACTGGGTATTTGAGATGGTGACGGTGCCGTTCTGCACGGAGACGGTGTCGCCGGGAAGGCCGATGATGCGCTTGATGTGGTGGACCGATGGATTGTACGGATAGCGGAAGACGACAATGTCACCACGCTGCGGTTCTACGAAGCGGTAAGAGAGTTTGTCGACGATGAGATAGTCACTGTTGTGGAAGGTTGCGTCCATCGATGCGCCTTCGACAATGAAGGGTGATGCAAGGAAGGTACGAATGAGTACAATCGCAATAATTGCCGTCGCAACGAAACGAACGGTTTCGCCAAAAGACTCACGGCGCGCCGAGGGCGACGCCTGTTGTTCAACCTTCTCCATGCACGCAGTATACCTGTTTGAAAAATAGAATGCAAAGAATGTGAAAGATGTGCGATGCTCTGCGTGATGCTATACTCATGCGATGGCAGGATTTGGGTCACCTATTGATGATGGACGTGATGTTGGTTCGCTCGAGGCGTGGCTTTTGGCAGATCCTGATGCGACGTATCTTATCTCCATGGACGGCGATGCGCTTCTTGATGCGCAGATTGCACCCGGCGATTTTCTTTTAACTCAGCGGACACGAACGGTGCGTGCTGGTGATATTGTGGTGGCAGAAATTGATGGCGACTACGTGGTGCGTTTTTTGCGGAAGAATGGTCGCGGTGAGCAGTATCTTGAAGCGGCGAATGACGCGTATCCAAAACTTGTGCCGCAGGAGTCACTCAATATAGAAGGGAAGGTAATCGCGTGTATTCGGAAGTATGGCAGCGAATAAAATTTTTATGCATGTCGACGGCGATGCGTTTTTTGCGTCGTGCGAACAGTCGACGAATATGCAGTGGCGCGGGAAGCCGATAGCGGTCGGGCGCGAGCGCGGTATCGTGACGGCTATTTCGTATGAGGCAAAGGCGCTCGGGGTGAAGCGGCCGATGAGTGAGACGGAGCTTCGGCGGCAGTTTCCGCAGGTTGCACTGCTCGCTTCGGATTATCGCAAGTATGAACTTTTTTCAGAGCGTATGAAGAATATCGTGCGGCGGTATGTGTCCGATATCTCCGAAGGTTCGATAGACGAGACCTTCGCGGACGTCTCGGCAGTGACAACATGGCATGAGGTACGGGCGTTTGCGGAAGCGCTTCAGGAGGAGCTTTGCACAAAGCTTGGACTCACGGTGTCTATTGGTGTCGGTCCAACGATGACGATTGCAAAAATCTCTTCAGGGTTTAAAAAACCGCGCGGGCTTACGATAGTGACGCCAGAACATCTTGAAGTGCTCCATGATGTTCCGCTTCGTAACGTCCCAGGCATTGGCGGGCGTACTGAGGAGAAACTTGCAGGAGAGGGGATTGTCACTATCGGTAATCTCCTCGTTCTCGAACAAGCAGAAATAGCGCGCCGCTTCAATAAGCCGCTTGTCGAGCTTGCGTATGAACTTCGCGGCACCGCAGTGCGTGCGCTCGAAACACGCGAAGGAACACAGAGCGTCAGTAGTATTCAAGCGTTTCTCGAGCCAATCATGGAATTCACACCGCTTCTTACCGAATTTTCGCGCAATGTCGAGCGGGTCTGCCGGAAACTTCGCGCACAACATGCTCGTACAAACGCCGTGACGATTGGCTACAAAGCATTTCCCGATGTGCATACGCTTATTACGCGCACGGTAAAGTGTCCTGCGCCATCAAACGATGCTGGCACGATTATGTCCCTTGCCGAAACAGAGTTGCGAGCAATATTCCGTCGCAGCACAAAATACCGCGCGGTGTATGTCGGCACCCATGGCGCGCTCGCGCACGAAACGCAAGAAAAACTTTTCACAACCAAAGAAGACGAAGCCCAAAAAAAGCGCGACACCCTCAATACGGTCGTCGATTCGCTCATGTTTGCACAAGGAGGACTCCCGCTCGAACGTGCCTCAAGCCTCCGCGCGCAGCGGCATGAAGAGGACGGCGGTGGCACACCGCTCCTAAAAATCCCTCACTCCCACAAAGTGCTCGACATCCCCTACCTCGGGAGCATTACATAATCGACATGCAAGAGTGGGGTGTTGTCAAGGGGTATGAGAAATTCACGGTGGTATACTTGGCACATTACCACTAGTAACAGATAATAGAGTTCCAACATGAACACACTTACAAATCAGGATTATCAGAAGAGCGTCGTTGCATTCGTCGCAGGCCTCCTTATTGGCGGACTCCTCGTGTGGGTCTTCTCCGCTGAAGAAGCAGCACCTGTTGCAAAAAGCGCAACCGACATGAGCGCTGCTGCAGTTGCAGCCGCAGACGCGACAACAACAGCTGCCGCACCAGTTATTGGCGCAGGAAAGGTTGCAGTAGCTGGCGATGTCACCGCAGGTACCTCAGTAGCAGTTACCGTTACTGAGTATCCCGCAACTGACGGCTGGGTTGCCATCCGCGACTACACTGACGGCGCACTCGGCAATGTTCTCGGCGCATCACGCTACTCACAGAGCGACGGAAGGTACCCCGCAAAGGTTGATCTCTTCCGCGCAACCGAAGCAGGCAAGAGCTACGCCGTAGTCTTCTACACACAAGCAACTGACTTCGAAACAACATTCGAAATGGTTGAGGGCGTTATGACACCGTTCACGGTCAACTAACACACAAAAACACTCGCAGAATCCTGCGAGTGTTTTTGTTACTTGCTGCCGAGGATGATGACGATGTCGGCGCTGGTGGGGTTGTTTGCCATGAGCTGTGCCCCCTCGAGAAGTTCTGGGGCGGTTGTTTTGAGGAGAGCGAAGACTTCGGTGCGGATGTCTTCCTTGATGTAGATTTCGGTGACGGCTTGCGGTGTTGCGTTGCCGGTAACGGCTTTTGCGAACCCAGCAGTGAGGAGGGTATCCGCGAGTTTGCCGGCAAGCCCGTTCACGCTCGTGCCGTTGCGCACCGCGAGCGTGTAGTCGCTCGGGACGAGTGCCGGCGTGCTTGTGGCGGCAACTTCAGTAGGGGTGGTGGATGTCGCCGGAAGTGCACCCGCCACTTCTCTCGGGGCGACATCGGGAAGCTTCAGTTTTTGTTTGAGGGCGAGGTAGTGTTCGTTCTCAACGGTAAGTTCCTGCACGGCGCTTGTTTCTGCAACGAAGGCGTCTTCAATCACGGCGCGGAGGTCGCGGGTGGTTGTGGTGAAGAGAATGGCGAGCGCCAAAACGAATGTCGCCGTCATGACGATATAGAAGGTGCGCGTTGTGTAGAAAGGGTGTGTGTGCATAAGGCGAAAGTATTATTAGATTTCGTGAATCGTGTAGAGCACACCGCGGAGCGAGGTGCGTGTTCCTGCTTCCCAGCCGTCTTGCTGCGCGCTCGTGCTTTTCATATCGAGGAGCGTGAAGTAGTAGGGGAGCGCTTCGAGCTCGGTGAGGAATTGCTCGAGCGCACGCGCATCGCCCTCAATGGAAATGCTGGTGGCGATGCTATATACCTGCTCACTTGAGGTGCTGTTTTCGCGCGGCGGAAGAAGGAAGGTTGTCGCTTCGGGGTTGCCGTAGGTTACGCTCACGGTTGCGCTTACGCGCGTTGCTGCGTCCTCGACCGCGTCACGGAACGGGACGATATAGTCAGCAGAGGGGAGTGCTGCACGAATGCGGGATTCATTTCCTTTTATTGCGGTGAATGACGAGAGAAGAGAGACGGATGCGTCGCGTGTTGTGCGAATGGTTGCAACTTGCGTATAGTGCGCGCGAATATCGCGGAGTATGGCGTTCATATCGCGCGTTGCGTACACCTTAATGCCCACAATGACACACAGAAGCAGCACGAGAATCGTGATGCGAATGACGATAGATTTTGGGAATGAAGTGTGTGTCATAGAGATACTTTATTGTAGTGCGCCCGTCCAAGATTTCCAAACCTGAGGAGTGAACGTAATCGTCATTTGGAACGGAATGTCGCCACGAAGTTCAGCGTCGGTGATGGGGAGGTCTACAGCTGCGACTTCGGGGGCAGCCCTGAGTGTATCGCGAAACGCGTTGAGGTGCGTGCGGCTGCGTGCCATGCCGGCGACACGAACGGTGGCACCGTCTGCAGCTATATCGCGAAGTGCAATGCCCGCAATGGCGTAGCGTCGAAGGAAGGTGGTCATGCGAGCGAATGAAGTTTCTTCGGTCGCAAGGGGGCCAACGGTGGCGATAACCGTGCTCCAACGCTCGTAGTCGGCACGCTCCTCAGTGAAGGTGGCGTCGGCTGCGAAGGTTTCGGTGAAGATATCGCTTTGGGGCAGGGTAGCAAGCTCGGTGCGTACGCCGTACCATGCAGCAACGGAAGCACTCGCAATGATGAGTGCGGTCACGAGGGTAAGTGTGCCGAGCGAGCCGATAAATGTCTCAAGCTTCTGGTACTCATATGCCTCTTCGGTGCCGACGGGGAGAAGGCTTGCGGCGATGTCGTTTTTACGGGGGAGGCGAGCACGGAGCGCTGCGCCAAGGAGCGGGATAAGTGAAGTGTCGTTCCTTGATGCAATGACGCCTTGGACTTCGTCGAGAAGGGGGAGTTTTTCGAAGAGCTTTGCGGTAGGGCGTTTGCCAAAGCGTGCGGCGACGAATTCTGCGATGCGCTTTTGCTCGGCAGCGCGTGCTGTTTTAGTAGGGAAGGCGTCGTGCGCGTAGGTGTTTTGGAATATCGCGAATCCACCGAAACAAGCAAGCATGTTTTCATAGCTGTGGCTTGGGAAGGTGGTGATGACGTTTTGCCCAGGGTCTACCGCGCGTGCGACCGCGTCGAGTTCGGATTCGAGTGCGACCGGTTTGAACCCTGCGCGCATCACAGCGCTCAGGTATGGTGTTGCGTCTTCAATAGGAATGGCGTGGATCTGCATGCCCCTCACAGGTTCCTGCAGCATGTCGATGTCGGCATAGCGTGTTTCGGGTGCAAAAGGGACGTTCCATTCGAGCGCGAGATTTGCGGCTTCGACCGCGCGTGATGTTTCGCCAGCGGCATCGAGTGATGGCGGGAACACGACTGCTTTGGTAAAAATGGCAGGATGCGGGATGGCAACAATCACATGGTGGTATGCCTTACTTTGTATGCGAAGGTCGCGAAGTGCGCGGGTAAGTGCGGTGAGGTCAACAACACGCCCCTTCACAATTGTGCCTTCAGGAAGCGGTATGCGCGTGATACGTGCATGGGGAAGTTCTTTTGATGCGCGAGTAAACGAAAGAACCGACACCGCATCTTCCGCGATGTGCAGCGCTGCAATACGTTCATCTTTCATAAGGTGCGCAAAGAAACTCATCAAGGAGAGTATACGTCCATTTTGAAAAAACATGATGTGCATAGTAAGTGTATATGGTGTTGTCCACAAGATATTTTCAGATATGTGTAGTATACTTTTTGCATTGCCGCGAACTGGCAAGAATTAATTAATTTATGTATATGCGTTCAACATCATCACCTACTACGGCCAAGGGCTTCACGCTCCTCGAGCTCCTCATTGTGATCGCGATTATTGCCATTCTCGCGACCATACTCGTTATTGTTATTAACCCAGTAGAAACACTCCGTCGCGCCCGCGACGTACAGCGTCTCTCTGACCTTTCGTCAGTACGTACTGCTATTGCGATGTATATGACGGTGACACCAAATCCACAGCTTGGAGAATGTGCACTTACGCCATCAAATCCAACCAATCGCATTGTGTATCTCAGTCAAGATGCCGCAACTACAACAGTTGCAGGTGTTGTCTATGCAGGTACTGATGTTACCGCCGTGGATGGTACAGGATGGATTCCTGTTAACTTCAGCGCAATTGCAGGAGGCTCACCCCTTGCTGCACTCCCGCTCGATCCGTCACAGGCAAGCACCTTTGATGTGAATGATATCGCGACAAGTACGCCGATTTATCGCTACGCATGTTCAGATGCTCCGCTTGCCTTTGAGCTTACCGCCCGCCTTGAAAGTATTGCCTATGGCGATGTTGACGTCGATGAAGGCGGTACCAATAAAATGGCAACCGACGGCGGCGACAGCTCAGATCTTTATGAGGTAGGTACCAACCTCCTCATCATTGATTAGGTTCCAAAAAAACTACGAGATAGCGCTCGCGGTTTTTTTGTACTGATATTGGCGCTTGGTGGTATACTGCGCGCATGACAACTATCGATGCTCTCAAACGGTACGTTCGTGCGACGAACTATCTTGCTGCGGCGCAGATTTATTTGCGCGACAATACGCTGCTCGAAAAGCCGCTTGCGCACACTGACATTAAGCCGCGCCTTTTAGGGCACTGGGGAACGTGCCCGGGGATTAATTTTACCTATGCACAACTCAACGCGCTCATTACGGAAAAAGAGCAAGAAATGATGTTTGTGCTCGGCCCGGGACATGGATTTCCTGCGCTCCAAGCAAACCTTTTCCTTGAAGGTTCGCTTGGCGATGTCGATGTAAACCTTCCGGTGTCTGCAGAAGGTATTGCACACTTGTGTAAAAATTTCAGCTGGCCGTATGGGTATCCTTCACACAGCAACCCTGAGGCACCTGGCGTTATTCTTGAGGGTGGCGAACTCGGCTATGCGCTCGCAACCGCTTATGGCACGGTGCTTGATAACCCCAACCTCGTAACGGCTGTACTCATCGGTGACGGCGAAGCAGAAACAGGTCCAACGGCAACCGCGTGGCACTGTAATAAATTCGTTGACCCAAAAACTTCAGGCGCTGTGCTCCCGATTGTGCATGTGAACGGCTACAAAATTTCTGGCCCGACAATCTACGGGCGAATGACCGATACCGAACTTGCCCACCTCTTCACCGGCTATGGCTACACAGTCTACATTGTTGATGCGTCAGATCCGCGCGACGTATACGCCGTGATGCAAGCAACGCTTAAGGCGGCGCATGTGCAGATTCATGCAATCCAAGACGCTGCGAGAAGTAGCGAAGTACAAGTAGTAGAAGTGCCCAAATGGCCAATGATTATCTTGCGCACACCCAAAGGCTGGACAGGTATTGCTGAGCTCGACGGCGAAAAGCTCGAAGGAAATCATTTGTCGCACCAAGTCATTGCAAAAGAAGCAGCAACAAATCCAGCACATCTTAGCGCGCTCGAAACCTGGCTTCGCTCATATAATTTCCCCGAGCTCTTTACCAAGGGCGCATTCGCCGAAGATATTCGCGCGATAATTCCGCCTGCCGAACTTCGCATGGGCGCAAGTAAACATGCGCGTGGCGGCTCGCCCGCATATACGCCACTCGAACTTCCCGACATCGCCACGTTCACCGAAGATGCGACTGTTCCAGGAACAGTAGGCTCATCATCAATGCGTCGCGCAGGTGCGTACCTCACCGAAGTCTTTGCACGCAATAACGACGCAAAAAACTTCCGTCTCTTTTCTCCTGATGAAACTTATTCAAACAAACTTGACGATGTATTTACCAAAACCGCGCGTGCATGGGTAGGGAAGCGCGAAAGTTGGGATAAAGACCTTGCACCAAACGGCAGAGTCATGGAAATGCTCTCCGAGCACACCCTCCAAGGCATGTACATGGGCTATGTACTCACGGGGCGCCATGGCATCTTCGCCTCCTACGAAGCATTCATTCAAATCGTCGTTTCGATGGTTGACCAATATGCAAAGTTTTTGAAAATCGCCCGCAGCGTCTCGTGGCGTGGCAAAGTTCCGTCGCTCAACTATATCCTCACCTCGTCCGGCTGGCGACAAGACCATAACGGATTCTCACACCAAAACCCCGGCTTCGTCGACGACATGCTCAACCGCCAAGGCTGCTTCGTGAATGCTTACTACCCACCCGACGGCAACACAACGCTCGCGTGCCTGCGGCGATGTCTCGCGTCGACACAAGAAATCAACATCATCACCGCAGGGAAGACCCTTGAACCACGCTGGCTCACGCCCGCGGAAGCGCAGAAAGCAGTCGACGCAGGCATTATGACGTGGGACTTCGCCTCCGACGACCGCCCCGACATTGTCATCGCAACCATCGGCGATTACCTCACCAAGGAAGGTCTCGCAGCACTCGACATTGTGAAGCAAGAAACACCAAATGTACGCATACGTTTTGTGAACATTATCACGCTCAACGCGCTCGGTATCGGCTCCGGCGAATGTGTTATGCCTCATGTAGATTTCAACGACTATTTCACGCATGACAAGCCAGTCCTTTTCAACTTCCATGGCTACCCACAAACACTCAAGCAAATGCTCTTTGAGTACGCCTGCAACGGGAGTGGACGACGCTTCTTAGTCCACGGCTACGAAGAAAACGGTTCAACGACAACCCCGTTCGACATGCATATCCGCAACAACACCGACCGCTATAGCCTCGCCATAGAAGTTTGGGAAGAAATGGTGCAGGCAGGAGTTGTCGATCGCACCAAGGCAGACGAACTCATCAAGCAGTATCGCAAAAAGCTTACTGACCACCGCGCCTACATCATCCAAAACGGCACCGACCCCGAAGAAATCGACGCCTGGACATGGACGCCACGAGCTAAGAGTCCTCAGTAGAAAACAAAAGACAAACCCCTCCACTAATGGAGGGGTTTTGTGAAGTGTGCATTCCTACTTAGTACCCGTAAGCTCATTTTTGGACAAATATCCGCGGATTAAGAGAGGAAGAAAACCTCCAACCATAATAAATAATCCTCCGACGATAACGGTGTTGTCGTATCCAATGCTTGCGGCAACATATCCGCCAAGCACTAAGCAAAGTGCCGTTCCTACCGAGTAGAACATATCGTAGACGCCAGTAATTTTTCCAAGGAATGCCCTTGATATACTTCCAAAAAAAAGAATTCTCCACGAAGATGCATTGGCTGCCTCAAGAACACCAAGGAAGAACATGATAACGTACAACTGCCAGATGTTCGTTGAAAATCCAAGTGCTACATGAAGAATCCCAAAGAGAGATGTAGAAAAACACAATCCCCAAATCTCGTCCGTATATCCTTTATGTTTATCAAAAAAGGTACCAATGGGGAGCGCAAATACTGCGCGTGCCAAAAGTCGAATCATAAACGCAATACCAACATGTTCAACGGTAGCGCCTTCGATGAAGGTAACAATAAACAGTGTAATAACAACACCCACAAATGAAATACCCCCCAAGAAGAAGATGTCGTTTAAGGTAAGTGCGCGCGCAATACTACCTTGCTTGGTATGCGTTGTAGTGTCAAAATCACTATACGGGTCTTTAATGGTTGGAATGATGTGCATAGATTGTGTATATTCTTCGTACTATAGCACGGGCGCCCTAAAAGCTTATTCTTGAACGCAGGCTCTGTGACAGCAATTTTTTGAAGTAATGGTAGTATGGTGTCATGATTCTTCTTGCGAACATTGGGAGTGCCTCAAAGAAATATGCGCTTGCGGATAAGGTGAATGGTGGTGCATTTCAGGTGCGTGTCGCGGCGCATTATGAGGTGAGTGAGATTTCTGTGGAAGCGTATGACCGCGCGCATCAAACGTTTCTTGCGTTACTCGAAGCGCAGCAGGTACAACCTGCCGATATAGATACGGTGCTGATGCGAATTGTTGCGCCAGGGCGATATTTTCAAGAACATCAAGTCATTAGCGATGAATATTTTGTGCACCTCGTCGAGGCCGAACACACCGCGCCGCTCCATGTGCATGCACAGCACGAGGAATTAGTACGCTTGCAGGAAATGCTCCCGCAGGCAGCGTTTGTTGGCATATCCGACACCGCCTTTCATGCAACGATTCCTGAATACATTGCGCGCTATGCAATTCCGCGCAGCGATGCGGACGTCTATGATATTCGGAAGTTTGGGTATCACGGGCTAGCAATTTCATCTGCGCTCTCGCGGGGAACTTTGCTTTGCGACGCGCTTCCGTCTCGAGTAATTGTGTGTCACCTCGGCGGCGGCGGAAGTGTGACCGCTGTGCGTGACGGAGAGTCTCTCGATACCTCAATGGGCACAACGCCGCTCGACGGGCTCCTCATGGCAACGCGTGTTGGGGCTATTGATCCTGGTGCCGTACTTACGCTCATGGAAGCGAAGGGGATGACGCCAGTGCAAATGCGCTCGTACCTTAATACCGAATCAGGACTCAAAGGTCTTGGCGGTTCTGATGACATTCGCACACTCATAACACTCGAAGAAAACGGCAATCTAGAAGCAAAAGAAGCACTCGACGCCTACGCACACCGCGTCCGTCACTACATCGGCGGCGCAATGGCAACGCTCGGCGGCGCCGATCTCATTATATTTTCTGGCACCGTGTCTGAACGCTCGACTGTAATGCGCGAGCGCATACTTTCGCCGCTGGCAGGCATCGGCATCAAACTCGACACAAACAAAAACACAGCACACGCCGATACTCAAAACGACATACTCCTAAGCGCCGCAACAAGCACCACAAAAATCGCCGTCGTCCACATCAACGAATACGAAGCAATGCTCGATGTGTGGCAATCACACGCGTAGGACATAGTTACAAAAAAGCGCCTTCGATAAGGCGCTTTTTAAGGGTGGAGGCTACTTTACTCCTTTAGAACCTGTTTGATTAATGGTGGAGTATCCAATCTGGAATACTTTGATTTCTCCGAGTGGCTCGTGCGGCCGTTTGAGAGGGAATGAGTCGTCGAGATTAGAACCTGACGATAGTGCACAATGTTCATTCTGTGGATGAATCCAGGAATGTATGTGCCGAAGGCACTAGTTTGAACCTACCCTGTAGCAGCTAAAGTGACTACGGGGACGCTTGCGGTCGTTATCTCTTTTGCATTTGTGAGATAGGAGATGAAAGCCTTCTCCATTTCTGCCCCGTTAATGCTCTTTGTGATTTCCGAACGATTGCCAGATATGACGGTATTTAAATCAGGAAGATTCCAAGCCTCGTTCTTTGAGAGAATCCATCTGTCGTGATTGTCACGAATAAGTTTGCTATCTATCACCATCCAGCGAAGCTGGATGCCTTTTGCAGCCAGTTCGGTTTGGAGGTCTCTATATTGCTTTACAGCTCCCTTACCGATTAGGTCGGGCAGGTAGAGAGAAAGTATGGTCACCTCTTGTAGTTTGTTTGCATCGGCGACTTCCCAAATATACTCAAGACCAGTAGGTATGAAATGTTTGTCGATCCAGTGAATATGACCTTCGCACTCTGCCAGCACGCGCTTCATCCATGCTTTATTCCCGTAAGGTCGCTTTGGATCTATAAATATATTTGAGGGGACTCCTTCCTGTTGCTCTGTAGGATTGTAGAGAACTCGTACCGAGCCGTGTTTTTTCGAGTATGAGACAAGGCCCGCATTGTTCATCGATAAAAGCAGGTTCGTTAGAGGTCGCTCATCAGTATAAGACCACATACCGCGACTTTTAAGTACAGACAACGCATTATCTCGCTTTGCGTTATGGACCCCATGTAGGAGTTGCAGTATCGCCTGTACAGCAGGGTGTTGCAGTAAACCGTCGCGTAATACGGCCTGAGCAGCAACATCGTCGTTACGAATGAAACGAGCCTCGTAATACCGTTGCCCCAACGGACTCGCAATGGGTGGCACTTCGGCACCCACAATTCCGCATGCCCGTAAGAAAGGCAACGACTCGAACTCAGCCGTGTCGCCTTCGACAATGTGTTTTAGCTGTGTTTCGCACACAGACCAACTACTAGCGGAGAGTGAGTTATTCGCTGTCATTAGGTTGAGAGTCTTCCTTCAAAAACGGCTCACATTTGGACACGAACGTATTAATCGCAGTAAGAACGTCCTTGTAGTCTCCAATGAGCTCTGGGTTGCTTAAGACTTTTGTTGGGAGCACGAAAGAGATCTGTCCTTTGGCGAAAGGTATCGCCGTTTCATTCGCATTATGAGTAGCGGGAGATCGTTGAGGATTTCTGGTTACTGAACCCGCTGTCGGCTTTGTGTGTGTCACGTTAGGTTTCTTCACGCGCGGTGTTTGCACGCGCGGTACAGTACTCTTCTCTTTCATTCCAGCCTCCTCGCAAAGAAATAGGAAGGCGCGCACCGCCGGTGTTGCGATTCGCGGCACGACACCATAAACCTTCACGAAGTGATTGGTGAGTTTGTCCTGAGCTAGGTTCTGGGGCTTATCTCCGACAACAAACTCAAAGAGTTGTGCGTAAGCAGTCTCGACAATCTTTGCGACCGCCTGTGTTCGCTCCTCACCACTAAGATGGAAGCCTCGTACCGCATCCCTCGCTTTCCCAGTTTCGTCGATCAAATCAAGAAATCGGAGTGTGCCCATGGCAACAGAGGCATCGGTTGCACCGAATTCGCCCTTAAGGCTCTCGGTCGTAATTACGGTCACCCTTGTCGTGGAGAGGATCTCGATAAGTTTCTGCAACTTAGTTACGTTGAGGTACGCAGGGAGCGCCTTCTTCGTTTCTGCAGTAGTGTTTGAATCAGTCATAGATTTATTTTACCTTGTAATAAGTTCTAAGAACGATATCATAGGACGTAGCGCAACGCAAGCACAATAAAAACTATATTTAAAGCCATATTTCGTTCATTGCTTCAGAATCTGCGATAACTTCGATATTGACAAAACAGCTATTTGGACAAAAGACGAAATCACGAACATACGAAAATACCCTTATTTTATTGGCTTTTTACTATGTAGTTGACCTACCATCCTCGAAAAGCCCCAAGGTTTACAGGAGGTTTCTAATCGGTCTCGCCATCTCCCCATTCCCGAGAAATATTTGAACTCGCTCAAAGCCATACGCGAAAGGCCCGGAGGAGTACTCCGAGCCTTTGTGTTTACTGTTGTGGAGATGGAGAGAATTGAACTCTCGTCCGAATTATGGTGTGCGAGGGTGTCTACGTGTGTAGGACACTCTGAAGGCTTAACTTCGCTTTCGGGAGAGTGAACGAGAAGGCGAAGTGCAGTTCCTATTTTTTAGGTGTCGAAGTGAGAACGCACTGCGACTGCCGAGTCATATCGATATAACGCCACTGCTTCGAGATATGACGAACGAAGCGTAACGCGCAACGGGCGAGGGAGTTAAAAACTCAACCTACGCAGCGTAAGCGTATCCAAACACGTTAGACGCGTAAGGACTCTTGATTGCTTTTGCAATTAAGGGTTGGTGTGTTTTTACGAAGGACAACACCATCTTCGACACGCGCCGTTCGCACGGACCATAACCGTCAAAGCCTGTCATCCCCGCGCAAGGCTGGTTGCTCGCACTACAAGTAGTACAAGCGGTGGCGGCCAGCCCTGCGCGGGAATTTCAGGAGAACCTTGAAGGGAAGTGCACGTATTCTCCCATAAAATGAGATATTGTCAAGGATACGGGTCGGGTTGCGTACTATAATATCATATGATACCATGTGTGCATGACGACAATATCGGTACCACTTTCAGCATCTCTTGAACAGATGCTCCACCACTTAGTTTCAACTGGTTATGCTGCAAATAAAGCAGATGCTGTTCGGCGTGCGCTCATAAAAGCTGCGGAGGACGAGGCTGTTGAGCGAGTGCTTCGTGCGCAGCGCGAAATAGATGAAGGTAAGGGGCTTCGCGGTGATCTGCGAATGCTTGCTGCTCAGCTCGATGCATAGCACTATGGTTGAAATTATATATGCGCCATCTTTTGTTCGAAGTTTCAAGAAATTAGAGCCAGCACTGCAGGATGATGTTGTTGAACGTATCGAGCTTTTTAGGGATGAGCAGAATCACGAGAAACTAAAAGTTCATAAGCTGCAGGGGAGACTAGGGAGCACGTACAGTTTTTCTGTAAATTATAGTACTCGTATAATCTTCTCTTATGACAAAAAACATCAAGCGTGTCTGCTTGATGTTGGAAGTCATGATGTCTACCGATAGATGCTAGAGAATAGTTGAAATATCTGAGAGCTTTTCAACAACCTGTGCTGCTGCAGCTTGGACATTTGGTTTTGAGTGTGTGAAGGTGATACCGCTTCCTGTTGCCTCAAAAAGAGGAATATCAGTGAAGCCGTCGCCGATGCAGGCGATTGCGCTTAGGGGGATATTTCGAGCGTCTGCGATTTCCTTGAGGTAGCGGAGTTTTGCGACGGGTTCATCGCCACCGACGGTAAGATTTTCTACCACGTCGTTTTCATCAAAGATAATCTCAGTATTACCTTTGAAGGTTTTGATGTTGAGTTTCTTTGCGATGTCTTCCGCAAGAAGCTGGAATGATCCAGAAACAAGGACGACTTCATAGCCTTTTGCTTGTAGGTCTGCAACAAGTGCTTCAGTACCTTCTATAAAGGTGTAGCCAGTAAGCGCGGCAACAACTGTTTCTTTTGTCGCTTTGCCGTACTTTTTGTAAAGCTCAACAAGTTTTGCAATCCAGCCTTCGTAGGATAGCGTTCCTGCACCATACGCATCATACATTTCCTGATCCTCCTCATGCGAAAGTCCGAGCGCCATGTTGAGTGTATACCAACTATTCTGGGTAATAATCGTGCCATCAATATCGAGGCATATGAGTTTTATGTTTTCTTTTGTCATATTTTTTTGATTAGATTTTTCTGGCAATATCGCGGCTGATATCTCGCTTCTTAATGGTTTCGCGTTTGTCGAATTTCTTTTTGCCTTTGGCGAGGGCGATTTCTAGTTTGATGTGCGGGCCGCCACGGAAGAAACGGAGCGGGATGAGCGTGAGGTTTTTTTCGTGGAGTTCACGCTCGAGCTTTGCGATTTCTTTTTTATTGAGGAGGAGTGCGCGGTCGCGAGTGGGGGAGTAGTCTTTTGGCGCGTTTGCTACTTGGAATGGCGGAATATGGGCGCCGAGAAGCATTGGTACGCCTTTGATAAGCTTCACATACGAGCCAACGAGTTTTCCTTGATTTTTCTTCAGGGACGCAACTTCGGTGCCCAAAAGCGACACCCCGGCGGTAAGGGTTTCTAAAATCTCAAAGTCATATCGTGCTCGCGGATGACTCACTAGTGTTGCAGATGGCGACATGTACTATATATAGCACACTTTCCCCTAAGCTGACGAATTTGCATTGGCTTCACAAATTTTTTCTTCCACCGTACGTTGTGGTACGTTTCCAGAAAAAAATTGCTCCAGCCAACGCAACTTCATCCAGCTTAGGGGAAACCGCATAGTTCTCCATGCAGGTTTTCGAGAGATTTGCGCTGGACATTCGCAGTACCATTCGTATACTGGCGATATGAAAGAACAAGGAAAAAAGGCACCGAAGAAGCCCGTGCCGAAGCATCGCAAAAAGCAGCAGCCAAGCAGCCTCTGGAATATCCTTACCGTCGGCGTGTTGTCACTCATGATGTTCACGCTCCTCTACGGGTACGGTACCGACAAGAAAAACACGGAAGACACGACTCTTACAAAGGTTGCAGAAGCAATTCATGCAGGTGACGTAAAGGAACTTGTGGTGCGCGGCGATACTGTCGAAGTGCATCATCGTGACGAAGCGCGTCCGGTAGGTATTGCGAAAAAAGAAGGCTACGCAACGCCGATTACCGAAACGCTCGTAAATCTCGGCGTCACCGCCGAAGAGCTCCGCGCGATTGCGCTTGAAGTAAAAGAGGAAACAGGGCTCGCCTATTGGCTCGGCGTCCTTTCGCCGTTCTTGTTCCCGCTCCTTCTCCTTGGCTTTATCGTATTCTTCTTCTCACGCTCGATGAAGGGTATGGGCGTGCAAGCGCTGAACTTCGGCGCGTCAAAAGCACGCATGATTCACCCTGACGACGAACAGCAGAAAGTGACGTTTAAGGACGTTGCGGGTGCCAAAGAAGCAAAAATCGAACTCGAAGAAATCGTCGACTTCCTCAAGAATCCAAAGAAATTCACCGACATTGGCGCAGCGGTGCCAAAGGGTGTGATGATGATGGGGTCACCAGGTACGGGAAAGACACTGCTCGCACGCGCAATTGCGGGTGAAGCGAACGTGCCGTTCTTCTCGATTTCTGGCTCTGAATTCGTTGAGATGTTTGTGGGTGTTGGTGCATCGCGTGTGCGTGACCTCTTCCAAACTGCAAAGAAAATGGCGCCTGCTATTATTTTCATCGACGAAATCGACGCTGTCGGTCGCGCCCGCGGCAGTGGCATGGGTGGCGGCAACGATGAACGTGAACAAACACTCAACCAAATCCTCACCGAAATGGACGGCTTCGAGCCAACCGAAAAACTCATTGTTATCGCGGCAACGAACCGCCCTGACGTTATTGACTCCGCACTTATGCGCCCGGGGCGCTTCGACCGCCGGGTCACCATCGACCTTCCTGACCGCGACGACCGTCTAGAAATCCTCAAAATCCACGCACGCAAGAAGCCGCTCACGGCAGACGTGAACCTAGAGATTATCGCGCAGCGTACACCAGGATTTTCAGGTGCCGACCTTGCGTCGCTTATGAATGAAGCCGCAATTCTCGCCGCACGCGAAGGCCGTAAAGAAGTCGCGCAGTTCGACGCGATTCGCTCGATTGAAAAAGTCATGCTCGGCCCTGAGCGCAAGAGTCACTTGCTCACAAAGGAAGAGCGTAAAATCACCGCGTACCACGAAGCGGGGCATGCGCTCGTCGCGTCCGTGCTTCCATACGCCGACCCGGTCCAGAAGATTTCTATCATTTCTCGCGGACGTGCGGCTGGCTATACCCTCAAGCTCCCTGACACCGACCGTAAAATGCAGTCACGCAAAGAGTTCCTCGACGACATCGCAATGTCACTCGGCGGCTATGTTGCAGAGATTATGATTTTCGACGACCTTACGACTGGTCCATCGAATGACCTCCAAGTTGCGACAAATCTCGCGCGTGACATGGTGGTACGCTTCGGCATGTCCGAAAAGTTCGGCCCTGTAGCCCTTGAGGGGACAGGCGGACGCCTTATTGGCGGTGGCATCTCTGAAGACCGAGGCTATTCAACCGAAAAAGCCCGCGAAATCGACGAAGAAGTCACCCGCATTATGCGCACCGCAGAAGACCGCGCTCGTGAAGCGCTCACGGTACATCGCAAAGCTCTCGACGCTGTCGCCGAGAAACTCATCGAACTAGAAACTCTCGAACGCGATGACTACGAAGCAATTCTCAAAAGAGAAGGCGTGGAAATCAAAAACGCCTACCCGAAAGAAGAAGCTGCTGATCCAACAAATATCTAGTAGTATAAATTCTCAAAATCATTTTGGGGATTTACATGGTATAACGTTATTACATGATGAAAAGCAATACTCTCAAAGCCACAGCACTCATAGGCGTTTTAATGCCGTTGCTTGTCGCTGGTCTGTATTTTCTTGTTTCCAAGAAATATAGATCGGCTAATGACTCGGTGAGTACTAGTACGACGAATATTTCTGAATGGGTAGTCTATGATAATAAAGAGTATGGATATCGTTTTCGGTATCCTAAAAATCTAGAAGTGATAGGAGGAACTAGTCCAAAATATGCACTATATGACTTACCCGAAGCTGTATTTATCGAGTTTTCTGCGAAGTATCCAAACATTAAATCCTCGCATCCATATGATCAGGAAACATTTTTGAATTATGAAATCAATATAACAAGAAGTGCATCCAGTACACAGCATACGAGTGAGCGTGGTGATATTCGTGTGTATCGAGATGAACAGGGGAACGTGTTTACCTTTGTCTTAGAAGGAATGAACCCCGAGCATACATATGCAACTGATTGGCTAGAAGGAATAGGAAATCAACAGCTCACAGAGTGGGTGAATGAGTACCCCGAATATCTTAAAATACTCGATGGAATATACAACTCATTCGAGGTGTATAAAAAATAACAATAGCCCTCTCCACGCTAGCATGGAGAGGGCCTTCATTAAAAGAGCAAAAGGGTCTTAGTCCCAAAGCACAGGCTCACCGCTGCCGCCATACGGATCAACTTGATACCAGTGTCCGCCGGTATTACGTTCAACCACAAAGTGTAAATGGACGCCAACCGCTTGCGATGATGGTGCGACGTTAGAGACCCAGCCGATATGCTGTCCTTTTGACACCGTTTGTGGCATGGGTAAGTTGAGATACATATGTGTATAGGTGGTTCGATACCCGTTGCTGTGTGTGATTGTCACCTGGCCCCAGCTGGTGTTGATATCAGTTACCGTTCCCGACTCAGCAGAAACAACGGGTAGCCATTGGCTAACTGAAAAATCGTAGCCATGGTGATTGTCGTACCACATCCACACATTGTTACCGGGAGCAAGGTCAATATAGTTTATTCCGGGAGTTGACCACGCTGCGCCACCAGGCCGCTTGTATGCCCAAGGATAACTTGTGTTACTCGAGGTGCAACTCACATTTCCGCTAACGTACGCAAGACATCCGTTTGCATAAGATCCAGTTTCTCCTGTGCGGGTTTTAATCTTATTCCAGTCAGAGTCATGGTCCATAACTGCCGTAATAGGTACGGTCGATGGGGTATATCCAGATTGTGGAACGGGAAATTTTAAAAAGCCTGCGTATACTTGGTTCATGCCAAACATGAGCAGAATTACGGTAAGAGTACGGATAAGGCGTTGCTCCATGAGGGGCTCCTGTAGTGTAAAGAACAAAGTTAGTCAGAATTAACTAACTACTATAGAATAACAGATACATTTTTTTTGCAAGTTTTCGTATATTCTAATACAAGAAGCCTTCTGCTGCGTCAATCTACTAAAACCCTCGAACGCGATGACTACGAAGCAATTCTCAAACGTGAAGGTGTAGAAATAAAAAACGCCTACCCGAAGGAAGAAGCTGCTGACCCTACAAAAATCTAATACAAAACAAAACCGCCCTAGCGGTTTTGTTTTGTATGGACTGTTACCTGTTGTGATCTACTTTGTTAGTGAAGCTGTTTATGGCACCGATTGCGTTACGGAGGCGTTTATATGCGGCACGCACTTCACTATATGCCTGGCTTGAAATATTCGTCTCCTTTTCCAGTGCTTTCATTTTTTCAACGATAGGAATGATCGCTTTTTTTGCTGATTCTCGCAACGGGAAGTTCACTTCCTCACCTGGTCCTATCTCAGTAATGGAATGAAGCTCTTCAAGAGAGTGTGCTGCTTCAAATGAAGCAATCATGTCTTCAATTTCTTTAATTTCTGGCCCAGCTTCACGTAGATTGTCTAAAGACACCAATAGTTCTGGGTTATCTCGCATCCACTGCTCATATTGTTCCTTCTCTGCTTGAATCTGGCTTAGTCTCTGCTGCTCAGTTATTGGTTCATATGTATGGGCAAGTTCTTTTCCTATAACGTAAGATATTTCTCGCCCGACTGGTTTCTCGCCTTGTTGTTCGGGTGTTTTTATTGGTGGTTGATTGGATGGGTTTTCTATGCTCATAGTTTGGTTGGCTATATAGTAAAAAATATACTTCTCATGAAGTATATCTTGATTACACAGAATATGCCATCGCCTATGGTATACTCTCTGCATATGGCGAAAGTAAAACGTACTCCCTTGGTGATTGGAAACTGGAAAATGCATCCAGCGACTTTGGAAGCGGCGAAGAGGCTGGGTAAGGATGTAGTGACGAAGGCGCTTAAGGCGCGCGGTACCGCTTCGTGCGACATTGGTATTGCCGTGCCGACGCTGTATTTTGACGAGATTGGCAAGATTACCAAAGGCAAGCCGATTATGCTCGGCGCGCAAAATGCAGCAGCTGGCGCGGTTGGTGCGGAAACAGGCGAAGTGTCAGCGGGAATGCTTGCGGAACGACGCGCGGCGTTTGTAATCGTCGGACATTCAGAACGTCGTGCGCGCGGTGAGGATAATGCACAAGTTACGGCGCGCGCGGCAGGAGTGCTTGCGGCGAAAATGATACCGGTGGTATGTATTGGCGAACAAAGCCGCGACGCCGAAGGTGATTTTTACCATATCGTCCACGAGCAGCTCGACGCAGTGTTTGCGAATCTTGGCGGAACGGCAGCGACGCGTGTTGTGGTTGCGTATGAACCAGTATGGGCAATCGGCACAGGGCTTACGCCAACCGCAGAAGACGTATCGACCATGCGTCTCGCCATCAAAAAATATTTGCATGAAAAATATGGCGACGCCGTTGCGAATAAAGTGCGCGTACTGTATGGCGGCTCGGTCACGGAAGAAAACGCGCTCGAGTTCATGCAAAATGGCATGATTGATGGATTTCTTGTCGGTGGCGCGTCGCTCGAAGCCGTGCGCTTTGCCGTAATTATTAAGGCTTGCATTGCATAGTATGAAAACACTCCCCACGATTGATGCACTGCCGGACGTGCAAGGAAAGCGCGTCCTTGTGCGTGCATCGCTCAATGTGCCGCTTCTCCATGGAAATGTTTCTGACGAGACGCGCCTTCGCGCAAATCTTCCCACTATTAAAGTACTGCAGGAACGAGGTGCAAAAATTATTTTACTCGGACATCTCGGACGCGAGGGTGAAAGTTTGCGCGTGGTGGCAGATGCGCTTGCAAAATATGTGCCGGTAACATTCATCAATACTGCATACGATGCTCCAGAAACAATGCAGGGAATCGATGCACTCAGTGACGGCGAGATTGTCATGCTCGAAAATGTCCGCCGCGACGAGCGTGAAGAAAAAAATGACCCGCAGTACGCGGCATCTATGGCAGCGCTCGCTGACTATTTTGTGATTGACGCATTTGCCGACGCGCACCGTGAACACGCGTCGGTTACCGGCATTGCAAAAATCCTCCCCACAGTATTTGGGCTTTCATTCATGCAGGAATACAACGCACTCTTGCTTGTTGTCGAGCCGAAATCTCCCTCGCTTGCGATTATCGGTGGTGCAAAATTCGATACAAAAACACCACTCATCAAAGCACTTGCAAAAAAATACACGCACGTGTTCATCGGTGGCGCGCTTATCAATGATGTCTACAAAGCTCGTGGCTATGAAATAGGGAAGTCTGTTGCCTCTCTCGGAGCAATCGATCCCGAGATTCTTGCGCTCCCTAATCTCGTAGTGCCGTTTGATGTGCGTATACAGGAAGCGAGCGGTGAAGTGGTCCAAGATGACGCAACAGAAATTTTGCCGGACGCAATGGTTGTCGATATTGGGCAGCGAAGTTTTGCCGAACTTGCCGAATATATTGATACCGCTGTAACTATTGTCTGGAACGGGCCGCTTGGCTACTACGAAGGCGGGTTCGATACCTTCACCAAAGAGTGCGCGAAACGCATTGCGGCAAATACGCATGCGACAACGATAGTCGGCGGCGGCGACACGCTTGCCGCTATAGAAGAAACTGGCACTGCCGCCGCCTTCACCCACCTCTCAACCGCCGGCGGCGCCATGCTCACATTCCTTGAAACAGGCACGCTCCCCGTTATAGATTTGGTCACAGAAGATCTCGCTTGACTTTTCCAATAGTAGAGATAGTATACACATACAGTTGGCTTCGGCCTCGCCTCCGCAAGGAGGATAAAGTATGACGAAAATCATCGGAACAAGTTTCCGATGATTTTCTTTAATGCCAGGAATTCAGCCTCTTCTAGAAAACCAATGCGTTGCGCAAGTCGCTTCGTATCAATGACTCGTATTTGAGAAATATTTGCGCGTGCGTTCTTTCCATCAACAACACCGACTGATGGACGCATGGGATGATTTCTTGCAGAGGTTGAAATTGGCACAACCAAACACGCATCTGGGCCAAAACCCCTCATGATGATGCAGGGGCGAGCAAACCATTCACCCTTTCCATTCTGTTCAGTACCAATGTTTTCTCCAAGTCGACACCACCACACTTCTCGGGCGGTATAGAGACGGTTTATTTCTTGCTCGGTAATTTTCTTACGCGCATTCCACGCATCAAATTCTTTTTCCATTCACGAATACTAGCATGAGATACAACATACCTACGTATGCCAGTTAATCGGCTGTTTTTTGTGAGCCGTGAGATATTCGTTCGTGAGCTTGAAGTGCTTGTTGCCGAAAAATCCACGATGGGCAGAAAGAGGGGATGGGTGGGCTGATTCGAGGACGAGGTGCTTTCCATGATCAATAAGGTCAGCTTTTTTGCGAGCGTAATTGCCCCAGAGAAGGAAGACAACATGCTCTTTCTCGTCGGAAATTTTCTTGAGAATAGCGTCGGTAAAGGTTTCCCAGCCTTTGCCTTGGTGACTTCCTGCACAATCCTTTTCAACAGTGAGGGTTGCATTTAAAAGGAGAACACCTTGCTTCGCCCACGAGGTGAGATCGGTACTTTGCGGAGCGTTCCCATATTCAGAAGCGATTTCTTTAAAAATATTTCGCAGCGATGGCAGCGTCTTTGCGCCGTCATGCACTGAAAAACAAAGCCCGTGCGCTTCGCCCTCGCCGTGGTACGGGTCTTGCCCAACAATCACAACGCGCACATCTTCAAACGAGGTAAGGGAAAGCGCGCGAAAGATATCGGCTTCGGGCGGGTAGATGGTGCGAGCAGCATACGCCTGCCGTACAAACGCCATGAGTTCCGTGAAATATGGTTGCGCACACTCATTACACAATCGCGTCTTCCAGCTGGTATCCATAGGCGCATGGTAGCAACATTTTTGGGCGTTTGCAAAATTGCATCGCTCTTTTTCCTGGGTATACTGCGACTATGCAGAAAAAAGGTATGCTCATACTCCTCATGGGGCCGTCGGGCTCTGGGAAGAATACGCTCAAGGCGCATGTTGAAAAAGTGTTTGGCGACCAGCTTTCGTTTGTAACCTCGTACACCAGTCGCGCGCCTCGCCCCGGCGAAGTCCCCGGCAAAACCTATCACTATGTTTCGCGCGAGGAGTTTGAAGCACTGCGCGACGCGGGGAAGTTTATTGAGTGGGCAGAATACGGGGCAAATTATTATGGTATTCCGCTAGATGCCGTGCAAGATGCGCTCGAAAACGGGAAGATTCTCTTCCGTGAACTCGAGCATAAAGGCTACCAGCAAATCAAAGCAAAACTTCCGCACGATCAGTACCGCCTCATATTTATTGACGGCGGTGACTGGGATCATCTCAAGCGTCGCATTCTCGGTCGTGCACCCATGAGCGAAGAGGAGCTCGCCCTTCGTAAAGAAAGCTACGATATCGAAATGGCAATCAAACCCGAAGCCGACGCCGTCATCGTTAATAAAGACGGCGAAGTCGCCGCCGCCGAGCGCGCAATCGAGCGTGTGGTGAGGGAAATGCTAGAGAGATAAGCAGAATATCCATTGACAGAATGCATTCTATATGTAGAATGTTAATTCTATTGTTCAACTACCTTTGGAGTTCCCATGGAAACGTGTAAGCCTGTCACTGAGGTTAGCGAACTTATTGATGGAGAGACTTATATTTCTGTCTACTTGATCAATGAGAAGCTCTCGATTTCATACCTGAAAATGCTGGGGCAACCATTTCCGCACCCGTTCAGTCGCGGCGGGGATTCCTTGTTCGTCAAATTTGAAGACATCTTGAGGACCCCAACGTATTCGTTTGAGCGAGCGCTCAAAGATCTCAACATTCCTGCCGTGCGAAATCACTACAACCAGAATCGGTTGTTTCTCTTCACAGCGAGCAATAACGATTTCCTCAGGGGGATTGACGAACGTTGCGACGCTTCGGCATACCGTGCGCTCATTAGCCTCGCGTAAAAACGCGCACCTTCCGCTGTTGCGGATTCAAAACCCCGGAGTTCTGGGGTTTTTCTTTGACTTTGCCTGCGCATGTGGTATCGTGGGTGTATCCAGAGCCCGAGAGGGCTTTTAATAAAGTTAACTTATCTTATATGAATATCACGAAGTACCTCGCCGATGTGCGTAAGGAAATGAATCACGTTACCTGGCCATCTCGCGCAGAAGCACTCACCTATACCGGCATTGTGGTTGTGCTTTCTGTGGTGGTTGCGCTGTTTGCGGCGGGCATCGATTTTGGCGCGCTCCAGTTCATTAAGTCGTTCACCAACTAACATCACTATGTCTCAAATTCGTAAACAACACGGCGACAATGTCGCGCGCTGGTACGTGGTGCATACCTACTCTGGCTACGAGCAGGCAGTTGCCCGCAACTTGCGTCAGCGTATTGACACCATCCCCGGCATGAAAGAGCTTATCTTCGAAGTGCTCGTACCCTCAGAAGAGCGCGTCGAAATCAAAAACGGCAAGCGTATTGAGAAGTCAGACACGGTGTTCCCGGGGTATGTACTCGTGAATATGATTGTGACCGACGAATCATGGTACACCGTGCGTAACACGCCACGCGTAACTGGTTTCGTGGGAGCAGGTACAACACCGGTGCCGCTCACGGAGGCAGAATTCCTCCAGCTTTCAAACCGTATTACCGAAGAGAAGAAGCATACGGCCGACATGGTACCCGGCGAATACGTGGTTATCCTCGATGGTCCATTCAAAGACCTTGAAGGACAAGTCGTGAAGGTTGACCCTCGCGCGAGCCGCATCACCGTGAATGTCGATATGTTCGGCCGCGAAACACCGGTTGAACTCGACTTCTTGCAGGTGAAGAAGAAATAAGTGCATCGCACAAAAGAAACGCCAGCAGCAATGCCGGTGTTTTTTTTGCATTAAAAAAGCGCCACGAAGCGGGGCGCTTCGTGGCGTGTTGCATGCTTGTGCGCTGCTAGGCGCGTTCGAGCGTTACTTCCGTCACCGGACTGAACCAGTCGTGGGTAACGTAGGCTTCAACGGCGTCGCCGTACGAAAGTTTTTCGTAGAGTTCTTGCGAGACTTCGACTTCAACGAAGTTATAGAATTCACCCGTTGGTCGCATAGTAACGAACCATCGGTCGGGGTAGAAGAACGTATGCGTGAGATTCATTCCCGCCGCGTCATTCCAGAGCTGCTCCACTTCCGTATGCGCTCCTTCAAAGCGTTTTTCAACAACATGGCCGCGCTTTCCTGTGCGTGAGCGAGGCGGCGCGGTCAGCATCTTATACACCATAACGATGAATGCAATGCCCACAAAAAGAATCACAAGGAGAGAAGTCATGAGAATACCTCCGTATAGGAAAGAAAAGAACATCAGGAACTGATAGATTGTATATACTATACAAAGTAGCAAAGAGCAAGACGTGCTGGAGCCTAGAACAACTGATTGTGTTGACTTATCCTTATTTTCTGGTATCTTCTACCCATGCTCAAAATGCGATTGCAGCGAACTGGGCGTAAGAATGATCCGTCATTCCGTGTTGTTGTAACCGACTCGCGTCACGGTCCTAAAAGTGGCAAACACGCTGACACTATCGGCTCATATTCTCCGAAATTCAATCGGATTGAGATCGATGGTGCGCGCGCCAAGGACTGGATTGCGAAGGGGGTACAAGTATCGGATACTGTACGAAACCTTCTTATCACTCAGGGAACGCTCGAAGGACGAAAAGTAAACGTCCTTCCAAAGAAGTCACCAATTATCGACGAAGCAAAGCTTAAGGCTGAAGCTGAAGCAAAGGCGAAAGCCGAGGCAGACGCAAAGGCAGCAGCTGAAGCAGAAGCGAAGGCAAAAGAAGAAGCAGAAGCAGCCAAGGCTGCAGAAGCAGAAACTCCCGCCGAAGAAGCGCCAGCCGCAGAGGAAACTCCCGCAGCAGCATAGCTTCACAAAAAATCTCCATTCGTGGAGATTTTTTGTGAGTACCCGGCAAGCAAAAAAAGACACGCGCGGGGCGTGTCGTGTAAAGAAGGGGCAGAGGACACTCAAACGAGAGCTAGTCCTTTTGCGCAAGCCTGTGGGCGATGCTGAAATTCGACCAGGCGGCGTCCCCCGTCACTTCCTCAATGATGTCGAGAAAAGAAGGAAGTTCCACCGTTTGCTGTTCGCTGAGCAGTTCAATCTCGAGCAGCGCGTGCGGCAGACGAGTGTCGGCGAACACGTCAAGTTCGAAATACTGGTCGCGGTACACAAAGCACGTCCGCTCTTTTACAACCGTGTGTCGACACGGATCCTTGCGTGCAAGAAGTTCGAGATACTCCCGTTCAGAAATTCTCCGCTCCACTTCTACCGATTCACCGCACACCCCTGTGGGCTTTTTGGTGGTGTGGTAATAGAGGAGCGTCGCATCCTGGCCTCGTGACCGGACCCGCTCAACAACGCCAGGGTTCGTCGCAACGAGATAGTCCTGCGTGATGAGCACACGCACCGAAGAGGGGATAGGCGGGATTGCTTCGGTGAGACGGACGGTGTACTTCCGCTCAAACTCAATCGGCACGGGTTCGCCAAGCGCCTGAAGCACTTCACTGAGGAGGTGATGCAGCTTATCTGCGAATGTTCCTTTGTTGGGAATGATCCGCAGGTGGGGCGTTCCGAGCCATGCTTCCTCGGTGAGTTTGTCAACAGCGCGAGCTTGCTCGACTGATTCAAGGCGGTGTGCATTGGTTGCGTTCCCGTAGGCATGCTCGGCACCGTGAGCGGCCGTGCGTAGATGGAATACGCCATCATAGCGACCGTCGCGTACTTCGACGACATTCAGGCCTTGTGCTTCAACCAGACTGATGAACGCGGCATAGTTCGGCAGATAGACCTTTTGGTCCATGATGCCTCTGTCGTAGATGATGACCACCTTCTCCCCCGGCAACATTTCTGCGGCACGAGAGAGCTCCTTTTCGAAGGCGACCTGCATGGCGAGCACGTGTTCCTGAAACGTGCTGAGCATGTTTGGGTGTACGCCGTGCTGCATAAGCATGGTTGGAATTTCTGGTGCAACAAGGACATGCCAGCCTCTGTCTCTCAGATTTTGTTCCAAAAAGGAGAGGGCGGATGTTTTTCCTGCACACGGGCCTCCCGTGAGTACGAGTTTTTTCACAATACCAGTCATAGTGGTCTCCAGGGGGTGGGGATGAAAAGAGCAAACGATCTATCGAGAGCACTCTATCAAAAAGGCGTTACGAATGCAATTGAGGATGTAAAAAACAAAACCGCAGCTTAGTGCGGTAGTGCGTTTTCACCATAGTAGAGCGCGACGATGCGCCAGACTTCGTCAAGGGTGGTAATGCCCATGACGGCTTTCATGATGGCGTCTTCGACGAGGGTGAACATGCCGTGCTCGACGGCGTGGGCGAGGTAGTTTGAGGCGTCAGGCTTTTTAGAGATGGTGAGGAGTTCGGGCGTCACGGTGAGGAGCTCATGTACACCGATCATGCCTGTGTAGACTTCGTGTTCTGGCGTTTCGAGCGGTGCGCGATAGAAAGAAACGCTGCTCCAGGTTGCTTTCTGCGGAATGACTCTCTCTTCCTTGAGTACCTCCAGGATGTCGTGCATGCGAGCGACATCGCGGAGATTGTCCATGTCGCGCGCGCTTAGGTGGTACGCCTCGCGGTTTCCGCCGAGCATACGCACGGTTGCAGCGCCGAGCACGTGCGTGAAGGGAAGGGTTGCGTCACCAGTTGCTTTGGCGAACACTTCGAGTGCTTCACAGGCGGCACCTAAGGATGCGCTCGTGATAGTGCGAATCGCGCGAAGACGTGCCGTAGCAAGAAGGTGCGTGAGTTCGGTAGGGTCGCTCTCTGTGTCGATGCCGATAATGTCGGGATCTTGGGCGAGGGCGGCGCGGACAGCTGCTTGCGTGTCGAAGCCGATGTCCGGGCGAATGCTCACTTGATGCACACGGGTAAGTGGTGCCCCAATAGATGATTCAACGGTAATAACATTGGTCGCCGGAGTACGCAGCGTGTCGAGAAGGGTATAGAGGGTGGTTGTTTTGCCCGAGCCGAGGGGGCCGCTGAGCAGTATGCTTGCGCGCGGGTCTGCGGACGCGCGGAGGAATTCTTCAAGGAGAGCGCCGTGAAAACCAAGGCCATCAAGGGTGAAGCCGTGTCCGCCTGCGCGCACGAGGGTGAGCGCAATGGCAGTGCCAGCGTGCGTGTGCATGGTGCGGACACGTACGGCGACACGTTCGCCATTGCGAGTGATGCGGAAACGGCCATCGCGCGCGACGGCGCCAAGAGACGGGAGCCTTGCGAGTGAGGCGACCGTGTCTTCAAGAGGAAGCTGCACATGCTTCGGGAGCTCCATGGCGTCATGGAGCGTCGTCCCGATGCGATAGCGAATCATGCAGGTCTCGCCCGGCTCAATATGAATAACGCGTGCGCCTTGGGTGAGTGCGTGATGCATGAGCGTGTCGAGGAGTGTGCGGGCGTGGCGCTCTACTTCCTCGGGCGCTCCTCCATGCTTAAGGGTGTCTGCGGCGCGGCGAATGGTCTCGCTGTACGCAGTGTGGAGATGTCGTTGGTAGCGGCTTAGTGCTGACTGAATGGATGCAGTGTCGGTGAGACGCGCCACAATACGGCGTCCGCCTGTGCGCATGCGTCCTTCGAGCGCGGGGATGTGTGCAAGATCAAGAAGCGCAACTTCGACGGTGTCGTCTGTCATGGCGTAGGGGATTGCGCTGTAGGTGCGGGCAATTGCTTCGGGCATGAGGAGCATGACCTGCGAATCGATAGCGCGCTTTACAAGCGAGACGTAGGGTACGCCGAGCACGTAGGCGCTTGCCCGACGAATGTCATCTTGCGTTAAGGAGCCCTGGCTGCGGAGCGCATCGGCAAATGAAATCCCTCGCTCGGACGCAAGTGCTGCAGCGGTGTCGACGTCTTTTCGGGTGACGAGTGCGGTGTCGAGCACGAAGCGTTTTATTTGTGCGTCAGTAAGTTGCATACTGTCTACAGTATACGGCCGTTTCAAGAAAAGGCGAAGATACAAAAACGTCACGCATGCTGCGCGACGTGACATGGTAATCGTGATTAGATTCCTAAGAGTTCGAGGATGCGGTTACTCAGTGGCTCCTCGAGATGTTCCTCGGGGAGATAATACGAGAGGGTTTCGTCGATGTCGTCGAGATGTTCCTCGGGGATAGGGATAATGAGAAGCTCATTCATGCCGTCGGGTTTGCGAATAAGGAGGTGAGGGCCGTGGCGGTGCTCGCGGTCGATGAAGAACGAGGTGAGCTTCGCGTAGGGAAAGGTGACGTCGTTTACGGTGACGCCCGCCTGAGAAATGACATAGGTGATAGGCTCATGTGTATCAAGCGTGGTGTAGATAACAATGACAAGAATGCCAAGAATAATCAGAATACCAAAAAGCACATTACCTAAAACGAATGCCGCAATGGCGCTTGAGACACCAACAATGCCGAGCACCCAGTACCAATCATCACCGCGCTCATGCGGAAAGTGCGGAAGCGCGTCCCATTCTATACGTGCGAATCGTCCATCCATACGACTACTATAGCATGATTCGTCCGAATGCGTGTGGCGTAGCGATAGTGCGATTTGTTGACAAAGAGCAAGGGAACATATACGCTGCCAGTATACGTTGGTAATTCATTTCAGAGAAGGAGTCCATCATGTTACTTCGTATTGAAAACATTTTTGCAGCAAACAGCAGCAGAAAAGAGTTCTTTGCCATCGTCGGGAGGCATTTCCCGATATTTTCAGAGGAGTATGTTCTGATAGAAAAGGCGTACGACACCGCGAAAAACGCTTTCCGTCTGCACTTGCGCGACGATGGCGCGACGCGGTACTTCGAGCATCTCCGCGGTGTTGCCTTGATTTTGATGGAGTATCTGCGTATTCGCGACGCGAACGTGATTGCGGCGGCGCTCCTCCACGACATTATTGAGGATATCGAAGGATGGAACGAGGAGCGTCTTGCACTCAGGTTCAATAAGGGTGTTGCGCAACTGGTGTGGTGGGTTACCAAACCGTCGGTTGACTTGTACTCCGGAGATAAAGAAGCACGGAATCGCGCGTATCATCAAAATCTTGGATGTGCGCCGCGGTGGGCAATAATCATAAAGCTCGCCGATCGACTGCATAATCTCCTGACGCTTTGGGCGGTTCCCGAAGAAAAACAGCGTCGCAAGGTGCGCGAGACGCAGGACTTCTATTTGCAGCTCGCCGAGAAGGAGATTGTTCTTGTTCACGAAATCGAAGCGGTCATTGTGCGTATTCAGGGGTCGTTCCCGCCTGTTGCGAAGGTGGAATAGCGCAGCGTGAAGCATTGGCACGGGGAGAGTCTCCCTGTGCTATTTTTTTATGGCAAGACTCAGGCGGATGAGGAGTGTGATGCCGATGAGAGTGAGAACAATTGAGCCTGATGGAGCGATGTTAAGCGTGAGAGAGAGGGTGAGTCCAAAAAGGGTGCCGATCAGCGCGATGCCTATGGCGGTCAGGAGCGTCGCGAACGCGCTTGCGCGAAGCTGTAGGGCGGCGATGACGGGAATGGAAATCATAGCGCCGATAAGGAGAACGCCGAGTGTAGGAATGGCGAGGGTGATAACGGCGGCGGTAAGCGCGGCAAGTACTGCAGTGAGGCGACGAACAGGAAGTCCGATAGTACGTGCAAAGGTTTCGTCGAACGTGAGGGTCAGGAGCGGCTGAAAGAAGAAGGCGACCGTTGCCATAACGACAGCCCCAAGCGCCGCCATAAGGAGCAAATCAGAAGTTGTGACGGTGAGCAGATTCCCAAAAAGGAACGAGGTTACTTTGCTCCCTACGTTGCTGCCGAGCGAGAAAAGAATAATAGCTACCGCGAGCGAGCCGTAGAGAAACAGCGCAAGCGCCCACTCGCTGGCGACGCGTTTTGTTTTGAGGTGCTCGATAGCAAGGGAGCTGCTGGTTGCGACGATGAGCGCGGTGGCAAGCGGATTCCATCCAATAAGAATACCTGCAGCAACGCCCGCAAGCGAAACATGTGCGAGCGTGTCTGCCATAAGCGCCTCGCGACGGAGCACAAGAAAGAAACCGATGGTCGGCGCGACAACGGCGGTGATAAGAGAGGCGAGGATTGCGTGTTCTAAAAATGTGTAGGTAAACATAGCGTGAACATAGATTAGTGTGCGTGATGGTGCGACTCGTGCGGGTCTTCGTGATAATGAATGCCGCCGTTTTCGACACAGACAACATGGGTGGCGTCTTGGTGCGCACGGCTATTGTCGTGGGTGATGAGAAGAATCGTGACGCAGTGCTTTGTGTTCAGTTCATGCAAGAGTGCGTAAAAATTATCGCGCACAGCTTGTGCGATGCCGACGGTCGGCTCATCGAGGATGAGGATTTCTGGGTCGCTCGCGAGTGCGCGCGCTATCATGACGCGCTGGCGCTCGCCGCCAGAAAGTTCCGCGACATGGTCGTGGATGTGTGCGGCGAGCGATACATGCTCGAGCGCACCACGAATACGCGCCTCGCGGTTCGCGGCATCCTCCGCGCGCACGCCCATCGAGACAATATCGTGCACCGTTGCAGGGAAGAGTGGGTCGATATGGGTTGCGTGCTGGGCAACGTAGCCGATTCTCTTGGTTGCAAAGGTGATCGTACCAGCATCTGGGGTAAGTAATCCAAGCGCAAGCTTCGTAATTGTCGACTTGCCCGAACCATTTTCGCCGGTAATCACGAAATAATCACCACGATGCATGGTGAATGAGACGTCAGAAAGGGTCACCTCGCGGTCATAGGCGAAGGAGACATTCTGAAAGGTAAGGATTGGGTCGGATGATTTACATTGCATGACGAATGGTGCTTCTGGATTCCTCCTGAATGACAAAAGGGAAATGTAATGATTAAGATTATTGAGTAGTTAAATCCACGTTCACGTTAACTACGTATCGATCTAAAACACTACCCGTCACTTTTGTCAGTAAGGATGGGATCCAGGCTGAATTACTCACACTCCAAAGAACTGGTAAGTGTCTTCAGATTACCACGAAGTTTGGAAAGGTAGTCATTGCCTGCTGCAATATCGTCCTCGGTAAGTCCTTCGATGGTCGAGAGAAGGGAAACTGTCGCACCTGTTTCGCGGGCGATAGTTTCGGCGATGTCGGGTGCAACGAGCTCTTCCGTGAAGATGGTTTTGACGCCGTTTGCCCGCACAATCTCGGTAATGTTTGCAAGTGTTGCGCTTGACGGCTCTTCATCTGGAGAAATACCGCGGATTGCATAGACCGTGAGGTTGTAGTCGTGGGCGAGATAGCCGAATGCGTCGTGATCGGTCACAATGATGCGAGATGCACAGGTAGCAAGGCCTTTGCGATATTCGGTATCAATGCGGGTGAGCTCACTCGTGAGTGCGGCTGAATTTGCGACAAAAGTTGCGGTGTGTGCAGGATAAAGATTCGCAAGCACGAGGGCAATCTGCCCGGTTGCGCCAACCGCACGCTTCGGCGAAAGCCAGAAATGCGGATCGAATTCACTGCCAGCATCGCCCGGCTCGTCCGCAGGAATGTCTTCTCCGAGGAGTGCATTTTCTTCGGTAAGCAGCGTCAGTGAAGGGAGCTCCTGCGCGTTTCGAGCAGTAATTATCGCGTTTGCCCACGGCTCAAGATGCGCTCCCGTATGGATAAAGAGCGGGCTTGTCGAGAGGCGTAGCGCCATTTCTGGCGTGAGTTCATAGTCGTGAGGTTCTGTATCGAAAGGAGTTACCGAGAAAACTGGCACAGCGCTCCCCGCAATCTGCTCCGTCAAAAAAGCAATCGGATAGAAGCTCGCGGCAATCGCCGCGTCGGGCGCAGTTGTGCGGAGCGCGGTCAGGGTGCTCCCGAGTGCTACGACGCCAACAATGACGAGTGCACCAATAATATATTTTATGTTCATGCAAATGACTATAGCATGTACCGCTCATTATGCAAGCAGTTTGCATAATCGAGAGAGCGCGCGGCTCCGCGGCGATATCCACAAGATGCAGCACAATCTTTTTCAGATAATCGTATATACTACACGCATGACTACGTTTGAAAAAATCGGCTGGACGCTCGGCCTCTCAATATTGTTTCTTGCACTCTTTTCTACCTCGCTCATTATTTGGGGTAATTGGAATGATGAATGGAATGGCTACTACGCAGAGGCGCCGCTTGTGAGTGATGGATCATGCAACATTGCAGTGATACCCGTGATGGGTGAAATCGGTATCGGATACACGCCCGAAGAAACCGTTGGTGAGTTTGTAGGGGCCGACAGCGTCGTTGCGGATATTGCGCTCGCCGCGAGCGACCCCGCGATTGCAGGCATTCTCCTTCAAATCGACTCACCAGGAGGCACTCCTGTTGCCGCAGAAATTATCGCATCGGCCATTAAAAATTCTGAACTTCCGACCATTGCACTTATCCGCGAAATCGGCACGTCCGCAGGCTACCTTGTCGCCTCTGCGGCAGATATGATTCTTGCGTCACCATTTTCTGATGTCGGCAGTATCGGCGTCACCATGTCGTATCTTGAGAACGTTGCGCAAAATGAACAAGACGGCTTGCGCTATGTGCCGCTTACCTCGGCAATCTACAAAGACTACGGCAGCCCCAACAAACCACTCACGACTGACGAACGAGCACTCCTCGAGCGAGACCTCAAAATCTATCACGACCACTTCGTCGCGCTCGTTGCCGAAAATCGCGAGCTCAGCATCACCGAAGTCGCCGCACTCGCCGACGGCTCGAGCATGCCAGGAAGTCTTGCGCTCGAACATAAACTCATCGACCGCCTTGGTGACAAACAAACCGCGCAAGAAATCTTCGCAAAGCATCTAGAAATCCCCGAAGACGAAGTTGTCTTTTGTGAATAGCATATCAAAAATATAAAAACGAACCCAGTTCGTTTTTATAGTGATTATGAGGCAAGTATCTCATGATAGAGCGCAAGCAACTTATTGGCGATTTTGTTCCCGCGAAAACGTTCGGCAGTTTTTTGTGCGGCGGCTGCCATGGCGAGACGTTGATTCGGGTTTGCGAGCAGATACGAAACCTTTTCTTGTGCTTCGTCACTTGATGACACAACAAATCCATTCACGCCGTTTTCAATAATCTCAGGCGCAACGCCAACCGCATACGATATTGGTACAAGTCCTTGCGACATACCCTCAACGAGACTGAGTGAAAACCCTTCATAGCGAGAAGTCACAAAAAGAATACTTCCATAGTAGCGAGTCAGTAGATTGGGAATAAGGTCCTTGCGTGTATTCGTGTGCAATTGATGCAAAGGGAACGCGACACGAAGCCATTCTCGGAGCTTCTTGTTCGTAGTCATGCAAATCGTTATTTTCGGAACATTTGGAAACGAGCGATACAGTGCAATGAGTCGATCGAGCCCCTTTAGTTTGAGGGTGAAGACGTCGCCGCCAAGACGACCAAGAAACACAATGTGCGGAGGAGAAAGCGGAGGCGCATCCTGTCGATTGAACCAGTAGTCTTCAATGGCGTTATGAATAACTTTAATTTTTTCGGGCAGTACTCCCATACCGATAAGTTCCGTTCGTACACGTTCTGATGTTGCAATACAGCGAGTGACCTGTGTTGCAACAAGTTCTTCCATATCCGCAATATCCCGAAGTGGTTGGAATGTTTGAAGTTCCATTTCGGGGATAATATCGAGATTGCAGAGCTCACGCCAAATAGCTCGCTCGCTCGGCAAAAGCTTTGATGTTTTCGGCGTGTCAGTGAGAAACCCTGCAGTTGTCGAACCAAAATGACTCACGATTGGTGTGTTGAATGAAAGAAAAGGGAGTGGTGTGTAGGTGGTGCCTTGGATAATATGATGACGCAGAATTTCATTTTTACGCTCAAGTAATGAGTGGAAGAAAAGAATGCTTGAAAGTCCACGCATGCGTATGGGTGTGTTGGTGAGTTGTATGCGGGGGAAGAAGTTGCGCACCTTCGCACCATGCTGTACGAGAGCGTGCATCATAAGCTCATTGATATGGTGTGCGCCTGTTGCAATTCGCTTTTCATTATGAATCATCGCTATCTTCAAGCCGCCTCCTTGGATAGAGTTTCTTGGTGAAGAAGCGGGAAGTATTTGTGTCAATGGGTTGTCACTAATTGCTTTTTTTGAATGCATGAGAATATAAATAGACATACACACAACATATGAATAGAACGTTGTGTACGAGCAGACTACAAGAGTCAGGGTGTAGATAAAGAAAGGCGGAGTGTTGCCGTGTTCTTTTGGGGGTTAGTAATAGAACGAACCTAGCATATATAGATAGCATGCGCAAGGAAAACAGAGCAGGTCTCGTGACACGCTCTCAAAAAGTCCTCACAGAGTGGATGTCCTCATTCCTGTGCACACACATGCTCCTTGGCGAGTCGCTTGCAATCATGTGCTTTTTCGCTATACTCCAAAATAGCAACCCGTCCCTTAACTGTTCATTGAAAGAGAGGCTGAATATGCGTACCTTCTTCCGTAACGACCCCCATTGGCAGGCCTACTGGGCGCAGAAAGACCGAAGCGAGAAACTGTATCTCTACGCATTCGTGCCGTTTCTGCAGACCGCAGAAATCCTGCTTCGCGCCGCCGTGCCGTTCTGGTACGACTGGTCGCCGCGCAGGAAGAGTGAAATTTCCAGCATCGCGCAGAGTCTCGGGCAATGCATCGAGAACAGGCGTAGTCACGGGCTCGCCCTGGACAAAGCGGGTGTCTGCCCGTCATTCTATTGCTTTCACAACCATTTCGAGGAGCAAGAGGAAAATCCGGAGCTCGCACGTCTTCTTGCGACCCATGCGGCACATCTCTTGTTCTTGATTTTTCCGCATGTCAAAAAATATGCAGATGAGCACGGAGGGAGCGGCACGTTCCTGCGAAGTAAGCTTGCAGAAAATATTGAGAAGCTTGCGGAATCACCATTCTTCGACCGCGACATGGTCGTGCCCGTGGATTCGCTCAAAACCCTCATCGAATACGGTACGCTCCTTGAGTGTGAAGGCATTGCCTTCGCCATGGCGCGTATTGATGGATGGTGCACCTCGCAGGGGCAAGGGTTATGGAAAACTGCAGAAGGTCAGCCTGCGTGGTGGCAAAAAAGCAACACGTACAGGCATGCGGCATATGCGGCATTCGGTCGCTTCATTGCAGAGCAAAAGCTTCCTGAGTATGAGCACGAGCTTCTCGAAGTAGCGCTCAAGCTGCCCTGCGTGATAGACAGCGGGCAGACACCCTACGTGAGCACCCAAGCAGCCCGTGATAAAAACGAAGCCATCGCAAACGCCTGCATCGCCATGTTTCTCGAATATGCGCAATATCCCGAAGGAGAAGGCCCTCGCGCAAACCTGCCCCAACCGAAGTAACCCACAAAGGAAGCAACAAGGCATTCGCTAGCAAACACGCACACAGCCTCCCAAAAAAACAAAAACCGCGCCCAGTCAAAAAACTGCCGCGGTTTTTTACTTCGGACAGAGAAGTAGTACCGACAGTTTAGATACCTTGAGTTAAGAAAACCAGAAGTCTTCGTCTGCCTCAATTCGTCATCCTTATTTTAAATTCACAAGATGAAGACATCCCAAGCAGAAGTAATGAGTGCTATCAAAATCAAGGGGAAGTATGATTGTACTTCTAAATCAATACACTGCGTCTTCAGTGTAAATTGTCAAAATTATTGCTGAGCGTATACTGTGTCTATTATGACAATAGAAGGAATCAGAACGATAGAAACGAAAGATATTGCCCTAATCACAATACTTTCATATGTAGTCGGTTTTGTTATAACTAATATTTACCTTGCAAATTTTGCGTTTGCAGAATTTTCATTCTTCCATGTAAAGTTTATCCCAGTAGGCTTCCTTTTCCTCTTTTTGTCATTAGGAGTTTATTTCTGCTTTCAATACGCCGATCTGAGTTACAAAGAAAGAGCCTGGTACGTACGCATACCATTATTTTTATGTGTAGCAGGCGCCCTCATATTTTTTCTTGATATTGTGTTCGTTAATCGTATTGACGCAGTAGCGGGTCACGGACCAGACGCGATTTTCAAAGTCGATTTTGGGTTATGGATTGTGCTCAATCTCGTCTTGTATTTCATCATCACAGCTTTGCTTGATACAAAAAATATATTAATCAATAACTTTAAAGATATTGTAAATGGATATAAAGTTCTTAACCGAATATTTTTTCTTGTCGCTATTACCGTTTTTAACATTGCTTTATTTGCTAACCTAATCTATCCAAGTGTCCCAACTTACCTTGGGGGAGGGAGGCAAATCATGGCTGCCATTTTGGTAGAGGGTGTTCAAAATCAAGAACCAACTTTTGTTCGAATAATCTATCAAACACCAGATTATCTTCTGTACGAGAGTCTCGCCCCCTCAACAGATAAAGTAAAAGTAACAATGGTGCCGTTTGACCGGATTGATTCAATTGAATATCTCGGTATTGATGCTGGTACTGGCAGCTACATCTTTTCAAAGTACATGTTGAGGGCTAAGACCAACATCGAATATAAAGAAGATAGATAAGAAAATTAAAATGACAAAACAATTACCAAAATACACTGCAAACAAGATGCAGGGGAACATAGGGGAAGCTTATGTCCAATACCTGCTTTCACTTTTTACTCTCGTACATAAAATTGATGGAAGCAATGATGTTGGGAATGATTTTATCTGCGAGCTAGTTCATGATCAATCACCGACAAATTTACTCTTCTATGTACAGGTAAAATACACCATTGTTGAGCCCGTCATTAAACTCGCGACATGGAATTATTGGAAATCCTCACCAATACCCGTATACATCTTTTGGATTAAAAAGGAGAAGGGACAAGGAAGACTGGAAAACCTCCCTTTCGAAGCCCTGATAGACAATACCAGGTATAAGCCCTGCACTCCGCTATTGCACGAGAAGAAAGGGCGAACGAGTGGTGAATTTATACAATATAATCGGCAAGGGTTCCTCAGAGACTTAATTGATGACCATTCTCGGACTGCATATATGAAAGGATATGCAACATTAATTAAACCTAGAGATTATTTAAATCTTGATGAAAAGATTGCGATTGGTCTACCGCTGCGTCATTTGAGTGTCGAGATGATAAGTCTAATCTATGCAAAAAGAATTATAGATAATGGCTGGATTAATTTGTATGCGTTGGCTGTGTCTCTCCATAAAGTCGGTGGTCGTAAGAAAGATACGGAAGCACTGGATCTGCTTATTGTTGCCTTAAGGATAATGACGCCAACAGACAAGAAAGAATCTAGCCGACTGCGCAAGGAGATTGAAGATTTGAGAAATACGATTCAAAATTCCTTAAGATAGAAATGTTGAATTTATCTAATTCCTAAGAATGTCATATTGGATATTTAAATTAAAAATGCTAGCACACTTTACGAGCAACATAAAACCAGACGTTTTGCTTCTGGTTTTCTATACTTTGCTTAAAACTGATTGACGACGCGGAGGTCGCCGGAGTAGAAGTGGCGGATGTCGTCTACGGCGTGTTTTAGCATGACGATGCGGTCGATGCCGATGCCGAATGCGAAGCCTTGGTACTGCGTGGCGTCGATACCTGCGTCGCGCAGCAGATTCGGGTGAACCATGCCGGCGCCGAGGACTTCTATCCATTTGCCTTTAAGTTTTGCTGGCGCGTCTTCGCTCGTGAGGCGCATGTCGACTTCGACGCCGGGCTCGACGAAGGGGAAGAACGACGGGCGGAAGCGGATTTCTGCGGTGTCACCGAAGAGTTTTTTGATGAAATGTTCGAGCGTGCCTTTGAGGTGTGCGAGGGAGATGTCTTTGTCGACAACAAGCCCCTCGAGCTGGTAGAACTGTGCTTCGTGCGTGGCGTCGGTGGCTTCGTTGCGGAAGACTTTGCCAGGCGCGATGATGCGAATGGGTGGCTGATGCGCTTCCATGTAGCGTGCTTGGACGGGTGAGGTGTGCGTGCGCATGACGGTGTCGGCACTCACATAAAACGTGTCTTGCATGTCGCGCGACGGATGGTCTTTGGGGACGTTGAGCATGTCGAAGTTGTACTTCACGAGTTCGCGCTCGGGGCCTTCGGCAAACACGAAACCGAGCTCCGCAAAAATGCGGTTGATTTCGCTGATGGTTTGCGAGATGGGGTGAATGTGTCCTTTTGTGGTTTGCATAATGTTTTTGGTTTAACGCTCAATTTTTGTCATCCTCGGAATGTTGAAAGTAAACGTAGCGTAAGCGGAGTATTACTTTCACATATCCGGGGATCCATGGTTTGGGAACGATGCATACTATCCATGGATCCCCGGGTCTTTGGAAACAATACTCCCAAAGGTCGTTTGCTTCCTAAAGCCCGAGGATGACAAGTCTTTGAGACTATCGTGTTTCAAAACCTAGGTCGCGGGCTTTTTGATATACTTTTTCCATGTCGGCGTTTACCTCGTCATCGGTAAGCGTTTTCTCAAATGACTGGAAGACGAAGCGGAAGGCGAGTGAGGTGCGGACTTCTTTCTCGAAGCGGTCGACGAGCTCTGCGCGCACAAGCTGCTTGCCGGCAACTGCACGAAGCTCTTTTTCGATGAGCGCTGCATCAGGGTTTTCTGCCCAGAAGGCAATGTCGCGACTGACTGCAGGGAAGAGGGAGAATGGCGCGAAGGTTGCACTCGACGGCGCATGGATGACGTCGTAGGCTGCTCGGGCAGGAAGTGCTGCAATGATGTTGCCGAGGTCGATTTCTATAACTCCTTCTTGTGCATGAAGCGTTACCTCGCCAAGAATTGCGCGAAGTGCGGTGCGCGCTTCTTCAAGAATTGAGTCATGCGCCTTCGCTTTGTAGCCTGATGGTCCGCGGATGCCGAGCGCGAGTGCGAGGGTGTCGCCGTGTTCGGTGAAGGCTGTGCCGATTTCAAAGATGCGGATTTCCTTTAGGCCGAGGAGGTCGATATTCGGAGCGTTCTTTGCGAGTGCTTCACGCATGTTTTCTGTAAGCGTGCTGCGAAGGTAGCCTTTGTCACTTGCGAGGGAGTTCATAAGCGGGACGATGTCTTTCTTACGGAATGAACTCGTGAGGATTTCTGAGAAGCCGACATTCGCGAGCGCTTCGCGGATTTTTTCGGTGTAGTAGAAATTTTTGTTTATCTCCGTGAGTGCTGCCTGTGGAAGCATTGCAGCACGCACATGTTCGAGGCCGTGAATGCGTGCGATGTCTTCAATGAGGTCTTCGGGGATAACAAGGTCAGTACGCCAGAATGGGGGGAAGACATGCCAAGTAATGTTGGATGTCTGGGAATTCCCATTATTTCTTGAAAATGTAGATGTGTTGACGATACAATCCATTCGATCAAGGATGTCTTCAACCACTCCGGGCGCAACATTAATACCAAGTACCGAAGAAAGCTGTGCGGCAGAAAGTATAATTTCCTTTTGTTCGGTAGGCGTTCCGGTGTAGGAATCTTCCGTCCATACACATTCGCCACCGGCGAGTTCGAGAATAAGCTTCACACATTCGTCGCGGCCGATTGGCGCCATGTCGTGCAAAATGCCGTTTTCGTAGCGAACGGACGCATCGGTACGAAGCTTTAAGCGCTGCGCTGTTTTGCGCGTTGCGACGGCGTCGAAGTGTGCGGATTCGATGAGAATCGAGGTTGTGGTGCTCTCGAGTTCGGCAGTAGCGCCGCCTTTTACGCCACCAACCGCAAGCGGCGTGTCGCTTGCTGCATCAGCGATTACTACGTCGCCTGCGGTAAACGTTGCTTCTGCGCCGCCGAGGAGTGTAATTTTTTCACCGTCGCGCGCTTCACGAACAGAAATCTTGGCAACTTTATCAGTATCAAACACATGCGTTGGCTGACCGTACACGAAGAGGACAAAGTTGGTGGCGTCAACGATGTTATTAATAGAGCGCTGTCCGACGGAGACAAGAAAATCCGCAAGCCACTTGGGCGAGGATGCAACCTTCACGCCATCAATGCGTGCGAGGGTGTAGCGGTCACAGTTTTTAGCAGTGACCTTCGTTTCGCTTACGCGAACAGGGAAGGGTGCTTCATGAGGCGTGGCAACAGGGTCCTGCACAAGTGTGCGTCCTAAAAGCGTCGCGATTTCACGCGCAACGCCGACATGCGAAAGCGCCCATGCGCTCTTGTCGGGGAGTACTTTGACATCAAAAATAGTATCACCAAATTCTGGCTTTGGGATAACCTCGTCAATTTCCCAGGCGTGGAAGGTGAGGAGGCTCTCAAGTTCCTCTACTGCGGGGAGCGGCTCAGCAAAGAATGTCTGCAGACGTGCGTATGAAATAAGCATAGAATGCATCATAACGTTTTTGAAAGAGTTCGCAAGAGGACTTGTGCACATTGCGCATTTCTCCATGGCGCATACAATGGGGAAATGAAGAAACATATATATAGTAGTTTGTTCGCAGTGACGCTCCTTGCTGGCGCGCCACTTGCGGCATCCGCACAAATCAATGGCGGCTATTTCCGCGAAACCGTACAGCGCGGCGCTGCGGCAGAAGCGGACATGCGCATCAGCGTCGATGCGGCACTCGGAACCTCGACAGGCGTCAGTGTTCGCGCACGCGCAACCTCAACAGGGCAGGCGACAGGCCGCAGAACTGCAACCTCGACACCGATGCGTGAAGGTGCGGTAAATGCACAAGTTGCAGAAACTGCTCGCCTTGAGAAGCGAGCAGAAATAGAAGCACGCATTGCCGCAAAAAAGCTCGCCATCACGAACGAAATGTTTACGCGCATTGCCGACCGCATCGCGCGTGCTGCGAAGCGTCTTGAAGACGCCGCAACACGCCTTGCCGATACCGCAACACTGCTCCGTACCCGCAGCGAAGCACTCGAAGCGCAGGATGTGGATATGAGTGCGGTAAACGGCATACTCGACGCTGCTGATAAACGCATCGCAACGCTTCGGGTCTCACTCGTTGACCTCGCGGAAGACGGAGAGCTCGCCGCCGCATCGACCACGCCTGCAGCGGCTTGGGTAGAGGCTCGCGAAGATTTCACGGCAGTTATTACTGAGGTGCATGATATCCGCGCGCTTCTGCATGACGTTGTCGCCGCAATAAAGGAGGCAGTGCGAGTTCTTGGTGAACGAGGCGTCTCGGCAGCGGTTTCCGCGGATGCTGCGGGAGAGGCAAACGGCACCACAACCGTCGAAGCAACTATTACGAGCGAATAATCATACGATATATGCCAGAAACTACATCACAGGGAGAAGTTCCCGTTAGCGGAACACAGGCAGCCACACCGGCAACCTTCTCCGTCGGCGGGCCAGCAATGAGCACCACCGAAAATATTATGAACGCAACCCCAATTGAAAATGCGGGCGGTGCAAAAAGTAGCGTTGCCGTATGGGTTGGCTTTGGCCTTATCCTTATTGCGATGATTATTGCAGGCACCTACTACTATATGACAACGGTGCAGCCCGACGTTACCGATGAAATCCCTGTCGTGAATGTGCCTGTTGAGACTGATGAGGAGAGAGCAACTCGCGATCTCGACGCGGTGAACGCAACACTCGAGGCGTCACTTGATTTTACGGATATTGAAGCTGATTTGGATGCGGTGACTACCGATCTCGACACCGTGCAGTAACTTCTTCCAAAATGGGCGAACTCGCACGATTTCATCCCATTTTGAAAGAAGTTACACTTCATCAAGAATAAGCGGCACGAGGTGCTGCTTTTTCTGTTGCAATTTTTGTCAATTTCAGTAGACTGCAACCACTATGGATATAAAAATTCTTGACGCTATTGCGGTGACTCCCGCAGAAAAATCACAGGTGACAATTGTAGGCGAACTCCCGTGGGAGCTTGCCGAAAAGGGGCGTGCAGCAGCAGTTGCAACCCTTGGCAAAGACATAAAAATCGACGGTTTCCGCCCAGGGCAGATCCCTGAAGCAATGCTTGTAAAGCACATTGGCGAGATGGCACTTCTTCAAGAAATGGCATTTCGTGCGATTATTAAGTCGTACGAAGAGATTCTTCGCGCAAAAAATATCGACGCTATTGGTACGCCTGCACTTACCCTTACGAAGGTAGCAAAGGGAAATCCAGTTGGGTTCTCTATTGTGCAGTCGGTCGTGCCCCAGTTCGAACTTCCTGACTATAAGGGCATCGCCGCAGGTATCAATAAAGCAAAGGAGACCGCAGCGGTTTCTGACGAAGAGGTGCAGAAGCAAATTGACGACATTCTTCACCGCAAGGCAGCATGGGAAAAGATGCAGAAGCTCCAGGCGGCTGAAGGAGAGGAGGCAAAAACAATCGCTGATGCAGAACCCGTCAAGCTCGAGCTCACCGAAGAAACCGTGAAAGAGCTCGGCGCGCCGGGACAATTCTCTTCCGTTGAGGAATTTAAGGCTAAAATCCGCGAGCATCTCGAGATTGAAAAGAAGCAAGAAGTTGCCTCAAAGCACAAAGCTGCAATCACCGACGCGATTGCTGACGCAACAACCATTGAACTTCCTGAGATTCTTATCGAACAGGAAATCAAGCAAATGTTTGCGCAGATGGAGGATGACCTCACGCGCGCAAACCTTAAGATGGACGACTATCTCTCGCATGTAAAGAAGACGCGTGACGATATGCGCGCAGAGTGGATGCCTATGGCAGAAAAACGCGCAAAGCTCCAGCTTATCCTCGAAGCGATTGCAAAGAAGGATGCTATTAAGCCGACTCCTGAAGCTCTCGAAGCAGAAGTGCAGGGGCTTCTCGCGCGATTCAAGGACGCTGACGAATCACGCGTGCGGGCATATGTGACGTCATTTCTTACCAACGACGCCGTGATGAACATGCTCGAACAGGCATAATAAAACCCGAGAGATTGTCATCCTCGGGATGTAGAAAAGAAACACGGACGCCTAGTCCGTGTATTCTTTTCACATACCCGGGGATCCAGTCTGACATGCAATGCACTTGATCCTGGATCCCCGGTTCATTTGAAAATATACTCCGCCTACGCTACGTTATTTTCATAATGCCCAAGGATGACAAGGGGTGGGGTGGTTTATTTTAATTAATACCGCACAGGAACGTCGAACGATGCTTCTCCTGCGGGGAGTCCTGATGCGTTTGCTTTGTGGAGGCGGATTTTGCCGCCGTCCGTTGGGGATTTACTGAAGTAGATGGTTGCGGTAAACGGCACAAAGCCTTCTTGCATCCAGTTACCACTCGCGACTGCCGCGCCTTGCGCAAGCACGTTGCTGTTGCCGTCGAGAATAGTAATAGGGAATGAGCCTTCAAAAAACCAGGGGCCAACCGCTTCGCCTTTGATGGTGATTGGTGAGGTTACTTTTGCGTTCTTTGTTGGCGTCGTGACACGAATACGTGTCTCGACCGTGTCTTCTCGAACGGTTTCGGTAATTGAAACTTCTTCAGCTTCATGTGAAAGCGAGGTAAAACTTGGCGCAAACGAGCCAAACACTGCGTAGCCCGCATAGGCAATAACCGCAAATACTAATCCAATGACGACAATATACATGCATGCAGTATACATGACTTTCCAAAAAGTTGCGTTTCGAACTTTTTGTCGTATAGTATCCGATTATGGAACCAACACTTTCACGAAAGGAGCGCAAGGCGAAGGTCGCAAGCGACGCGACCCCTCGCACAACGCTTTCCTTCTATCGCTATGTGCGTATTGGAGAGCCTGCGGCGTTTCGCGATGCATTCTTTGCAAGGCTCCAAGAGCTCGGTTGTCTTGGACGTATTTACATCGCGTCGGAAGGTATCAATGCACAAATGAACGTGCCAACAGAAAACTTCGATGCATTCCGCGATTACATTGATTCACTCGGAGAACTCGGGGACGTACCATTCAAAATCGCCGTCGAAGAAGGCGAAGCGCCGTCATTCTACAAGCTTACCATTAAGGTCAAAGAGCGCATCGTCGCCGACGGTGTTGCAAACGGCGTCTTTGACGTCACCGCACCGGGCGACTATCTCACCGCAAAGGAGTTTAACGACTACGTACACGACCCCGAAGCGATTGTTGTCGACATGCGCAATGCCTATGAAAGCGAGGTTGGACACTTTAAAGGTGCGGTGCTTCCGCAGGTAGAAACCTTCCGCGAAGAACTTGCTATCACCCCAGAACTTTTGAAAGGCAAGGAAGATGCAAAAATCGCGCTCTACTGCACGGGCGGCATTCGCTGCGAAAAGGCGAGTGCATGGCTTAAACATAAAGGCTTCAAGGACGTGAAGCATTTGAAGGGCGGCATTATCGACTACAAGCGCCAAGTTGACGAGGAAGGGCTCGAAAACACCTTCCGCGGCAAGAACTTCGTGTTTGACGAACGCCTCGGCGAGCGCATTTCTGATGAAGTGATTGCGACATGTCATCTCTGCGCAAAGGAAAAAGCTGACGTCCATCATCACTGCAAAAATCAGGCATGCCACATTTTGTTTATCGGGTGCGACGACTGCACAAAAAAACGTAAAGGCTACTGCTCACGTGTTTGTGAGTTCAAAGATGCGCTTCCGCAGCCAGTAAAGAAGTTTCTCAATAAAAATATCCATACAAAACGCCCTGCGCAATTCAAGAAAAACAGAATGCGCCCTACAACAGCTACCAATTAGGTTGCTGTTTTTGGTATCTTGTGCCATACTTTTTGCATGAAAGGCATTCGTGTTGTTGCCATGATAGTGCTCGGCGTTCTCGTCGGGTATTTCTATCGTGACAGTGCGCCTGCGGTTATGCTCGAGCGTCTTGTTGCGCGCCCGTGCGAAGAACCGCTTACCTATGTTCTCGGAGACGTTGATGAACGTTTTGGTGTATCAAACGACGAGCTCACTCTTGCACTGCACGACGCAGAAAAGCTGTGGGAAGACGCGCTCGGCATCAACCTCTTCGAATTTGGTGATACGCCGTCTGCGCGTACGATTCCCGTGAACCTTATCTACGATACTCGCCAAATACAGTCTGATGTCTCGCGCAATGTTCGTGATGTACTCGGCAATGAGCGCTCAGAGCTCACCGCAATGGAAGAACAGCGCGATGCGCTTGCTGCGGATTATGAAAAGGCGCTTGCGGCGTACAACGAGATTCGCATTAAGTACGAAGAGCGACTCGCCGCCTACAACAAAACCGTCGGTGAGTGGAATAAAAAAGGGGGCGCACCGCAAGATGTCTATGACGAGCTTGCCGCAGAAGGTGAGGCGCTCGACAACGACATGCAAAAAGTCGTTGCGGCAGGAGAGTCTTTGAAAAAGCTTACCGAAGAAATCAACACCTACAACGACAGTATCGCCGCAGAGGTTGTGCGCTACAATGAACTCGTAAATTCCTACAACGAAACGTTCCACCAAGAAAACCCATTTGCACAAGGCACCTTTGGTTCGCGCACCATTAACGTGTATCAATTTAGCTCAGGAGAAGAACTGCGTATTGTCCTTGCACACGAACTCGCCCATGCACTCGGTCTCGGTCATGTCGAAGGCGACGCCTCGATTATGTACGCAAAAACAGGTTCGCAGTCGCTGAAGAAGGGGCTTTCAGAACAAGACATCACACACGCCAAAGAAATCTGCGGACTGTAACTTCTTCCAAAATTGGTCCATCTGCACCTTTCGTTTGGCAGTTTCAACCTCCACTGTACGTCAGGTACACCTACGGTCGAAACTGCCAAACGAAAGGCACACCTGAACTCAATTTTGAAAGAAGTTAAACCTCTACAAAAATAGACACACGCTCGTAGCGTGTGTCTTTATTTTTGCTTTATCTGCAATCAAGAAATTAGTGCCGCCGGAGGGCGGCTCCTACAGCAGTAAACTCCCCGGTCCCGCACTCCGTGCGGGGAGTTTCATGACAAGTGCGCCGTAGGTGAGTGCGAAGAGGGTGATAGCGGTTGCATGCGTACTCGCTTCAATGGCGTGGATGGTGGTACCAAAAAGCTGGAACTGGTTGAGTGCCGCGAGAAGCATGTAGGAAATACCGTAGATAATAAGCACGAGGAACGGTGCGATACGGCGTTCCTTGAGCATGCCGGTTGTTCCAAACCAGACGTAGAGTATCCCTGCAAAAAGAGGGAGAAGAATAAGAAAATATATCATAGCGCAGTAGTTTTTTTATCGCGACGGATACGCCGATGCGCAATCGTGAGGCAGATAGCAGAGATTGGCGCAATCGACATAATACCGATATGCACGAGGGGTATCGACGGTGCTTCCGCAAAAAGCGCGACACGATCGAGTGTTACCGCCATGCCGGCGAAGATAAGATAGAGGATACTTGCTATGCTGACGAGTAGTTTACGCGTGCGGTCAGTGTCATAGCGCCAGGCGAAAAAAAGTATAGAGAGAAAGCTCGCAAGGATGGCGATTCCTGCAGCATTGAGCGGCGCAAACTTCGCAACATAATACGGCGAAACCATACGTGTTATCACTAAGAGATAGGCAAACACAAAGCCTGCACACAGCACCCATATACCAAGAACCTTTCGCATACAACTTCTTATTTGCAGTGTAGTACAGAACTGCAGAAACAGAAAATGTCCCCTTGCGTACTTGAGCATGTTTGCCCGGCGCTCCAGAAGTGACACTGCTGTGGAAATGGTGGTATACTTGCGGCATGTCGAAGTATCGGATTGCGGTTCTGCGTGGGGGGCCTAGTGAAGAGCATGAGGTGTCGCTGAAAACTGGGGCGGCGCTTTTGCGCGCGCTTTCGGAGGGGCTTTCACATGAACGTGTCACCCCGCTTGACGTCACGATTACGCGCGCCGGCGAATGGACGATTGATGGACGGCGCCACATGCCAGAACAGATTTTGCAGCATGTTGACGGTGTGATTATCGGCCTGCATGGCGCGTATGGCGAAGACGGCAAGGTGCAGCGTGTGCTTGAGCGGCACGGCGTGCCTTTTACGGGCTCGGGCTCGTATTCGTCAGCAATCGCGATGCATAAAGGTATTACCAAAGATCACCTCCGCGAACATCCTATCTTACTTGCACCCCACATGCTCGTCTCACGCTCTTCAAAAGAGCAAGTCCATGCGGTTTCCGAGGGTATCGCGGCTTTGTTTGGTCCGCGCTACGTGATAAAGCCGGTGCGTTCAGGTTCGTCGCACGGTGTCCGTACCGCAACACGCGCAGAACTTCCGCGCGCGCTCGCCGAAGCGCTCGAAACCTACGATCAAGTTATTGTGGAAAAACAAATCGAAGGTACCGAAGCAACGGTTGGGGTGATTGAACATTTTCGCGACGAGCCGCTCTACGTACTTCCGCCCATCGAAATTATCCCTGCAAAGGAACGAGCATTTTTTGACTACGAAGCAAAATACAACGGCGCATCCGAAGAAATATGCCCCGGTCGATTCGACGAGGCAACAAAGCAGCAGCTCATGGAGCTTGCCCGTCTTGTACATACCGAACTCGGACTCGCCCATTACTCACGCAGTGATTTTATCGTGGCGAGCGACGGTATTTACTTCCTCGAGGTAAATACGCTCCCGGGGCTTACGGAGTCATCACTGGTCCCGCGTGCGCTTGAAGCAGTTGGCTCTTCGCTCCCCGCATTTGCGGATCATCTCGTGACGCAGCTCGTCGGGAAATAAGAGTATCTATGGTGCGCAACATTACGAAAGCAAAGAGGCATCGCCCGCGCACCGCTGCGCGTTCATTTGCGTGGCGGCGCTCCGCAAAAATATTCGGTGTCGCTGCTTTTTTTGCGAGCGTTCTCACGGGTGTGTATTATGGTACACGCGTCGAAACCTTTCAGGTGCGTACCGTCCTCGTGCAGGGTGGTACAACGATTTCGCCGATGGCGATACGCTCCGTTGTCGAAGAAGTGCTCGACGGCTCATATTTCGGGCTTGTGCCACATCGTTTCGCGTATCAGGTGCCGCGCGAGGAAATTGAGCGTCGTCTCCGCGAGGTGCCGCGTCTTGCGCAGGTGCGCATCACCCAGCCACACCGCACGGAGCTTGCTATTGAGTTTGAAGAATATCAGCCGCGTGCGCTCTGGTGTGGCGGCGCTCACGAATGTATGTTTATCGATACCGTAGGCTTTGCTTTTGCAGAAGCGCCCGCATCACTCTTAGGCTCGTTGTATCCCCGCATTACGGTGTCATCATCATCGCCAAAGTATGCCGCATACGTGCCGTCGCAGGTATCGCTCCCCGACATGCTTACGTTGCGGGCAGTGTTTGCACGCTATGGACTTTCACTCCTCGAAGTGCGGTATGTTGACGACTACGATGTGTGGTATCTCTTTACGCAGGGGAGCGTACTGAAGACTCGTCGTGCTGAGCCCGCAGATATAGTCATCAAACGGCTTGAAGAGCTCTTCGCGACAACGCAGTATGCCTCGCTTCCGAAAGACGGCTTCAAAAGCATCGATCTCCGCTTTGGCAACCGCGTCTACGTGCGCGATAAAAACGCTCAGGGCGAAGTGCCAGAAGATGCTGCCGTAGCGTCCACTACCGCAGTGCAAGCAGAACCTCTTGATTAAGAGTGTTTTTTGTGTCATATTCAGCGCGATGAATTTTTGGAAGCACATTGCCGCTGCCGCGAAAGCAAAGGGTGAACCTTTGCTTGTTCTTGCGCCGATGGCGGATGTGACCGATCCCTCATTTCGCCGCGTCATTGCGAAGTATTCTGCGCACGAGCGTACTGACGGTACGATTGGTGGGCCAGACGTTATGTGGACAGAGTTCGTCTCTGCCGATGGACTCGCTCGCGCGCCCGAAGAAGGGCAGAAAAAGCTTCGTGCAGATTTGCAGTTTGCGCCCGAAGAGCGCCCCATTGTGGCGCAGCTTTTTACGGCGAATCCTGAGCATATGGAGCTTGCGGCGCGCCTGTGCGCTACGCTCGGCTACGATGGTGTCGATATCAATATGGGCTGCCCGGACCGAGGTATTGAAAAACAAGGTTGCGGCTCGGCGATGATTAAAAATCCTGAAGCAGCGAAGGCGGTTATCGAAGCAGCAAAGCGCGGCATGTCGTTTGATGGCGTGGAGCGACCAGTCTCCGTAAAAACTCGCCTTGGCTATAATCACGACGAGCTCGAAACCTGGCTCCCGTTTCTTCTCGCTGCAAAGCCTGCAGTTATTACGGTGCATGCGCGTACCCGCAAAGAAATGTCGAAAGTGCCAGCACGCTGGGAGCGCGTCAAGCGCGCGGTCGAAATCCGCGACGAACTTGGCAGCGACACGCTTATCTTCGGCAACGGCGACGTGCAGTCTCGCGAAGACGCATTCAAAAAAGCTGCAGAAACCGGCGCCGACGGCGTCATGCTCGGTCGCGCAATTTTCGGCAATCCATGGCTCTTCCATCACGAAAAAGACCTCAGCAACATCTCGATGGACGAACGCTTCGAAGCACTTACCGAGCACACAAAACTCTACGAACAGCTCCTCCCGCACAAAAGTTTCGCCCTCATGAAAAAGCACTACAAAGCCTACATAAACGGTTTCGACGGCGCCCACGAACTCCGCGCGCAGCTCATGGAAACAAACAATAGCACCGAAGTCGCCGCAATTATTTCTGAATTCCAAAACAAAGAGAAAAACTAAAACCGCACATGCGGTTTTTTATTAATCAATCATATAGCCGCGGCCGGGGACGGTTTTTATGATGGAGTCGGTGGTATTGCGGGGTGAACCGAGCTTTTTGCGGAGCGCGAGGACGTGGGCTTCGATAGAGTTACTGAAGGGGTCGGCGCGCATATTCCACACGTGTTCGAAAATCATTGCGCGCGTGAGGAGTGCGCCGCGGTTCACAAGAAGATATTCGAGCAGTTTTGCCTCTTTGTGCGTGAGGTAGACAGGTGCATCGCCGACGGTAAGTTTGCCGCCGCGGATATCGTAAGTGACGTTGCGGTGGGTAATAATGTCAGGGGACTGGGTTTTCGACCTTCGGGTAATTGCGTGAATACGGGCGATAAGCTCGGAAAAGGTGAATGGTTTTTCCATGTAGTCGTCGGCGCCGGCATTTAAGAAGGCGACTTTTTGGTCGGTTGCGGTTTGTACGGAGAGCGCAATGATAGGCGTGTCTATTTTTTTGTCACGAATCATGGTGCAGAGCGAAATCCCGGCGATGTCCGGGAGCATGTTGTCGAGGATAATGCAGTCAAACACTTGCGAGAGGGCATGCTCAAGCCCGTCTTTGGCGGTAAATGCCTGGGTGAGGTCGAAGCCTTCCGAGCAAAGCCCCGTAACAAAGAGCTCTTGGATGGTGACATCGTCATCGATAGTGAGGATTTTCATGGGGTACTTCGTGAGTGTGGTTTGTTGATAAAAGTGCCGCGGTGTGGTATGGTACCTCCTATTATCAATAAAAAATAGATTATGGCAAGTAAAACAGCAATCGAGGCAAACGAGGACATGATGCGCGACGCGCACACCTACGAGTTTGCCTTCCACATTCTTCCGACGGTTGCAGGGACGGAAGTCGCCGATGTTGTGAAGGGTCTCACCGATCTTCTTGAGAAGGAAGGTGCGACTATCACTGATTCGGAATTCCCTGAGCGCATTGAACTCGCGTACGAAATCGATAAAGTTATCGATGGCGCACATAAGCGTTTCCACAGTGCGTACTTCGGCTGGGTTCGTATGACGATCCAGGCAGAAGGCCTTACCCGCTTCCAGGAAGAGCTTACTCACAACGCGAACGTACTCCGCTCACTCATTGTGAAGCTTTCTCAGGAGGAAATTGAAAATCCCTTCAAGTACCACGCACAGCCACGCAAGGAAGCGAAAGCTTCTGATGCAGACGCTGATGTCGCGGAGGCTACGGAAGCTCCTGCAGCAGAAATTGCAGAGGAAGCAACCGAAACCACAACTGCGTAGTTGTACAGTTGCAGAGTTTATGCATGCACGTATACTTACGGCATCAGTACTCACTGACACCAACTAACTACGTAAATTATATGTACCTCAATAAAGTATTCCTCTACGGAAACCTCACTCGTGACCCTGAGCTTCGCGCATTGCCCAATGGTAATAATGTCGTCTCATTCAGCCTCGCAACAAACCTTGTCTACAAGGACCGCGAAGGCAACAAGAAAGAGAAGGCAGAATTCCACAATGTCGTTGTCTTTGGTCCACAGGCTGAAAGTATCTCGAAGTGGCTCAAGAAAGGCTCTGGCGCGCTTGTCGAAGGACGTATCGAAACCCGCACCTGGGAAAAGGACGGCCAAAAGCATTACCGCACCGAAATCGTTGCAGAAAATGTACGTTTCGGTCCAAAGTCAGGCGGGTCGTCATATGGCGATGCACCAGCCGGCGGACAGGGTACCAGCTCATCTGCAGATACAAAGCCTGCAGCAGCTCCAGCCTACGACGAAGATATCTCACCCGAGGATATACCGTTCTAAGAAATATTGAGGTGATTATTCATCACACATCATTATGTTCGACTATAAGGACACGCAGCGTCTCTCTGAGAATGTGAACACGCACGCGCGCATCTTGCGCCGTACCCGCACCAAGCTCACTGCAGCAGGTCAGCGTTCACTCGCAAAGGCGATCAAGCGTGCACGTTACATGGCACTCACCCCATACGTAGCCCGCTAAACAAAAAGTCTCCATACATGGAGATTTTTTGTTTGAACGCCTGGATCCCTCCTGGATGACAAAAGTAGCATGAATGGTTTTATAGTACTGAATAGTTAAATACACGTCGCTTTAACTCTATGTTTTTCTAAATCGATATCCGTGACTTTTGTCATCCAGAAGGGATCCAGTATTTTTCCGCTATATGGTATAGTAAACACATTATCCAATAATATAGAAATTATGTCATTACTTGTATTTATGTTCCCAACCTTGTTTGTTGCCATCTTTGTCGGCGTAGTGCTTGTCATTGCTGGCGCGGTGAGCGAGAAGATGGGGAAGAAGTTTACGGCAACAGAAGCTGTCGTTGCAGTTATTCATTTCTTATCGCTCGCTGCGGTGGCACTTTCGCTGACACAAATCGGCTTCACCGCAGCAGAGAAGTGGATTCCTGATCTTTTGGTGGATAATGCATGGCGCAAGCAGTCAATGATAGAATCGACTCGCTATGCGCTCTCGGTACTTATCGTTACCGCGCCACTCTATGTGATTATCCTTCGCAAAAGTCAGAAGACCATGGATGCCTGGATTCAAAAATTCATGGCAGGTGCGGTGCTCCTTACCTCGGGTATCGTTGCGCTCTCGACGCTCGCCGTGCTTGTTTATAACTTTATTTCAGGAGAAATAGGCCTTCGTTTCGGCATACAGCTCGCGGTTGTACTCCTCGTTTCGGGCGGTATTGCTGCGTACTATCAGCTTCACTTCCGGGAGAAGGTAGGGAAGCTCGCGCTCTTAAAGAAGTTCTACCTCCTCAAAGTCGTTGCACTCGTAATTATTGCCGTCATTGTTGGTTTTATGGTGACGGGCGGCCCCGCGGGGGCTCGTGCAGAACGCTTCGATGATCGTCGCCTCTCCGACTTGTCGTCAATGCAGTGGCAGATTCAATCGTACTACGAGCAGAATAAAATCATGCCAAAGCGGCTCCTCGATCTTCACGACGCGGTCAGTGGCTACGCACTTCCCGCAGACCCACGCACAAAAGCAGCGTATGAATATCGTGTGATAAAAGAAGGGGCCGAGATTGTGAACGGCACGGAGCGAGCCGTTGCCGAATTTGAACTCTGCGCTACCTTTGAAACAGAGCGCACTATCGATTCTGGTGCAGATGCGTACCAAAAAGACAGCACCGCAGCATATCTTGGCGGAGAAAGTTTCCTTCCGTCATACTATCAGGGAGATATGTCGTCGCATTGGAATCACGGTGAGGGGAAAGAATGCTTTACCCGTATCCTTAAGCGATATGAGCAAGACGTGCCGGGGACACCGGTGCCGTATCAAACAATGCAGGCAGAGCCAGCATTTCTTGAGTAACACACAAAAAACGGACAGTGTCCGTTTTTTGTGTGCTCATGTATACTGCTCGTATGAATTCCGTGCGTGGTATGCTCCTCATTGAAGTGCTCCTTGCAATTGCGTTTATGGCAGCGCTTGTTGCGATTGGTACACAGGTGACCCTTGTGAGTCTTTCTTCTACAACGGCATCAGAAGAGAAGGATGTTGCGCACCGCCTCGCGCGCGAAATGCTCGAGGGTGCACGGCTCGCATCGATGAGTGACTGGCATTCGCTGGCATACGTTTCGCGTGCAGGCGTGTATCATGCGACTACCACGGCATCCTCATCGTGGGCTATTGCCGGAGGGGTAGAGTCGCGCACGGTCGGGTCGCACACGTACACCAGCTCATTCCATGTCGCCTCAACAAGCCGTGACTTCGCGACGCACAACCTCGAAGAAAGCTACGACGCAGCGCACGACGACCCGTCAACACTCAAAGTAACCGCAACGGTTTCAAGCGACAGAAGCGGTGCGGTAACACTGATAGAATACATCACCCGCTGGCATAATGTGACGTGCGCCCAAACGGAGTGGAATACCCTCGATGTTGGCGCAACAGAGAGCGCCTCACAAAATTGTACTGGAGCGAGCTATACGGAAACAGTAGCGTTCCCCGCAGGTACTGTCGAAACAACTGGCGGCACTATCCTCCTTGCGCCGTAATCATTTTCACGTATCATACCAGTATGACTACAAATGCAGCATGGGTACTTGTTGTTGAAGACGACACCTTCGTCAACAAAGCATATCAAACGAAGTTTGCTTTCGAAGAAATTCCCGCACAATTCGCTCTCGATGGCGAAAGTGCGCTTGCCATGCTTCGCGAAGCAGGAAGTAAATTGCCTGCGGTCGTACTTCTCGACCTTATGATGCCCGGCATGAATGGTTTTGAAGTGCTTGAACAAATGAAGGGAAGTCCAAAATGGAAAAATATCCCCGTCATTATCCTTTCAAACCTCGGGCAAGAAGAAGACAAAGAGCGCGGCATGAAGCTCGGTGCTGTAGAGTATCTCGTAAAAGCTGACACGAAAATTGCCGATATTGTCGCCAAAGTTAATACCTACCGAAACGCATGACGCAGCACCACCACATAAAGAAGCTCTACCGCGAAGAGGACGACCGTATACTTGCGGGCGTACTCTCTGGGCTCAGCAAATATTTTGGCGTTGATGCAACTGTTCTGCGTGTTGCATTCGCAATTGCGACTGTGCTTACGGGCGTATTCCCCTTTGCTGCGCTCTATCTCATTTCTGCATTCCTTATGCCGATCCGTCCACGCGCGATAACGTATGATGAAACAGGGAAGCGTATCTATTAGCGAAGACGACACAAAAAGAATCGCCGCACTCCGCCGCACGGTGTGGGCGTTTTATCGTGCAAAGGGGCGACACGATTTACCTTGGCGGAAGAATCACGACCCCTACCATGTATGGATTTCAGAAATCATGCTCCAGCAAACACAGGTGCCGCGCGTCCTTGAAAAATACGCGCAGTTTATGACACTGTTCCCAACGGTGCAGAAACTTGCGAAGGCACCGCTCGCAGACGTGCTCAAAGCGTGGCAAGGGCTCGGCTACAATCGTCGCGCAAAACTACTCCACCTTTGTGCGCAGGAAGTCACTAAGAAGCTGCACGGCGTGTTCCCACAAGATACCAAGGAACTCCGCGCGCTTCCCGGCATCGGCCCGTACACCGCAAGTGCAATCCAGGCATTCGCCTTTAATATCGGCACGCCACTTATTGAAACCAACGTCCGTACAGTATTCCTCCACCATTTCTTTCCACATCGTGACGCAGTGCACGACAATGAGCTCATGCCGCTTATCGAAGCTGCGCTGCCAAAAAATCGCGCATGCGATTGGTATGCCGCACTCATGGACTACGGCACGCACCTCAAAGCAACTGTCGGCAATGCAAACCACCGCTCAAAACATCACACGGTGCAATCAAAATTCAAAGGCTCGGACCGAGAGCTCCGCGGCAAAATCCTCCGCACCCTCGCCGAAAAAAGCGTAGCGCTGCGTCCGCTCCAAAAGCTTGATCCGTCAAAAGATCGCACAAAAACCCAACTCCAAAACCTCGTGCGTGAAGGTATGATTAGAAAAGAAGGGAATTACTATATCCTCGGATAGGAAGCTAGTGAAAGACAGGGAGTTCAGTAGATTCGTAGAAGGAAGCACCGAGTTCGCCGTAGGTATAGGTCGCTCCGCCGAGCTCGATGGGTGCGCCGCCGACTTCTGGTTTGGCATTCGGGTTTGAACGGTCGAAGCCTATGTTGAATAGGGTGGTAATAACGCCGGGGGTAAGCACATCTGCGTGCCCGGCTTTTTTCCATTGCGCTTGTATTTCTGCGATGAAGAGCGCGGTGTAGAGGTATTGGTAGTAGTGATCGTCTTCGTCGGTAAGGCGGAGGAAGCGAGCCTCGTCGTCGCTAGGAGGCATAAGCGCAGCAATTTTTTCACCAGGGTAAAATTCGCTTTCAGGGTCGTTCGCATATGACTCGATACGCTCAGCGGTCTCTGGTTTGATACCGGTCACGCCAAGCGAAAACTGCGAAAGGGTGCCAAGAAGTTTGAAAGGTTCAAAATAGCGCTTGAACACCTCGCGGTTTGCCGTAAAAAAACGAAGCTGTTCGGGGACGGCGACGGCAGCAATAAGGCGAGCTGAAACGCCTGTTTCTTCTGCGACATGCAAGATAACTGATTTGTCTTTTTCAAGACCTGCCGCGACGGTGTGCCACTCGTCAGTATCATACCAAGGGGAGGTCGCCGCGGGCTGCTTTCTTTCGAGTGTACTACTCGCACGAGCGTTTTCAAAAAAAGCATTTCGCGCCGCAATCCCGCCGCGGACATTCAGCCAGCCGAATTGCATCGCAAGAAAAATGGTAGTGGTTACAATGCCAATACAAGCAAAGAGAATGACAAGTGCGCGAGCGCAGATAATAAAGCGAGAGTACATTTTTAGATTTTACACAAATATTTGTCATCACCACACAGAGTACTTCCATTTTTATAGTCGCTATCGCTCCTTAAAAATTTGGTCGCCTCGGGATTCAGAAAACAAACGAGGAAGCCTTTCCGAGTATTGTTTTCAAATACCCGGGGATCCATGGGTAGAGAACAATTCTTTAATCCATGGATCCCCGGGTTCTCTGAAAATATACTACGCGTGAGTTTATGCCCTGTGGGTACTCCGTTATTTTCATGAGCCCCGAGGATGACAATTCTGTGGGGTTGCCGTTACTATTTTCTGTTTTGTAATGCGAAGGTAATGGTGTCGGGGTCGGCATATTCAAGCTCGCTCCCGGTGGAGAGGCCACGACCGAGGTGCGTGACGGTAAGTTCAGGATTTTGTTCGACAAATTCTTGTAAGAGACTCTCCACGTAGCGTGCGGTGTTGTCGCCGTCCGGGTTCGCAGAGAAGGCGAGAATTATTTCCCGCAGCGCCGCTTGATGATCAAGAGCGAATTGCTTAAGTGCACTTGCGCGAACTTTTTTGCTCGCGCCTTCGTCCGCAAGAAGCGGCACGGTGCCGCCAAAAACAAAATATCTTCCTTTGTAAGTTCGTGCGCGTTCGATGGCGGTGACGTCGGTATCGCGCTCAACAACCATAAGTGTTGACTGTTCGCGGTTCGTATCCACACAAATTGAGCAGAGCTCCTCGCGGGTGCGATACGAAACATAGCGCCCACATGCGGTGCAGGGGCGCACGGTTGTCTTGAGCGAGCGAATTAAATTCGCAAGTGATTCATTCGTAGATTCATCCTCAGTCAAAAGATGCATTGCAAAACGGCGCGCTTGGCGCGGGCCGATACCAGGGAAGCGGAGGAAGTGTTGGACGAGTTCGTCGAGCGTGTGCATTCGCGCTATTTTCGCACGAACCGCATAGGGTTGCAATGTATTGACATACATATAATAAAATGGTTCAATATTCATGATTCGTTCCACAACCTTTTGTTTTTTAGGAGACTCTCATGAGTAACACGACCATGTTCGACGACGTCGAGCGTCAGTTCTTCCACATTTTGGAAGTAGAAACCGACGATCTGCCGCCGTCGGTGGTGATCCAGAAGTACTTCGAAGCGCCGCACGGCAGCATCACATCGATGCTTCTCGAACGGAAGCTTGTGGCGATTCGCTACGGCGTGATGACGAAAGATGTCGCTGTCGCGCAACGCATGTTGCACGACAATGGGCGCCGCTACGCCCCTGTGACGGAGTCGTTGTCGATCGTTGGATCACTTAAGCTTGAAGAAACGATGCTGATGATCAAGTGGCTCCGTGGTGAAAAGCTTGGATATATCATCAGTCAGCATCTTTACCCAGAGCCGGAAGTCGACGGCATCCTCGAGTCGCTCGAAGGTGACATCAACTGCGTCGCCGAGTACGCCGCGCAGTGCACGAATGTGTCGTTGCTCGCCGCGCTCGTGACGGCGCATGACAACCGCGGCGAGAAAGTCGCCAGCGTCATGTACGAGCGTAAATGGCTGAAGCTCACCTGCAACTATCAGGGGCAGCACTGCTAAATGCTCATCCGCTCTGCTCAAGAGCCACCCCACCTGGTGGCTCTTTTTTTGCGTCGCGCGGTGTCATATTTTCGCCACCTCGGTGTATACTGTGCACAGTATGATAGGGCGCATCGCGATTGTAGTGGCTGGGATTGGAGTGCTTTCTGGTGCGACTTTTTTTGCGTATCGTGCGACCGTGCTTGAAGCTTCGCCGCCGCTCGCCATTACGCAAACTGATATTCGCCGCATCGACAGCGAAGCGTTTCGGCTCGTCGCACGCGCACATCTTTCGGAAGATGCTGCCTTTGCGCTGTATGAACGACTCGCGCGCCTCGAAGCGGCATATCTTACTCGCCTGCAGGAGCGGGGCGTACTCGAAGGAAGTATCGCACCCCTAGCAGAGCAAGTACTCTGTGACGCGCTCCCTGAAGAATGCATCTACCTCTGGAAAACCTTCGATGATTATCGCGCCCATGCGGACCCCGTCGTCCGTGCGGACACTGACACGGTACTTCGCACTGATGCCGGCGCAGGAGAAGCGGCGACGGCTCATGCGCCCGCAGCCTTCGTGCTCGAAGAAGAGGAATCGCAGTATGACGCAATGATGGCGGAGCGCACCGCGCAGCAAGCACGCGCCGCACTTATTTGGTACGCCGGGGAAGGGACGCGTCGCACGCCGGGCATTCTGCTCGACCTCGTGAGTGGTTACCTTGCGCTTGATACAAATCGCTCGGTGCTCGCCTTTGCGCAGATGCGTGCAGATATTCTTTCCCGCGCATATCGCGTCTATCGCGCGGCAGAGGCGCAAAGCAATGCCTATGTTTCGCCGCAGGAAAACGAACGCGCATTTCCAAGTTCGCTTGCCGCTCTCCGAGCTGCGACGAAGCTCCTTCGCCCACAGCTTCATGCACAAGGTCAGAAAGACCTCGATGCCGAACTTCTTGAAGCGCAGGACGCGCTGTGGTGGTCGGGAGCGTATTATGACTACGCGCTGAAAGACGCACTTTCAGAAACTATGTTTGTACCATGATGTCAGCCATTACTCATTTTTTTACTCGACTAGCAACGCGATTTACTTTGATTGCGGGTGTTTCGATTGCGGTCGTGATTATTGGCGGTGTTGTGGCGGTTCGTTCGCTTCACGATGTTGCGACGTCGTTTTCGCAGTACGCAAATAAAGACGCGCCGCGGCTCGTTGCGCTCATCGAACTCAATGGATACCTCGCGACCATACAGGAAACGATTCGCGCGTCGGGAGAAGCGCAAACGGGCGCCGCACTCCTTATTGAAACTGCCATTGCCGACCTCGACCGTGCCGAGCAAACCTATCGTTCGTATCGTGGATTTGGCGCATCAAGCGAACAATCGTCGGCGCTCCTTGCGGACAAAGAGACGTTTTTGTATGCCCTCATCGCCGCGCGCGATACGTACCGCGCTGCGTCAACAACGGACGAAGTGCGCGCGGCGACAACCGCAACCCTTCATGACACCTACGCCACATTCGCAGGAAGTGTGCGTGACGCCTACGCAGCCGAGCAAACTATGCAGGCGCTCGCGGCGAAGACGCTTCGCGAAGGTACCGCGAGAACAATCACCTCACAGTTTTATGTGGCGGTCGTAAGTCTCGTAGTAATGCTCGTCACGATGCTCTTCGTGTATGTGCTCATCCTGCAACCACTTCGTGATATGCGCAAAACAGCACAGGCCGTTGCCCGTGGTGATGCGGATGACCTTGCAACGGTTGCGCGTGAAGACGAACTTGGTGATGTCGCACACTCATTCAATACCATGCTGTCGCGCTTACGGGCGGCACAGCGCGCACAAGAAGAAGATGCGGCGAAGGTGCAAGAGACACTCACCGAGCTCGCGCGTATGGATAAAACAACCTCAGAGGAGCGCGCTCAGTTCGAACAACTCCTCACTTCAATGGCAGACGCGGTCGTAGTGCTTGATGCGAGCCATACGATTACGCTTGCAAACGAACCCGCACGACGTTTCTTTGGTGAACATATGGTCGCGACGTCCGGTGACGATATCTGCATTCGCGCTCGCGCAAACGGCGAACAAAATACCTGTCTCACCCTCTTCACGGAAGCCTTCACCTATACGGAACCGAAAATTTTCGAGCGCGAGTACGCCATTGTCGACACGCGCGGTATTGCTATCCCTGTGTCTATTACGCTCGCCGCCGTGCGCGACCGTGACGATGTCGTAACAGGGCTCATTGTAACCTTCCGCGACGTGACTGAGCTTGTGCGTCTTGAAGAAGCGCGCGTGAGCTTCCTCTCATCGGCATCGCATCAGCTTCGTACACCACTTACCTCTATGCGGTGGTCGCTCGAAATGCTTACCGATGGCTCATTGGGAGAAATCGCAGGACCGCAAAAAGAAATCGTGAACGACTTCACGACAAGTACGCTCCGCATGATCGAGCTTGTGAATACACTCCTCCAGTTCTCTCGCGTCGAGGCGCGTCGCGTTGCTGTCCACCCCGAACCAATCGAACTCACCGAACTCGCGCGAGAAATCGTCGGAACGCTCACGAATGAATGCGCAGAGAAGAGTATTACCATCGAGGTACAAGCAAACGACATCGCCTCGGTCGATGCCGACAAACAGCTCGTGTGGCAAGTGCTCCTTAACTTCCTCACGAACGCGATTCGCTATGGCAACAAACAGTCAGTCGTGCAGGTGAATATCGATACACAAGGTGATTTTTTCGCGGTGTCTGTCGTGAACGAAGGCATGGGTATCCCTGAAGCAGAGAAGGGCCGTATCTTCGAAAAATTCTACCGCGCTACGAACGCCCAGCGCGCCGTGCCAAACGGCAACGGCATCGGCCTCTCCTTCGTGAAGCTCCTTGTCGAAGACTGGGGCGGATCCGTCTCGTTCGCGTCCGAACCAAACAAAACAACAACCTTTACTTTCACCATTCCTAAGAAAGGCATGCGCGCGAGAAAAGGCGAAGTCGGCCTACAGGTATAAAAACAGAGAGAAACCCGCGAAGGGTTTTCTTGTGTCGGGGTTTAAAAGCAGTATAAAAAACGCCCAGCATGGTGCTGGGCGTAGGGAAGCAAGGATGCCGTGCCGCTCACGTAGTGAGAATCGGTGTCATCTTGCGCGATGTTTCCATGGGAGGCTTTTTCTTCTTGCCGCGACCGCGCCGCTGGATGAACGTGAGCGTCACGCTCTGCTCCGTACGCGCCTTCTCGTGTTCTTCGGGTGTGAGCGACGGAGAGGGGAGTACAAAGGTTCTCCCAATCTTCGTGCCACCCTTCTCCCGAAGTTCGATAGGTTCGCCAGCGGGGAAGAAAAACGCATGTGCAACGGCGATGTTCGATTGGTGAATCTTGCTGTCCGCGAAGAGCGAATCCAGCAGCCCTGCAAAAGTCGCTGCAAAGAGAAAATCTTGCCGTAGAGCACTAGGCAACCCCGATGCTATTTGATTCAGAATCCCCAGCTTTGCAGGGTCTTTGATCAAGACAAGAGAGGTTGCAAACCAGTTGCGCGACCATTTTTCCAGTGTTTCCTTATGGCGCTCCTGGATAATGGTTGCAATCTCCTCCCGTGTTGACCACACGGTGGGAAGACCCATTTCGATTTCGCGCATTTCATGCATGAGACTGCGCATAAAAGGAAGCGAAACAAAAAAATGAATCAAATCAATCACAATGGCAACGGGGAGATAAACCCGCGAGAGCAATTCCCGCAAAAACTTGAGCATAGTAATCTCCTAAAAAGAAAAAGAATGAAAGAAAGGTACAAGTCGCATTACTTGTACCACTAGTGCACCACTGTGTCAACAGCCCGCACGAGGCTTTTAATGTATTGACATTGTCACTACGCTCGTTATACTGGCAACATGACAACACAAGCAACACTACAGTTACGTATAGACGCAAAGACAAAGAATGCTGCACGTAAAGTTTTTGATGAAATCGGCATCGATATGTCAGGCGCTGTGAAGCTTTTTCTCACAAACGTGATACACCGGCAGGGGATTCCTCTTGATTTGCGTACCGAAAACGGATTCACGCTCGCGCAAGAACAAGCGCTTATTGCAGAAGTAGAAGAGGCAAAACAATCATCTCGAAAGTATGCAACCGTCGATGCGCTCATGGCAGATTTAGCGCGATAGCATATGCAGTACGACATCGTCAAAACAAAACGCTTCAAAACAGCCTACAAAAAAGTCTCACAACTCAAAGGGTTTAAAGAAGATATATTTGTGCAGGTGGTTACTGAGCTTGCAGAAGGGAATGCTCTCGATGCAACGTATCGCGACCACGCACTCATGGGCAATCTCCGCACCTTTCGAGAGTGTCATCTCGCCCCAGACATTCTCCTCCTCTATCAGATTGATAAAAATGTTCTCACCCTCGCACTGGTAAACATCGGAAGTCACGCAAGTCTTTTCAGGTAATAAAAAACGAAGCGTGCAATGCCTTTTTTACTATCTGTCCGCCTGAAAAGGTTGCCCGCTAGCGCGGACCTGGGGCAACCTTGCTGCTAAGGTTGTCGGCCTCCGCCGACACTTTTTGTTGTGTTTGCTAGCGCAAACACGGCAGAGAGCGCTCTTTTCGCCCTTCTCGGCGGACAAAAATGTAAAAAGCAACAAGCCTTGGCTTGTTGCTTTTTACATTTTTGTCCGCCCAATGGGGCGATGTTGGAACTTGGATAGATCAACAAGAAGTTCATGATATACAATAATAGGACAACAAGATATATCGTAACGCAAGTCGTTAAAAATTAAGTATAGATGGTATAATTAAGGTACAGCACCTTCACATAAAAAATAAGTTTCAACAAATCAACCCGTTTTAGAGTTTAATTTACTCAAAGATCCCTTGTCTTTTTAGGTGCATGGGGATTATATTCTTTTGGATCGCCCGACATTGACATGGACATATTAGAAAGTCCATGTGGAATAACGCGCCGTACATAGTGTTGCAGTCAATGAGGTGCTTTCGCATCGGAGTTGTGTGCAACATGATGAGTGGCGCAAGTAGCGCGTAAAAAAACATGAAGAAATGATACGGTCAACAACCAATGTCTATTCTCGAGGCTACAAGCAGTTTTACCTTTAGGTGCAACTACTCGTCCTGCGCGATGCTGACTCGGGGCGAGTAGTTGTATTTTTAGATAAAACGCTTGTAGTCTCTTTTATTAGAGCCTCAGCGATAATTCTAACAGGAAGTATGTGTGATTTTTTCATAAAAGGTCAAACAATTCTTATTTTTGGCATCGCACACAGTGAGGCGGTTATGCTCCGTTATGAAATATTTCATAATGTTTTGCAAAGAGCTCTTTATGCATATCCTTCTGGATCATGTAGCAAAGTTTCTCTTGCATCTCATAGGCGCATAATCGCCTCTTAGCGTATATGAAGAAAAACTACACACATACACATCCGAAAATTAACCTACGAACAGAGAAGGATCTTTTGTTATTTTTAAATGCAAAAGCAACAAAGGATAGAAGATATAAAATCCCTAGAAAACTCGTCTCTCAAAAAGATGTAGCGTACATTCGCCAAAATGTCCATTTAGACTGGAAAGACTATGCCTATGGTGGTGACTCTTTGAAATTCGAGAGTGCTGCAGAGAAAGGTAAAATGACGCGTTCAATTAAGCAAAATTCTTGTCTAGATGTTGTAAACAGGAGATTGAATGCATCGTTCCGACGAGTGTTAGATAAGCACGTGCCTGATGTTTTTTATGGTTCAGTTTCGGGGCGAACCCACATACTTGCTGCAAAGGAATTAACGAACGGAAAGAAAACTGTATTTTTGTCGTTTGACATACAGAAGTTCTTTGAGTCAATCTCTTCGAATAGAGTTCAAAGGTTCTTTGTGAAGGCTGGGTGCACTAAAGAAATTGCTGACTTTCTTGTATCAATTACGTGCGTACCCCTTGGAGTTAAAGGTTTACAGAAGGATAAGCTGTCGCTTGCTCGAGGTTTTCCAACATCTCCAAGGCTTGCCCTTTGGTGCACTTTTGAAATTTTCTCGAAACTAAACAGAATACTACAAAAAAGTTTTAGTCATTTATTTCCAAAAATAGTATTATATGTCGATGATATTGGGATATCGCTTAAGAATCCAAGTGAGGATGAGATAGTTCAAATCAGAGACCTTGTGTTTGAATTGATAGAGTCTGACAAGAATGGACTCAGTCTTACAGTGCATCGCGACCCGCCAAAATTTAGGGTGCAAAAAGTGGAGGGGAGAGCAGAGCATCTCGGAGTTGCTATTGGTAAGAGCAAGATTGCTGTTGGTTCAAAAACGGTGAGGAATATCGCGATTGTAAAGAATCAGCTACTCTCTACTAATGATAAAGATGAAAGAGGAAGAGTTCTCCAGAAGAAACGCGGGCTTATGAATTATAGAAAAACAGTAACAAAAAATAATCTCTAAATGTTAAACTCTCAGCAAAGTGAGAACCATAACTCTTTGCTCTCCTGCACAGGTTCCATGCCAACAGAGAGTAGCGGAGCTTGTGGGGTGGGAGGATTTTTCACAAAGTGTGTGCGGAGGGTTGATAATATAAAGCTTTAATGCAATACTAACGAATCATTAATAATCAACGAAATAGTAAAAAATGTTTTCATTTATAACCAAATACTTCCAGGCCTTTGGCACTCCAGTCTCTACTGTCATTTTAATGGAACTGCTCTCTGAGTTTGCAAGGTATGGCAGTAAATATGATTTAACAGAAACCGAGAGGAAGTTATTTGAATTTTTGCTCACAGAAGCATCACGTATGGTGAAAAATTTCAATAATTTTTTTAAGGATAAGTATGGATTTTCTTTAATCAAAAACATGAATGACGAGAAAAGATCTGTAATGTTTTGGTTTGTTGCCTTATTTTACTACGTGAATATTTCAGAGTCTTTTCAGTACAAGAAGTACGGATATAGTGCTGATGCCATTAAAAAATTAGCGGAAAACTTCTTCTCAATCGTCGAAGCTGTACACGGAGAAGTGGACGCGCTTGATATTTTTGCGCATCTAGACACAGATGTTGGTAGACCAGAACATATGATTGAGGCACAGATGTGGCTGGAATTAAATATACCAAGTTTGTGGTGTGACTATATGAATACTTCTATGCAAATGCTCCCCAATGATCCAGTGGATATGATGCTTAGAATCGAATCTGCTGCAGAATTTCATGGATTGTTAGAGTTTCTGAACGACTGGTTAGAGAACAAAAAATTACTCTACCCCTCATAATTGCTATTTTGTTAATTTGGTAAGTATACATTTTGCAAAAGTTTGAATTATTACAACTGCAGTTACTACGCAGATATAAAGTACATTTACATTAAGGCGCAACTCTTTGCTCTCCCGCCCGGGTTCCATGCAAACGGAGCATTAGCGGAGTTTGTAGGGACGGAGAGTTATCCACACGAAACTATTGCGTTTTTGGGCATATAATGGTAGTAGTTGGAAACCATTATGCAATCATTTGAATACAAAAAAGCTATTCAGGCAATTAACTACTTTGTACGAGAGAGGGGCGGTAGTGAAAAAAAGCTTAATTTACTTAAATTACTTTTTCTCGCCGACAGATATCATATACGCAGGTATGGGCGCCCTATTTTTAATGACGTGTATTTTGCCATGACGTATGGTCCTGTTGCGTCTGCCGTGAAGGACGTTATAGAGTTTTCAGACTTTCTCAGTGAGATGGAAAAGGAATATGCGCGCGGTTTTCTTGCAAAAGGCAAAGAGGATAATGCAGTGGAGAGTATTGCGTCTGTCGATGAGAAAGTATTCTCAAAAAGTGATCTCGAGGCACTGCGATTCGTTGTTGAAAATTTTGAGGATAAGAATCTAGTGACGGAGACTCATCGATATCCTGAATGGAAGCGTTTCGAGGCTGGACTCATCACTATCCGTAGCAGAGAAGAAATGAAGTATGAGGATTTTTTCGAAAATCCAGATGATGGACTTAAGGACCCGTTTGCGCTCAGCGATGAACTTCTTTTGAGTTCCAAAGAAATGTTTAGAGAAGCCGAGGCTGAGTCTGTTCGTTGGAGGTAACTGTTGGGATATGGATATTCCTGCAGTTATTCGTTTGGGTGTGAGTTTACAGAGAGGGGCTGTGTATAGATTTATTGACCCCGCTCTACATACAGCCCCTCACTATTATGTGGTGCTAAACGTTGATCCCAAAGCTGATACTGTACTTGTGCTTTGCATTGCAACATCACAGGTAGGGAAGGCGCAGTCGCGTGTTGCGTTGCGTAGGCAGAATCCAGGAACCATTGTTGTTATTCAGGTAGAAGATACGACGGTGTTTCCTCGCAAGAGTGCGTTTGACTGTAACAGTGTGTACAGTGTTTCCCCTGAAGAGCTTGCTCAAAAAATCAACGCAAGCAGAATCAGTAGTATGGACATGGTACTTGAAGAAGATTTAGTAAACCGTATTGTTGCTGGTGTCCACTTGAGTGATGTTGTTGCGGGTGAGTTAAAGGAATTGCTTTAATGCATCCCCGCGACATCAAAGGTTAAGAAAACAAAATGACACATCGTACGATGTGTCATTTTACAGGTCCGCCTGAAAAGATTGCCCGCTGGCGCGGGCCGGGGCAACCTTGCTGCTAAGGTTGTCGGCCTCCGCCGACACTTTTTATTGTGTTTGCTGGCGCAAACACGGCAGAGAGGGCTCTTTTCGCCCCTTCTCGGCGGACAAAAATGTAAAAAGCAACAAGCCTTGGCTTGTTGCTTTTTACATTTTTGTCCGCCTAGTAGGGCTCGAACCTACGACCTTGCGCTTAAGAGGCGCCTGCTCTACCAGCTGAGCTATGGGCGGAAATATTTTCTTGTACCAGACAATCCTGCAGGGTGCTGCTCTATCTGCTGTGTTTGCGTAAGCAAACACTTCCAGAAAGCGTCGGCGGAGCCGACATCCCTAGCAGCTGGCCAAGCCCCGATCCGCGAAGCGGCTGGGCCTTTCCAGCCGAGCTATGGGCGGATATTGATTTGATCTGTATCGAATCTGGTGCCGACACTATACCGTATTTTGGCAAAAAATCAACAGTTTGGCTAGCTTTGCACGGTGCAGCTGTTGCAGGACAAGAAAAAAGCCCGGGCACTTCGTGTCGGGCTTTGAAGGTGCAGCAGCGCTGCAGTTACTTGGTGAGGACGCGGCGACCGAGCCACACGCCGCCTGTTTCGATGCCGGCGGCATCGTCCCAGGAGAAGGTGTAGAGCTGCGAACGACTCTTCTTGCGCATCTCCTTGTGGGGGATGCAGTAGGGCGCGACCGTGTGCGCAATGATGCGGCAGTCGTACTCGTAGTACTTCACCGTCACTTTTTTCTGGAGAAGGAAGTCGCGATGCTCCATCAGTTTGTTGCCCGTCCAGAGCTCGGTGCGGACAGGCTTGTTGAACGCGCTGCACGACCATTCGTCGCTGCCTTGACCGCGTCGGACACAGGTCATGCGGCCTTTCTTTCCGTAGATCCGCGGGACTTCATGCGCGGGGACGCACAAGAGATGCATTGTCCCTCGGATGTCGTCCGCGTTTTCGCGGCATTCTTCAGCAGCGTTTGCCCCCGCATCGCTGCGGAAGATGCGCTTCCCAGCCTGCCAGGCACCGATGCCGATGTTCAGCGTCTCAGCCTGCGCGTACGCCTGCTGACGACGGGCAATCTGCCCCTTCGTTTCGGCAGTTGTGGCGCGGCCGCCCTGCAGAGTGCATTCGGCAAAAATCGGCGCCTTGATGACACAGGTCAAGAGGGCCTTCGAAAAGAGACGGCTCTGATCCATCGACGCCTGTTCGGCGTGCGACAGACAGAACGCCGGTTCGCCATAGCGTCCGCGGCATTCGAAGAACGCATCGTCCGGCAAGCCGGTCAAGTTGGTCGTCGAGAGCTGCCGCCACTCGACGTAGCGAAACTCCACAGTTTGGCCAACCTGAGAACGCGAGACCGGTGGTGGCCCGCGCTTGAGCGGGACGACGACACAGCCGGAGAGGAGCAGCATGAGCGCTGCAAAGAGAGCGAGGAGAAAGCGGTTCATAGAAACCTCCAAAAAAGTGAGAGGACAAGGGGAACGAACTCAAAAACTATACCACAATTTCATAATAAATCAAGTACGTTCGAGCGTATGTATTGGTTCCAGGTAACTCTATGGTATGATAGCGCAATGAAAAAGCCAACATTTCCTCGTTTTTTGCTGCAGTTCATCATGATTATTATTGGCGCGACACTTGTTGTTGTCTACGCGGATAAAATACTATGAATGAAGCCGTTACCTTTTTAGAAACCTATGGCTACCTCGCGGTACTTATCGGCTCTATATTTGAAGGCGAAATAATGCTGTTCGTTGCAGGCATCCTTTCGCATAAGCAGGTGCTTGACCTCAGCTTCCCGATTATTTTTATAGCCGCGGCACTCGGTGCGCTGCTTGGCGATAATATTTGGTTTTTCTTAGCGAGGCGACATCGTGCGTGGGTGAGTGTCCGCATGCCAAACGCCTACGGACGTGCCCGCGCAATGTTTGCTGTCTACGAAAAGCGTCCGCGGACATTTGCCGCAGGCATGCGCTTCATGTATGGCTTCCGTACGCTTGTGCCGCTTTCCATGGGGCTCTCGCATGTGCCGTACCGCACCTTTGTGCTCTGGAATTTTCTCGGCGCACTTGCATGGTCGGGGGTAATTACGGGTGCGGGGTACTACGCGGGCGCATTTCTCACCGAGCTCTTTGGTCGACTGCCGCTCCGTGAAGTAAAAATGCTTATTGCAATTGCGGCGCTCCTCGGCATTGCCTACCTTGCGCATCGCCTCATTGAACGTGGCGCGCGAAAAGTCGCCCATGTGCCCGAGGGCATACTCTCTGAAAACAAACTATAATCATGACACAAGAACAAGCACTGAGCATTCTCAAAACGGGCGCAAACGTATTTCTCACCGGTGAACCGGGCGCGGGGAAAACGTATACCCTCAACCGCTATCTCGCACATCTTGATGCGTGCGGTGTTTCTGTGGCCGTGACCGCATCGACGGGGATTGCGGCAACGCACGTCAGCGGCATGACGATTCACGCCTGGAGCGGCATCGGCGCGCGCGACTCGCTCAGTGAGCAGGATATCGACATGGTGCTCCAAAAAGAGAAGTACGTGAAGCGTATGCGTAAAGCAAACGTGCTGGTAATCGACGAAATCTCGATGCTCTCCGCTGGCGCGCTCGATGCGGTGGAAATACTGTGTCGTCGCGCACGGGGTATCGGCGAACCGTTTGGCGGGATGCAGCTTATTGTGGTTGGTGACTTTTTCCAGCTTCCACCGATTACGCCCTACGGGCAAGTGCCGCAGTTTGCATTTGAATCACCCGCATGGAAGCGTGCCAACATGCTGACCTGCTACCTTGAAGAACAACACCGTCAAGAAGACGAACTCTTGCTCGGGCTCCTTTCGTCGATTCGGCGCGCCGAGGTTGAAGAAGAGCATTTTAATCTTCTTGCAGAACAAACCGATATTGCGTACGAAGGTGTCGAGCCAACACGGCTCTTTACCCACAACAAAGACGTCGATGCGCTCAACGCCGCCGAACTCGCAAAACTAAGCGGTACCAAAAAGCGCTACACCATGCGCGGCACAGGCGCAAAGCCGCTTGTCGAGGGGCTTATGAAAACTTGTCTTTCGCCACAAACGCTCGACCTTGCCGTCGAGGCGATGGTGATGTGTACCAAAAACAATTTCGAAGCGGGGTACGTGAACGGCACGCTCGGACGCGTGGTGGAATTTTCAAAAGGCGACTCGTTTCCTATTATCGAAACCGCCGACGGCAAGCGACTTAAAATTGAACCAACCACCTGGACGCTCCAAGAAGACGGCAAGGTGCGGGCCGAAGTTGCGCAAATCCCGCTGCGTCTTGCGTGGGCAATTACTATTCACAAGTCGCAAGGCATGTCGCTCGACGCAGCAGAAATCGACCTGCGCAACGCCTTCACCTATGGGCAGGGTTACGTGGCGCTTTCTCGCGTGCGCACCCTCGCGGGGATGAAAATTATCGGCGTCGGCCCGAATGCGCTCATTGTGGATCCGCGGATTGTTGCGGCAGATGCAAAGTTCCGTGCTGGCTCAGACGAAGCAGAAACTGCCTTTGGCACAGTTGCCGAAGAAGAGCTCGAGACGCTTGCAAAGCAATTTATCGAACGTGTCGGCGGAAAGTACAAAGAAGGGGGAAGCGATCAGCCTCGTGCTGCGCGCGAACCGCGCGAACCAGCAGTGCCAACCGAAGAGATTACCCGCACACACTACGAAGCAGGGAAGACGCTCGCTGATATTGCGCGCGCTCGCGAACTCACCATCGGTACCGTGTGGGGGCATATCGAAAAACTCGTGCGCGACGGCGTGCTTCCTGAAACCGCGCTCGACGCAAGAGTTACGAGCGGCGCTCCATGGCAAGAAACCTACGAGGTGATACGAGAAGCACTTGCGGCGTGCGGAGTCGAAAAGTTGAAGCCACTGTACGACTACCTTAATGAAGCGCATTCCTATGAAGAAATTCGCATCGCACGCGCGGTATACATGCGAAGAGAGGCAAACGAGGCTTAGTTTTAAGCGCGGGAGTACGTGAGAGCTCGAACGAAGTGGTTTGACCATTCATATCCACACCTTGCAAGTTTCCGACAAAATGATGCCCGTGGTATACTTTGCCCCGAGGGAACAAAGAGCGCAGCTCGAGATAGAGCACTCGAGCAGCATACTCTCCTTCAAAAAAACGTCTCCCACCACATGTGAGGCGTTTTTTCGTGTGAGGTCCGACCCTCGTAGTAACTCGAGGACTTGGATTCGTACGAGGGTTGACCTCATTCACTCCGTGCATTCCTAAAAAACACAGAAAACCACAAATTCTTAATTGCGTAAAAAACATATATAAATCAACACTTTTGTCCATTTTGACGCTATTGACAGCATGCAAAAGTTGTTGAATAGTGTTGACTTGGGGTATTTTCTGTGGTAGCATCTGTGCACAGCACCTTCGGGTGTTCTTTAATTGATAAACCAACTGGCTTATTTTATCCAACGCTATCATTACTGTACTCTTAACCACTTCAGTTCAAAAGGCTATGCCGGCTGAACGTATCGCTATCGGCGATACCGCTACCCTACGCGAGCTTGACCCGCGAACTGTGGCAGATGTGGAAGTGGCAGTAAGAGACTACTTCGCCGACATTCCTGCACTTGCAAATGTCGCACGATGTGAGTCCCAGTATCGTCACACGCTCAAGGACGGCTCTGTCCTTCGAGGAGTTGTGGATCCGCGTGATACAGGTGTGATGCAAATCAACACGTATTACCACGGAGATACTGCCAAAAAGCTCGGACTTGACCTCACGAATTTCGTGGACAATATGGCCTATGCGCGCTATCTCTATGAGACCCAAGGCCTTCAGCCTTGGAGCGCATCAAAGTCATGTTGGGGTCAGGTGGTCGCAATGCGTTAGCTCTAGACGTATTGGCAACTACCATAAAAAACACCACTCGCAGCAATGCGCCAGATTTTTAAGGAGCGAATAGCGACTATAAAAATCCAGCGCCCGCGGTGCGAGTGGTGTTTTTTTGTGGTATGCTGGTGGGTATGAACAAGAAACGACTTTTGACGGGCTTGCAGTCATCGGGAAAGCTGCATATTGGGAACTATTTCGGGGCGCTCAGGCCGGCGATCGAGCTTTTTGAAAAGTATGAAAGCTTTTTGATGGTGGCGGATTTGCATGCGCTTACCTCGGTGCGCGAGCCAGAACTTTTGCGTCAAAGCACGATTGATGTGGTGAAGGATTATCTTGCAGCAGGGGTGAATCCTGACGAAGTGACGCTCTTTCGTCAAAGTGACGTGCCGGCGCACGCCGAGCTTGCATGGGTGCTCAGTTGCCTTATGCCGGTCTCGTACCTTGAGCTCGCGCATTCATACAAGGACAAAGTTGCGAAAGGACTCGAAGCAAACGCAGGGCTCTTCACGTACCCCGTCCTCATGGCTGCCGATATTCTCCTCTACGACACTGACGTTGTACCGGTAGGGAAGGACCAGCAGCAACATATTGAGTACGCGCGTGAAGCCGCAAAGAAATTCCGCGTTGCGTATGAGGGCCTCTTTACCGAGCCACAAGGAATCTTCAAAGAAGACGTTGCCGTTGTTCCTGGAACCGACGGCGCAAAAATGTCGAAGAGTTACAAAAACACCATTCCGCTTTTTGCGTCACAGGACGAAATTAAAAAAGCAGTCATGTCGATTGTGACCGATTCTGCGGGCGACATGCCGATAAACGTTTACAGTATCCATCGCCTTTTCAAAGGAGAGGCAGAGCTCGCTAAACTCTACGAGGAAAACAAAGGCAAATACGGCAATCTTAAGAATGCGCTCATCGACGATATCGATGCCTACTTCGCGGCAATGCGAGAGAAGCGCGAACAGATTACTGACGCCGATGTTGAAGCAGTCCTCAAAAAGGGAGCTGAGAAAGCAAACAAAATCGCCGAAGCAAAACTCGCTGAAGTCTACAAAGTAGTTGGCTTGCGATAAGATATATGTCTCAGAAAAACTTTACAAACGAGCTTGGAAACGCAATCACGGTGGAAGTTTCTGCAAAAGAAATTGAGGGAGTTCCTGGGGTGCTTCTCTATATAGAGGGTCCAACCTCGCTTACGGAAAATCATATCACCCGTAAAGAAGCGGAGGTTATTTATGAAGCTTTGGGCAATTTGCTGCACTCATAAAAGAAGCTACTAAGCCATTGCTTTTTAACTTAGACTTCGTATACTCACTTAGTTATGGCAACAGCAAAAAAGGCTACAAAGACCGACGTTTCGGGGCAGGGGAATATTGTGATTAAGGGCGCGCGTACGCACAACCTGAAAAACATCAGCCTCACGATTCCGCGAGGGAAAATGACGGTATTTACAGGGCTTTCGGGTTCGGGGAAGTCGTCGCTTGCGTTCGATACTATTTTTGCGGAAGGACAACGGCGGTACGTTGAGTCGCTCTCGGCGTACGCAAGGCAGTTCCTCAATCAAATGCAAAAACCGGACGTCGACGAGATTTCCGGCCTTTCGCCTGCCATTTCTATTGACCAAAAGTCGTCATCGCGCAATCCGCGCTCGACGGTTGCAACGATAACTGAGATTTACGACTACCTCCGTATTTTGTACGCGCGTATCGGGCAGCCGTATTGTTTGCATGAAGATGTAAAAATTAAAAAGCTTTCGCACGACGAAATCTTGCATATCATTCTCGATTCCATCGAGTCAAAGGAAGTGCAGGAAGCTCTCAAGAAAGGTGCGAAGGAAATCATGGGCGTGCCTATTTCCGCAGCGCGCGTCGCTGTCTTTTCACCGATTGTGGTTGGACGTAAAGGTGAATACTACCAAATGCTGTACGACCTCTTGGGTAAAGGGTACGAGACCATTAAGGTAAACGGCAAAATTCATCAACTCCGCGACAAGATAGTGCTCGACAAAAACAAGCGCCACGACATCGACCTTCTTATCGACGAAATCTATGTGAGTGAATTCCGTGATGGTCCCAAGAACGCGCGCGAGCGACTTTCCGAAGCGGTCGAGCTTGCCCTTACCGAATCAAACGGACTCGTCAAAGTAGAATCACCCGACGGCACAACGCGTATCTTGTCGTCGAAGTTCATGTGCCCAAACGACGGCTCGTCATTTCCTGAAATCGAGCCGCGCCTCTTCTCGTTCAACTCACCGTATGGCGCTTGTCCGAATTGTAACGGTCTTGGCGTGGTAGGGATTTTTAATACCGACGAATGTACGGCGTGTAAAGGCGCGCGCCTTCGCCCTGAAGCGTTACGCGTGTTTCTCAAATCAGCAAACGACGAAGGACTCGGCAAAAATATCCACGATTTCACCTCGCTTTCGGTGCGCGATGCGCTTTTGCATATCGGCTCACTCGACCTCTCAGAAAAAGAATACGAAATCGCGTGGCCAGCGCTACGCGAAATCATGGAGCGACTTAAATTCATGCATAACGTCGGCATTGAATACCTCACGCTCGACCGTCGCGCAAACACGCTCTCGGGCGGCGAATCGCAGCGTATTCGCCTCGCTTCGCAGCTCGGCTCGGGCCTTGTGGGTGCGCTCTACGTGCTCGACGAACCGACTATCGGGCTACATCAGCGCGACAACGACCGTCTCATCAAAACCCTCATTGAACTCCGCGAGCTCGGCAATACTATTATTGTGGTTGAACATGACGAAGACACCATTCGTGCCGCCGACTACCTTGTCGATATCGGTCCGGGTGCAGGTGTGCATGGCGGTGACGTTATCGTTGCCGACGATTTGCAGAAACTTCTGACACAGAAAGGGAATCCGTCGAAGTCGCTCACCCTCGACTATCTTCGAGGCGATCGAAAAATCGACGTACCGAAAAGCCGCCGCGCTGCCGCGGGAGCAATTAAAGTTCGCGGTGGTGCCGCATTCAACATAAAGGACCTCGACGCCGATATTCCGCTCGGCTCGTTCGTGTGCGTCACGGGTGTCTCAGGCTCGGGGAAGTCGACGTTCCTCTATGATATTGTCCATAAAAATCTCCTCGGCTCACTCGAGCTTCGCCATCGTACGGTAAAGACCTACAACTGTACCTCGTTTGAAGGTGCGACGGGCAACCTTTCTCGTGTCGTCATGGTTGATCAGTCAGCTATCGGGCGTACACCACGCTCGAACCCGGCAACCTACACGGGCGCTTTCACGCACATTCGCGACCTTTTTGCGGCAAGCGGCGAAGCGCGTGCGCGCGGCTGGAAACCCGGACGTTTCTCATTTAACGTCAAGGGCGGGCGCTGCGAAGCGTGCCAGGGCAACGGGCAAATTGCTGTCGAAATGCACTTTTTGCCGACAGTGTACGTTGAGTGTGATGTCTGTAACGGCAAACGCTTCACGAAAGAAACGCTCGAAGTCACCTACAAAGGGAAGAACATTCACGAGGTACTGAACATGACGGTTGAAGACGCGTGGATTTTCTTCGGCGATATTCCTGCAATTGCCGACCGTCTCCGTCGCGTGCTCGACGTCGGGCTTGGCTACCTTGCCCTCGGACAAAGCGCCACAACACTCTCAGGCGGAGAGGCGCAGCGTATTAAAATAGCTGCTGAGCTGTATCGTCCCGACACCTACAAAACCATCTACCTCCTCGACGAACCGACGGTTGGACTGCATTACGAGGACGTCAAAAAGCTCATTGAAATTTTGCAGCAGCTCGTGAATCGCGGCAACTCAGTCGTGGTTATCGAACACAACCTCGACCTCATCAAATGCGCCGACTACCTCCTTGACTTCGGTCCCGAAGGCGGCGAAGGCGGCGGACAAATCGTCGCTCGCGGCACTCCTGAAGAAGTCGCAAAAAACAAGGATTCCGCAACAGGGAAGTATCTCAAGAAATATCTCTAACCAAATTTTTAAGGAGCTTACGACTATAAAAATGGAAGTACTCTGCGTGGTGATGACAAGTACGGGGCGGGGGCGGTAAAAGAGAGAGGGCACAAGTATTGGTGTGAATTATAAAAAGCCACGGCAATTGCTGTGGCTTTTTGTGTCTATTCTGCAGATTCCTCCGGCTCATCTTCTGGTTCGTCCTGCGAAATAGGAGCTTTGCCGTAGAGGTCTTTGTCGCCCTTGAGGGCAGTGCGGATATTCTTCATGAGGTCAGCATGGGTCTTTGCGTCGCCCTTGAGGAATTGGCGCGCTGCATCGTAGCCGCGGCCGAGCTTCACCTCAGTTGACTCATCGCCACCTGGTGGAATGTAGGTGTACGATGCGCCAGATTTTTTAACGAAGCCAAACTTCTCACCAAGCGCGAGCATTTCGCCTTCGGTTGAAATACCTTCTCCGTAAATGAGGTCGAACTCAGTCGTGCGGAAAGGGGCTGCAACTTTGTTCTTCACGACCTTCACCTTGTGGCGACCGCCGACAACTTCCTCACCCTTCTTAATCTGCGCAATGCGGCGAATATCGAGACGTACCGACGTGTAGAATTTGAGCGCCTTGCCGCCCGGGGTTGTTTCAGGGTTACCGAACATCACGCCAATCTGCATACGGATCTGGTTGATGAAAATAATCACCGTACCTGACTTGTGGGCAATAGCGGTGAGCTTGCGGAGCGCCTGCGACATGAGCCTTGCTTGCTTGCCGACGTGCGTTGCACCCATCTCGCCTTCGATTTCGTCGCGCGGAGTAAGTGCGGCAACGGAGTCAATAACGATAAGCGCAACCTTTCCCGAGCGCACGAGCGACTCGGTGATTTCGAGCGCCTGCTCACCGGTGTCTGGCTGTGAGACAAGAAGCTCGGAGAGGTTCACGCCGATAGCGCGTGCGTACTGCGGGTCGAGCGCGTGCTCGGCGTCGATGAACGCACAGACGCCGCCCGCCTTCTGTGCCTCCGCGATGGCGTGGAGCGTGAGTGTTGTCTTGCCCGAAGATTCAGGTCCGAAGACTTCGATAATGCGTCCCTCAGGGTAGCCGCCAATGCCGAGAATGTCATCGAGCCCGATGGAGCCAGTGTTGAGTGATTTGATATCCTTTGCTGCCTCCATTGAGGTGTCGAGGGTCATGATTGCTTCGTCACCAAATTTTGTTTTGATAGAACGGAGCGTTTCAAGCACGCTTGCGGCAGAGCTCGTGCCTTTTTCCGGCGCGGCGTCCACGGTCTTTTTCTTAGTTTCTTTTTTCTTTGCGAGTGCCATATGTTTATTATTAGCTTTTTTCAAAAGTGGATGAAGTTGTGCTGATTGGAGGAACTTTTGCGACAGAGCCGTATATAGACATACGGTGACCGAGCTAAAGTTCTGACATCAGTGCAAATTCGCCACTTTTGGAAGAAGCTTATTGATTAGTAGTAGTCGCCGATCCTAGAGCAAGGAATAACGAACGAGTCTCCGTTCTTTCGCGTCCGTATCGGTCGCGTGCGGATACGGTTAGTATACTATATCCATCAGGAAGTACGAGCGAATAGGCGAAGTTTCCGTCAAGGTCGGTGTCGATAGGATACCCGTTGACGGTAATGAGCACTGCGTGTGCAACGGTTCCTCGAACCGTAATTGCGCGAGATTCTTGAAGGGGCACCGACGGCTCGCGAAGTGTGAGTGTCGGGCCGACAAGAAAGAAGCGCCCCTGGTACCCTACATAGACGACAAAAGCGCAGGCAAGCACGATACCGATGACAATCTTTAGGTGCGTGTAATACATAGGAGATACTATACCGCACGCGCCCGAAGGTGCATAACGGACATTTAGCGTGATGATACGAGCGAATAGCGCGACCAGCGCTTCTCGCCTTCCTTAAAGACAATGCCGTGCTCGATAAGTATATTGACCTCTCGTTGCACTGTTTTTTCAGAGACATCAGGAAAAGCGCGAGAGATGTCCTTTATACTTGAGGCGGGGGCCTTCATGAGAACGTCCTTGATGAGAGAGCTGCGTGCACTCGTGTCCTTTACTGGTGCAGCAGGGCTGCTTGTGGGCGTTGTGGCGACAACTTTCTTTACGGGTGCCGCCGCGGGGACAGGCTTCGGTGCAGATGCGGCGACGCGAGGCACTGCGCCCTTAGGTGTGCTCACTGCGCGGTCGGGTTCGTGGAAGTAGATTGCACGCTCGAGTGTATCGAGCTCTTGCTGGAATACAAGGAGATGTTCACGGGAGAGTTTTCCGGTGGCGGCGAGGAGGCCGAGTTTTGATGCGAGGTCGAGAATAGCGATGGAGAGGTTTGGTGCAAGAGTAGGGAGCTCGTCGCGGGTGCGCGAGAGGGTTGCTTGTACCTTGCCAAGGAGCGCAAGTGCGCTCCCTTGTGCCTCACGGACAATGTCCGTGTGCATGGTGTCGTGTCCGTGAGAAACGTCCGTTATCTGTGACGATATAAAGTACACCGCGTTACAGATTTTCTCTGTCTTTTTGAAAACGTAGGCAACGTAAGGCGTGTCATGTATGAGACGCTCTGTGCCACGTGTGAACATGTCCGATATATTCTCCATGCCACCATTCTAATAGGTCACCCATAAAAGACAACTGGACAACTCCTCAATCATGATACATTAAACAGAATGAGAAAATATACGCCAAACTCCGGCTATGTTTACATGCTCGCGAGTAAGCAAAACGGAACGCTGTACGTTGGTGTTACGAGTGATATTTGCGGACGCGATTATCAACACAAAGAGCACCTCTTCAAAAATAGTTTCACTGACAGGTACAATGTAACGCTGCTGGTATGGTACGAGTTTCATGAATATATCGGCGATGCAATAAAAAGAGAGAAGCAAATAAAACATTTTAAGCGTGAGTGGAAGATACGTCTTATCGAAGAGGATAATCTTCTCTGGAAAGACCTTTCTGATAGAATGCGAAACGACCTGAAGAGTGAATTGTTTTAAGGTTGGTCATCCTTGGGCTGTAGAAAGCAAATGAGCGATAGCGAATATTGCTTTCACAGAGCCGAGGATCCAGGCTGATGAGCAACGTTCTCAATCCTGGATCCTCGGCTCATTTGAAAATATATTCGCTATCGCTCATTATTTTCATAATGCCCAAGGATGACTCGCTTTTGGATCGTACCCCCCCTTTTTCGAATCATAGTCATCCTTGGGGGCTATTAAAATAACGAAGCGTAGCGGAGTATATTTTAAAGACAGCCGAGGATCTAGGCTGACGAGCAGTGTTCTCAATCCTGGATCCTCGGCTGCATGAGAAACACAGTCGGCAAAGCCTCCTTGTTTCTCTATGCCCCAAGGATGACTCACTCGTTTGATTTAACATTTCCATTTTCAATTTCATGTATGGTATACTCACCCCCATGGCACGTACATCATCTCGTTCTCGGAAAGAAATCCCGGCGCCGGTTCAACCTTCATTTTTTGAATCGCTCTCACCACACACCAAGCAAGCAATAGGTTCTGTTTCGTTAATCGTATTCGGAGTACTCTTCGTGCTCGCATATTACGGCCTTGCGGGCAGAGTAGGCGACTACACCCACACCGGCCTCTCGTGGCTCTTCGGCTACGGCTATGCACTCGCACCACTCCTTTGCTTCTCGTACGCAATCCTCCTCCTGCGCCCCGAACTCGACGACCACGTCAGTACGCCAAAAATCATCGGCATCGCGCTGCTCTATAGTAGTATCCTCGGCTTCCTGACGCTCCTCATGCCGTCGGACTCCTTCATGCTAAACGGCGGCGCGCTCGGCTACATCATCGCGCAGCCGCTCAACTATCTCCTCGGCGACCTCGCCGCAAGCATTATCCTCGGCGCACTCCTTCTCGTGGGTATCTTCCTTACCTTCAACACAGGCTTCGTGCGTCCTGCATTCCTCAAGAAGAAAGCAGAAGAAGAGTATGAAGACGAAGTCTTCGCCAGCATGCCAGATGTTGAAGATATCTCTGCAAAAAGCAAAAAACTTGTCGCTTCAGAAATTAGTGAAGAAGAGCAGGAAGATGAAGAAGAGGCACCTACGCAAAAGAAACTCAGCGAGCGCATTATGGAGAAAGTCACACCTGCGCCAAAGAGCGACGAACTCGTCATGGCAGAGCAATTCGTCTCAGGGCCCTACACCCCACCGTCAATTAAAATCCTCAAGAAGGACTCAGGCAAAGCTCAAACGGGCGATGTCAAAGCAAACGCCAACATCATCAAGCGCGCCCTTAAAAACTTCAACATCGCCGTCGAGCTCGACGAAGTGTCTATCGGTCCATCTGTTACACGCTACGCTATTAAGCCAGCCGAAGGCGTTCGCCTTTCAAAAATCGTCGGTCTTCGCACTAATCTCGAACTCGCCCTTGCGGCATCGCCGGTTCGTATCGAAGCACCAATCCCCGGCAAGTCTCTCGTGGGTATCGAAGTCCCCAACTCGACGAAATCAACCATTGGTCTCGCATCACTCCTTGCCTCGCCCGAGTACACCGACAACCCCAAGCCACTCATGGTCGCGCTCGGTCGCGACATTACCGGCAAAGCACACTTTGTGAACGTTGCAAAAATGCCGCACTGCCTCATTGCGGGTACCACAGGCTCGGGTAAGTCGGTGACTATCCATGCCATCATCATGTCGCTCCTCTTCCGTAATCCGCCCGACCTCTTGAAGCTCATTATGATCGATCCGAAGCGTGTCGAGCTCACGCTCTACAACGGCATTCCACACCTCCTCACGCCAGTTATTACCGACCCAAAGAAGGCAGTGATGTCGCTCAAGTGGGCGGTGAACGAAATGACCCGTCGCTACGATATCCTCCAGTCGCACAAAGTCCGCGACGTTGGTTCGTATCACGAAAACATCTACGCGAAAGCAAAGTCACAATGGGAAAAAGACGGCAGCCCCGAAGAAGAAAAAGAGAATCTTCCCGAGCCGCTTCCGTACATCGTTATCGTTGCTGACGAGCTCGCCGACCTCATGTCGTCGTTCCCGAAGGAACTCGAAGCATCAATCGTGCGCCTCGCGCAGATGTCTCGTGCGGTCGGTATTCACCTCCTCCTTGCAACGCAGCGACCGTCGGTAAACGTCGTGACCGGTCTCATCAAGGCGAACATTCCGTCGCGTCTTGCGCTTCAGGTTGCATCGCAAGTCGACTCAAAAACCATTCTCGACCAAGTCGGCGCCGAAACTCTCCTTGGGCAAGGCGACATGCTTTTCCTTGGCGGTGAGCTTTCCAAGCCAATTCGCCTCCAGTCCGCATTCGTGACCGAAGACGAAGTGAAGAAAGTTGTTGAACACCTCAAGAAGCAAGCCGAAGAACTTGGCCTCGGCGATACGATTCGTCTTGGTGACGAAGGCGAAGAAAACGACAGCGATGTTATTTTCTCCTCAGGAACCATTGATACTGACGTCGACGATGACCTCTACGAAGAAGCCGTTAAAGCTGTCGTTGAAGCCAAGAAAGCCTCGACCTCCTACCTCCAGCGTAAGCTTTCCGTCGGCTATGGCCGCGCCGCAAAGCTCATCGACCTCATGGAGCAAAAGGGAGTCGTCGGCCCCGCAAATGGCTCAAAACCACGAGATATTTTGATTGGTGGCGGAAGTTCAAGTTCTGACGATTTCTCTGAGAACTAAAGTTACCCACAGTTGCTTTTTTGCCAGTGCGTGGTACTAATAACAATAGTTAGACGACAGAAAAATCGGCTCGCTGCGGACTTCGTAAGAAGTACTCATAGAGGGACTGGGGCAACCCTGCCGTCCTCTCTGACTACATAAAAACTCAAGGTTTCTCTTGAGTTTTTGTATGCACTTGTTTTTAATGCAGGAAATGCGCCCGCTTTAACAAATCAGCTAATCCGAAAGCATTAACCGTAACTTTTGTCATCCAGGAGGGAACCAGAGTTAGAACGGCAAACTCGCAGATTGTCATGCTTGGTCTTTTATAGAAATACACTACAATTTACCATTATGGCATGGCGTAAATACAATTTCTGGGTATACATTATGGCAAATGGACGCAATGGTACTATCTATACAGGCGTCACTAATAGCTTATCGCGGAGAGTGCTTGAGCATAAACTAAAAGAAAAAGATTGTTTTACCAAGAAATACAATGTAGTGAACCTTGTGTATTCTGAGCATTATACCTACATTATCAACGCAATAGATAGAGAGAAGGAGATAAAAGATCTGTCACGAGCGAAAAAGATTGCACTTATAGAGAGCCAGAATCTTTTATGGCAAGATATTGCGATTGATGAATAGCGCCTAGGTTCCTCCTGAATGACAAAAGGAGGATGTATTGCTTTAGAGAAACAAATAGTTAAATCCACGTCGCTTTAACTACATAATCAATCTAAAACCACGCACGCCACCGTCATTCAGGAGGAACCCAGGAGTTAGAGCATAATAGAGGTGAAAGAAACCACCACTTCTCCCGTCATCACTGGTACGGCGCTGGCAGTACCTGCTGGCGCTCCTCTGAAAGAATATGCGGCTTCCGCTGTACTAGAAAGAGGGCAGACATGCCATAAAATATGTTGTGGCGTATGCATTAGAGTGGCAAAACATGCAGAAATGTATTGACAAAATGCCATTTTTAGTGGTAAACTAGTGCGTCACTGTGAATTCTCTCTAAAAAGGCGAGTTATCCACAGGGCACCATTTCTCCCACGAGGGAAGCAATGGTACAATGCCACACATGCACGAAGCCGTAAGGCTAAGGAGCATGAGTTGTTTGAAACAACTCCACCGACCAACTGATCATCCCGCAGCTTTGCTGCAGTGAAGTCCTTGAGACTCTTTTCAAAAAACAAAAAGAAAAGATTTTAATACTTCACTGCGGCGAGCTCATCGCCGCTTTTCTGTTATTCCACCACACATGCATCTATCCGTAGGATAAATAGAGGGGTCGAATCCTCGTTCCCCTACGGCTTAGAGTAGTTTTGCAAGCACAAGGAGCCCTAAAAACTCCGCTTGTAAATAAGAATTAATTCTTATTAGCAAACTCGAAGAAGATAGCGGTGCCGAATACTTGCGAGAAGCTCGATTTCCCCCAAGTATTCGGACCCGCTGTCCGATTCGAATTTAACAGCAACGTTATATAATATGACAACCGCAAACACATCTATTGTTGCGAAGGCTTCTGTAGCATTCGTAGCAGTAGCAATGATGCTCTCGATGGTGGCTCCTGCAAAGGCAGCAACAATTGAAGAACTCCAGGCGATGATTGCTCAGCTTACCGCTCAGCTCTCATCACTCTCAGGTTCAACAACTACCTCGACTGCTTCATACACATTTACTCGTTCCCTCACCGTAGGTGCTCAGGGTGCTGATGTTACAGCTCTCCAGAACTTCCTCATCGCTAAGGGCCACACTATCGCTGCAGGCGCAACTGGATACTTCGGTGCTCAGACTGCATCAGCAGTAGCAGCATGGCAGGCAGCGAACGGCATCGCTCCAGCAGCAGGTTACTTCGGTCCTGTTTCTATCGCGAAGTACGCTTCAATGTCAGCAACTGGTTCTACAACTGGTTCAACAGGCTCAACAGCTGTAACTGGTGGTGCTGGTTCAGCAACTGTAACTAACTACTCTTCAGATGTTGAAGACGAAGTAGCTACAAACGACTCTGAGAAGGTATTTGGTTTCAAGGTTGAAGCCGATGACTCAGATGTTAAGCTTACAAACGTAAAGATTACACTTGACCACTCAAACCCTGATGGTTCAGACATCATCACTCGTTACTTCGATTCATTCGACGTAACTATGAATGGTGACGTTGTAGCAACTGTTGATGCGTCTGACTTCACTCGCAACTCAGCAGGTAACTACTCAAAGAACGTAGCTCTTAAGGACGCAATCGTTAAGGAAGGTTCTTCAAACAAGGGTGTATTCTATGTTGTAGCACATGCTAACGACACAGTTGACTCAGCTGACGAAGATGCAGAATGGACTATCTCAGCTGCTGACTTCCGTTACACAGATGGTACAGGAGCAATCCTTACAACTGATGACGAAGACACAACAGAGACAGTAAGCGTTATCAAGCTTGCATCATCAGGCGATGTAAAGGTAAAGCTTTCACTCGCAACTGATTCACCAGATGCAGCAACTGTTAAGGTTGATGACGACAATTCAGGCGACAAGGTAACTCTTCTTAAGTTCCGTATCAAGGCTGAAGGAACTGATGTTTCATTCGACGAGATTACATTCACTCTCGATGACGGATCAGGATCTACAACTCTTGAAACAGTTTCTGAATTCATCCTCATGAAGGGCTCAGACGTTGTTGAAACAGAAGATGACTTCTCAGCAACATCAACAACCTTCACTCTCGATGACGAGGAAGTTATTGATGAAGATGACACTGTAACTTACACACTCGTAGCGAAGATGAACAAGAATACTTGGACAAATTCTTCACTTAAGGCAACTCTTGCTAATTCAGGTATCAACTACATGGATGCAAATGGTGACGACATCACTACTGGCCTCTCAGGTTCAGCAAATGGTGACACTATGACCTTCCGTGGCGATGGTGTAACTCTTGCTAAGACTTCAATCACAGCAACTGATATCACTAAGACTGCAAGTTCGACTGATACAGAATACGCTAAGTTCGTAGTAACCTTCAAGGTAACTGCAGACGGTGACGATGTATACGTAGCAAGTACAACTGATGCAATTGCACATACTCTCTTGGGTATCTCAGTTGCTGGATCAGCACTTACTTCAACTGCAGACAAGGCTGCTTCAGGAAACTACCGTGTGAACGATGGTGAAACTGAGACATTCACTTACACAGTTGAAACAGTTGTTGGCACAGGTACATACCAGCTCGTTATGGATACATTCGAGTTCGGTACAACCGATGCTGATGTAACTACTGGTTCACAGGCATTCTCTCCAGAAGCAACTTGGACTTCAGACGCAGTTATCCTTAACTAACCTCGGTTAGTTTCTGGAAAGCTTCGTAAGAAGAAAGAAACAAAAAATCCCCTCACGGGGATTTTTTGTTGCATGATATGAACTGAAAGAAGTTAGCATTTTGTGCGTCTTTATATGTATGAGGACCGTTGCTCGCGGCAAGAGTCTCGCTGTATTTTCGTGTGCAGCGGGATTTTCTATATGTTTTTCTTGCAGATACTGATCGAAAAAGTATCACACGTGCGCGAAATATACGGCAATGAGAATTAATTCTTATCATCTGAGCGAGCGAGTGTCGTAAACATAAGACGAAGTGAAGCGGAGTTTTATGTTTATGACCGAGCGAGCGAAAGATGCCCTTATTAGCTAACTTTATCGTTAATTTTACATGACACACACAAACACAGCGGTCACCACGAAAGTCGCAGCGGCATTCGTAGCAACCGCGATGCTCCTCATG
>Ga0209542_10000341_pt1 | contig 114667 bp, 110 predicted proteins | sample RifCSPhighO2_01_FD_184028 | JGI IMG/M metagenome (GOLD analysis project Ga0209542, IMG submission 184028) | Soil microbial communities from Rifle, Colorado - Rifle CSP2_plank highO2_0.1 (SPAdes) (version 2) | ecosystem: Environmental > Terrestrial > Deep subsurface > Rock core/Sediment ...
TGGTTTTTATCGCGTAAACAGTCTTTATTTTGACAGCCCGGATTACAGCTGTTTTTGGGATAAGGAAGCCGGCGTTGCGGATCGCAAGAAGATGCGGTTGCGGTATTATGGCCACTCTCTCACGCCAGACACGCCAGTCTTCGCCGAGATCAAGCGGAAAAACGATGCCCTGATTATCAAAGATCGCGTCGGACTTTTGGCTCGGGATTGCGCTGGGGTGGCTTTTGAACAGAAAATTCGCGAGCTTGCGCGAAGCGAAAAAGGCAATGAATTTTTGCAGGAGTTGGTGTGGTTCATAAAACGGAATGCGATGCGGCCCAAGGTGCACGTGGCATACGATCGGCGCGCGCTGTTTGGCAAGCGGGACAAGCGGTTTCGGGTTACGATTGATGAAAACATTCAGTCGCAGCTTCAACCGTTTTTCAGTGAGTCAAAGGCCAGGCTTCCGCGCAGGATCTATCCGCACGGCGTCGTATTCGAGGTCAAATATCACAATGTCCTGCCTTCTTGGTTTCATCGAATCCTCCAGACATTTGAACTCCAGCGACTGGCTTATTCCAAATATGGCAACTCGGTAAGAATGATCTTGCCGCAGTTCAACGACAATAATTATCAATTAAGCTACTAACATGGATTTCAATGGACTTTTTAGCACCCCCGGCACTATTCCGCAGTTAACTTTGGCAGTGATATTGCTGAATCTTGCGTCAGCCTTGGTTCTCTCGTTTATTTCCGCATTGGTTTACCGTCACACTCACAAGGGGCTTTCTTATTCCCAAAGTTTTACTGTCAGCCTGATCTTGATAAGCTTTTTTATTGCCGCCATTGTCATGGTTATTGGTAATAGTCTGGCCTTGGCTTTTGCCGCGTTTGGGGCGGTATCTCTTATTCGTTTCCGCACCGCGATCAAAGACACCCGCGACATTGCTTTTGTTCTTTTGGCGGTCGTCATCGGTTTTTCAAGCGGGACTGGCAGCCATGTCATTGGAATTGCCACTACTGCCTTCGGTCTTTCCATTGTTTATGTTTTGGCGAGAACAAATTTCGGTTCAATCCGCAAATACGATTATGTTTTGAGTCTCACCACAAATACAGACGCTTTTTCGAGCGATAAGCTACGCGATGTATTCACTGAATATTTGAAATTCGACAATCTTTTGAATTTGGTTGCGCGCGAAAACGGCAAAATTCTGGACCAAAGTTTTAACGTGAGATTTATAGATTCTTCGGAAATTGACAAATTTGCCAGAGCGCTTGGTCAGCTGCCAGGTGTATCCGATGTAGATATCATCAGCGCCAAAAACGATATTGAGTATTGATTATTCCTCTCCGGTTCACTTCAGCGGGCTGTTTTAAAATCCCGTTTTCAGACAACCATGCCACGATCGTGCTATAGTTGTCCAACCGTAGCCGACCAATGCCGTTTATTTCGCCTAATTGCTTTGTCTACACCATGATGTAATTACATCACATCGTAGACAAAAGAAAAACGGCCAACCATATAATCGGTTGAGCCGTTTAATAGTACGTGAGACGTTTTGGAATTAGTGTTGTTCGAGCATGCGCTCGATCGTATCAGCCATTTTGCGCAGGGCGGCGCCGTGCTCGGTTGGTTTGGGGCAAATTTCCTGTTGGCGCGTTTTCATCGGAGCAAATCCCTCGGGTGTGAGCAACCTCTTGATCGTATCCGCCAGCTTGACGACATCGGCCACGACAAGTTCTGAAAGCCCATCCTCGACCGCTTCAAGCGAGCGAGTACCGCTTGTCTGTTCGATTTTCCGAAACAGAGTCTCAAAACCCAAGCTGATGACCGGCACGGTCTGAAAGGCTCCCTCAATGCCGAGGGAGGAGCTAAATTCCACGATGATGTCGGCGCCGGGAACCAGATCAGATGATTTCAGAACATCTTTGCCGACAACCCTGATAGGATTAGAGTTTCCTGGCGCAGGATTCGAAGAAAAGATGTACTGGATATCCTCATCTCCTTCTTTTCTCCCCGAGAATAAAACAGTCGATACCGGGCTGGAGGAGACAAGTTCTTCGTAAAGCCTCATATCTTTTTGCGTGGCGGCGTCAACAGCGTACGGAACCCTATCTCCCGGGTGCGTAGTTAAGACCAGCTGAAACCGTTGACCTTCGGCTGTGAGGCGGACGAGTGCCTCGATCAGAACCACCCAGGAAGCCATTTGTTCCGCCGCGAACTTGCCGCCAGGAGCAAGTACGAGCTTCTCTTCGGGAGTAATACCCAGCTTCGAGCGGACCTCTTCTCGCGTAAAACGCGGAAAGGCCATCTCTTCGCGAAGCGGATTGCCGGTGCCGACGAGCCGCGCTTTCGGAAAAATATCCCGTGTGGCGTCGGCATCTTCCTCCGTTACCCCGAAGTAGAACGCGGCATTTTCAGCCAGCCCGTCAAACCAAGCACCTGGTCGGGCCCGAGCCCAACAGCGGCGAACGTCGCCGTAGAAGCCATAAGGGACGCCTGCGGCCTGTGCGGCCATACCGGCCGCGATCTCGGGCCCGGCCAGTTCCAGAGAAGAAGACATTCCGAGTAAGACTAGGTTCGCCTGTGACGCGGCGAGAACTATCTTATGGTCCGTAATCGTCGGCGGCAGGGGTTTCCCTTTGCCGATGATGAGTTCTGTCTTAAACCCACACTCCTGCAGGACCGGTACTAGTCGTTCAAAACAAAGAGACGGCGCAACATCCCTTGCAACCAAAACTACGTTTTTCATCACCCCTCCTTGGGATTGGAATAGAACACCCTATAATATCCGTTCCTGGCCATTTTGTCAAGTGTGATATAATCTACGTAGGAGCCTACGTAGATTTATTATTTGAAACAAAATGGCAACAAAAAGCAAACCAAAAAAGAGCATTCGCAAGCTCACCAAGGAGGCTGGCGGATCCAGCTATGCCATAATTATTCCAAGGAGCATGGTCCGGGAACTCGGCTGGCAGGAGCACCAGAAAGTGGTGGTTGAGCGCTCACGCGGGCGGATCATCATCCGCGACTGGAAGCCGTAAGTCCCATGTCTTATCAGCCCGAGGGTTTTGTCAGCCGATTTTTTCTCACGTGGGAGCTAAACCTCGTTTATCTCTCGTTTTTTCTCACGACCTTTGCCGAGAGCTTGATCGTGATTTTTGTGCCGGTTTATTTGTATTCTCTTGGTTACTCGATCCCGGCGATTATCTTTTTTTATTTTCTTTTAAGCGCGTATTTTGTGGCTTTTTCAGTAAGGGGCGCAAAAATTGTTTCGAGAATCGGCATCAAGCACGCCATCCTGCTCTCCACCCCGTTTCTTCTGATTTACTATCTTTTTTTAAATTATATTAGCGTGTCAGTTTGGTTCTTTGTTCTCCTGCCCGGATTTGCCGCAATCCACGCGATTTTGTACAATTATGGGTTTCACCTGAATTTTCTGAAGAACTCGACAGAGGAGCGCCGGGGCAGGGAACTGGCCTTTCTTAAAATTTTGGAAGTTGCGGCAACGGGTTTGGGCCCTCTTTTCGGCGGCCTTTTGATAGTGAAGTATGGATTTTTTTCTCTGTATTCTGTCAGTGGAATTTTTTTGATCGCCGGTGCTCTGGTGTTGCTTGTCACGAAAGAAAACCGAGAGCCATTTAGATTTGAATTGTCGGGAATCAGCAAATATCTTTTTGCAGCCGAGAACCGCGCAAACTTTTTGAGCTTCACAGGCTATGCGATCGAGGCCAGCATCAATAGAATCATCTGGCCGATTTTTTTGATTCTTTTGCTGGTGAATGCCAAGCGCGTGGGAGCGCTTGTGACCTTGAGCATTTTGACGTCCGCCGCTATTTTTTATTTCATCGGGCAAGTTACCGATCGCGTGGATCGAAAAAAGCTTTTGAATTGGGCGACTGGCTTTTATATTCTGGCGTGGCTCGGGCGGATTTTTGTTGATTCCGGCCTTAAGGTCTGGCTGGTGGATGCTTATAAAAATTTGGCGGAAAAGTTTATCGCCATCCCATGGGCGGCTCATTCCTATCGTTTGGCGGCCAGAGAGAAACATTTTATGTTTATCGTCACCCGCGAGATTATTTTTAACCTCTCGCGCATCGTTTTTCTGCCGCTTTTGATGTTGGTTTTTTATCTCAATTTTCATCCATTTATTATTTCCTTCATCCTCGCCGCTCTGTTTAGCCTACTGTATCCATTTTTGAGGAAATAAAAAGAGAGCAAGCCATTGCAGACTTGCTCCCACGAGAACCAGGTTTGTCATTTGCGAGGCAAATTTTCCTCGATTATTCTTTGAGGAATGACAAGTATGGCGCCGGGTTTCCCATTGCCTGGATCAGCCGCTCCGCATCCGTAACGGGTCACGAAAGCGCTGCCATCCGCCAAAAAACAAATGCCGTTTCCGTGCACTCCTGGGACAATGAGTTTTTGACCCAGGTAAATCCCGGGTCGCTCCTTGGTTCGGAAGTCAGTAATGGTAAACAGTCCGTCAACCCCTTCCCGTTTTCCAAGGCCGTACCGATACGGCGGCAGGGTTTCGGGCATCCATCGTCGTCCGTCTTCGTCATATAGGCATTGTTTCCAATTTCCGTTGTCCGGCTGATAGTCGGACGCCTCGATCGTGTGGAAATTTACGATCCGTTGCTCGTTCTCATCCAGTTCCAACAAGACCGAGTGGATGAGCCCTGCCTCTTTGAGCTCAATCTCCCCGGCCAAGGCCCAATTCGGCGCGTCAGGCAAAATGTTGTCAATTGGGTAATGGATGAGAAGTTTGTTGCCTATGTTTCGGCTGACGATCATGGTCCCCCGCGGGCCGAAGTTCACGGTTTGGCCGCGGCTGAACTGGCCCGATGGAATTGGCAAGCTTGGGAAAAAACGCACTGATTCTGTCCCGAGCATTGAGCCGCGGATCCAATCCCAGTGGAGGTGCAGGCCGTCGTTCTCCAAGGTGGCAAGAATTTTCCCGATGCACGGCTCGAAATAGGCGAACAAGAGAATGAGGGTTTGGGTCGGCGACAGGACTTTGCTCGCACAACCTAGAGGTTGCGAACCTAAATAGTATTCCCAGACCTGGTCCAGTTTCTCGGTCGGAATAAAAATCTCCTTCCCGAGAAGCGGATAGCTTGATTGCTGGGCTTGCCAGTAGCTTCGAGTCATTCCCTGAGCTGTTTTCATTTTAAATTTTCCTCCAATTCTAGATTTGAGATACCATAGATACCGTAAAGCAAAATCGGCTTTACGAAAATGTATGTTAGCTGTTTGTAACCATTTTGTCAATGATTGTGGCTATGGCTGGACAGGCCGTCGCGTCGAATGACATTCCAAAAATTTCCAGGCGGAAAGATTTATTTGTTCACGCCAGATTGAATTTCCGATATTCGTTTTCATTCTAACTGGACCTGCAATTGCATGTGGATGTAGAATGACGGGCAGGGGAATTTTTGGAGGAATGTTTGTCTAAAAAATAATGTAATTACACCGAAAATTAGACAAAAGAAAAAAGATGTTTACTTTTTACCGCAGCAAAATCAGAATCGCCGCTACCAGGCCTAAGGCAAATCCCAGCCAGTCGCGCAAGGAGAATTTTTTTGCTTCTTGAAATAAAACAAGGCCGACCGCGGAGGGGATGACACTGGAGGCCATGCCATGGAGGGGACCCAGTTGGCTTAGAGGCGCGCCCAAACCTAAGCTTTGATAGCCAAGCGATATAGTCACGATCAAACCTACCCCAACAGCGGAGAACCAAGCCAGGTTTTGACGGCTGACCTTTATCGGATTTTGCCGTTCTTTCCAGAGGAGGAACAGACTGCCGGCGAGCGAACCGGTATACCAAAAAATCACAAAGTTGGTCACGAAAATCAGGTTGAGCGCAAAAAGCTTAAGGGCAAAATTGGTGATGGTTAATATGACTACCATTGCCAGCGTGTAGAAAAGCCAGTTTGAGCCGCCGGTATCGGTTGATTTAATTTGCTCGCGGAAAAAAACCAGAATCGCGGCAAAATAAAACAGGAGCCCCGTGAACATTTGGGCGTTCCAGACATATGATTCCCCGAGGAAGATTACGGCAGGAATAACTACAATGATTCCAATTAAAGGAAAAAACAACGAAGTTTTGCTCAAACTCAACCCATAAGCGCGCCATTGATAATAATTGCCGGCAGAATTGACCAGACCGGTTAAGGCGACTAACAAAAAACCCAATTCCAATTTTTGCGGGCCGAGCAAAAACCAAAACAGCCAGGCCAGAAGCGCGGCGGCGAGGTATTGATAAAAAATGCCGATGGCTTTGTTTTCCGCCCTGTCGCTGGCCTTTTTCATTACAATTTGGGCGATGATAATGGAAATCATCGACAGAACGGCGAAAGTCTTCCAAGACATAGGTTAATCATAAGGCATCTCGCGAATTTAATAAACTTGGTGAAAAAATTTTGATTCGCCAACGGTTGACAGCGGCATCAAGATTACTCTAGAATGATATGAAAAAGGAGGAAAACATGATCAAAGGGTTGAAAGTGGTGTTTTTGTCTATGTTCGTATTGGCGAATGTTGCTGCTTGGCTTACTGTCTTCGTGGGGACATTTTTGGGTCAGTTTATTCCAGTATTCCACGCGGTAGCTTATTATCTCCCTGCGATTGCCTTGTTGGCGGTCATTTCCGCCCAGTTCGATATTTTGTTTGCGATTAACGAAGGCAGGGAGATCAATATAAAAGCCCGCTGCCTCGATTTCATCCATTGGCTCCTGTTGCTGTTTATGTTCGTCGGGCGCTGGATGGTGGAAGGGGCGGCATCTTTCACCTGGTTTGTCCTCGGGCTGGTTCTGCTTGCGGTAATCGGTTGGGGAATTGGAATTGGAGTGAAGCGGATTTGGGCGCCAACTGTGGGGGAAAAGTTTTGCGGCGTTATTTTCGCGGCGGGGGCGGTAGCACTAGGCTTGATAGTTGGCGCGGTCAGGTATATGGATCCGTGGCCTTTGGGTTGGGGATGGGCCTTGGAAAGCGCGACCGCCATCATTTCCACGGCCATCGTCGGCTGGTGGATATGGCTGGACATGAAAAATATTAGCCGTCGGCCTGATGCGTATCCGCGAAGCGCGTTTCTCAAATCTATTTACAGCAATGCTTTGGCTGTCGTTTTTTGGGTCCATCTGATTCAAATCTTCGGGGGATTTAGCCAGTACGCGCTTCTGGTCAACCTGGGAATTACTTTCAACGTATTGGTTGGAAATCTCCTGTACCTGGGATATTACGCGTATTACGAACATTGCCGTGATAGAAGGCCTGGTCTTTCTTGGTTCATAGGACCAGAGTTTTAAGTGTGGTCACCACTTGCCCACTTGCTACTCGCGCAAAATTTTGTGCGAGTAGCTTTTGTTTTTGGGACAAAGTTTTAAAGTGGTTTGTCTAAAAATGCAAGCTATCGCTTGAAAAATTAGACAAAAGAAACAGGATGTTTACTTTTTACCGTAATAAAATCAGAATCGCTGCGGTGAGGCCGAGGGCGAAGCCCAGCCATTCTCTTTTAGAAAAATTTTTTGATTCGCCAAATAAGTATAAGCCGAGCACGGAAGGAATGACGCTTAGCGCGATGCCTTGAAGCGGAACAACCTGGCTGACGGGGCCGCCCAGGCGGAAACTCAAGTAGCCAAGCGAGAGCGTCATAATCAGCAATGCCCCAACCAGGCCGTAGAAGGCCAGATTTTTCGTTTCAACCCTAAGCGGATTTTGCTTTTCTTTTACCGAAAGCAAAAGCGCGCCAATGGATGATCCCGTGTACCAGGGAATTATAAAAGCGGGCACGGAAACGTCATTGAGTGAAAAGAGTTTGTTGGCGAAATTCGCGCCGGCGAAAATAAAAATCATGATTACTGTATAAAAAAGCCATTGGCCGCCGGCGACGGGCGGTTGTTTATCATTTTTTAAAAGAAAGAAGACGGCCAGGACGTAAAAGGCAATGCCGATAAACATCTGCGCGTTCCAGATGTTTTTTTCTCCCAAGAAAATTACCCCGAGGAGGGCGGTAAAAAGCCCCATGAGAGGAAAGAGAAGCGACGTTTTGCTTAGGCTTAGGGCGTATGCTTTCCACTGATAGAGACCGCCGCTTGAATTGACGAGACCAGCCAGGCAGACTAGCCAGAAGAAAGAGTCGAATTTCGGCGTTTCAAAAAAAGAATAAAACAGCCAGGCGAGAGACATCGCGGAAAAGAATTGGTAGAACACGCCGACTGTTTTTTGGCTGGTTCTATCGCTTGCCTTTTTCATTGCCCACGCGACAAGGCATGTGGCAAGCATCATGAGAATTGCCGCTATCTTCCAGGACATAGGTTAATCATACCCTCAAAATTTGGATTGACAAAATTGACCCGCAGGTAGAAACTATGATACGTTTGTTTTGCAGAATTATTAAGCGAAATTTATATGGATCAATGGATTGTCGTGCGGGCGGACATCCGGCGGTCGGGCGGTAAACTTTTCTACGTAGGCAACTTCGTAGATTTTTCTAAGGGTTATTAAACCTTCTTTAACTCCTGCCGTTCCAATATTCGGAAGCCGTCCATTATGGCATCGCAGATGAAGTCTTCCAACTGGCTATGATCGCCTTTGGTCTGGGCTTTGTAGAGGCAGGTATTATAAAGCCGCTTGCGTTCCTGTCTGATTACTGCCGGAGGTAGATTGGCTTTTAGCAGCATCGCGTTCATGAGCAGTCTTCCCACTCGACCATTGCCGTCGGGGAAAGGGTGAATTTGCTCAAAGCGGGCATGAACGGAGGCGGATGAGGCAACAACATCTTTGGGCGGTTTTTCCAGTTCTTTCATTAAGGCAGGCATCAAGTCCGGGATTTTCATAAAGTTAGCTGTGGCCAAATTCACTCCGGTGATCCTGACGCCATGGCTGCGGTAAAATCCTGCGTCAGGATGAATGCCGGACATTAAGATGCTGTGGAGCTTTAAAACAAGATTCTCATCCAGAGCCTTGTTTTTCATCACGTGGTCAAACAGATACTGCAAGGCAGTCTGGTGGTTTTTGGCTTCCAGTTGCTCGGTCAGGCTCTTATTGGGCAGAGCGACATTGTCAAACAGGATAGCAGCCGTGTCCGGCTCGGTTAAAGTGTTGCCTTCAATCCGATTGGAGTTGTAAGTCAGCTTTAATAGAAAGGTATCACGGATATCTGGGTGTTTTAAGATTTCACCCGCAACGGTTTCGTAAGTTTTGCCCTTTTGCAGCAGGGACTGTTTTTTAGCAAGCAAGAAATCCTCCGGGATGACTTTTTGTCCGGTAACTTCCAAAAACAGCTCGTCAATGGCAGCCCGCATCTTGGGCCGGGGCGTGGCCTTGCCTGTCCACCAGCTGTTAAAAGCCGCGAACGATACGCCAAACCTCTGGGCAAGCTGGGTTTGGGTCATTCCTAAGGCTTTTTGGATAATCTGGAGTTTTTGGCGTATGGTCATGGAAATATGGAGCTAAAAACGTTAACATCCAGATATTGACAAACTTTATAAAGTTTGTCAATTTTAGGGAAGTTTATAAAGTTAGGAGGGGAGTACCAAACTTTATCGACGTTTTTGAATGTTTATTAAGCCAGCTTGGGATGCCCGTACGCTGTATTGACATTTTCACGCGGATCAGTTAGGATGACCTGAAAACCAAGCGTGTTTTTTGTTTGGTTTGAATTGACAAAGACAAGGAGGGGTCATGGGCAAAACATTTTTGGTAGTTGTCCTGCCGGTTTTGGTTGGGGCCACGGCCATTGCTGTATTTGGCATATTGCGTAGGAAAGTGATGAAAACTCAAGCAATTTCACCACTTCAGTATCTGATGGTTACCACTGGAATCGCAATGGTGTCGTTTGGCATTTTACATATCTCCTTGTGGGGATTGACAATGCCTATTACGCTTCCCGGATTTTGGACTGCGGTGGCATGCGGAGTCGGGGCCAATACACTTATTCAGTTTTTTAACGTCAAAGCCGCCTCGATTGACAAAGGAGAGGTCTCTCTGACCGCACCTCTTCAGGCGATGACCCCGGGACTCATCACGGGACTCGCGATTGTCCTGGGCGAATACCCCTCGAGGATCGGTGTTGCGGGGATTGTTCTCATTGCCCTTGGTTCCTATGTCCTGCTGTGGGAGAAAACCCCGACGCGCTGGTATGAGTATCTCGGGCCGGTGAGGAGACTTGTGCTTCTGCTCAAGCTCGGGCATTTGAGTCCGGCGGAGCGCAACAAGACGATAGTCGTCAGTCTGGCGCTTGCGTCAGCGGCCATGGGTACAATCGGCCTGCTCTTTGATGGGCTTTATACCAGAAGGGGTATTAACATGCAGGGTCTGGTCTTTGCATCTTGGGGATTTATGCTAATGCTTTTACTCGTCTACTGCGCGTGGTATGCAATCCTTCCGGATGCGAAACTTGACCAGCGTTTTTCCGCGGTTTTGAGTTGGAAAATTGCTCTGCCAATCCTCGTGATCGGGTGCTTGTGGGTGGTCATCAACTTGACAATTCAACCTACATTTAATCGGACCTATGTGGCGTACACGGGTACGCTCAAACGTTTGAGCATTCTGATGTCCGTGGTTCTTGGGTACTATATCTTTCGCGAGGAAGATTTCAGGAAGCGGCTTTGGGCGGCGATCCTGATAGTCGCCGGTGTCTTACTGATTGCCAGCGACAACCTGCCCGCGAGGCTCTCCACCAGAATCGAGGGTCTGGGGTTGTAGAACAGGAGAAAAGCTGGGAGGGTAAGTTTTACGGGGCTGACACAGAGAGCTTTGTGTCAGCCCTTCATCTTTTGTCCGCAGAATCTTTCTGCAAACGGCTCAACCATTGAGCCGTTGAATTTTGGCTTAAATAAGCCACTTTTTGTTTTATTCTGCTACCTCTTGACACCTTTTGACCCTTTCTGATATCATTTGGATAGGTTTGTTGGATTTATGCATTTGTGTTTCTTTTGCAAAAAGGAACACAAATTCGCCAAATACAATTAACGAAAAACCAAAAATGGACAAAATGGACCAAGAGATCAAAGAAAACGCAGTTTATACGACCGCGGAGACAGAGGCGATTTTGAAGGTGAGCCCCAGCACTATCAAAAGGCTCCTCAAATGCGGTCTTATTCGTGCCAACAAAGTCGGCGGTCAATACCGGATTTTGGGCAAGGAGATTTTGCGCCTGGTGTCGCCGGGGCTGGAACAGAAAGCCGTCAAATCTTATCTGAAACTTAAAAAGAAAGTAATCGAAAAAATCAATCCATGGTAGAAGTTGGAATCCAAAAAATTCTGTCGATTGTCAAACTTGCCCGTGTTGCCTTCGGTAAGTACAAGTGGCGTATTTTGTTTTTGACAATTCTGGGGTTTATTTCTGGTCTGCTCGAAGGCGTGGGGGTGAACGCGCTGATACCACTTTTTTCCTTTGCTTTCGGAGAGGGGCAAGGCAGCCAGGATTTTATCTCCCGGCAACTGGAAAAATTGTTTGCCATTTTTGACGTCAGTTTTGCCGTGAATTCATTGCTGGTTTTCATCATTGCACTTTTTATTGTTAAAGCGTTGTTCACCTTCCTTGTAAATTATCTCGGGACGAGGATTGTGAGTGATTATCAAATCCGGACGCGCGTTGAATTGTTTCGAAAGGTTTTGGGGGCAAAGTGGCCATATTTACTCCAGCAAAAACTAGGACACTTGGAGAACGTTTTGATGCAGGATATTTCATCCGCCACCACTTTGTTCAGCCAGATCAGCGGCATTTTTACTATGCTGGCGAGCCTGGTGGTTTATCTTCTCGTGGCCATCAACATCTCCGCTTCAATAACTGTGTTTACCTTGGCATTGGGCGGAGTTCTGTTTTTGGCTTTGTATCCCGTGATGGCCCGGGTCAAAGGGGTGGCTTTTGAACGTTCTTTGCTTCACAAAGACATCGCCCATTTGATAAACGAAAACACGGTCGGTATGAAGACGGTTAAAACTATGCGGGCCGAGGAGCCGGTTATTCGGAAAGGACAACATTTATTTTCCAAGTGGCAAACACTGACCATCAAGACAGCCGTTCTTAAAAATTTGATCACCTCTCTGAGCCAGCCACTTGGCGTCATCTTTGTCGTTTTGATTTTTGCCGCTACTTACAAGTCTGCGGCGTTTAACATCGCCGCCCTGGCCGCAATTATTTATTTGATACAGCGGATTTTTATTTATATCGAACAGTTGCAAACTGCCCTGCATTCCGCCAATGACCTCGTGCCCCATTTGCGAAGTGTGCTTAATTATCAGGAAGCGGCGCTTAAGAACCGGGAAAGCGTCGAGGGGATAAAAGAATTTGCGTTTAACGATAGACTGGTTTTTCAGAATGTGAATTTTGCTTACCGCGGCAAGGACGAGATTAAAGTTTTGGAAAATGTCTCGCTCGAAATTCACAGAGGGGAACTTGTTGGTCTGGTCGGCCCTTCAGGCGTGGGCAAGACGACTTTGGTGGATTTGATTTTGCGGCTGTTTGAGCCGACGGCCGGCAAGATTTTATTGGATGGCAGAGCGATTTCTGAAATAGCACTTGAGTCTTGGCGCGCGAGCGTGGGTTACGTCTCGCAGGACATCTTTTTGACCAATGACACAATTGCCAGCAATATTCGATTTTATGACGAATTTTTGACTGACGGACAAATCGTCGATGCGGCGCGTCAAGCCAATATTTATGATTTCATCCAAACTTTGCCCAATAAATTTGACACGTTGATCGGCGAGCGCGGGGTGTTGCTCTCGGCAGGACAACGGCAGCGCGTGGTGCTCGCCCGCGTGCTGGCCAGAAAGCTACAGTTTTTGATATTGGATGAGGCGACCTCGGCCCTGGATAACGAATCCGAATTGCTGATCCAGCGGGTCATCAACAGTCTGAAGAATAAAATTACGGTTTTGATGATCGCGCATCGCCTATCCACTTTAAGTGATGTGGACCGATTGATTGTTCTAGAGAACGGCAAAGTTCGGGAACAGGGGAAGCCTCTGGACTTGCTTGCCGACAAACAGTCTTATTTTTTTAGGATGAGCCATTTGAAGGAGGCGACGCAATGAGACCCAGTAACAAAACTTCACAGATGTTCTACACATATATCCTCCAAAGTCTTAAGGATTATGATAATTACATTGGTTATACCAATAACCTAAAAAGCCGGTTTGTAGAACATCAAAAAGGCAAGGGGTTCTCGACAAGCTTCCGCAGACCATTCAAGCTCATTTACTACGAAGCATGCTTAAATATAGACGATGCCAAACAAAGGGAGAAATACTTAAAAAGTACCGCCGGTCGAAGGTTTTTAGCTAAACGATTAAGCCACTTTCGAGCCAATCTTGTTTGGCATCGCAAGTGAAGAGGTTGTTACTGGGTGAGAGTCTTTTTAATTTTTGACAATCATGGGGCTGAAGGCGCCACTATTATCAGAGAGCTCAAAAAAGCCTCGCACGAGGTTTTGTATTGGGTGGGCGCGTTCAACAACGAGGTGCAAAATTTTCCAGAGATTATTTTCCATCACTACAAAGACGCGCGTCTTGGAATTCCTCCGCAAAAGGTTGACGCCGCGAAATACGAGCCTCCCGCCGGAAAACTCGTCCACCAGTTGTACCGCGCGGAATCCATGGTGATGATGATTATGAACAAGCTGTTTCCCGATATGCCTTTTGAAGAGCGCAAACATTTGTATTACGAACTCCTGCGTTATTGGCAAGGTGTCTTAAATGAATTTCGACCCGAAGCCGTGATTTTTCCGCTCACTCCGCACCAAAACTACAATTACCTCATCTATGAGATGGCCAAGATTTTGGGTATCAGGACTATTATGTTTTCCGATACCTGGGTTTCTGATCGCACCCTCATTCATTCTGACTTGTGGAATCCTGGCGCCAAATTGCGCCAAATCATGCGCGCAAATTCGGGCCGGCAGTTTTCGGCGGAAGAATTGAAGCCCGATCTTCGGGCGTATTATCTTGCGCAAACCGGCCAAGACGCCGAGAAGGCGAGGCCCTGGTATTTCAAACTTCAGAAGGAGCGATACCGCGGTTTAAATATGTTTATTCGCAAACTGAAAATTTTTGCGAGAAATATTTTTAATCCAAAGCTGTTCGTCCAGATTTACAATTTTTTTGCCAATCGTTTGGGCCCCAATGCCTGGAAAGAGTACTTCAGATTTGCGGCAGAACCGGATTTTTCCCGAAAATTTGTCTATGTGCCCCTGCAGTACCAGCCGGAACGGACGACCACGCCCCACGGAGAGATTTTTGAGGATTTGATTTTCATGGTACAGACGGTGGCGGCCGCTCTCCCCCAAGGATGGATCGCTTACGTCAAAGAACATCCGACCCAGTGGTGGAAGCAGGGCCGCGGGTATTCGCCTTTCCGTTACCGCGGATATTACGAAAAGATTGCTAGCATCCCAAATGTCTTTCTGGTGCCAGTTGCGACAGACAGTTACGAATTAATTAACAACGCGCAGGCCGTGGCCACGGTGACGGGCACGCCGGCATGGGAAGCGATTTTGAGGCGCAAACCCGCTGTGATTTTCGGCTATTCCTGGTACCGCGACTGCCCTTTCGTGTTCAAGGCCGACGACGCGGCCAGCTGCCGCTTGGCGTTTGACACGATCAAAAACGGTTTTCGGATAAAAGAGCCGGACGTGATTAATTTTCTCAAAAACCTGGATGAGGCGACAATTCCATGCTATGTTGACGACCCCCGCAAGTCCATGGCATCCGATTTAAGCGCCGAACAGCAACTTAATAATTTAGCCCAAGCAATAATTTTGGAACTAAACGCCCAATAACAATGTTTAATAATAAAACCATTCTCATCACTGGCGGAACAGGAAGCTTTGGCAGAAACTTTACCAGACACATCCTTACTAATTACAATCCGGCACGGCTTATTATTTTCAGTCGCGATGAGTTAAAGCAATTTCAGATGAAGCGGAAATTTGATGATCCGCGCCTTCGCTTCTTTCTGGGAGATATTCGCGATTTATCAAGGTTGCAGAGGGCCTTTCACGGCGTGGATATCGTGGTACACGCCGCGGCGCTCAAACAGGTGCCGATTTTGGAATACAATCCCTTCGAAGCGGTGAAGACCAACGTTGTCGGAAGTCAAAACGTGATCGAGGCGGCGATTGACCAAGGAGTAGACAAGGTTTTGCTCGTCTCTTCGGATAAAGCCGTTCAGCCAGTCAATCTGTACGGGGCGACCAAACTTTGCGCCGAGAAGCTTTTTGTCAACGGGAATGTTTACTCCGGCGGAAAAACCAAATTTAGCTGTGTGCGGTACGGGAATGTTTTGGGGAGCCGAGGCAGTCTCGTGGAACTTCTTTTGCGCAACAAAAACGCGCAGTCAGTTCACATTACCCATGTGGAGATGACCCGATTTTGGATTAGTTTTGAGCAAGCTTTTGATCTGGTTGAGTTCGCTTTCCAGAATATGGAGGGCGGAGAAATTTTTGTTCCGCGAATTCCGAGCATGAAAATTGTAGATTTGTTTGACGCGATTACTCCCAATGCCAAGAGGGAGATAATTGGCATCAGGCCAGGCGAAAAAATTCACGAATCGCTTATTACCGAAGCCGAGTCTCACCGGAGCGTAGAGTTTGGGAACAAGTACTTTGTCATTTTGCCCGAGCAGAATGACATCTTTGATGTCGCGACCAAATTTGCCAAGTATTTGACCCAAGGAAAACCTTTGCCGGAAAATTTCAGTTTCCGAAGCGATAACAATCTTCACTGGCTCACCGCCGAAGAATTAAGAGTTTTGATAAATAATATTCAGCTATGATTCCGTATAGCCGACAATCGATCAGCAAGCAGGATATCCGCGCTGTGCAGCAGGTGTTGCGTTTAGATTGGCTTACCCAAGGGCCGAACGTTTTCGCGTTCGAAAAAGCCTTGGCCAGGTACTGCCGAGTACCTTACGCAGTGGCTGTAAGCAGTGGGACCGCGGCATTGCATCTTGCGTATTTGGCAGCGGGGTTAAAAAAAGGCGACGAGGTGATTACTACGCCAAACACTTTTGTCGCGACTTCAAACATGCTTTTGGCAGTCGGGGCAGAGCCGGTATTTTGCGATATCCGGCTTGAAACTTATAATCTTGATGAGACTAAGCTTGAAAATTTAATCACTAGAAGAACCAAAGCTATCGTACCAGTGCACTTTGCGGGCCAGCCGTGCGAAATGGACGCGATTTTAAAGATTGCCAAAAAACACAAATTAATTGTTGTTGAGGACGCCTGTCACGCATTGGGTGCAAGCTATCGGGGGAACAAGATTGGTTCATTAAGCTCCGATATGACGGTTTTCAGTTTTCACGCAGTCAAGGCGATTACAACCGGCGAGGGCGGGGCGGTAATAACCAATAACCGACAATATTACAAACGATTACTGCTGTTGCGGAGCCATGGAATTTACAAAAACCTGCAAGGCAAGAATGTGATGACAGTGCTGGGCTACAATTACCGGTTGACCGATATTCAGGCGGCTTTGGGATTAAGCCAGCTTAAAAAATTAGATTGGTTCATTGCCAAAAGGCGGCGGGTCGCCGAGTGGTATCGGGAGGAGTTAAAGGACATTGAGGAAATTATTCTGCCGACCCCTCACGAGGGGTCAGGGAGCGCTTGTCATCTTTATGTAATTCGCGTCAGAAATCCAAAGTTGCGCGACCGGCTCTGGGCGTATCTTCAAAAACGAGGCATTGGCGCCAATTTGCACTATCCGGCCGTGTATTCTCATCCGTATTATCGGAAAATCGGATATCGGAATTTGAGACTGCCAAACGAAGAAATTTACCAGCATTCCTGTCTGACCTTGCCTTGCCACCCGACTCTTAAGAGAAATCAAGTCGAGTATGTTTGCGGTGCGGTCAAAAATTTTATCAAAAATTATGATCTATGAAGTAGAACAACCGACCTTTTTTGATCTCTTTGGTCTTGGCCGTCCGCATACAGAAGATAAACTTTTGGATGGCATCACTTTGCTCGGTTCGGGCAAAGGGGCGCTGGCTTTGGTCTTGAGGCATTTGCAGAAACGCGGCATCATCAGAAGCAAATTGGATGAGATTTTGGTACCGGATTGGCTGGGGTATTGGGTCTATAACCAAATCCAATCCTACGCTTTTCCGGCGAAGCGTTTATCAGATCGCACACGGGCTATCTTGGTGTACCATCAATACGGCTTTCCGCAGGATATGGACAAGATAATGGCAGCGGCAAGAGAGAAAAATTTGATTGTTATCGAGGACTGCGCCCACGCTGTTTTTTCACACCATCGGGGCAAGCGTTTGGGCTTCCTGGCCGATTATTCGATTTTTAGTTTCTCCAAGTGGGTATTTTGTTTCGCTCTTGGCGGCGCGCGGGGTGATGAGGAATTTCAGAGGTTTGCCGCACAGGCGGCCGAACGCACAGCTTTTGGATTGACGATGTTTAAAGACAGCGTCAAATGGCTGGGCGAAAAAAGTCGACGCTCAACATACGCCAATTATCTGACGAAGATGGCCTACGCTCTATATGGGGATGCGCTAAAGCCGAGTGCTTTGGCGGTCCGTCTTTTAAAAGCTAAGCTCGACACCGAAATTGCAATCAGGCAAAAGCGATACCTTAAGTTCAGAGCGGCAACTGCCGATTTGGGTCTTTGCGATCATTTGGAAAATGAAGGAATAACGCCGTACGTCATACCCACAAGAGTCAAATCCGAGCGGCAAGGGTCCCTAATCGCCGCACTGGCCAAAGCCGGCATTGAATCGGGAATTTATCAGTTTGATATGAACCGCAACTTGCTGGATCCAAAATTTGAAAACTGTGTGTTAATTCCCTGCCACGGCGAGATTAATGATGATTTTTTTTCGGATATGACGAAGCTGATCATTAAGATTCAATCTTAACCAGATGTCATGACTTTAAAAGCCATAACTTTAACACCGGAAAGATATAAAGAGTGGGATGAGTTTTGTCTGCAAAGCGGCGACGCCTGGTTTTGGCATACCACCGGGTGGTTGCGCTACACCTTAGCTTACAAGCCAGAGCTTGCCACTCGCGATTTAAGTGTTTTGATTTGCGACGGGAATGATCGAATTAAGGCCATCGTGCCGTTAACTCTGGAAACCAAATCGCTCGGTGGCCGGGGAATCAGGGAATTCTCCTCCGGTGAGGAGCCCATTCCCGGCCCTGCTTACGCGAATAGTCTGTCCGCTCCGGACAAAGAATTGGTGGAAAAATTTGTTTTTTTCAAAGTGGATGAGTTGGCGCGCCAGCATGATGTGAAACGAGCGAGTTTCCGCCAAACGCCGCTGACCGCAAATTTCTTGAATCACAATTACTATTTTAATTATTTCTTAAAGTACGGGTACTTGGACATTTCCCTGAATACCCAATTGATCGATTTACGGCCTTCAGAAGAAGAGCTCTGGCGGGCTTTGAGGCGCAATCACCGGCGCAATATAAAAAAAGTCGAGAATTTAACTGCCAAAATTTATACTTCCGCCGAGATTACCCCAGCGATATTCGAAAAATATCAGATCATGCACCGGATAGCGGCGGGAAGGCAAACCAGACCCGATGAAACATTTCGGATTATGTTTGAGTGGATAAAGGAACATTTGGGTTTTTTGGCGGCGATAGAGGTAAAAGGGAAGACGATCGGATTTGAATATTTTACGGCCTACAAAAATAACGGTTACGGTTTTTCCGCGGCCAATGATCCGGAATTTGCGTTTTTGCCAATCAGGCACCTCGTAGAATGGCAAGCCATTCTCCGGATGAAACGGATGGGGTATGATTTTTACGAAATTGGGGTACAGTGGTACGCCCCCTTATTACATGACTTTCCAGATGAGAAAAGACGGAACATTGCTCATTTCAAAAGAGGTTTTGGCGGTTTTGCCGCCCCTTGTTTTAGGGCCGAAAAGTTCTATGGCAAAGATTATTTTTTGGAAGTTTATCGGGATCGCATAAAAAAATTTGCAAACACACTATGATTAAAAAAGATGATAGAGACAAGGAGTTTAATATTGGTGAAATGAAGAAATATGTAGAGAAGAAACAGGAATTAGACAAGTTTCTGGAAAAGTTGATCACCCCTTTTATTGAAAACAAAAGATTGAAGATTTTGGACGCGTGTTGCGGCATCGGGCATATTATATTTTCTCTTAACCGAATAAGTCCGGGATCAACTTTTATAGGCGTGGATCAGACCGAATATTATATTAAAGAAGCCAGAAAATTATGTCTTGGCGAGAAAAACATCTCCTTTGAACTGGGAGATGTGTATGATTTGCCGTCAAAATACGCCAAGGAGTTTGACATATCTTTGAATTGGAAAACAATTTCCTGGCTACCCTATTATGATCGGTTATTAAAGTCATTGGTTTCCGTTACCAAGAGACACATTTTTCTTAGTTCGCTATTTTATGATGGTGATATCGATTTCCAAACAAAAGTTCGGGAATTTAATAAAGAGGCGGGAAAAGACGGGTTTAGTTCATTTTATAATGTTTATAGTCTGCCTCGTTTCAAGAAATTCGTTTATAGTTTGGGGGCGAAAAACATAGAAGCATATGATTTTGAAATTGGCATTGATGTTCCAAAGCCCCCCATAGATCAAATGGGCACTTACACGTTGAGATTAGAAAATGGCAGAAGATTGCAAATAAGCGGGGCGGTAGTCATGTTTTGGAAGGTCATTCGAATAGATTTATAGTTATGCCCAGTAACAAAACTTCACAGATGTTCTACACGTATATTCTCCAAAGTCTCAAGGATTATGATAATTACATAGGTTATACCAATAACCTGAAAAGCCGGTTTGTAGAACATCAAAAAGGCCATTCCTTCTCGACAAGCTTCCGCAGACCATTCAAGCTCATTTACTACGAAGCATGCTTAAATATAGACGATGCCAAACAACGGGAGAAATACCTTAAATCAACAGCTGGCCGACGATTTTTAGCTAAACGATTAAGCCACTTTCGAGCCAATCTTGTTTGGCATCGCAAGTGAAGAGGTTGTTACTGGGTATGAATAAACTCCAGGGCAAAAAAGTTTTTATTTTCCAGCAGCGCAATTGGGGGCAAACAATCGGTCATTTTTTGGCAAAAAAGCTGCAAACGCAAGGTTGCCGCTTAGCCGCCTTGACTCTAAAACAGTCTACCCATGAATTTACTTTAAGCCAGCGGGAAGTCCGATATGACCTGGTTGTCAATGATGATGAGATCCTCAACAATCCTTTTCAATATTTACCGCCCAAACCCCCAACACTAGCCGAGGTGTGCGCGGAACTGGGGATTGAGAGCGTTTGGCCGTTGGTGCAGACTATTCGCAATTACGTCAAATCCTATCGTGAAAAATTTTATTACAGTTATCGGCAAAACGTGACGGATGAACATATGGTCGCGTATGTGCAGGCCATTTTCGAACTGGCCAAAAAAGTTTTCAGCGAGTTTGGCCCCGACCTGATACTTGCTCCGAATTTTGTAGTTTTGCCTCATATCATATTCAATCTTTACGGGAAAAAACACGGAGTTAAAATGATCGCCGTAACCTACTCAACAATAAAGGGATTTTACATTTTTACTCATAGTTTTTTGGAAGATGAAGGACTGTTTTTTGACCAGCTGCGAGGTTTAAATGCAAGGCAGGCAGAAAGTAAAAATCGCGCGAGGGCAAGACAATATATCCGCGAATTTAGGGAAAATTTCAAAAAGCCGGATTATGCCGAGGCGACGGATAAAACCCGATCTTTGCGGCAGATCATACGCCACGAGCTCTCGCCCTTTTATCATATTTTGCGCTGGTATTGGAGGAAACCGATCAATTATTTTCCAAATCTCGGCCCGATATTGGATTACCGACCGCCGCGGATTATCTGGCGCGACCACTTCGTTCGTAAGCGCAACCAAAAGTTGACGGATCGCTTTTCTTATCATCCGTTTGAGCGGCTCAAAAAATTTGTTTACTTCCCTCTGCAGTTCCAGCCCGAGGCCGTGGTTGACGTCACTTCCCCCTTTTTCAGCAATCAAATAGAGACCGCAAGATTGGTTGCCATGTCACTGCCGGATGATTACACTCTCGTGGCCAAAGAGCATCCGGCCATGGTGGGTTTTCGCTCTCCCTCTTATATCGAGAAGATTGCCCGGACGCCAAATGTTAAGCTTATCGATTATCATATTGAGAGTGAGGAAGTTTTGAAGCGCGCGGATTTAATCGTGAGCTTTGGCAGCGCCACTGCCACAGAAGCCGCTTTTTATTGCAAACCCGTGATCCAACTTGGGAATTTTGGCGTTACCCGGATGCTTCCCAACGTTTTTCAACATACTGATATGACTATTTTATCGGGAAAAATAAAAGAATTGCTTAAAAGCAATCTTCACAACGCGGATTATGAGCAAAAGCTGGAAAATTTCGTAACCGCGGCGTATGATGCCGGCTTTGATTTCGATTACGGCAAGGCCTGGCGCCAAGGCGGTGACATGGAAGAACTTTGGGAAATTTATCGAAAAGAAATAGAAGCGGTGATATGAATAACATTTTATGCATAATTCAGGCCCGTATGAGTTCTACCAGACTGCCGGGCAAGATTTTGAAAGAAGCCGGTGGAATGAGTCTTTTGGAGTACGAGATCCGGCGCGTCCGGCGCGCGAAAATGATTGACAAAATTGTCATTGCCACCACCGCAAAGCCGGAAGACGACAAAGCCGCCCAGCTTAGCGAGAAATTGGATCTGGAGTGTTTTCGCGGATCAGAAGATGATGTGCTCGACCGTTACTATCAGTGCGCGCTTCGCTATCCTGAATACGACTCTATCGTTCGGATTACGGGCGATTGTCCTTTGATTGATCCGAGGGTCATTGACCAAGCAATTGTTTTTTTCCAGCAGGGCGATTATGATTATGTGAGCAATGCCAGCCCCCCGACTTTTCCAGACGGAATGGACACCGAGATTTTTACCAGAGAATCGCTTGCGGCGGCCTGGAGGAAAGCGAGGCTTTCATCAGAGCGCGAACATGCCACATTATATATCGTTAAAAGCGGGAAGTTTAAAACCGGCAATGTGAGAGCGGAAAAAGATTATTCCCGATACCGCTTGACAGTGGATAATCCGGAAGACTTTGAAGTGATCGCGTTTTTGATTGAGCACGCGGCGCCGGACGCGGATTTTCGGGAGTACATCAAGCTGCTTGAAGCCAACCCGGAAATTATGGCCAAAAATATGGCAATTCAGCGCAATGAAGGTTTAGCCAAATCATTGAAAGAAGACAAACAATTAACATAATTAATCTGTACTATATGTCGAAGCGATTCAAAAAAAGTCATCAGCTGTTTAAAAAAGTAAGCCGGGTAATTCCGCTTGCCTCGCAGACTTTCAGTAAAAGCTATTTATCGTACATCAGGGGAGCGGCGCCGCTATTTATTACGCACGGGAAAGGTGCTTATGTTTGGGATGTCGACGGCAACAAATATATCGATCTGATCAATGCGCTTGGCCCGGTGATCCTCGGCTACCAATACCCGGCGGTTGATACGGCTGTTCAAAGGCAGCTTCAGAAAGGTATTATTTTCAGTTTGCCCTCGCCCTTGGAGTTTGAATTGGCCAGTTTGTTGATAAAGCATATTCCCTGTGCGGAAATGGTCAGATTTGGCAAAAACGGATCGGACGCCACGACCGGAGCCATCAGATTGGCCAGAGCCGTTACGGGCAGAGAGCATGTGGCGGTCTGTGGCTATCACGGCTGGCACGACTGGTATATCGGGTCTACCACGAAGAATTTGGGCGTGCCAAAAAGCACGCAGGCGATGACTCACAAATTCGTTTACAATGATATTGTTTCGCTTGAAAAGATTTTCAAAAAATATCGCGGCAAAATTGCCGCAGTGATCATGGAGCCGATGAGCTACGAGGAGCCGAAGAATAATTTTTTGCAAAAAGTGAAACAGTTGGCCCACAAGCATGGCGCGTTGCTTATTTTCGACGAGATCGTAACCGGTTTCCGGTTCGGTTTGGGCGGAGCGCAGAGCTATTTTGGGGTGATTCCTGATCTGGCGGCCTTCGGCAAGGGCATGGCTAACGGTTTGCCGATTTCCGCCCTGGTTGGCAAACGGCGGTATATGAGAAAAGTCGAAGATATTTTTTACTCTTTCACTTTCGGCGGGGAAGCGCTTTCTCTAGTCGCGGCCATTACCGTAATCAAAGAATTCGAACGCAAAAAGGTGGTAGAGTATATCTGGCGGTTGGGCGAGTTTTTGGGAGACGGCGCGCGTCAATTAATTTCGGAATACGGATTACGCGAAATAATCAAAATCAAAGGGAAGCCATGCAATTTGGTTATGGTTTTTGCCGCAACCAAAGATTATACCGATTTGGAAATTAAAAGTTTTTTGCAGCAGGAAATTTTGCAAAACGGCATTCTGTGGTACGGCGGTCATACAATAAGTTACGCCCATTCGTTGGCCGACATGCGGAGAGCGTTGCACGTTTTTCAGAAGGCATTTCAAAAATTGCGCGCTGTTTTGGATGCGAAAACTTTGCGCCAAAATTTGCGGGGCAAGCCAATCACAAATATTTTTAAGGTTCGATAATATTGACAAATGGAGCGTACTAACCCAAAAACATTATTGGTTATCGGTTGTGGCTCAATCGGATCGCGGCATGCCAGGAACGCGAAGTTTCTAGGAGTGAAAAAAATCATTCTTTGCGATACTGATGTCGCTCGCGCAAAAAAGCTAGGCCACAAGATCGGCTCCCAATACTGTTATTCTGGGTGGCGTGAAGCTTGGCAGAATCACCAGGATATCGAGGCGGCGGTTATTGCGACACCGACCATTCTGCATCTCAAACCTGCGATGTTTGCGGCTGAAAAGGGCATCCATATTTTTATGGAAAAACCGATTTCACACACTTTAAGAAGCGTGGCTGATCTTGTGAGCAAAGTAAAACAGAAACGACTTGTAGGAATGATGGGGCAGTCGTTTCGCTTTCACGAGGGTTTTCTCAAGCTGAACGGACTTCTAAAAAAAAGGACATTGGGAAAGATCTATCATGTGAATTATAGGAGCGGGCAATATTTGCCCGACTGGCACCCGGGACAGGATTACCGCAGCGAATACACGGCGCGCAGAGCCTTGGGCGGAGGGGTTATGCTGACGAGTATGAGTCATGTTTTTGACATGATGCAATGGCTTTTTGGCGAAATTGCGGACACTGCCGGTTGGAAGGCCAGACTGGGGGATATGAACATGGATGTGGAGGACAGTGTCTTTGCTTTATTGAAGACCAGATCGGGAATAATCGTTCAGGTAGTCACTGATTTTCTTCAAAAAAGCAACGAGCATAAAATGACAGTTGTGGGGGACAAAGGAAATATTGAGACGGATTTTATTGCACACACCATAGTCATTAAAACAGCAAAAAGGAGTCAAATTGTGAAATACCGTTTCGACGGCAACAAAAGATATCTGGAAGAGCTTAAACATTTTTTTGGTCTTGTTGCCGCCCGTCGCGTTGAACACGATTTGGATTTAAGAATCGGTAAGCGGATTTTGGAGCTGATTTTTAACCCCAGGATTGGGGAGATTTAAGTCATGTTTGCTAAAGAGATTCACATTGATTCGCGAAAAGTTGGTTCCGGTTGCCAGCCATACGTTATTTTTGAAGTGGCCAGCACGCATCAGAATGATTGGGGATTGGCAGAAAATTACGTCAGGCAGGCAAAGGATACGGGAGCCGATGCGATTAAATTTCAGCTGTTTACGGCCGACGGGCTCCTTAACCCGATTTCATCCATGCTCCAGCCGACTTATGAATACTTCAAGACCGCAGAAACACCGAGGGAATGGTTTTCGCGTTTAAAAAAACTGTGTGAGCAAATAGGAATTGACCTTTTGTGCACCCCGTTTGATGAGGAGGCAGCAACATTTCTTAATGACGAAATCGGACTTCCGGCGGTGAAGATTGCGTCAGGCGACTTGACCAATTATAAGCTTCTAGAACATATTGCGAAATTCAAAAAACCGATAATTCTTTCAACCGGGGTGGCGACAATGAATGAAGTGGAGGACGCGGTTGCCGTCCTTAAAAACTCGGGTTGCGAACAACTTGCTGTTTTGCAGTGCGTTTCCGTCTACCCAATGCCTTATGAAGCCGCTAATGTTCGTGTTATAGAAACTTATCAAGATAAGTTTAATTGCGTTGTCGGTTACTCGGATAACGGCTCAAAGGGAATAATCGTGCCCTTGGTCGCGGTCGCGCTTGGCGCGTCAATCATCGAGAAACACGTGACCTCGCAGAAACAGCGGGGAAATATGGACGATGTTTTTTCGCTTTCGGTTGAAGAATTTAAGGAGATGGTCAGCAGAATACGGGGGAAGCCGGACATTGAAAGTTTAAGGAAAGAGTTTGGTGGTGACATAGATATTATTTTGGGAAGCCCGATCAAGGAACCGTCAGACGCGGCAATAGAGCGTCCTGGGGAAATAACAAAGATGGACGAGTGGAGAGAAAGACGGTTGGTCAGACGAGGACTATATCCGAAGGTTAATATTCCGGTGGGGACAAAAATAACAGATGATATGCTTATCGCGTTGCGTCCTGATATCGGCGTTTCCGGCACGCAATATGACGAAGTTTTAGGAGCGGTCGCGCAAGAAAACCTCCCGGCAAAGCATCCAATAAAGCTTAAGGACGGGGAGGTAAGGCTTTTCCACAAAGCGGATTTGGCGACAACCTATGCTCACCCCAAAGAGCAAGAAACCGTAACAGCTCTTGTCCAAACAGTAAACTTCGACTAATAAATTAATGAACAAAAGCAAAAAAAACATTTTGTGGATCATTGGCGGGGGGCAATTGCAGGTGCCGCTGATTGTTGAGGCGAGAAAACTGAAACTCAACATATTGGTTACCGACAAAGACCCGAATTGCGTTTGCAAGCCCCTGTCCGATCATTTTTACCCGGTTGATATTTTTGATATTTCCAAGAATGTCGAGTTATTGCTTACTTTGCAGGCGCAAGGTTTTGAATTTCGCGGTGTGATTGCCGCTGGTATTGACGCCAATGTTACGGCCGCTGTTGTTGCAAAAACCGCCGGACTGCCCGGCGTCAATCCAAAAGCGGCCTATATTACTCACAATAAAGCACTGTTTCGGGAATTTTTGGCAAAAAATAAACTACCGTCGCCGAAGTGGGAAGAGGTCGCGACTTTGAGTCAAGCGAAAAAAGCCATAAAAAAAATCAGTGCCCCGTTTATCATAAAAAATATTGATAGTTCCGCCAGCCGCGGAACAAGGAAATTTTTCACAAAACCTGCCGATGGGGAACTCGAATTGGCGCTGGAAGAAGCGAAAAAAGCTTCGACGACAAATACCGCCTTGGTCGAAGAACTTCTGTCCGGACCGGAACAAACAGTCGAAACATTATTTGACGCAAACGGAAAATTTCGCCCCTGCTTTATTACCGACCGCAAGTTTGACGTAAAGAGCGAGTGGGCCACCGAACTTGAGGTTGAACATCCCACCACGCTTTCCATTGCCACGCAAAAGAAGCTTTATGAGCTTGTCGGGCGGACCGCGAAATTGCTCGGCATTACCACGGGGGCCGCGAAGGCGGACACAATGGTGACCAAGAACGGCCCGGTAATTATTGAAATGACCACAAGATTATCAGGGGGGTTTGACTGCCAGTATCTCGTGCCCATAGCAACCGGGAAAAACATCTTGCGAGCGGCAATTCTTACCTCGCTTGGCAAGAAGTTTCCGGCATCCTTATTGCAGGATCGGAAGCACCGAGTGGCGGTTTTGGATTCCCTCTGGCCAAAACCAGGAGGAAGAATCGTTGCGATTGAAGGGGTGGAAGAAGCCAAGCGAATGCCTGGCTTTGAACTATTTTCTATGCGCTACAAGCTTGGCGATATCGTAAAACCTTACGTTGACAACGCGAAACGGGCGTGTTTTGTTATAGCATCCGGAAAGGACAGAAAAGAGGCGAAAGAAAATCTCAAGAGGATTCTCGCCGTGGTTAGCATTAAAACCAAACAGGCATGATTGAATTATTAGAAGGAGAAAAGCTTTTCAAGACAGCCAATTCCTTGTTTTTTTACAAAAAAGGAAGGGCGACGATAGGGCCGGCTCGAACCCCTTACGATATTTTATTCAGGAACGCGGGCAAACAGGGGAGATGGAATGTCGCGGTAAAACCCCTTGTGGTAGGTTTGTGTCCAAGTGATATGGCCGGAGGAATGCTCGAATTTCCCCCTTCCAGCACGCGTTCCCTGTCTGATCCAAAAAACCCGGCTGTTGCGGGACATGAGTTTGTGGGACGGGTCATAGCGGCAAGCAAGACTGCGTGCGGTGAGCTTCGCAGGAGGGGTATCTCGCTGGGTGATCTCGTGGCAGGCGATATCAACGTGGGATGCGGTTTCTGTTCGCAGTGTAAAAGAGGAGATCCCGCAGTATACTGCTTGCAAGGGGCGACATTTGCAGGAGTGGGAAGTTCTCCGCATGGAGCGGACTGGGTGCAAAGACAAACCGGACGACCCCATGTTCCGGGCGCTTATACGGAAGGGTTTATTGTGCTTCCAGCGTCCAATGTCCATAAAGTGCCGCGCCAGGCTGTCAAGAATGTCAAAGCTCTCGCGCTTTTTTGTCAGGCCGATGCGGTGGCCTGCGCCAAGACTTCATGCAACATCATGGGATTAGTAACCTTTAAACAAATGCGGGGTTTTGACAATCCCTCTGTGCTTGTCATCGGGGCGGGCCGTTTGGGAACATGGCACATCGCGGTAATAAAAGACATATTGCCCAACGCGCGGATTTTTGTCGCGGATATCAAACAAGCGAACCTCAAATCGATAGCGAGCTTGTTTGGAATTTCAAAAAACCGCCAATACTATGTAAGAGGAAAACATTCATTTTTAAGAAGACACATTGAAAATGTGTTCGGTAAAAACAAGTTTTTTGATTTCATCATTGACACCGCGGGTCACGGGGTGTTGACCGGACGCGCCATCACCGATATGATCCTTTTAAACGTTGCGCCGGGCGGGAGGTTTTGGACAACCTCTCATACCGGAATACCCGGCGTAGATGCCGGACATCCCATGATTCTTCTGGGATCGAAAAGCTTTGGCAACGGACTCTCACCTCAAAACAACTTTCCCTACGCGGTTGACTTTTTGGCGAAATATGCGAAACAATATATTCATTGTTTGGCCGAATTGCCAAACGGTCTGGCGGACAAAAGGCTTGCGCGCATTGTCGCCACAGGCGGGAGCGGGCACAAGCGCAAGGAGAGTGGCATAATTTTCTACAGTATTGTTAATCAGCCTAATTTGTAATTCGCAATATGGCAAAACATTTTGCAACCGGGAAATTTCCTTTCCATGCGACCGCGAAAAAACTGCCTGACGATGCGTATGGACAGGCCCTTGATCGGTTTGTCATCAGCACGCTGGATTTGGTAGTGGCGAACTCCGCCGGAGAGATCCTGCTCGGAAAACGTGCATGGGAACCGGCCAAGGATGTCTTCTGGATTGTTGGCGGAGCGCGCGATCGAGGCGAAAGCTTTGAGGAGACGGCGGTGCGGCATCTGAAGCGCGAGCTTGGAATTGAGCTTGAACCGATGCGCTTTCGGGAGGTTGGCTTTTATTCCCTGGCATTCGCGAAACGCCGTCAAGCTCCCGAAGATCATGGTACCCATACCGACTCTCATGTGTACGCGGTGCAATTGAGCGATGCAGAAGCCGCGGCAATAAAACCGAATGAGGAATATTCAGCAACAATTTGGATCCTGCCAGGAGAGGTAGTAAGAAAATCAAAAGAGTTTCATCCAGCCATAGTCCAGATTTGCAGAGATTTTCTCTTTTTAAAGAATAAGATGTAATAAATTAAGATCCAATATTTTTTTATGGAACACAAGAAAAAAGCACTCATTACGGGGATTACCGGGCAAGACGGCTCGTTTTTGGCCGAGCTTTTATTGAGCAAGGGATACCAGGTGCATGGCTTGGTCCGAAGATCAAGCAGTCTCAACAGACAACGCATTGATCATTTGTACCACGACCCCGACCCCGCAAAAAACATAATTTTGTATTACGGCGATCTCGCCGACGCCTCAAGCATATGGAGGACGGTACTCGAGGTTCAGCCAGACGAAATTTACCATTTGGGCGCGCAGTCCAACGTAAATATAAGTTTTGATATGCCGGAATTTACCGCCCAAGCCAATGCATTGGGGACCCTCCGCCTCCTCGAAGCCATAAAGACAGTTGGAAAACCGACAAAGTTCTACATGGCGAGCTCTTCCGAAATGTTTGGTTCAACTCCGCCTCCGCAAAATGAAAACAGCGTGTTTCGCCCAAGGAGTCTCTACGCAATTTCAAAAGTGCTCGCCTTTCACACGACAGTTCTTTATCGGGAGGCATACAATCTGTTTGCCGCAAACGGCATTTTGTTCAATCACGAATCAGAACGAAGAGGAGAGAATTTCGCAACAAGAAAAATCACTTTGGGAATCGCGAAAATCAAGGCTGGCTTGATAAACAAAATTTCCATGGGAAATCTTGAAGCAAGGCGCGATTGGGGATACGCGCCAGAATTCGTGGAAGCAATGTGGAGGATATTACAGCACGAAAAACCCGATGACTTTGTGATTGCAACCGGCGAGTCCCACTCCGTGAGAGAATTCGTAGAAGAAGCCTTCCAGTACGCGGGGCTGGGAGACTGGAAACCGTATGTGCAAGACAAGCATCCTCTGTATGTGAGGCCCGCCGAGGTCGATTATCTAATAGGCGATTCAGCTAAGGCAAAGGAAAAGCTTGGGTGGAAGCCGAAGGTTGATTTCAAGGATTTGGTGAAGATCATGGTAGATTTGGATATGCAAAAGTTCGGAGTAACTCCTCCGGGGGAAGGAATTAAGCTTTTAGAAGAACGATTTCCCCATCGTTTTTGGAGAGAAGTATGATTAACCTTTCTCAAAAGAAAATTTTAGTTACAGGGGCGTGCGGGTTTTTTGGCAAGCACCTCGCAAGAAACCTCGTCGAAAAAAGAAAGGTCCCTCAAGACAGCCTTTTTTTGCCCACACGAGAAGAACTGGATTTGAGAACGTGGGAAGGATGCAAGAAGGCCGTTGAGGGAGTTGACGTGGTATTCCATCTGGCGGCAAATGTGGGAGGCATCGGATACAACAAGGCGAACCCGGGGTCTATGTTTTACGACAATATGATGATGGGAACACAATTGATGGAGGCGGCGCGCCAGGCGGGCGTGGAAAAATTGATTGCGGTGGGCACGGTATGTTGTTATCCCGGCGACGCCCCTGTCCCCACCAAAGAGGAATATCTTTGGCAGGGATATCCGGAAGAGATCACGGCTCCCTATGGATTGGCAAAGCTCATGCTCCTCGTGCAGGGCCAAGCGTATGAAAAGCAGTACGGATTCAAATCCATTTTTCTCATTCCGACCAACCTCTACGGTCCCGAAGACCATTTTGATCCGGCAAAGTCGCACGTGGCGGCCGCACTCGTGAAGCGTTTTGTTGAGGCGGCGAGGACCAGCGCCCTCTATGTTGAAGTATGGGGAACAGGCAAGGCATCAAGAGAGTTTATCTACGTTGAAGACGCGGCCGAGGCCCTGGTGCTTGCCGCGGAACGATACGAAAAATCGGATCCGGTCAATATTGGATCTGGGATTGAAACGCCCATCAAAGAAATTGCCGAGTTAATCAAGAATCTTACGGGTTTCAAAGGAGAAATTCGCTGGGACACGACAAAGCCAGACGGAAGAATGAGGCGAAGGCTGGATGTCAGCCGGGCAAAACAGGAATTCGGATTTGAGGCAAAAACTTCGCTTGAGCAGGGGATTAAAAAAACCATAGCATGGTATGAGAAGAATTTATAACAAAACAAAGAAGCGAACCTTGTGCATCATACAAGCCAGAATGGGGTCAACCCGTTTGCCGGGCAAGGTGCTCAAGAAAGTCAAAGGGATTACGCTTTTGGAATACGAAGTGAAGCGTGCAAGGTTAGCTAAAAAGATAGATAAAATAGTCGTAGCCACGACGATTAACAAAAGAGACGATCGGATTGTCAAGGCTTGCCGGCAGATTCGCGTGGCCTGCTTTCGCGGGTCAGAAAACGATGTGCTGGATAGATATTACCAGTGTTCTTTGGCCTACCCGAATTATGAAACAGTTATTCGTCTAACCGCCGATTGCCCCTTAATTGACCCTATGATAGTTGATAAACTCGTGGAGTTTTTTGAAGGGGGAAATTTCGACTACGTAACCAATAGTTATTTTCGGGATCGCACTGAAGATACTTTCCCGAATGGCATGGATGTCGAGGTTTTCCGAAAACAGACCCTGAAAGCAACCACTCAATCAACCAAGCTACCCGAAGAGAGAGAACATGTTACTCCCTATATGAAAAAGAACAGGAAATTCCGCCGCGGACTTTTGAAAGCCGCTCATGATTTTTCTCATTTTCGGCTCACGGTGGATTATCGGGAGGATTACGAAGTGGTCAAGTATGTCATTGAAAATTCTAAATTGAAGGATGACTATCTGACTTTTATTTCTTTGCTTACCAAAGAGCCGGAAATTATGCTCAAAAACAGGAATATGAAACGACATGAGATAAAACAGCGGTTACACCGCGATAATTACGTCGTGAAGGAGCTTAAGGTATGAACCCATCAAAAAAAATAATCGTTTTCATTTTAGGCGGCTGGGCGCAGAAAGGAGCGGATGGTGCTTGGCACATGGCGGGGTTTGAAGAAAACGCAGATGAGGTGAGCGGTTTTGGCGGATACCTGCGAGTCTTGGCCGCCAAACACCTTTTGGATGAGCATCCGGGCTACCTGCTTGTCCCCTCGGGCAGTAAGGGAAAATTTGAAGGCGTGGCGGGCGTTCCAACCATGGCGGAGTTGATGAGGCAGGAGTTTCTGAATCTCGGCGTGCCGGAAGAAAAAATCGTCAAAGAAGAAAAGGCAGGCAACACTTATCAGGAACTGCAGGAGCTTAAAAAAATGGTTGCGGACTTGGACGCGGCGCAGGCGATAGTAGTCAGCAACCGATACCATTTGCCCCGCGTCAGGGCTTTTGTAGAGATAGACGAACAGTTGACCGATTTGGCGCGGGCAGGGCGGATCACTTTGCAGGAATGCGAAGAAGTTGTTGCCCGACATGAGCCCTCAAAGCGGCGAGAGATTGACGAGGCTTACAAAAGCCAAAAGATGAAAAATATCATTGCGGCCGAAGAGAAGGGGATTGGCGAGATAAAAGCCGGAACTTACTCGATTATTAAATAATCACTATGCCAGTATTTTCAATTCAAACACCAAAAGGCAAGAAGACGATAGGCAAGGGCGAGCCGTGCTTCATTGTCGCCGAAGTGTCCTGCAACCATAAGCAGAATCTTGAGCAGGCCAAAGAGATAGTCAGGGCGGCGGCGCGGGCAGGAGCGGACGCGGTGAAAATCCAGACTTACACGCCGGATACTATGACCATTGACTCCAATCAGAAGTGGTTTATGCTCGGCGGGAAAGACCAGCCAGACAGTTGGAAGGGTAAAAATCTATACAATCTTTATAAAGAAGCTTATACTCCTTGGGAATGGGATGAGCCGCTTAAGAAATTGGCCGAAGATCTGGGTCTGGTTTTTTTTTCCACCCCTTTTGATCCGACCGCGGTTGATTTCCTGGAAAAACTAAACGTGCCGTGTTATAAGATTGCGTCCTATGAGGCAACCGACATCCCGCTTCTGAAAAGAGTTGCTCGAACAGGCAAGCCGGTTATAATGTCAGTCGGCTTTGCGGACTTGGAAGAGATTAACTTCTCGGTTAAAACCTTGCGCGGCAATGGGACCAAAGATCTTGCCTTGCTGCATTGTACCACTTCATATTTTGATGAGGCCGACGAGAGCCATACCAATCTTCGAACAATCTCTGATCTTGAACAGAGATATGGTGTCGTGGCCGGCTTCTCCGACAATATGGGGGGCATTGACGCGCCGGTTATGGCTGCGGCGATGGGGGCGGCAATTATAGAAAAGCATCTGGTGTTAAAGCACGACCCGACAATTTTGGATGACCGATTCTCGCTGGATGAGGAGAATATGAAAAAAATGGTGGAAAAAATCCGTTGGCAGGAAAAGCTTATGGGACAGCCGAAATATGGGACGCAATCTTCATCCGAGGAGTATAATAAGCGTTTCCGGCGGTCGGTGTTCTCGGTTTCCGATATTAAAAAAGGCGAAAAATTTACCACTGCAAACATCCGCGTTATTCGCCCGGCTTTTGGCCTTCAGCCAAAATACTACGAAACGATTCTCGGCAAGCGGTCCAGCCAAAACATTAGAAAAGGCGCGCCCTTAACTTGGGAGATGGTAGAACAATGAATTACTTGATTTTGACACTAAAAAATATTATTCACTAATGTAATGCAAATGAAGATAGCAAAAGAGAAAATAAAAATCAACGTGCTTCTAACCTCGAGCCGTAGCCCGATTTCCTTGGGCAGAATTGTGAGCCTCAAGGAAAATTCTGACTACGATTTCTACGTTGTTGGTACGAATGCCGACAATTCTTTTAAGTTGCCCATGCTTGATGAGCAGATTCAGGTCCCCTTCGGCAATGATCCTGGATTTATCCCTGCCTTGAAAAAAATTGTCGTCGAAAAAAAGATTCAATCAATTGTTCCTGCTTCTGATTATGAGACGATAGCCATTGCGCGTCATAAGGAAGAATTTGAGGATTTGGGGGCGGGATGCGTCTGTTCTAAAGCCAAGGTGACCGAAATCGCGATTGATAAGGCGAAGATGCTCCATTTTCTTAAAAACAAAGGCATTGCAGTGCCTGAATTTGAAACGCCCCAAAATATCTGGGAATTGAAAGAAGCCGCACGCAGGCTTAACTACCCGCAAAAGACTTTGGTCTTCAAACCCGCTTTTGCCGGGGGGGGAAACCGCGGCGTATGGTTTGTAAAAGAAAATTTTGGCAGCGACCTTTTAAACGCCCGGAGCATTGGTTTTGTTACCTTGGATGAACTTTCCCGCCAGCTCCAAAAATTAAGTGAGTTTCCACGTGTTGTTCTGATGCAATATCTGCCGGGGGAAGAATACAGCACAGATGCATTATCTCAAAATGGGGAGGTGGTTTATGTCTTGCCGCGCGTCAGGATATCGCCTTTGCCGGGTTATTCCCAGGAGGGCGCGATCAAGCCTAACGAGGAGGTGAGGCGCTATGTTACCGAAATTGCAGAAGCATTTGAATTTGACTCTATTTTTAATGTCCAACTCAAATACAGCGAGGACGGGGAGCCTTTGGTTTACGAGATAAATCCGCGCGTTTCGGCAACTGCCGTGGCCAACGCAACCGCTGGCATAGACATAGTCCTTTTTGCAATTCTCAAGTCCATAAAATTAGATTATCCAAAAAAGTTGCGTTTTTCGCCCAAGCGAATGGTGAGGTTTTGGAAAGAATATTATAGTGATTATGGAGGTGTTGTATGATTCACATACATGCGGCCGATTTGTTTTTTGCACTGCTTAAAAAAGCCGGCGTGAAGCGAATCTACGGTATTCCAGGCGATGAGCTTGAAATTTTTGATGCGCTCGCCTATTCAGGGATACAATTTATTACTACTCGGCACGAGCAGGCTGCCGCTTTTATGGCCCAAGGCGAGGCAAAGATGAGCGGACGCATCGGGATTTGTATATCCACATTAGGGCCCGGGGCCACAAATTTGGCAACCGCGATAGCTGACGCGTATCAAAATCGGGTTCCTCTTTTGGCTCTTTCTGGACAGCTGGGGAAAGAGTTTCACAAACCTCCCCTGGCTCATCAATTCATCGATTTGGAAAAACTATTCCGACCAATTACCAAGGCGACCTTTTCAATTCGAAATGCCGACCAGCTGGAGCAAGTTATCCAGCAAGCCATTGATACCGCGCTCATGCCCAAACCTGGACCGGTTCACGTATCCTTGCCCATTGACGTGATGGAGGAAATCATTAACCCGGCAAGGCTAAAAAATCATCTATTGTTGGACGGACGGCCGCGTGTCAAAATCTCGTCGCAAAATTTAAAACAGGCGATCCGGCTTCTTAAAACTTCGTCATATCCAGTGGCTTTTTTTGGAGAAATTAGTCAGCGTTTTGATCCGGCTTTCGTCAAAGCTCTGGTAAAGGCCAAAATTCCCGTGATGACTTCGTTCTTGGGAAAGGGAGGTTTTCCTGAAAGCAACGACTGGTCCTTGGGAGTGGTTAGCCGACATGTGAAAGACGCCTTGGCCAGCGTGATTGAGCGCGCGGATCTTTTCCTAGTGTGTGGCTATGATTATATCGAAGGAGTTTCTCCAAGCATTTTTGCCGGCAAAAGAATTATCAATATTGATATTATTACCGCTGCGGCAGATGGGCTTTTAAAGGCAGATGAGGAAGCGCTTGGCGACCCTTTTTTGCTTACGGGTCGACTGGCCGCTTTGATCAACATGAATACTGTGGATTCAGACTGGGATGTATCCGAAATCATACCGGTAAGGCAAGCGCGTCTGCGGCAAATTATTCAGCCCGATAGCCGCTCGGCTTTTCCGTACAATCCTTTTCGTGTCATGCAAATATTACAGGAGGTCACTGCCGGAAACGAGATTATCGTTTCAGATGTCGGCGTGCATAAACAAGTGATTGCTTTGGGATATAATACGGATAGACCTCTTGGCGTACACTTTTCCAATGGTTTGTCTTCGATGGGCTTCTCCTTGCCATTCGCGGCCGGGGCGCGATTTAATTGTCCACCTTCTCGGACTATAATTTCGATTAACGGGGATGGAGGATTTTTGATGAATATGCAGGATCTCGAAACAATCCGCCGTTATAATTTAGACGTAAAGATTATAGTGTTTGTGGATAATGCTTTCGGCATGATTAAGGCAAATTTGCTTCAAAAATACAATCGCGCCAAGTTTTTGAATTTCGACAATCCCGAATTTGGAGCGCTTGCACGTAGCTTCGGAATCAGATATTTGCGGCCGGGGCGGAGTGACGCGGATTTGCGGCATAAACTCAAGCTTCTGTTGCATACCAAAGGACCTATCCTTCTTCCCATTCCCGTAAAATATTAAAGAGAGAAATTTTTGCCAATGATCAAACTTATCATTTTTGATCTGGACGATACGCTTTATAACGAACGGGAATATGTCCTTAGCGGCTTTGAGACCGTGGCTAGGTATGTTTCCCGGAAAACGGGTATTGATTTTCAAAAGATTTATTTGATACTTTTGGAGTCGTTTATCCTATACGGCCGAGGCAAGAATTTTGATTATCTTTTACGAAGACTTAGTACCAGAAAAAAAATCACGGTTCCGGAACTAAAAAAAATTTACCAGGAACACCTGCCCAAAATCGCCTTGTCCGAAAAAACCATCAAGATGCTCAAGAAATTGCACAATAAATACAAACTCTGTCTGATTACTAATGGCTGGGCTCATGTTCAAAAGCGCAAGGTTGAGAGTTTAGAGCTTGCCAAATATTTTTATTTGATTATTTACACGCAGGAAGGCGGATTGATGGATTTTCGCAAGCCGCACCCAAAGTATTTTTTTGAAGCTTGCAGCATTTTCAAAGTTAAACCCAAGGAAGCACTCGTGGTCGGCGATGATCTGACCACTGATGCGGCAGGTGCTCTGGCCGCGGGGATGAGATTTTACCATATTAATGATCTTGATGATGTTATGAGACTCCCTAAATTTAAAAATTTATAAAGCTTAAGGAGTGAACACGTATGACCATTTTAAAAGCAGTGGCCCGGAGTTCCCAGGCGTTAAAAAAGCGTCTGGACGTTAATCAAAAATATTCAACCAAAGATTTGAACCAGTGGATTTTCGGGTTATTTTCCCTCAAGGCCGATGCCAAGGTTCTGGATCTTTGCTGTGGCCGCGGCGATCAAACTCTGCGATTTGCTAAGCAATGCCCGCGCGGGGTTGTTTATGCTCTGGACGTCGCCAAAGAATCTCTAGAATTCATAAAACGACAGAGAAGAAGAAATATCCGAGTCGTTTTGAAAGATATGGACCGACTCTCGGCATCGTCTTTTAGGAAAAATTATTTCGACCTTATTCATTGTGCTTATGGACTCTATTATTCCAAAAAGCCCAAGGTCTTGATAAAATTACTGCATTCATTTCTTAAACCTGGTGGAAAATTGATTATCGCGGGGCCGATTGCTGGCACCAATAAAGAAATTTTTAGTCTGATGACAAAAGTGTACAAGATTGATCCATCCATATTGTCTAGCGTGCGCGAATTTATGCCGAATACAGTTTTTCCGCAAGTAAAAAAACTATTTACCAAGGTCAAGAAATTTATTTTCAATAATAAAGTTGTTTGTCCCAAACTGGATGAGCTGATGTGCTGGGTGAGATCGAGTACTCATTACAAAGCGCAGTATGACAGACAATTGCAAGAGTTACTTAACAAGTATTTTATGAAACACCGGAAATTTGCCGTCAGCAAAAAAGCCATGGCAGTCGTTGGAACCAAATAATTAAAATTCACTAATAATATGAGGAACAAAATTTTAATAATCGTTGCTCATCCTGATGATGAGGTTCTGGGGGCGGGCGGCACGATCTTGAAGCATAAAAAGGCCGGGGATGAGATAAGCATCCTGATTTTGGGCGAGGGGGAGACGTCGCGTACGACCGCTGATATTGATAAGCGGGAAAAGCAGGCTCGGGAGGCGGCTGCGGCCTTTGGCGCAAAAGAGGTGATATTGGATAAACTGCCTGATCAGCGCTTTGACACCGTGCCCTTTCTGGAGATTGTCCAGCGGATTGAAAAACTGATTCTGGAAAAGCGGTATGATTTCATCTATACTAATTCCCCCTATGATTTGAATTTGGATCACCGGATAACCTCACAGGCTGTCATCACCGCTTGCCGGCCTGGTCCCGGTTTTCCAGTCAAAAAGATTTTAACCTTTGAGGTGCTCTCTTCCACCGAATGGCAGATCAAAGACCAGGCCAATGCCTTTTCCCCCACGGCTTACGAGAACATTTCGGACTTCATTGAAGAGAAAATCGGAATTTTCAAAATTTATGCAGACGAGGCCAGGGAATATCCTCACCCGCGCTCTGCGGAAGGAATTAAAATTTTGGCCCGCTACCGCGGCATGCAGGTCGGTTATCCGTATGCCGAGGCGTTTCAGCTGATACGTGAACTAAGCGACTGATTATGACCATATGAAAGAGTTACAAATCAAAATCAGCTGTATCATTCCCACTTGTAACCGCGGCGAACTGTTGTGGCAAGCCATCCGCTCGGTCTTGACGCAAACCAAGGAGCCTGCGGAAATTTTGGTTGTGAATAACGGTTTAGAGCCGGTAAATTTGCCCCCGGAACTGGCACAGCACGTCGCGGTTTATGAGATTGTGCGTTTTGCCGGCGCGGCGCAAGCGCGAAATTTCGGGGCGAGTTTGGCCAGGGGCGATTATTTGGCGTTTTTGGATGATGATGATCTGTGGGAGGCTTCGTATTTGGCAAAGGTGGAGCAGGCGATATATTCCGGTGCCAAGTGTACAGTGGCAAGACTCGATAAATTGGAAGGGGGAAATGTCCAGCCTTTCAAAAACGCTCACGGCAAACTCTCCTTGAATAATCTCTTGGTGTATAATCCCGGGATTACCGGTTCCAATTTGGCGGTTGCCAAAGAAGTTTTTTTGAAAATCGGCGGATTTGATCCCAAGCTTCCCCCCTCCGAGGACAAAGGTTTGCTTGTCGAATTTTTGAAAGCCGGTATCGCCATCACCGCTTTGCCCGAAGCCCAGGCGATTGTGAGAGTTCATGGAGGAATACGGTTGTCCGATGCGAAACGGCTGGCAGGGGGGGTGTTTGAGTTTACCAGAAAGTACCAAAGCCTCATGAGCTGGAAGCAGTATTTGATGAATTGGCTTAAAATTTATCGCTCAAGGTATGACGCGGGTCAAGCCTTGGCATTTTTTCCGTTCGTTTTTTTGTATGTTTTATTCAGAATATTGAGATTATGGCAGAGGTAATTGGAAAAATTTTCTATAAACTTGAGTTATTGGCAAAGGATTTTTTGTTGCGCGCCACATTGTTTCTCGGCAGTCCGCGATTGACCGCTTGGGCCCTAAGCCTAGTGGCGGGAGAGGTAAATAGCCGTGGCGAATTCACGGTTTTGTGCATGGGGCGGAGTATTTTTATCAATGACGTTAAAGCGCTGGCTTCCTTCAGTGGTCGTTTGAAATACGTAGTCATCCACAGGCGTTATTGGAAGACGATTTTTTATTATTGTTTAGACGACGACGAAAAAAGCCTAATCGAGGAGGCGAATTATCATCAGCCGAATTTTTGCGAAAAAGGAAAAAAGAAATACTTTGACTATTTGGGCAAGCTGCTTCCCGTGCTGCAGACAAAGCTTGGATTTGCCGCTGTCCTCTCCGGCAATTTCGGATACGTGGAACAGCAGGAACTGGCCGCGGTCTGTGAAAAAAACAATATTCCCTTCATCGTTTTGCACAAGGAGGCCATGGACGCGTACGGAGGGGATGCGCGGCGGTATCAGACGTTGAAGTTTATAGGCACCAAACTGTTGCTTTATAATGAGAAAATTAAGGAAATGCTTCTGGCTTTGAATGTTGCGGGTATTTTGGCGGGAAAAGTTGAGGTCGTGGGCATGCCGCGGGCTGATTTCTATTTTGCCAGAACAATCAGAAAGCCAAAGGATGGGCAGATTGTTTTCTTTTCCTTTTATCCCGAGGATAAACTTTTAAGTCTAATTTCGGACAAAACCCAACACCGGCTGGCCCAAGTCCAGTACGCGGATTTTCATAAATTGGTGATGAATTTTGCCAAGCGTCATCCCGAGGTTAAACTTATTATAAAAACCAAATCGTCTCATCACTTTGTTCAATATGTAGAAGGAATTATCAAAGAAAATTTGTCCGAAGACCTAAAAAATTTAGTACTCACAAATTCCGGCGATTCGTTTGAATTGATTTTAGATTCGCAGATCGTAATAGGGTTTAATTCCACAGCTTTGATTGAAGCGGTGATTGCCGGCCGACCGATTATTTGTCCGGATTTTCGAGGTTTGGCGCCTGACAACTCTTGGGATGTTTTTGCAGATTACGGGGAGTTTCTAAGGTATGTTCGCAGTGAGGAAGATTTGGAGAAGTACTGGTCCTCTGTTTCCCAATTTAGGGGCTTCGAACCGAAGCAAAAAAAAGTTTTTTTAACCAAGCTTCTGTTTAACTCTGACGGCCAAGCCAGCAAGCGCGCCGAAACAGAGATTCTTACGGCCATTAACGAGTATCGGATCAAAAGCTTATGAAAAAAATTAAAATAGAAAAACTAAGCGATGAGGCGATGGAGATTTATCGCAAATTCCAGGAACAAACTGGCTCCCAGCACATTGCCACGCCCGTAAATCTGGAAGCTCTCATCCGCTTGTGCCAGGAATATAAGCCAAAGCGGATTTTGGAATTGGGTGGGGGAATTGGTACGATCAGCTATACTTTACTAAGCAGTTCTGAAGCCATACTTGATATTTACGAGGATAATGAGTTTTGTCAAAATAAGTTAAAAGAAAATCTCATTAAATTTGAAGGACGGTATCAGGTTATCAGCAGTTATCGGATGTTGCCTCCCGCTCAACAGTATGACTTGATAGTTGTTGATGGCGGTAATGGGAAATCTTGGGACGGCGGCTTTAATCAAGCGATTTGGTTTTATGTGCATTATCTAAAGTCTCTAAAGCTTTTTTACTTTGAAGGATACAGGCGCCTGCAGCGGTTTTGGGCCAGAAAGGCTCTGCGCCATCGATATATTTATAAACTTATCAAATATGATAAAATGGAATGGGAAGGAGCATCTTGGAAGGGAGGCCTGCTCATTGAATGTCGGCCCAGCAATTCCGCGGTTTTGCGGTTTTTAAACTTTGTATATTGGGAGTTGGTGGAGTGGTATCCAATTAAAAATTTTTTGCAGTACCGGTTTGGGAGACTCAAACTCGTCAGACGAGTCTTAAAATGATCAAAACTGCTTCCAAACAGTTAAATATGTCAGGCAAGACGGTCTTGGTCACCGGAGCGACCGGTTTTTTCGGGCGGTATTTCGCGCAAGGCTTGCTGGAGTCTGGAGCGAGAGTTGTTCTTTTGGGCCGCTCCCCGAAGCTTTCAGAGCAGGTCCGCGAGCTTCAAAAAAAGCATGGGCGGAGTCGGGTCGCTGGTTTTCGGGTGGACTTTTATGCCCGCGCGAAATTTGCCAGTCTTTTGAAACGAATCACAAGGCGTTTCCAAATAGACGTTTTGGTCAATAACGCCTTTGATTTTAGTCCGAAGACTGGTTTCAACACGCCAAAAGGGAGATTGGAAAATTCTCCCTACGAGCAATGGCGCTCTGCGTTTGAGTCCGGGATTTATTGGGCCGTATTGGCGACGCAAATCGTTGGCGACCAGATGAGGAAGCGCAAAAAAGGCAGTATTATTAACATCGGTTCAATGTATGGCCTGGTGGCGCCTAACCCCGATCTTTACAAAGGCACGACCAAATTTAATCCGCCTGCCTATGGCGTGATCAAAGCCGGGATTCTCGCGCTCACCCGATACACTGCGACCTTTTGGGCGGAGCATGGAATCAGGTGCAACAGCATCAGTCCCGGAGCATTTTCGAACCTCGAAACCCTTACGGCCAATAGTGTGGCGGCGGACGATCCTTTTTTGAAGCGCCTCCGGGAGAAAATTTTACTCGGCCGGACCGGCCATCCCAAGGATCTCTTGGGCGCTTTGCTGTTCTTGGCTTCTGAAGGTTCGAGCTATATGACCGGCCAAAATATTGTCATTGACGGCGGGTGGACCGTGATATGAAAGAATACGCGATTGGAATTATGCAGGGCAGGTTAAGCAGGCCGGTCGGCGGCAGAATTCAAGCTTTCCCGGCAGCGACCTGGGAGGAGGAATTCAAATTGGCCTCGCACATTGGGTTTGATGCGATTGAATGGATTTTTGAGGATCCTTATGAGACTAATCCCTTGTGGTCGGAATCTGGCCGAAAGCGGATTATGGAATTGATAAAAGAGACGGGCGTGCGGGTGGATCATGTTTGCGCGGATTATTTTATGCAACATCCGTTTTTCCGGGTGACGGAACAGAAACGGCAGACCAGCATGGAGATTTTAAAAAAGCTGTTGCCTTTTTGCCGGGAGATTGGGGCCAAGAGCGTGGAAATTCCCTTTTTGGATAATTCTCGGATCGATTCTGTTGAAGAGACGAAAGCCGCAAGTACGGCCATCAATGCAGTTCTTCCGATTGCCGAAAAACAGGATTTGGCAGTTGCTTTGGAAACCTCTTTGAGCCCCCGGGAATTTGCTAAATTTATGGAAGAATTAAGTCATCCCCTAGTGAAAGTCGTTTATGATGTCGGCAACAGCGCGTCTTTGGGCTATGATACCAAAGAGGAGATTGAGGCCTTGGGAAGATATTTTAGTAACGTGCATATCAAAGACCGAATGCTCAAAGGCAGCACGGTTTCTCTCGGGCAAGGGAATGCGGATTTTGAAAAAACCTTCCAAGCACTGAAGAGCATAAATTACCAGGGCGATTTCACACTACAGGTCGCAAGAGGAGAAGAAGGAGCAGAGATTGAGTGGAGTAAGCAAAATTACAATTTTGTAAAAAATTTGATTAACACTTATCTTTAAAGTAATTTCTTTGTCATTCCGGCCACCGAGCCGGAATCCATCGTTTCCGCAATTTCTGGATTCCCGCTTTCGCGGGAATGACTGAAGAACGTTTAGGATTATGACCAAAGACCAGCCTATTAAAAAATTTTTTGACCTTACCGGCCGAGTAGCGGTCATTACCGGCGGAGCAGGGTTGCTTGGTCCCAGACATGCCGAAGCCTTGGCTGAATTTGGCGCGATTTTGGTTTTGCTTGATCGCAAAGCCGAGGTAAAAAAGATAGCGAAAGCCATTGCCAAAAAATATAAGACCAAGGCTTTGGGTCTTGTGTGCGATATCACCGAAAAGGCCGCGCTTGAGAAAGCTTTGCGCGCGGTCCTTCAAAAGTTTGGCCGGGTGGATATCCTCATCAATAACGCGGCGAACAATCCGGCTGTCAAGGCCGACGGTTTTTCCCAAAACTGGTCACGCTTGGAAAATTTTCCGCTTTCTGCCTGGGAAGATGATTTGGCGGTCGGATTGACCGGCGCATTTCTTGCCTCGCAGGTATTCGGAAGTCACATGGCCCAAAAAGGGCGCGGCGTGATTTTAAACATTTCCTCGGATCTGGGGGTTATTGCGCCTGACCAGCGGATTTACCGCAAGCCGGGTCTCGCTCGCAGCGAGCAGCCGGTCAAACCCGTAACTTATTCAGTCTTAAAGCATGGCATTTTAGGGCTTACGAAGTATTTAGCTAGTTATTGGGCCGAAGAGGGAATAAGGGTCAACGCCATCAGTCCGGGGGGAGTGTATAATAATCAGCCGCCGGATTTTGTGCAGAAATTGATAGCGCATATCCCGCTCAAACGGATGGCGAATATAGACGAGTACCGGGCCGCGATCATATTTTTGGTTTCGGACGCGTCAAGTTATATGACAGGGGCTAACTTAATCATTGAGGGGGGACGGACCATATGGTAAAAATTCCCCGAAAGATTATCGCCATTATTCCCGCGCGCGGCGGTTCCAAGAGAATCAAAAATAAGAATTTGGTCATGCTGGGAGGCAAGCCGCTTTTGGCGCATTCCATCCTGCAGGCGAGAGAGGCCCGCGGGGTCAGCCGGGTCATAGTTTCCACAGAGGATAAGCGAATTGCCGCGACAGCGAGAAAGTTTGGGGCAGAAGTGGTGAAGCGACCGAAAGCGCTGGCCGGCGATCAAGCTTCTAGCGAAGAAGCCCTGCTACATGTCCTGGAGGAACTTAAAAAGCAAGAAGGGTATGAACCCGATTTGGTGGTTTTTTTGCAGTGCACCTCGCCTATGCGGGAACCAAAAGATATTGAACAGGCGGTCAAAACTTTGCTCGCCCAAAAAGCCGATTCCCTGTTTTCCGCCTGCCGCAATCACGGTCTCATCTGGGAAAAACGGGCAGAAAAGCTTTTTTCTTTGAATTACGACTTTCGCCGAAGGCTTCGGGAGCAAAAAATGCCGTCGCAATACCGGGAAAACGGTTCAATTTACGTGTTTCGCCCGGAGATCCTCCGGAAATTTCGGAACCGTCTGGGCGGAAAAATTGCGGTTTACGAAATGGATTTTTTAAGCTCCTTTCAGATTGACGAGCCGATTGATATTAAATTGATAGAGTTGCTCCAACCGTTGGTTAACAACAAATATCATGAACGATAATTTGTTCAAACACAAAATCAAAAAAAACTTTTTAGAAACCGGCAGAATTCTGACCGAATTGGCTGACACCGACACCGAAAAAATTATTACCGCCGGTAAATTGATCGCGGATGCCTTCGACCGTGGCGGTAAAATCCTGGCTTGCGGCAACGGCGGCAGCGCGGCCGATGCCCAACACTTTGTCGCGGAATTTATCGGGCGGTTTTATGCCGAGCGCCCGTCATTGCCGGCCGTTACTTTAACCGTTGATCCGTCAATTGTTACGGCCCTTGGCAATGATTACGGTTTTGCTTCAATTTTTGCCCGACAAATTGAAGGTTTGGGCAAGGCCGGCGATATTTTGGTGGTGATTTCAACCAGCGGCAAGTCGGCCAATATCTTGCGGGCAATTGACGCGGCCCAGCAAAATAATTTAAAAGTTATTGCTTTGGTTGGCGGCATGGCACATGAGAAAGTCAAGAATTGCGATTTGTATTTTAGCGTTCCATCGAGCGATACGCCGAGAATTCAAGAGACGCACATGGCCATTCTGCATTCGATATGCGAATATGTCGAAAAAATTAAATAATTAATGAATTAAATAATGGTATGTCCAAGATAATAAAAATTGGGAACAAATCGGTTGGCGATGGGGAGCCAGTCTTCATCACCGCCGAAATCGGGATTAATCACAACGGCGATTTGGCAATCGCTAAGAGACTAATTGATACAGCGGTTGACGCCGGGGCAGACGCGGTGAAGTTTCAAAAACGAACGGTTGACGCGGTTTACAGCCCCGAGGAGTTGGCGCGGCCACGAGAAAATCCGTTCGGCCCAACCAACGGTGATCTGAAGCGGGGCCTGGAATTCGGCCAGGCGGAGTATGAAGCAATTCATAAATACTGTCAGGAGCGGGGAATTTTATGCTTTGCTTCATGCTGGGATGAAGGCAGTGTTGATTTTATCGAGCAGTTTGATCCGCCTTGTTATAAAGTCGCCTCCCCCTGTTTGACTGATGATAATCTCTTGAAGCACATTCGATCAAAAGGCAAGCCGATTATTATGTCAACCGGCATGAGTACCATCGAAGAAGTTGATCACGCTCTGGAAGTATTGGGTCGCGAAGATTTAATCATGTTGCATACGAATTCAACTTATCCATCCGACCTAAGCGAGCTCAACTTGCGGGTAATCAAAACTTTCAAAGAAAGATATCCGGATTTGCCGGTTGGCTACAGCGGTCACGAAGTCGGTCCAGCCCCTTCGGTCATGGCGGCAGTGTTTGGGGCCTGCGCGATCGAACGGCACATCACTTTGGATCGGGCAATGTGGGGTTCAGATCAGGCCGCCAGTCTTGAGCCCAAAGGCTTCCAGTTAGTAGTGCGGGATATCAGAGTTTGGGAGAAAGCTCGAGGCGACGGCGTCAAAAGGCTTTATGACAGCGAAATTCCAATCAAAGAAAAATTAAGAAGGAAATAAGTTATGAAAAACAAGGCAACTGATTTGGCAAAAAGGATAAAGGCAGTTGTTTTGGACAGCGATGGCTGTTTCTTTACAAATCATGTGATAGAGGGGGTGGAAATCGGCGGTGAGCCGTTCAGACCGAAAATCCGAACCTATTACGATGGACAGGGAGTATCTTTGCTTCGAGCCATCGGAATCCGGGTCGCCTTTGTTACGAATGTAAAAGACGCTCACGCCAAAGCAATAACCGGTGTCGTAGAGAAATTTAACGACCTCCCATCTTCATCCAAAACGGCTGGGGACGGCGGGTGGGAACATGTGTGGCTGTTTACCGGCATGGGCGGCAGTCGAAAGCTCGAAGCGGCGGAAATTTTTCTCAAGGAGGCGGGACTGACGTTCGCGGACTGCGCCGCCATGGGAGATGATCTGGTAGATGTCCCGCTTCTTCAGAAAGTTGCCCTGTCCGCCGCGCCGGCCCAAGCCGAGCAAGTGATAAAAGACATGGTGCATTTTGTCGCGAAACGAAACGGCGGCGATGGCGCGGTGCGCGACTTTGCCAATTTTATCCTAGAAGCTCGCGGCGTTGATCCACTCACCCTCCCGCCGCAGTAGGAATGAAGCTCCACGGGCTGACGCCCGTGGTATCTTCAACCCACCTTCGCTTGAAGCTACGGCGGGTTTATCCGCCTGGAATATCGCGCGGAATCCGCCGAAGCCTGATGATGTTTTATCCTGGCGAGCCTCACCCATACCGCCCTCATCCCCAAGCTTACGCTCTTAGGTCTTCGGCGGAGGCGGATAAATTTCGGCTAAAGTTATCCACAACGCCTAATTTGACATATTATAAAAATATTCTATATTTATGTTGGATGCAACCCTATCCATATTGAAACCCAAATTTAAAAAAACAATTAAAATTTCATTAAACAAAACATGAATAAAGCAAGGCAAGTTTTACGAGAATATTTTGGACCAAAATATTCTATTGGTGTCGGTGTTTTGACAGCTCTAATTTTATCCCCGCTGATTGTGTTTTTCATCAGCATCGCCGGGGCGGTTACCACTGTCAGCACGGACGTCGTGACCGGTGGAAATCTCCAGGCCTCCAGTACATTGCTGGTTACGGGTAACGCGACTTTTTACGCAGGCGGATCATTCCATTCCGCGACCACCACTGACTCGCTCTATGTCGGCGGCTTGACGCAACTCACCGGCACTACCGCCTCGGCCACGGCGCTGGTCATCGGCGGAGATATGCCCGTGTTCCGTTCCGCGGCCAATACTTTGACAGTCCAGGGGGGACTCACCTTGACCAACAGCGGGGCTTTGACCGTGGCAGGGACGGTTACTTTGGCGACTGGTGAAACAATCGGAAACTCCACCAACAATAATATCTTCGTTGGGGCCAATACCGTTTCGCTTGCCACCACGACCGCGACAACGACCGGATCAGTCTGGGTTTCAGGGAAAGGGGGCATTACGACCACGACATTGCAGATTAACGGGAACATTGTGGGCAATGCCGGCGGCGCCACAAGGGGGAGTTGCCTTCAGCTTTGGCAGGAGGATGTGATTTACCGCATCTATGTTGTTGAAACGAATGCGCTTAAGGTTGAGGCTGGCACCTGCCAGTAGCTCTTTTTCAGCACGATTTAATTAGCGAAAGCAGATGCGGAAACAAAAAGTTTTTTTAGGAAAAGTCGCTTTAGCAATTTTGATCGTTTGGGGTGCTTTTTTTACAAGCACGCCGAATGTCGCGGCAGTAGAATCAGATGTGTTGTTTGATATAGATACGCCGGTTGCTCTGACTCTCGAGGGCAGGACAAGGACATTTCTGGTGGGGGACGGCTCAAGGGTGGTAAGTATTCAGGTTGGCGCCAGCAGTATTACCGTCGTGGTGGGAACTGCCGGAGCGGGTGAAAGCAGTGATACTTTCACCATACAAAATCAGGCTTCAACGCCGGCGATGCATTTTTTGGTCAACAGCGCCTATAATCCAGTTACTACTTGCAGCGGGGGTTTTGGTGCAGTGGGTCTATCCAATACGGCCACCACAACGTATGTCATTGCGCCCCAGCCAGACAATCTTTGCGAGACTGGCGGCGGTTCGAGTTCTGGGGGAGGCAGTAGTGGAGGCGGTGGGGGAGGTGCCACTACCCCAACCACCCCGACAGTTCCTGTGGAAACTCCCTCTGTCACGGCTCCAGTTGCCGGAGCTCACCCGAACGGCACTTTGATTTTGGACAACGGCACGATTTATCTGGTGGTCAACAGCACGAAGCGCGGATTCCGAAACCCCGAGGAGTATTTTTCCCACGGTTATAAATTTGCCCAAGCGGTCGCGGCCAATGACGCGGATCGCGGTTTGTCCAGTAGCGGTGACCAGCCGATTGAAAAAGCGCTCGACGGTACGCTGGCATTGGACAAAACCGATAACCGGACGATTTATATGATTGCCGGCGGGCAGAAACGCGGGTTTACCTCTGCCGAAGTTTTTCACGCCTTAGGCTACCAGTTTGACCAGGCCACTGCCATAGATTTAAGCGATTATCCCGCAGGGAACCCGATAACCGCCGAATCCGCTGCTCATCCGAACGGCGCTTTGATTCTGGATCAAAATGATGGGCGTACCGTATGGTGGGTCTTAAGCGGACAGCGCCAAGGATTTCAGTCCACCGAAGTATTCTTTACCTACGGCTTTTCATTCGGCAAGATTGTGTCTGCCACTGATGCGGATATGGCTTTGGCAGAAGGGGCCTTGGTCAAATTCCGCGACGGCACCATTGTGGCCGACGGGAGCGATTATTATCTGATTTCCGAAGGGAAAAAACGGAAATTTGTCAGTACCGGCGCAATGCAAAACTTGGGCTACCAGATCGCCAACGCGATTGCGGCATCACTTAGCGCTTACGAGGCTGGCGACGATATCAACTAACAAAGAGCAATTATTTTTTTCGTTATCTAAAATTTTCCCGCTTATGAGCGGGAAAATTTTATTTGATATATAATAAGTGATATGATTGCAGCTTTCGAAACAAACATTTGGCATAAATTTTTGAAAGTAATTTTGTACGCGCTCCTGCTGACACCATTATTCATATGGAGCGGTTTTTTGTTTCCCTTCATCACGACCAAAGCCCTGTATTTTCGCCTGCTCTTGGAGCTGGCGCTAATAGTTTATGTCCCGCTTGCGTTCAAATATCGAAGCTTAAGGCCGCGCTGGAATTGGCTGACCGGTATAGTGTGGATTTACCTCGGAATAGTTTTTCTAACCAGCCTTTTGGGAGTTGATTTTAATCATAGTTTCTGGGGAACCGTTGAACGAGGAGAAGGGATCATTACCTTGATCCACTTCGCCATCTATTTTACGCTTTTACCCGTGGTTTTTCGAACCAGTGGCGACTGGTACCGCTATTTATATTTTGCCGTCATAGTTACCCTGGCCGTGGCCGTTTATGGGCTGGCCCAATTGTTGGAATTTCCTTTTGTTGTTGAAACCGGTGGCGGGGCGAGAATTTCCGGCACGATCGGCAACGCGGCTTTTTTTGCCGCTTTCCTCGTCTTTGGGATTTTTCTTTCGTTTTATCTGCAGTACCTAACTCCCAAAGGCGGCAAGCAGCTTTTTTTTAAGTTGGTATTTTGGTTTGAGTTAATCATGCTTTTTCAATCCCAGACTCGGGGGGCATTGGTAGGCGCGGCAGTGGCTTTCTTTCTTTACTTTTTTATTAATTTTTTCCTTGTTCACGAGAGGAGAGTGAGAATTATTCATGCTAGCCTATTGACCCTGATGATTTTAGGCTCTACTTTGATTTATACAAGTAGAGACAGAGAATGGGTAAAGGAAAATTCTACTTTGCGTCGTATGGTGACAATTTCATTGGATAATATTACAACCCAGTCGCGTCTGGATACTTGGCGGGCGTCTTGGAAAGGGTGGAAAGAGAGATTTTGGGGGGGATATGGCTATGAAAATTATGATATTGCTTTCAACAAACATTTTCCAGCCCGAATTTTTAAGGATCAGGGCAGTCAGATCTGGTTTGACCGGGCCCACAACGTTGTTCTGGATATTGGCGTTACTTCAGGCGTTTTCGGGCTCTTGGTTTATTTGGGAATTTTTGGCGCGGCTGCGGTGGTTCTTTATCACCTGTTCCGATTCAAGAAAACCGAGATTAACCCTCATCAGCCTGTAATTTTAGCTCTTTTACTCTTGGCTTACTTTCTGCAAAATCTATTTCTATTCGATACCCATGCGACGTATTTGATGTTTTTTGTTGTGCTAGCGCATCTTGTTTTTTTACAGGAAAGACACGTCTTGGCGGATAATCCAGAGATCATTCCTCCAAGTAATCGTCGGTTTGTCACGGTGGGATCTATTTTTGGATTGGCAATCGTTGCGGCGGCGTACTTTATCAATCTAAAACCCGCGATGGCCAATATTGCCTCTATTCAGGCGCTCAAGGCTTCGGGAGCTGGCAATTTAGGCCAGGCAAAAGTATTATTTGAGAAATCCCTTTCTTACGGCACTTACATGGATCAAGAAATCAGAGAAAGACTGGTTGATTATCTCCGTGCGGTTATTTCTTCGAACAGAATTTCGCAGGAAGAGAAGCAAGACCCCCCCCGCTATGTCATAGAGGAATTGAGAAAAAGTATCCGGGAATCACCCAATGACGCGAAAAATTATTTATATCTAATGAGCGTATTAAATTACTTCTCGTCTCAAACTGTCAGTTATGATGAGATTATGGGGTTGGGCGGCGAAGCGCTTAAACTTTCTCCGACCCGCCCGCAAATCTATTTTGAATTGGGCCGGGCGGCGATGGCACAACGTTATTACGATACAGCCTTGGGATATTTCCGCACGGCCATTGATTTAAATTCTTATCCGAAAGAATCGCATTTAAATTTTTTGCTGGCCGCCAGTATTGCCAACCGGGAAGATCTGGTCGGGCAGGAGAAAGAGGCGCTGACAAAAATGGGGTATCAATTAACCAGTAGCGATTACGATTCAATTGGCAAGGCTTATCTTTCCACCGGCAATTATGCCAAAGCCGCCGAGAGCTACGAGCAAGCCGCGTTTATAGATCCTGACAACTTTGAATATCTCGTCAGATCAGCCGCCATTTACGGCGATCTTTGCGATAAAGAAAAAGCCGCTTCCGCGGTTTACCAGGCGATGGAACTAAACCAAACTTTCATTAAAGAGGGCAGGAACTTTCTGGCCCAACTTGAAAACAAATGCAAGAATTAGCGGATTATTGTCCTTTTCCGGAAAGTATGATCTTTATGGTTTTGAGGAAGATACCGATATCCAGAGCGAGGGAACGGTTTTTAACATAAAACAAGTCATACTGTAATTTTTTAAAAGCATCCTTGGCCGACGCCCCGTATTGAAAATTAATTTGCGCCCAGCCGGTGAGTCCGGGTTTGACCAGATGCCTGGCGTTGTAGAAGGGAATGATCTGCAGCAGATTTTTTACTAATTCCGGCCGTTCCGGCCGTGGGCCGGCCATCGACATTTCTCCCTTGAGGATATTGATGAGTTGGGGAAGTTCGTCGAGCCTGATTTTTCGCAAAAATCGTCCGATTCTGGTGATGCGCGGATCGTTATTCGTCGCCCATTGCGGCTGGCCATCTTTCTCCGCGTTCATAATCATGCTTCGGAATTTTACCGCCGTGAAGCGGCCGCCCAGATAGCCAGTGCGCGATTGTTTGAAAAAGGCGGGGCCGCGGTTGTCCAGTTTGATCAGTAAAATAATCACAGGAAAAAAGGGCAGGGTAAGCAACAGTCCGAGGGAGGCAAAAATGACGTCAAAAAGTCTTTTAAAGAATTCGTAGACGCCTTTTTCACTCTCGACCAAATTTTCCAAAAACCAGATATGGCCAATGCTGGTTACCGGTATCTTGCCGGTCAATTTTTCATAAAAAGTCGGCAGATCATGAAATTCAAGCCGCAGAGCCAGACTTTCGTACAGCTGCTCAACGAATTTCGGGGCCGTACGCGGGTCAAGGGCGGTAACTACGGTTCCAATATTATGTTCCCGCAACAAATTTTTTAAATCCATGGCATTGTCGTAGATGATAATGCCGGGAAAATCGCTTTTATCCAGGTAGCCGTCGTGTATGATTGCCGCAATACGGTAACCCAGTTGCGGTTTCTGATTGATTTCATTGATCAGTTCTTTGGCCTCATCATTGATACCGATAACCAAAACTTTGCGTAGGTGGGTTGGTCGCGCAAGAAAGCTGTTATACCAATAGCGCCAAAACGAAAACAGAACTGTGTAAACCGCGGCCAAAACGAAAAATACGGTTTGAGGTTTAATTTCAAAAAGTTTGTCAGTGAGAAGGTAAAAATAAGCCGTTGCCAGGCCGTAGTTAATGAGCAGTGTGGCAAGAATCCGGTTGTAAAACCCGATATCATTGTGGCTAGTGACGATGTCATAAAGCCCGCTGATATAAAAAACCAAAAGCCAGACCACGAACAGGAGGGTAAATGGCAGAAGGTTCTGCAGCCAGTTATTTTGTTTAGGCAATTCCTGATAGCGGATGAGCAAGGTTAACCATAATGTCAAATAAAGCAGCAACACGTCCCCCCCCACGAGCATTATTTTTTTGAACCGATTAGGCATTATGAGCGGATTATAGCAAAAAGCCAGCATATTGTATAGATTTTGCAATTTGAAAAAAAGTCAAAAAAATGATATAATAACACCAATGTCAAATTTGATATTTGTGAAACAAAATTACTAGATATGGCGTTGGCATCAACAGATCTAAAAAAAATATTAGTCGACCAGAAAGTTATCCAGGCGGCGGATTTTGAAACGTTGGAAAAAGAGGCGAAAGAAAAGAAACAAACCGTCGCCAATTATTTAGTATTGCGCAAAATTATTCCCGAGGAGCGCTTGGTCAAACTGGTGAGCGATTTTTTGAATGTGCCGACAGTGGATCTGACAAGCTCGGAAATTCCTCAAGACGTGCTCAAAATCATTCCCGAGCCGATCGCCCGCCGGCATCAGGTAGTGGCTTTCAAAAAGAAGGGCAATGAGCTTGATCTGGCAATGAATGATCCCGAAGACCTGCAGACGAGGGAGTTTGTGAAAAAGAAAACCGGATTTGTCATCAAGCCCTTTCTAGCCACCAAGACGAGCATGGATTATGCATTGTCCCAGTATCACGGCAATCTGAAGACGGAATTTGAAAACATCCTGGCTTCGAAAAAAGAAAGTAAATCCGGAGGCGTCAAGACGGAGGAAGCGGAGGGGACAGATCTTGCCAAAATGGCGGAAGAAATTCCGGTCGTTCGGGTGGTTGATACACTTCTGGAGTACGCGATTTTTGAGAGCGCATCCGATATCCACATCGAACCCCAGGAAAACGAGGTCATGGTGCGGTATAGAATAGACGGAATTCTGCACGACGTCATGACCTTGCCCAAGATTATTCAACTGGCGGTCGTAGCCAGAATAAAAGTTTTGTCTAATCTCAAAATAGACGAACACCGGTTGCCGCAAGACGGAAGATTCAAATTGCAGACTGATGAGTATAATATTTCATTTCGCGTCTCCACTATTCCGATTTTTGACGGTGAGAAAGTGGTTTTGAGGTTGTTGGATGAAGGGGCGAAAGCCTTGACCTTTGAAGAGCTTGGATTTGCGCGAACATCGCTTGCGGTAATCAAGCGAAACTTGAGCCGACCTCATGGAATGACACTGGTTTCCGGCCCGACCGGTTCTGGAAAATCAACAACTTTGTACACGATTTTAACTAAATTGAATATCAAAGGTGTTAACATCAGCACTATTGAGGATCCGATCGAATACCGGATTATGGGGGTCAATCAGATGCAGGTAAACCCGAAAATCGGTCTGACTTTCGCGGTTGGCCTTCGGGCGCTTTTGCGGCAGGATCCGAATATTATTATGATCGGTGAAATTCGGGATTTGGAAACGTCAGAGGAGGCTATCCACGCGGCCATGACCGGACATATTGTGCTTTCTACTTTGCACACAAATAACGCGGCTGGAGCAATTCCGCGCTTGTTGGACATGGGAGTGGAACCTTATCTGATTGCTTCGACCCTAAATACTGTTATCGGCCAACGATTAGTCAGAAAAATCTGCGAGCATTGCAAAAAGCCAATCCGGCTGGACGAGAAAGAGGCAAAAAGTCTGTCGCAAGATTTCAATCTGGAAAATCTTTTGGAGGTGATGAAGCGGGAGCAGGTTTTAGACAAGAAGGTCAAACATATTGAAGACGTGGAATTTTTTGAGGGGGAAGGCTGCGAAAAATGCGGCCGCACGGGATATAAAGGCAGGATGGGAATTTACGAGACTTTGGATATCACGGAAAATATCGCGAAACTCATCATGAGCAGGATGACGACTGCACAAATACAGGAGCAAGGTGTAAATGAAGGAATGGTTCTGATGTGGCAGGATGGGTTTATCAAGGCTCATACTGGATTGACTACAATTTTCGAAGTTTTACGGGTAAGTAAGGAATAAAAGCATGCCCAGTAACAAAACTTCACAGATGTTCTACACATATATCCTCCAAAGTCTTAAGGATTATGATAATTACATTGGTTATACAAATAACCTAAAAAGCCGGTTTGTAGAACATCAAAAAGGCAAGGGGTTCTCGACAAGCTTCCGCAGACCATTCAAGCTCATTTACTACGAGGCATGCTTAAATATAGACGATGCCAAACAAAGGGAGAAATACTTAAAAAGTACCGCCGGTCGAAGGTTTTTAGCTAAACGATTAAGCCACTTTCGAGCCAATCTTGTTTGGCATCGCAAGTGAAGAGGTTGTTACTGGGATGCCGGAATTCATATACACTGCAAAAACAAGGGATGGAAAAACAGTAACCGATACGGTTCAATCGCTTTCCCGAGAGTCATTGGGTCAAACTTTGAGAGCGCAAGGACTTCTGCCGACTTCTATCCGCGAAAAGGGAACCCGCGTGTCTCCCATCGGTTTTTTAAAAAATTTTTTTGGCCATGTCTCGCTTCTCGAAAAATTAACTTTCATAAACAATTTGGCGGTAACTATACGGGCCGGGTTACCGGTCTCGAAAGCGCTTAACGTATTAACCAGACAGATGGCGAACCGTTATTTTCGAAAGATCATTGGGGAGATTGCGCACAATGTCGAAGGGGGAAAAACCCTTTCGGAAAGCATGGCTCCTTATAAAAACGTTTTTACTCCGATAGTAGTAAATATGGTCAAGGTGGGGGAGCAAAGCGGAGAGCTTGATAAGACCCTGGAGTATCTGGGAAAGCAGGTTGCCAGAGATTATAATTTAGTACGCCGCACCAAAAGCGCGCTCATTTACCCGGCGGTTGTCGGTGCGGCCCTGGTGATTATCGGATATATAATGTTTGCTTTCGTTTTGCCAAAACTCACCGCCACTTTTAAAGAGTTTGATACTGATTTGCCCCTACTGACAACTACTATTATCAGGGTGGTTGATATTTTTTCGCACTATTCCATCTTGATTTTGGCAATGATCGTTGGAGTGATATTTGCGTTTTTATACTGGCGAAAGACTCCGAGCGGACGAGTGATACTTCACCGGATAAATCTTCTTTTACCGGTCGTCAGAATTCTGATAAAGAAATTAAACATGGCGCGTTTTACCATTATCTTCAGCGGCCTGATGCGCTCAGGAATGCCGATCGTGGAAGCTCTCCGCATTACCGCGAATACTATGACTAATGTATACTACCAGAGGGCTTTAACCGACGTTTCGGAAAAGGTTAAGGTCGGCGTGGATCTCGTGGTTGCCCTGGAAAAATATCCGAAACTGTTTTCGCCGATGGTCACCGAGATGATCCAGGTCGGGGAAGAATCCGGGACCATGGAAAAGGTCCTGGAAGAAGTTGCCAATTTTTATGAGGCTGACATTGACGAGACCATGAAAAATCTTTCTTCAATCATCGAGCCGGTTTTGGTGATGGTCATCGGCGCCGTGGTCGGACTTTTGGCGGTCGGGTTGATTTTGCCAATTTATAGCATTGGGCAGAACATCTAAAAATTTTGGGGTTTACCCAGCACCACTTTTATGTATTATATATATATTTTGTTAAATAAAATAAACGGACAAATTTACACCGGATCCACCAACGATTTGCGTAGGCGAGTCCAAGAACACAACGATGGCCGAGAAATTTCTACAAAAAGGTATAGGCCGTGGATATTGTATTATTATGAAGCATACTCTACAGAAAGTTTGGCCCGCCTACGGGAAAAACGTCTGAAAAATAACGGCAATACAATTAGGGAATTAAAAAAAAGAATAGGAATACCCGTTAAAAGTGGTGCTGGGTTTACCATTATTGAGACAGCGATTGCCCTGCTTCTGGTCATAGTGACTATCACCATTTTTGGAGTGGCGCTGTCAAGCTTGCCTTTGACAAGAACAGCGCGCAATCAGAACATCGCTTACCATATAGCGGCGAAGAAAATTGAAGAGTTTAGAAATACGCAATTCGCGTCTCTGCCTCCGAACTCGAGCTTCGCCGATCCCGGGCTTGCAAATCTTAATAATGCTTCGGCAAATTTTACACTCGAAGATTACGGGGGCAGCAGCCAGATAAAGATAGCGACCGTAACGGTACAATGGCAGGAGGAAAGCCGGACTCGAGACGTCGTTCTGGAAACATTAATAAGCGATAAGGGTTTGAATAGACCATGAAGGAGGGGGTTCACCCAGCACCACTTTTGTATATTATGTTTATTTTTTATAAAAAAAGAATAGGATTATTTATAAAAAGTGGTGCTGGGTTTACGTTGGCGGAGATCCTGGTTGTGATTGCATTGTTGGTGATATTGATTACTGTCGGGACCCAAATTTTCATTTACAACAATAGGTTCTATGAAAATCAGGCGGGGGAAATATTTTCGGTGACCGCGACCCGCGAAGCGGCGGATCGAATAAACGAATACGCGCGAGCGGCTGTAGGTTTGGAAGCAAATTATCTGTATGGTTCAACGAGTTACGTCACGGATGCCCAGACCGCGATCTTTAGAATTCCCGGGTTGGATGCCGCCGGCCAGACAATCAGTGGAGTTTATGATTACGCGATCATGGGGCCCAATCCTACTGACCCAAAGCGCCTGGAATTGATCGTTGATCCCGATCCCGCGAGTGTTCGAGAGCAGCGCCTGTTGCTTTTAACCGATAAGCTGACTAATATAACTTTTACTTACGACAATGCTGATCTCGGCTTGGTCAGAAGAGTGGATTATGAAATAAATGTCATGGACACCGGCCGGACCCCGGCTTCCGAGCAGATTTTTGGTTCCGCAACCTTAAGAAATAAATAAAATAGTTATGAGACAACAACATCAAGCGGGTCAAGCTTTGATAATTTCGATCCTGTTTCTGGTAGTAGTCCTCGTTTTAGTCAGCACCCTAATGGAATTTGTGGGGTTGAACGTTCGGGGAACCCGAAGCGCGGTTGCAAAAGAACAAGCTTTGCAGCTGGCCGAGGCCGGGATAGATAAAGCCGTCTGGGAGCTAAACCAAACCGCAGGGGCTTATACTGGGGAAAACGGGACCGTTTTGGGCACCGGCGTTTTTGATGTGAGTGTCAGCGATATTTCCGGAAGCGTCAAAGAGATTACTGCCACGGGTCATGTTCCTAGTAAAACCAATCAGCGAGCAACCCGGCAGGTAAGGGTGAAAGTAAATATTTCAACTGCCTCTGCTAGCTTTTCATATGGCATGCAGGTCGGCAACGGCGGCGTGTTCATGCAAAACAATTCAAAAATTATCGGCAGTGTTTACAGTTCCGGCGATATTATTGGCCAGAACTCTCCCGAGATTACTGGCGACGCTTTTGCGGCCCACACTTCGCAAATCAGCGGGATTTCCAATATCGGGGGACATGCGCGTGCTCATGAAATATCCAATAGCACGATTGGAAAAAACGCAACTTCCAGCACGTCAATTGTCTCAAGCACTATTTTAAGGAATGCGTATGCCGACACGATTAGCTCAAGCAACATCGCTGGGAACGCTTATTACTTTACATCCATTAGCGGAAGCACGGTTGGCGGCTCACTTTTTCCCAGCACCCCGCCGCCAGCGGATCTTCCAGAAATTCCCTTTCCGATCAGTGATATGCAGATTGGTCAGTGGGAAGAGGATGCGGAGAGCGGAGGCATATATACCGGCCCGTGCCCTTATATTTTGACCAGCGGAACCACTAATCTCGGCCCGCTCAAGATTGATTGTGATTTTGAGGTCGCCAACACTGCCGTTGTTGTGGTGAACGGGCCGATTTGGGTAGCGGGCGATTTTGAGGTCCACAATTCGGCGCAAATTAAACTCAACCCCAGTTATGGTAACGGGAGTGAGGTGATTGTCGCGGACAATCCCTCCAACCGGATCACCTCGAGCAAGATCGAGGTGCATAACTCATCCCAGGTGCTTGGCTCGGGGTCGGCCGGGAGCTACATCATGCTGATTTCCCAGAACAACTCGGCCGAGCTCGGCGGCGATGAAGTGGCCATTTCTCCAAAAAATGATGCCGATGCGTCCATTTATTATGCGGCCCACGGCAAAGTCCGCATCCAGAACGATACGACGCTAAAAGAGGTGACGGCCTACGCGATCCATATTCAGAATTTTGCCCAATTGATCTATGAGATCGGCTTGGCGGGCTTGCAATTTTCCTCGGGTCCCGGCGGTTCTTGGCAGATTGAACGCGGAACTTGGCGGGAGATTAAGTAGGGGTTTGTAGTGAGGGGTTCGCAGTCGCTAGTTTAGGAGCGAGAGTATAGTTTTACAAATTTTTTAAACTGTTCGCCGCGGTCGGCGTAGTCTTTGAATAGCCCAAAACTTGCGGAGGCGGGAGAGAGTAAACATATTTTGCCCTTTGGAGTGACCCTAAAAGCGATTTTTACGGCTTCTTTCATTGAGTGAGCCGCGTATTTTTTTATTCGGAATTTTGTTTGTTTATCCAACGCTTTCCAGATTTTGCCGCCAGTAGTGGGAAGTAGAATAAGTAACCGAAGCCCCGATGTCTTGATTCGCGACGCAAGCTTCGCGAAAGATAAGCCCCGGTCATACCCGCCCGCAATGAGCGTTGCGACATCGTTGCCCAAAACATCGAGCGCATGAATCGTCGCCTCGGGGATTGTGGCGAGAGAATCGTTATAAAATTTGACCCCACGAAATGCGCCTACGTATTCGAGCCGGTGTTCAAGCGGTTTAAACGCGTTCACGGCCATCCGAATGTCTTTGCTTGGAACTTTGAAAAGCTGGCCCACGGCCGCCGCCGCCGCGATATTTTCTACAGGGATTAATGAAGCGGATTTTATTTTATTGGAGAAAGTAATTTTTTTGGCTTTGCTCTTGGCCGCGATCCCAGAGGAGATCTTATCGGCAGGATTGAAAACGACAAAGTCTTTTCCGTTTTGATATTTCACTATATTTGTTTTTGCCTTGATGTAGCTGGCAAAGTTTTTGTGGTAGTCAAGGTGTTCCGGAACGATGTTTAAAATTACTGCGATGTGCGGGCCGTGCTGAATATCTTCCAGTTGCTGGCTTGACAGCTCCATCACAAAAATCGTTTTGGCCGTTGCGCCCGCAAGATAATTCAGAGCCGGTTTTCCGATGTTGCCGACCAACCTTACATCTTTGTATTTTTTTCGAAGCATGGAATAAATAAGAGAAGAGGCAGTGCTTTTTCCTTTAGTTCCGGTTACTCCGATGAGTTTGCCGGGAGCGTTTTCAAAAAATATGTTGGTTGCCGTGGTGATGTTGCCGCCGCCTTGTTCGTATTGCTGAAGTTCGGGCAAGTTTCTCGGTATTCCCGGCGAGCGGATGATAGTATCGTATGAGGCAATCGAATTAAGATAATTTTTGTTTCTGCTTCTGTCGGCAATGCCGATTTTGAGATGAGGAGAATATTTTTTTAAATATTTGAGGGTGCTTCGTCCCTCGCGGCCAAAGCCGAGAATTAAAATTGACGGATGAATCAAGGAGCGAAGTTTTTGTGCGTACTTTTCTGGCAGGAAATGATTTTTGTTCCAGGAATTCAGAATTTCCTTTCCTAACCCCCCATGTTTAAGTAGGTTAAGCGCGAGGCTCACTTCTTTTCTGGTTGCCACGCACTCAAACGGTTTTATCCCTTTTTGGCCGGTAAGCTCTCGAATATAGTCCTTTATTTTTTTGTTTTTTAAAAAATTCGTCTTAAAAATTTTTTTCATCTTCTCGGGCGGCAGAAAAGGAGCGAGCAGCAAATAAGTCGAGGCGCATTTGGCACACTGTCCGCACCAACTGTTTGTGTTGTGGCCGACATTGCAGCTGCGGAAAGATAGGTGATGATTGGGGTATCTAGCAAAGAGTTTGCTGATTTGGATTTCATAGAGGGGACGCAGGAAGCTGAAATAAAGTACGTACTTGAGTACGTACCTTGATACGTATTTTTGAAACGACCTTTCAAACTCAAAAGATTTGGAATACTGATGATTGATTTTCCGGCCTTTGTATAGGGTATTTTCCTCGTCCGCGCTTCGTTCGTTCGAGGCAATAACATTCTTGTACCCGTGAATCGCGGCAACCAGCGTGCCCAAAAAAGCAAGGTATGCTGAAAATGGCGTGTGGCCATTCAGGTACCCAGACTGATTAAGTTTCAGGAGCTTGGGATCAATGGTTCGTTTAACATTAATAACGTTTGTATAGCCGGCAATGCGAGCGCTTTCAATGGCCGGTTGAAGATTACCCAAGACCAGAACTGCCTGCCGTTTATTTATGCCTTTTAGAATTTCCAATGTCACGGCCGAATCCTTTCCGCCGCCGGAGAGAATCAGATCGCCGTCCAAAGAACTTGTATCTTGTATCTTGTATCTTGTATCTGAAGAAGAAACGATTTTAACGAAGTCGGGCGAGGTAAAATCAATTTTGTTTTGATAAAAAAATTCACCTAGGCCATTGATCAAAAGATCTTTCCACCAGACGATTTGCCGTCGATCCAGAAAACCGGCTTTTACAACAATCTCGCGCGGGCACGCGGTTTTCCAGTAACTGATGAGCTCTACCATACCTAAGTTAAATACGAGCTTGTTGATTGAGCTCATCATCCCCGACTCGGTCGGGGATCCATTCATCGGTATTACCACTTTCGGCGTAAAAACAATATCCGGTTCAAGCACAAACCGGAATTTGATATTTAAATTGCCGCCGCCTTGCTTGTAATCAAACGATTCATAAACCAGCCGCGGGTGTTTTTTTCTAAGTTCCTCGAGTATCACGGTATCAGTATAATGTTGAATAAATAATTATCAATGCCCCCAGACGGAATCGGACCGCCATCCCTGGTTCCGAAGACCAGTACTCTATCCGTTGAGCTATGGGGGCATAATCACTTCGACATTATAACAGAAAATTTGGTATAATTAAATCGCCTTAAACGACGCCCATGTTCGAGGAGAAAGACAAAATCTATGGAGCCGAGGAATTGGCCAAGTTTTTCGGGGTGACCCAAAAGACGATTTGGGAATGGTGCAAAAAAGGCAAACTGCCCGCGTTTAAAATCGGCAAGGAATGGAAGGTCAGAGTGAGCGATCTTAACAAGACGATTATCGGAAAAATAAACGCGCATAAAGAGAAAGGAACCCCCCTCTTTTAATTATGGTTTATTTTTTTTATGGGCAAGACACTTTCAGTTTGCTCGAGGAACTGAAAGAATTTAAAGAAAAATGGCGCGCGGATCATCCCAATGCCGGTATTGAAGAATTGCGGGTGGCGGCTTCCCGGTCAGACCAAGAGCTGCGAATGCGGCTTCAGGATCATCTCGAAAGCCAGGGGCTTTTCGCCAGTGAAAAAATGGTGGTGATTTACGATTGCGTAAACTCCTTAAGCAAATTTGTCTCAACCGAAAGCTATATTTTAAGCGCGCTGGATAATCAGCCCCTTTCCACCACGCTCATTTTTGTCGAAACCGAGGGGGTCGACAAGAGGCGAACCGCATTCAAGAAACTGAAAAAGGCGGCAACCGTCAGGGAGTTTGCGCCTATGGCAAGGGCGGAGTTGGAGGTTTGGATAAAGAATCGACTGCAAAAACAAGGCGCAAAAATAGACAAGCCAGCCATCGCCAAATTTTTGGATTTGCTTCAGACCGATGATGAAGAAGAAATTTATAATCTTTGGCAGATCGTTTCAGAGCTGGAGAAGCTCACCATATATTCCGGCGGGAGAAATATTACGGAAGAGGACGTGGCAAAATTAGTCGCTCCGAATATTTCCCAAAATGTTTTCGCGCTTACCAATCTCTTCGCGGAAGGCAAAACAGCGCAGGCAGTTAGGCTTTTGGAGGATTTGGTTGGCCGCGGCTCTGAAGCCTCCGAGCGGAATCAAGCCATTCAAATTGTAGGGGCACTCGCCTCGCAAATCCGTTCCCTGCTTTTGGTGAAAGACCTGGGTGACCAGGGAGCGCAGGAAATTGCCAAAATATTGGATTGGAAGGAGGGGAGGGTTTGGATCAATCTCAAGCTGGCGCAGAAATTTAGCAAAGTCGTTCTGGTAAAATCCCTGGAGGATCTGCGCGCGATTGATTTCAGGCTCAAAACTTCCGAGGAGCCGCCGAAACTTTTATTGACTCTGTTTTTGCAAAAAGTGGGAGTTTCGGCGGCGACGATGAATCCGCACAGTGCCGTTCTAAGCGGGTAAGATGTTTTTGCCAGCCCTGAAAACTTGAGGTATAATCTCAACAAGATTAATTAATCCAAGAAGACAAATGAAAAACATAATTATCGCAATCATCATAGTTTTGGCAATCGGGCTCGGGGGTTGGTATTACAGCAACCGCGCGGAGGATACGGTTCCCAATGAAGACATACAGGCAGACAACACGGATAATACCGATCAAACGAATGAAGACGCGGATAGTCCCGCGAACATTCCGCCAGCTACAGATAACGGGCAGGCAAATAATCAACCCCCGCAGGAAGAGGAGAAACCGGCCTTTGCGGCAACCATTGTCCATACTGATGGCGGTTTTGGTCCAGTAACGGTTACCGTGAAAGTAGGAGATACGGTCAAATGGGTCAATGAAGCGGGTGAGCAGATGTGGGTTGCCTCTGCACCCCACCCCGTGCATACTGACTATTCGGAATTTGATCAACGAAGAGGGGTCGGGAAGGATGGTGAGTATACCTTCACCTTTGCCAAAACTGGGCAGTGGAAGTATCATAATCATTTAAACCCTCAGCACTTTGGGGCGATAAACGTTCTGCCGTAAGCGAAGGTGCTCCTTGATTTTTTCTAAAAAAAGAGTATAATTATTTATGTATGGCATCCGCCTTCGCTCATAGGCTTCGGCGGACAGGCGCTAGAAATAGTAGATGTTTGACACAGCAGGTATCACCGCATCTCTTACAGCAAACTGTGTAAGGGATTTTTTAACAGAAAAATATGGTGCCTGTAGTTCAATGGTAGAACGCCGCTCTGTGGCAGCGGTCACGAGGGTTCGATTCCCTTCAGGCACCCCAATGAGACTTGCACTGGATTTGGCAGATAAACTAGTGAGATTTTGGTTCAAACATTTTAATATTCCACCCTAGAAAATAAGCCAGGTTAGAACTCGTGTCCAATTGCCTGGCTTTGGCATTCCAGGTATAATCAAAACATGAAGAAAGTTAACCTCCAATTTAACCTACCAGTCACGATTTTAAAGGAAAAAAAGCGTTTTGTGGCATATACGCCTGCTTTAGATTTATCCACTTCTGGCAAGTCGTACGACCAGGTCAAAGAACGTTTTGAAGAGATTGTAAATATATTCTTTGAAGAGTTGATTAAACACGGCACTTTAGACAAGGTTTTGAGAGACATGGGATGGGTAAAAATGCAGAGGCAATGGCATTCGCCGGTAGTAGTTTCACAAGAAACAGAAACACTGAAAGTAGCAGTTTAGAAACAAAATGCTTCGCCTTACGCCGATAAGCTGGAAAAAGTTTGAAAAGTTTTTACTGTTTATCGGTTGTGCATTTGTAAGGGAAAAAGGCGACCATAGAATTTATAATAGAAAAGGCCTTATTCGACCGGTGGTAATTCCGAGAGACAGTGCACTACCGGTTTTTATTATCCGTAACAATCTACGGGTACTGGGAATAAGCCCAGAAGAATACTTGGAGATATTGAAACAAATCTGATTCAGACGAATCGAGAAGGGCTTTGGAGAAACCACGTTCAAATGCCGTTCGCGAATCCACCCTCACAAGCTATGCAATTTCTAATCAAAATTATTGTTTCGGCGTTCATCATTGCTGGAGTGTCAGAGTTAGCAAAGCGTTTTACGCCCATTGCAGCGATATTGGCTTCGCTCCCTCTTACTTCGATTTTGGCTATGATTTGGCTCTATCACGATACTAAAAACGTAGAAAAAATTTCCCACTTATCAATTGATATTTTTTGGGCCGTCCTTCCGTCATTGTTATTTTTCATCGCTTTGCCACTGCTCCTCAAAACTGGAATGAAATTTACCTGGGCAATGAGTTTGTCGGCATTGGTCATGTTTATTGGTTACACACTTTATGCTTTTGTAGTAAGTAAATTTGGAATCAAGATATAACCGGTTGATAACTGAATTCTAGTTTTTGAATTTTTCACCCTCCTCTGCCAAGGCTACGGATGGGCGGAGCAAGTTGACCCCCGGAATGTCAAAATGTGCTATACTTAGAGCGTATTTATTTTTGAGAAATGGTCGAGCTCGATAATAATATTCGCAATCATTAAATCTATTAAATTCACAAATCTATGAATGGGGTAATCAAGAAAAAGACTGACAAGGGTTTTGGATTCATTACCGTTGAAGGTCAGGAAAAAGATTTATTCTTCCATAGCAACTCCCTCGTCGATGTCACCTTCGACGAACTCAAGGAAGGCGACAATGTCAGCTTTGATGTAGAAGAGTCCGCAAAGGGAAAGAACGCGACGAACGTAAAACGCGTCTAATATCTTTTATCTTTTAAAAAACGGCGCAACCACGGTTGCGCCGTTTTTGTTTAAAATAAAACCAAGACAAAAGGTCAATAGTTTGTTATGATAATGCTATAATAATACTTGGAATAAATTATTTGATATGACATTTGATAATTTAGGAATAGCGCCAAAGCTTCTGGAAATCCTGAGTCGGCATAAATTCGAGCACCCGACCCCGATTCAGGAACAATCGATTCCTCCCGCGATAGCAGGAAAAGATCTCATGGGGATTGCCCAAACCGGTACGGGAAAGACGCTGGCTTTTGGCGTCCCGATGATCCAGCGATTGGCGCAAAGCCGCGGCCGTATGACAGGACTGATCGTCCTGCCCACGCGCGAGCTGGCTTTGCAGGTAAATGAAGTTCTCAAGAAGATCGGCGGAACCCTGGGACTGCGGACCGCGATTTTGATCGGCGGAGAGTCCATGGGCAAACAGCTGCGCATGCTGCGGCAGCAGCCCCAGATAATAATTGCCACCCCGGGCCGGCTGATTGATCACCTCGGAAGCAATGCGGTAAACCTTTCGACAGTGGGCATTCTGGTTCTCGATGAAGCGGATCGCATGCTCGATATGGGTTTCGCTCCCCAGATTAAAAAGATTCTGCTGCGAGTTCCAAAAAAACGACAGACCATGCTGTTCTCCGCGACCATGCCTGACGAGATAGTCGCGATCGCGAGATCATGCATGTCTCTTCCCCTCCGTGTTGAGGTTGCTCCTTCAGGTACCGCGGTAAAAACTGTCACCCAGGAACTTTTTTTCGTGGACAAAAAAGACAAAGAACATTTACTGCGCGGTATTTTATCGCAATACAACGGCAGTATCTTGATTTTTTCGAGAACCAAGTTCGGCGCTAAAAAAATTGCGACAATGGTGCGCGCCATGGGTCATACCGCGAGTGAAATCCATTCCAATCGGTCGCTTAGCCAGCGCATCGAAGCGCTTGAAGGGTTTAAGATAGGCCGGCACCGGGTATTGGTTGCGACAGATATCGCGGCTCGCGGTATTGATGTGACTGGAATTCAGATGGTTTTGAATTATGACCTTCCGGATAATCCGGAGGATTATGTGCATCGTATCGGCAGAACGGCGCGGGCGGGGTTATCGGGGCACGCGATTTCTTTCGCGACTCCCGACCAGCTTGGTGACGTGCGAAGCATCGAACGGCTCATTAGAAAAAATCTTCCGGTTTCCAAAGCCCGTCTGCCCGGCGGCGGACAAACTCTGGCGGCTCCGTCACGAACGGAACACAGATCGGCGTTTCGTCCACGTTTCAGACGTTATGACCGCAGGAACAGACCACACAGCAAAAGAAGGTATGCTGGCTAGCCAAACCTACTTGTATAATAGTTTTCATGTGTTATAGTTAGACCAATGGATATAATTTCGAGCCCGGAAGATTACTACGTAAATTATTAGGACTATGTCGACGGCGGAGTATTGCTTAAATAAATCAGTCTGCCGGAAGGGGGTGAGACGAATTGAATGATAAAAAAATTGAGTGGGCCCTGCGGCTCGGAGTTGCAGGGGAATTTCTTGGGCATGGTCTTTTGGGCATTGGGGGAAAAAAGGACTGGATTGGCTGGATCAGCCAGATGCTCCATGTAAGTAACTCTGCCGCGACTACGTTGCTATTGCTGATCGGTATCAGCGATGTGATTGTGGCGTTGATAGTTTTATTCAGACCAATCAAGCTGGTTGTGCTTTGGGCGGTTTTTTGGGGCTTTTGGACAGCCTTAGTTCGTCCTTTGGTTGGCCAATCGCCACTGGATTTTATAGAAAGATTTGCTAATTGGGGAGCGCCCTTAGCCTTATACTATTTGCTCAAAGATAAAAATAACAGCCAAAGATGAGTTAAGCGTGAAAAAACCGTTCCGCTTCAAGCGGAACGGTTTTTTATGACGGATTGACAGGTCAAGATAAAAAGTTTATACTGGTTGGAACTTCGACTATATGGATAAAGACATTTTAAATTACATCAAGGAAGCCCAAGGCGCGGGCATGTCTTATGAGCAGATTGCCCAGGAGCTTCAGAAAGCCGGGTGGAGCATGGCTGATACCCTCCGCTTGTTATTGTCGTCCGCAAAGCATGTTGACGCATCACCCGTTCCGCTCGCGATATCGGCTGACAATATCAAAAAATTTTTCGGTTCGATCAAGGCGTTAAAAGGAGTGAGTGTCAAAGTTCCCTATGGTAAAGTTTTTGGTCTCCTAGGGCCCAATGGCGCGGGTAAGACCACCCTCATTAGAATTTTGACAACCCTGTTAAGGCAGGATGGCGGATCGGCCACGGTTGCCGGCTATGACATTCATGGGCAAGCTGACGAAGTTCGGTCGGTTATAGGTCTTACGGGTCAATACAGCGCGATTGACGATTACCTGACCGGCAGGGAAAATTTGGAATTGGTCGGCAGACTTTATCATCGTGAAAAAAAAGAAATCAAAAGAAGGGCGCAGGAGTTGCTCGATAAGTTTGGGTTAACCGATGCCGCCGACAGACAGACAAAAACTTATTCGGGAGGGATGCGAAGGCGACTGGATTTGGCCATGAGCCTTTTTAATCGTCCGAGAGTTTTATTTTTGGATGAACCGACCCAGGGACTTGATCCCCAGAGCCGCATCGCCCTCTGGCAAATAATCACAGAGCAGGTCGCCGAGGGTACAACCGTGCTTTTGACCACGCAGTATCTCGAAGAGGCGGATAAACTGGCGGATATGATCGTGGTCATGAACCACGGCGAAATTATAGCCGAGGGGACGCCTCAAGAATTGAAATCGAAAATTGGGGGAGATGTTTTGGAAATACATTTGAACAAAGGTGCCGATGTCTTGCGAGTCGCTGATATTTTGCGCGATTTGGCAAAAGAAAACCCTCATGTGGAAGAAGAATTAGGGATTGTAAGCGTCCCTGCCTCCCATGGTGCCTCTACTTTGCTTGAAGCCGTACGACTCATCGACAAGGAGAGTATTGTCATTTCCGACATCATGCTTCGCCGGCCGACCCTTGACGACGTTTTTTTGACATTAACAGGACACAAGCAGGCATGAACACTACCTTAAGAATAAGCAGAACGATCTCTGATATCATAGCCATTACCAGGCGAAATTTGATCCGTTATACCAGACTGCCGCAATTGATAGTGTTTTCCACCATTCAGCCGGTAATGTTTTTGTTGCTTTTTACCTATGTGTTCGGCGGAGCGATTCAGACCAGCTTCCACGATTATATTACCTTTCTCTTGCCCGGAATCATCGTGCAGACAGTTCTTTTCGGTTCCATGCAGACGGGAATCGGCTTGGCCGAGGATTTATCGCGGGGCATGATTGACCGGTTTCGTTCTTTGCCAATGGCTCATTCCGCGATTCTCGCTGGAAGGACTCTTACTGATATGTTACGCAATGCTTTTGTTATCGTACTCATGGTGATTGTCGGTTTTTTCATCGGTTTTCGAATCGAACATGGAATAGGGGAGTTTGGAATAGCGGTTCTATTGACCCTGCTGTTCGGCTTTGCCTTTTCCTGGGTGTCAGCGACAGTTGGACTTATGGTGAAAGAAGTTGAGACGGCCCAGGTCGCAGGATTTATTTGGATTTTTCCACTCGTTTTCGCGAGTTCCATTTTTGTGCCAATCGAGACCATGCCGGCGTGGCTTCAGTCCTTCGCCAAGCATACGCCGATCACCGCGACGGTCGATGCCGTGCGCGCTTTGAGCCTCGGGCAACCCTGGCACACGAATTTTTGGCAGGCCTTGCTCTGGACCTTCGGAATTTTGTCTTTTTTCATCCCGCTTTCCGTATATTTTTACAATAAAAGAAAAAACTAAAAGACGACAAACGCCCGGGCATCGATAGTATTGATACTCGGGCGTTTTAGGTTTTCAGAATCCGTTGAAATCTCGGCAAGGCTTTTTTGAAGGTTTGAAGATGGTGGTTTTGCCATCCTCCCAAGCAAGTCCACACGAGAAACAAAACCAGCGCAACTAAAATTCCAAAAGTTACGCTCTTACTGTTCCCGGTCCCTACGCAGACATAAATCGTATCAATCGGAATGTTAGCCAGCGTGATTACGGCCAGGAACCTGGCGAGGGACATTTTTGTAAAACTCAACGAGGCAGAAATCAGCTCGAGCGGGACGAATGGAAACTGCCGTCCGATGATTATTGGCCAAGCCAGATTTTCTACCGGCTGGCTCTCTGGGTAAACGATTCTCCGGGCGAACAACTTTCTCACAACCGCCCCAATAATATTTTTACCCAAAAGTCGGAAAGCCAAAAACCAAACCATGGCCCCAAGTGTTTCTCCTATGACCAGAAGAATACTTCCCCAAACTGGTCCATATAGCTGGCCAGCCATCGGTGCCAGAACAACCATCGCCGGAATATGTACCGCGACCACGTTTAGCGCCGCCGAAAACACAAACAACACTATCCCCATGTTTCCTCCTTGCAGCTGTTGTCATATCAGGATAGCAGATTGTCCAAATATAACCAACGGCTCAAGCGGGTGAGCCGCTTAAAACTTGAATCGCGACTCAGTTGTGATATAATTTAATCGTAATTTTTATTTATGGATCGCAATCTTGCTTTGGAATTTGTCCGGGTGACGGAGGCGGCGGCGATTGCGGCGGCTAGATGGATTGGTCGAGGAGATAAACACCGGGCGGACGGCGCGGCGGTTGATGAAATGCGCTCGCGGTTTAACCAAATCGATTTCCGGGGGACAGTCGTTATTGGCGAAGGGAGCAAAGATGAAGCCCCGGAACTCTACACCGGTGAAAAAGTCGGCAAAGGGATTGGGCCGGTCATGGATTTGGCGGTTGATCCCCTGGAGTGCACGAACAGCGTCGCATTTGGGCGGTATAATGCTCTTTCAGTGATAGTGGCGGGCGCGAAGGGCAGTCTGTTTTCCGCCCCAGACACGTACATGCAAAAAATAGCAGTCGGGCCGAAAGGGGCGAGTGTCGTCAGACTGGACGCGGCGGTTAGAACCAATATTCAAAGGGCGGCCAGGGCTTTGGGTAAACGAACGCGCGACATCACGGTAGTTGTGCTGGACCGGGATCGCCATAGGGATTTAATTGTTCAAATCAGGCAAGCCGGCGCGCGTGTCAGACTCATCACAGACGGCGACGTGGCTGGCGCGGTGGCCTGCTGTCTGCCGGAGTCGGGCGTTGACCTCATGATGGGGATTGGAGGCAGCACCGAGGCCGTCTTGGCGGCCGCCCCGATCAAGATTTTTGGGGGGCAGATATTTTGCCGGTTCGCTCCGCCGGATCAAAAGCACGCCGCGCTTCTGAAAAAGCATGGCTTTCATTCAAAGAAAATCTACAGCGCCGCTGATTTGGCCAAAGGAAAATTTTTGACTTTCACGGCCACCGGGGTGATCGACGGCCCGCTCCTGGCGGGCGTGCGTTTTACGGAGGGCGGAATCATTACTCATTCGCTCGTCATCCGTGGACAATCAAGAACTTTAAGGTATGTGACGACTCATCACCATGAAGCAAAGAATCTTAATCATTAAACAATCAATTATTTATGGACAGTCCAGGTTATGACAAGCTGCTTTTTATACTCCCGTTTGATCACCGGGGTTCTTTTATAAAAATGTATGGCTACGAAGAGCCTTTGACTTCGGAACAGCACCGGGAGCTTGGCGATGCAAAATGGGTTGTTTATGAAGGTTTCAAAAAAGCCGTCTTGCAAGAGGAGCCGCCGAAAGAGTATGCCGCACTTTTGGTGGACGAGCAGTTTGGGGAAGCGATTCATCGCGACGCCCGAGCGGCCGGCTTTACCACGCTTTTGACTGTGGAGAAGAGCGGACAGGATGAATTTGATTTTGAATACGGAGAAAAATTTGGCGAGCACATTGAAAAGTACAAACCGACCTTTGCCAAGGCCTTGATTCGTTATAATCCCGAAGGGGAGGAGAAACTAAATAGCAGACAGAGAAAGAGGCTTAAAATTTTAAGTGATTATTGCCACAAAAACGGATATAAATTTCTGATCGAGCCGCTTGTTCCCGCGACCGAATTCCAGTTGGCGAGCGTGGGAGGGGACCAGGGTCAGTATGATAAAGAGATTCGATACAAACTAATGATCGGAATGATCAAAGAACTGCAGGATGCTGGCGTTGAGCCGGATGTCTGGAAAATTGAAGGGCTGGAGGACGCGGAACAATACCGGGCAATTATCGATCAAGCGCAAACAGCAGGACGAACTGGGGTCAAAGCCATAATTTTAGGGCGAGGCGCGGACAGCGTGCAGGTAGAAAAGTGGCTGCGCGCTGGTGCGGGTGTTGCCGGTGTAATCGGGTTTGCGATCGGCCGGACTATATTTCGCGAACCCCTCGAGGCACTCCAAGCTGGCCGAATTAATCAGGATCAAGCCATAGAACAAATCGCCAAAAATTATCAACATTTCTATAGGGTGTTTGCCGACAAACGATAAGATATTTTTTATGGACCGGGAAGAACAATTGGAAAAACAGTTTCAGGAATACCAAAATTTGGCCAAGTCTAAAAAAGATGTGGACGTGGCCTCGTTGATGATCAACGCGATCAAAAGCCAAAACCAAAATTTGGTTTCATCCAAGCAGAAGAAGTGGGCCTATTTGGTTTCTCTGGCTCTGCCGCCATTCGGTTTGTTGTTTGCTTTGAAATTTTATCTTGGGGAAGAGGATGATGCCAGGCACATGGGAAATATTTGCATCCTGATCACTGCAATTTCCATAATTTATTTTTGGATATTGGCAAAAATGATTTTTTCCGGTGCTGGAGTTGATATCCAGCAGATTCAGCAGATAAAACCGCAGGATATTGAGCAACTACTCCAATAAAAAAATCGCTTTTGGCAATTTGCTCCTTCCCTGCCCGCCGCAATTTACCCCTGGTAGGAATCGAACCTACATCCGCGGCTTAGAAGGCCACTGTTCTATCCATTGAACTACAGGGGCACAAGTTACATTTTATCACATTTTTTGGGAATCTGCTCGCCCCAAAACACCCCTTCGCAAGGTGTTTACGATTTTTACCGCTTGACCGTCTCTTGCTCGTGGACGGTTTTGAATATCAGCGTGTCTTTTTTTGTATCTATTTCCACCGTGTCGCTTTTTTCAATTTCGCCCTTGATCATGGCCAACGCGAGTTTGTCGAGAATCTCCCGCTGGATCGCGCGTTTCAGGGGTCTGGCCCCGAAGACCGGATCGTAACCTTTTTCTCCTAGCAGTTTTTTGGCCGAAGAAGAGACCCGAAGCGATATTCCCCGGTCCGTTAGCCGTTTTTGGATTTGAGCGATTTGGAGCTCGACGATTTGCAGGATGTGTTTGCGCGCCAAGGGATGGAAGATAACAATCTCATCAACGCGGTTTAAAAATTCCGGCCGAAAATGCTTGGTGAGAATATCCATGACCCGTTCGCGCATTTCCTTTTCTCCGATTTCTCCTTCGCGATTTCCGGTAGCAAACCCAAGGCCTTGCGTCCGGATCATTTCTGATCCTAAATTTGAAGTCATGATCAAAATCGTGTTTTTGAAATTAACCGCGCGGCCTTTGGAGTCGGTCAGTTGTCCTTCGTCGAGAATTTGCAGCAAAATGTTAAATATCTCCGGATGAGCCTTTTCAATCTCATCGAATAAAATAACGCTGTAGGGCCGCCGTCTGATGATTTCGGTCAATTGTCCGCCTTCTTCATAGCCGACATAACCGGGAGGGGACCCGATAAATTTTGAAATCGCATGCTTTTCACTGTATTCTGACATATCAATTCTGACGAGTGCCTTTTCGTCATTGAACAGAAACTCCGCCAATGCTTTGGCAGCTTCGGTTTTGCCAACCCCGGTGGGCCCCAAGAAAATAAACGAACCAATCGGCCGGCGTTCCTCGGCAATGCCTGCCCTGGAGCGGCGGATCGCATTACTGATGTGCCCGATTGCTTCTTCCTGTCCGACAACACGTTTTTTCAATCCCTGTTCCATATGTTCCAGTTTGACCGTTTCCGACTCCATCATTTTGAAAACCGGCACGCCTGTCCAGCGGGACACGATCTGGGCGATATCATCTTCGGTAATTTTTTCCCGGAGAATTTTGTGCTTACTCTGGAGTTTGAGGAGCTCCTGTTCGCGGGCGGTTATTTCCTTAATCAATTTCGGCAAGGTTCCGTAACGAATCTCCGCGACTTTGTTGAGGTTGCCCTCGCGTTCCGCGGCTTCCGCCTGCATTTTCAGTTCCTCAATTTTACTTTTGTTCTCCCTGATAACGGTGATGACTTCTTTTTCGGACTGCCAACGCAAACGCAGGTTCTGGGCTTGTTCCCGGATTTCCGCAAATTCCTTTTCGATTTTCGGCAGATTTTCCTTCGCGGATTCTGATTCGTCATTTTTAAGCGCTTGCTTTTCTATCTCCAGCTTGCGCATTTTGCGGTTTAGCAGGTCAAGTTCTTCCGGCATACTATCAATCTCCAGCCGTAAATTGGAAGCCGCCTCGTCTATCAGGTCAATGGCCTTGTCCGGCAAATATCTATCCGTGATATATCTCGTCGACAGTTCAGCCGCGGCCACTAGCGCCTCATCAGTAATTTTCACTCCATGGTGAACTTCGTATTTTTCTTTAATGCCGCGGAGGATGGCAACCGTATCCTCGACTGTCGGCTCGGAAACAATCACCGGCTGGAAACGTCGCTCCAGCGCCGCGTCTTTTTCAATATATTTTTGATAATCCTTCAAGGTTGTTGCGCCGATCGCGTGCAATAGGCCGCGCGCGAGCATGGGCTTGAGCATGTTTGATGCGTCCAGACCCCCCTCGGCGGCACCCGCTCCGACGACCGTGTGCAACTCATCAATGAACAGAATGACCTTCCCGGCCGAACGTTCGATTTCCCGCAAGACGGATTTGAGCCGCTGTTCGAATTCGCCGCGGAATTTGGCGCCCGCGAGCAGCGCCCCCAAATCGAGCGCGAGCAGGACTTTGTTCTTCAGGCTTTCCGGAACGTCGCCGCTGGTGATACGCTGGGCCAGCCCCTCGGCAATCGCGGTTTTTCCCACGCCCGGTTCGCCTATCAGCACCGGATTATTTTTGGTGCGTCTGGAGAGCACCTGCATTACCCGTCTGATTTCCTGGTCGCGGCCGATGACTGGGTCGAGCTTGTTTTTGTGCGCGAGATCCGTGAGATTCAACGTATATTTTTCCAAAGCCTGATAGCTTTGTTCCGGTTCCGGGGAGGTAACCCGCTCGGTGCCGCGGATTGCTTTCAGAGATTCCAAAACATCATCAGGGATGAGGCCGAATTGTTCCAGCAGTCGTTTGGTCTGTCCGCCGCGTTCCAAAATTGCCAGAAACAGATGTTCGGTCGAAACATAATCGTCTTTGAGTTTGATGGCTTCCTTCATTGATTGGGTCAATACCTCATTCAGATTTCGAGTAACATAAATTTGGCCCAGGCCTGAAGGGAAGGCCCCGATTTGGGGAAAAACGCGGAGGATTTTTTGGATTTGCGACTCGAGAAGTTTGGTATCGACCTTGAGTTTTTCAAGAAGGGAATAGACCACTCCGCCTTCCTGCTGGATCAAGGCAACCAGAAGGTGCAGGGTGTCAACCTGCTGATGTTCGTATTCGGACGCGATTGATTGAGAGGCGGCAATCGCCTCCTGCGCTTTTTGGGTGAATTTATCGAGGGGAATCATGATTTAGGAGTTAGGAATTAGGTGGTCGCTTGTCGGTCTGATTTTATCATTAGCGCTCTTGGGTGTCAAGTGCTAAGTTTTTCTGAATCGTCCGTGAAAAGTTTTGTGAATCTCCTTCAGACGTTTATTAGTAAAGTGCGTGTAAATCTGCGTCGTGGTAATGGAGGAATGCCCGAGGATTTCCTGGACCGAACGCAGATCCGCGCCCGCGGCCAAAAGATCGGTCGCCATGGTATGGCGCAAGGTGTGTGGGGTGATGTGATGGGAAATGCCCGCCAATCGAGCGTATTTTTTAATCAAACGCTGAACCGAACGGGGAGTGAGAGGCGCATTGTCATCAATTGACAAGTTGCGATTGTGTCGCACGAACAGAGCCGGGGAATTGTCCGGGCGTTCGTCTAAATACTTTTTTACCGATTCGCGCGCGGCCGGCGAGAGGAAGACGATCCGGAATTTATCACCCTTGCCTCTGACGGCAAACTCTTCTTTTTTTAAATTAACGTCGCTTCGTTTGAGCGCGCAGAGTTCAGAAATACGGAGGCCGGTGGAGAACAGGAGTTCCAGAATTGCCGCATCCCGCAGTCTGTTCAGCTCGTTTTTTTCGCGATTAGGAGCGTGGAGTAATTTTTCCAGATCGTCGTTTTCCAGGAATTCCACCTGCCTGGCCGGGGGCTTGGCCAATTCAATTCTTTCAGCGGCCAGAGTTTTTATATCCCGTCGGGCTAAATATTTCAGGAAAGAACGCAGGGCGATAACATGGTAATTCTGGGTAACGAGTTTCAGCTCGCGTCCATGTTGGTCTTGAAACCGATTGAGCCACAGCCGGTACTGTCGAACAAGATCATAATCTATCCCGGCAGGAGAGGATACACTTCTTTTTTTGGCGAAATCTATTAAACGAGAAAGATAGTGATTGTAATCTCGAACAGTGAGTCTGGAGCGGTTTTTTTCAATTTCCAGGTATTCGAGAAATTGTTTTTTGAGTTTATTTAGTTCCAATGTCTGTTTCATTATAAAAATTTCATTTCAGAGTCATTATATCGCATCCCATCTTAACCGTCCATAGAAACGTAAAAATGTTTAAAAATGAATTTTTTATATTAAGATTCAAAGTAGCAAAAAGTCTAAAGTAAGATGCTATCGCTTGTGGAATTAGACAAAGCAAACAAGGACTGTTATAATAGCGTTGTTTCTTTAAGTAGGGGCGGAGATTAAATGAATGCAATATCTAAAACTTAGAAAACCTAAAATCGCGAGTATTATAAGCCAGGCCAGGCCCAAAGCCGGCTTTGAATTGTCTGAAAAACAATTAAATATTTTAAGGAACACAAGCCAGGTTTTGCTTGCCCTAGGCATTCTGGCGGGGGCAGTGACGCTTACAGTGCTTGCGCCAAATGCTTTCCAAATGTTGGATAAACTGCCTTGGTCGAAGAAAGCCTTTGGACCGGTCAAACCGCGACGGGAAAGATTGGAAAAGCAAGGAGAGAAGATTGACAAGGCTCTTTATTACTTGAAGTCTAAAAAGTACATTGAATTAATCGCCCAAGGAAATGATTTCTTGCTCAAAGTAACTCGAAAGGGGAGAGTATTGGAGAAGCGATTAAATCTGGCGGATTTAAGGGTTGATCATTCCAAAAAATGGAACGAGGAATGGTGGGTTGTGATTGCTGATATTCCCACGCTTTACAAAAGCCGCGCTGACGCGTTTCGCATAAAACTAAAGGAGCTGGGATTTTATCCCCTACAGCGAACCGTATGGGTCTTTCCTTTCGATCCTCGGGATGAAATAGAATTCGTATCCACTCATTTGTATATTGATCGTTTCGTGACCACGATGAGAGTTTCCGAATTAGATCCGGCCGACGAGGCCGTCCTAAAGAAATTTTTTCGGGGAAAGAGCATAATTTAACAACTTTATTTTGCGTCTAAGTATCTTAACTTGTTGATCTGTATTCCGACTGTTTTTGGTCAAAAGTCTAAAGTAAAACGCTATCGCTTGTAGGATTAGAGAAAATGGATGAAGAAGTATGGATACGGAGGAGGTTTCTGGCAAAACTGCAGGAAACGGCGCTGGCACACCAAGAAAGCCACGCGCCGTTTTTGTTTTTTATGTCTTTACAGGGGGGGGGGTAAAACTGCTATAATATAGGCAGTTATTAAAGATTCTTAAGTTTTATTTAGGAAACAAAAATTTATGAGAAAACAAGTTGTTTTGGGCATTTTCGCGGTCAGTTTGGCTGTAACCGGCCTATTAGGTTCGTCTCAAACAGCCAATGCTGGTTGGGGCGGCTATTTGATTAAGGCCCCTGGCGGAACAGTTTATCTGGTTGAAAACGGTCAGCGTCGGCCCTTCCGCGTTCCAGAGGTTTTTTATTCGCATGGCTATAATTTTAATCAGGTTATTCAAGCCACCACAGAAGATTTGGCCCTGCCGCTTGGATCATTGATGGTTTATCGCGACGGCACGCTCATCAAGGCGCCGTTTGATCCGCTCGTTTATTTGGTAACCAATGGACAAAAGAGAGGGTTCCAGTCGGCCGCAGCTTTCCTGGGGCTCGGCTATTCATTCAATAATGTTGTTACGGTTGACCCGACGACATTTGATGATCTGCCAACCGGCGTGGCAATAACTTCAACAGGTTTGCCGCACGATCCGGGAGCTATAGTGATTTTCAGCGATGGCACCGTTTATCTCATCACAGAAACCGGACGAAAAGGTTTTGCCACGGCCGAAGATTTCTTGTCTTATGGTTATGCTTTCGGGCAGCTTGCGCCGGCGAATCAAGCAGACGCCTCATTGTCCTTTGAAGGGGTTATGAGCAGGCGCACATCTACGACAACAACCCCCAGCGCCTCTTTGCCTGATTTCGCGGTGGGGGAAATGAGTGTCAGCCCAAGGCTCGCCAACGCGACGCACGCGATTGAAATCAATAAGGAAGCAATAGTCAGATTCACTATAAAAAATTTGGGCGCAGGGTCGCTAGGGCCGGATTTCAGTTTGTCCTATCCTTCCGGCCTTAGGCCTGTAAAATTTGACGATAGTATTTCAGACAATACCTGCAAGGAATTTCCCAGATTGGAAACCAATCAATCCTGCACTTATGCGGTTCAAGTTGTTTTTAATCAATTAAGCGAATCATTCAGCGGTGATCGGATAAGGATTGACGTTGATCTCTTAAACAGCGTCGCTGAATCCGACGAAAGCAATAATTGGGGAATTATCAATTTTGACGTCAGATCGGCCACCTCGCGTCCAAAAATCACCTCGCTTGAGCCAAGCTCCGGGTCGGCGGGACAAAGAGTAGTTATCACCGGTACAGATTTGATTTTAACCGGTCAAATAGTGTCAGTAAAATTTGGGACAACGCCGGCAGAAGTTCCGTTTGGCACGAGCAATAGCACTCATACCGTTGTTCCAAATCTCACTCCCGGCACTTATGGGGTTACTGTTCAGGTCGGGCCTTACACGACCAACGCTTTGGACTTTACGGTGACCGGTGCCGCCCCCGCCACCAACCGTCCCCCTTCCATCCCGACAATTTCAGGTCCGACGAGTGTGGTGGTAAATACAAATAACCTCTACACTGTCTTATCCACTGATCCAGACGGCGATAAGGAGAACATTACATACGGCATTAATTGGGGAGATGGCACCCCGCCTGCTTCTAAGTCATTTGGGTCAGGTTACGGTTACTCCGTGTATCATACTTGGCTAAGCTCGGGTATTTATACTGTCATTGTCTCAGCTTCAGACGGCAAAGGCGTTAGTGGCATCAGTGCCCCGAGTACCATTAGTGTAAAAGTCAGCGCCTCAACTACCGCCGCCTCCACTCTCTCCATCACCCTCCTCCAGGGCTACAACCAGAACACTGGTGCTTACTCCTCCACCCAGGCCGTAATCGGCCAGTATCTCATCCTCTACGGCACCTTTGCCTCCTCGGGCAACACGATCAGGATATACGATCAGTTCCCGAAAACCACCTATGTTGATTACACCCCGACCTTCCAAAGTACGAGCCAGATCAATGTCCTTTTAGACACCAGATTAAACGGCAACTACACGGCCACGGTTTTGGTCAGAGATTCCTCGGGCAACCAGACTAACATCGACAAGAGTATTTATATTGCGGCGGCGAGCAGCACCACTGTTTCCACCCCCTCCATCACCACCACCTCTCTGCCCAACGCCACCGTCGGCCAGCCCTATTCCCAGCTAATGCAGGCCACTGGAGGAACTGCTCCTTATCGCTGGACGACTGTTTCAACTACTTACCCCACAGGCTGTTGCGCATTAGGATTGAGCGGCAAAAATGGCAGCGACTATAATGGCCAATTTGACCCGGTATATTTTGACACCCAATCTGGCTCCACAGTGCCAACTAGTTATACCGGCACTTACTCCTGGACCATCAAAGTTACCGATGCCGCTGGCAACACTGCCACCAAGACGTTGAGTTTGACAATCAATGTGGCGCCGGCCACCGCCCCGACCGCCTGGCTGACCGTCAACAACCTTTATACCGCAACAGTCAACGTAGGAAGCACCATTATCTATGATTGGGGATCAATGAATGCCAATGCCGGCTCTGCTCAATTGCAAATAGTTAATTCGTCTGGTCAAAATGTTTCTTCTGATCCTTGCGGCAACACCAGCGGTTTTTGGAGTTTCGTTTCCGGAACCTCGGGACAACGCACGTCAGACATAGTTGCCTCCTGTCAAGCCGGCTATACTTACAAAATTACCTACACGGTAACGAGCACGAGTGGTTTGGTGGCCACCGCTCCATTAGCGACGGTAATTGTGCGAAGCGCGAGCGTATCCACTCCCTCCATCACCACCACCTCTCTGCCCAACGCCACGGTCGGCCAGCCTTATTCCACCCAAATCCAAGTCAGCGGCGGCACCGCCCCATATTCCTGGTCTACTATTTCGACCACTTACCCTTCCGGTTGCTGCGTCTTGGGAGTAAACACCAACGGATCATTTAACACCCAATCCAGTTCAACGGTTCTTGAACCAGCCGGCACCTACTCCTGGAACATCAAAGTTACCGATGCCAACGGAAATACGGCCACCAAGACGTTGAGCCTGACAATCAATGCGGCGCCGGTGCCCACCCCGACCCTTACCATTGCACCCAATTCCAGCAATTTCAGTTATGGCAGCAGCTATACCTTGAACATGACGACATCGCCTTCGGCAGGATCGGGCAGGCCGGTTAAGCTCTGCTCCAGCTTTACTCCCGGTACTGGTTCGACCGGAACTACACATACCAACCGCTGTACTGGTTATGATTACTTCACCAACTTTTTAGGAGCCTATACCTGGACTGGTCTATTCAACTCCACCGATTATATCGGTAGCTGGACAGAATGGGTGTATATGCAAACCACGAGCGGGGAGGAAGTGCGGTCTTACAATATTATATTTACGATAAGTAATGTTGCCGGTGCCTTTACTTCCGCCAACAGCGCGCCGTCTGCTCCGACAATCAATGGCCCGGGGATCGTTCTGGCCGGATCAAGGCAGAACTATGACGGCTTTTCAACGGACGCGGACGGAGACGCGATTACTTACACGATTGACTGGGGAGACGGCAGTCCCGCGGAGGCGCAGAGATTGGGTTCGGGATATCCATACATTGCCTCTCATATTTGGACGGCTGCGAACATATACGACATCACTGTCAACGCCACAGACAGCAATGGCACCGCCCGGGCGAGCAAGTACGGAGTGCGGGTGAAATAAATAATCATGGTCAATCAGCAACTGCTTGATTACATCAAGCATCAGTTAGACGCGGGAGTTGGTAAGGACGGGATCAAAGCCGCTCTCATGAAATCAGGTTGGGCGGAAAATGACATCAGCGAGGCTTTTTCGGGATTGGGGGGCAGCGTTCCGCCACAGGCGCTTCCTGAACAACAGAATCTCAATTCTTTGGAAGCGGCGCCCACCTTGGCAGGTGTCGGCGCGCTTTTTGCGTCGGCCTTTGTTACATTCAGAAAGCGTTTCTGGCCAATCGTGTTTTTGTGGTTAATTGGCGCCGCGTACAGCTTAATAGCAGTCGTTCCGGCCAGCATCCTTTACGCGGTGAGTAAGAATATTAATGTCAGTGGTATTCTTGTTTTCGGGATCGGATTAGTCATTGCCGTGGGGGGACTGTTTTGGGTTATTTATGTTTTGCTAAGGACGATGTTTTCGCTGTATTTACTCATCGCTTCGCCGGACGACGGTTCACTGACCGCCTGGCAGGTCTGGAAAGCCAGCTCGGGCAAGATTCGGTCTTTTTTCTGGGTGGGCGCACTGTCCAATCTGGTAGCCGCTGGTGGTTTTGTCTTGCTGATTGTCCCCGGCATTATTATTTTAGTAATGGTAACTTTTGCCGTCTGGGTGATGGCTATCGAAGGACTGCGCGGCCGAGCCGCTCTCCTGCGCAGCCGCAGTTATGTGAAAGGCCGGTGGTGGAAAATTTTTTGGAGGCTATTCGTCATCTGGATTATCGGGGTGCTGGTTCCTTTGATATTCCTGGGCCTTTACTACGTTGCCGGGGCGAATGTCGTTGTTTCAATCGCGCAGGTTCTGGTAACTGTGCTCTGGTTTTTCTTTACTTTTTGTTATGCTTACCAGCTTTACGTCTCCGCCAAAGCAACTGCGCGACTTGACCCGGCCGCCGAAACTGCGGCAAAGCGGAAGTACACAGTGCTCGCGGTACTCGGTCTTTTGCTACCGGTTTTGGGTCTTTTGGCCAGTATCGCGCTCGTGTCGCTTAATTCCGCTCGGGCCAAATCTCGCGATGCCAAACGAATTGCTGATGTTAGACTAATACAAACTGCTTTGGAATTTTACTATAATGACGCGAATCAGTACCCGCCAAATTTTGACGTTTTAATTCCCGGTTATGTGCGCGAATTGCCGAAAGCGCCCAAGCCCGCAGACGGCGTCTGCACGCCAGAGCAAAACGAATATTCCTATAAATTGTCGGGAGCCGGTAATTATGAGTTGAAGTTTTGCTTGGGCGGGGCAGTTGGCGGCTACGGCGGCGGCGAGCATACCGCAAATCAGAAAGGCATAGATCAGCCCGCGGACGGGATTGAAAGTACTTCCGCGTCAACAAGCAATGCTTTTGAGAATTTAATAAACGCCGGGCAAACCTGCACCCCGTCCAAAGCCAAACTTACAATAAATCAGCATACAGGAGTAGGCACGATTTATGTTTACAATGAACAAGCCGAGATTCTTGGTTACTCGGGGCAATATTGTCACTTTTTGTCCACAAGAGTTGGCGCCGATGTAATTTTGGATCAAGCTCTGATAAATGAATCATTGGCATCGGGACAAGCAACCGAAGAAGTACAACAATATCTGGAGGCTCTTAAGCAATCGTTGCCTTCAGAAGCCTCTGAATTAAGGAAAAACAACATTGGCATGACTCAAGATTGCCTGTTCACTGCAGATAACTTAATTGCCTATTTACGTCTATGGCAAAACTGGCCAACTAGTAGCAACCCTGCTCCAAATTTGACTAAATATTGTAAATTTACCCCTCCTTCTATTGACCAAATCATAGAATTTCTTAATGGAGTAAGAAGTAGTGTTGGTGTTGGAGAATATAGTTTGGAAATAATCGATCAAACCGGCAATCAAGTGCGATTTTTGTTCACCGTTGGGCAACAAAGTCAACAGGTTAGCTTGACGGTTGGTCAGCAGGTGTCCATCCTGGGATATAAGCTCCTATTGCAATCCATTGAACCCAACAAGGTTTCGGTTCTCGTAAGCCCGCCGGGAAAATAAAAAAATGAATTAATATGGAAGTTTATCCCGAGCCGCCGAGGCCGATTACGAGAGTGGAAACGTTGGAAAAACAATTGCGAGTGGCGTCGCAACAGGCCTAAAGTCACCTTGTCTTAGAAAAACGGATGGTGGAATTTTTTTCTCGTCCGTTTGCTTTTTTTATGATTTGGGGGTATGCTAAACAATATGGAAAAGCGGGATTTGGAACAAATAAAAACCATAGTTTCCGGGGCGGTGGAAAAACTAGAAAAAGGGGTTGAAGAAAGGAATGAAAAATTGGCCCAGATTGTCGCCAAGGGGTTTGCGCACCAGGATAAGCGCACGGACGGCGTGGAAAGGCAGCTAACCAGCATAGATGGGAGGTTAACCGTCGTTGAAGAAAAATTAATCAACGTTGATGAGAGATTGACAATAGTTGAGCGTAAACTGGACAAAGCGCTCTATCACGAGTTTCAGCGGATTGACCAGCTTGAACGAGATATGAAGACGGTTAAGCAAAAGCTTGGAATTGCGCAATGAAACGAATATGCTGACTACTAAAGAGAAAGAGAATATCATCAAAAAATTTCAGACGCACAAGAGCGATACGGGCTCGCCGGAAGTGCAAATCGCTGTTTTGACTGAGGAGATTGCGGGGGTTGCCAAACACCTGAAGGAACACAAGAAAGACAATCACTCGCGGCGCGGGCTTCTCAAGATGGTGGGAAACCGCCGCCGGCTTTTGCGCTATTTGAAGGGCGAGGATGAAAAACGCCATGAGAAGATCGCGGAAAAATTGAAGCTTAATAAGTAATTTTACGTTTCGTTCTGGAAAGGATTTCCGTCCGTCTAAGGCGGACAGCCGTTGTTGAGAGGGAGATGTTTGGGTTTTAGCTTAATTGCTATCAGCCAAACATCTTTTTCTCAAAAACGCGCTTGCCAGGACCGAAACAAAATTAATCCATGCATCAAAAAGAATATGCAGTAAGCGCGGAAATCGGGGGCAAGTCTTGGAATTTATCTTGGGGCAAACTGGCCTTGCAGGCGGACGGAGCAGTTCTAGCCCGGGTCGGCGACACTCTGGTGCTCGCAACCGCGGTCAGGAGCGCGACTATTCGGAAAGGAATTGATTACCTGCCGCTGTTGGTTGATTACGAAGAGCGGCTTTATGCCGCCGGCAAAATCAAAGGAAGTAGGTGGGTGAAGCGCGAAGGCCGGCCGACGGACGAGGCGATTCTTTCGGGCCGGGTCATTGATCGCACTCTGCGGCCGATGTTCGACGGCCGCATCAGAAACGATATTCAAGTCGTCGTTACCGTACTCTCGGTGGATGGAGTAAACGATCCGGACATTATCGGACTGAACGCTGCCGCGGCCGCAGTGGAAATTTCGGACATCCCATGGGACGGCCCGGTGGCCGGCGTCAGAGTCGGCAAAATTGACGGCCAATTTGTATTAAATCCTTCCTGGGATCAGATTGACAAGGAGAGTGTTTTGGACTTGATCGTCGCCGGCACGGCGGAGCACGTCATCATGGTGGAAGCGGGCGCCAAAGAAGTTTCCGAGGAAGATATGATAGAGGGTATAAAATTTGCCCAAGGGCAGATCGGGAAAATTATCGGCGCAATCAGGAATTTGGCAAAACAGGCAGGGAAGCCAAAGCGGGAATTTGAACTTTTTTCGCCCTCTCCAGAGACCGAAGCCAGGGTGAAAGAGTACGAAGGCAAAATGGCCCGCGCGCTGTTTGTTGCCGACATGACAGCCAGAGACGATGGCATCCGAGCTTTCAACAATGAAGTGATGACGGCGGTTGCCGGCGACGATGAGAACTTAAAAGTCGAGGTTGCCTATCTTTTGGAGAAGATGATGAAACAAGCCATTCAGGATGGAATTTTCAATGAAGAAAAAAGGGTGGATGGGAGAAAACTCGATGAAATAAGACCGGTTACGTGCGAAGTCGGATTGCTACCGCGTGTCCACGGGACAGGCCTTTTCAAGCGGGGAGAGACCCAGATTTTGACCGCGCTGACTTTGGGCGGGCCGGGTGATGTTCAGCTTTTGGAAGATATAGACACCTCGCAGGAGCGAAAGAAACGGTATATTCATCATTATAACATGCCGGGATTTGCTTCCGGCGAAGTTGCGCCGATGAGGTCGCCTGCCCGGCGAGCGATCGGACACGGAGCTTTGGCCGAACGCGCGCTCTTGCCGATGATTCCGCCCAAGGAAACATTTCCCTATACCCTGCGTTTAGTGTCAGAGGTGTTAAGCAGTAATGGTTCGACCTCGATGGCATCCACTTGCGGCTCAACTCTCGCCCTGATGGATGCGGGCGTGCCTATCAAATCGCCAGTATCCGGGATTGCGATGGGTTTGGTCATGGGGAATCAGGGAGATGGGGGAGATAAGGGGTACAAAATTCTAAGCGACATTCAGGGGATTGAGGATGGCAATGGGCACATGGATTTCAAAGTTGCCGGAACCAAGGAAGGAATCACCGCCCTTCAGCTTGATATCAAAGTCAAAGGTTTGACCGTGGAAATCTTAAAAGACGCTCTGGCGCGGGCCAAAGTCGGGCGTATGGATATCATGGATAAAATTCTGGCCACCATAGATAAGCCTCGCGTGGAGATGTCGCCTTACGCGCCACGCATTGTTTCTTTCAATATTAATCCAGAGAAGATTCGTGACGTGATCGGTCCCGGCGGCAAAATTATTAATGAAATTATCGCAAAGACTGGCGTCGAGATAGATATCGAGGACGATGGAATGGTCATGGTCACTTCGGTAAACCAAGAGGCTTCAGAAAAAGCAGTGGAGTGGATAAAAAATCTGACGCGCGAGGTCAAGGCGGGCGAGGAATTTCAGGGCAAGATTACCCGGATCATGGATTTTGGGGCGTTTGCCGAGATTCTTCCCGGGCAGGAAGGCCTCATCCATATTTCGGAAATCGCGCCGTATCGCGTGGAGCAGGTGAGCGACGTTTTGAAGGTTGGCGATATCGTGCCGGTCAAGGTCAAAAATATTGATGATTTAGGCAGAATAAATTTGTCGAGAAAAGCGTTAATGGATGGGGGAAATGCCGAGGACAATCGCGGGCCGAGGCCGAGATTTATTGCCAGAGATAAGAATTAGTCAGGGAAAAGGAGCAGGCTGCTTGCCCCGAAGGGGTCAGCTTTGCTGACAGCCGATGAGGGAAAACCGAAGGTTGTCCCTCATAATAACAAAACCCCCGGCATCATTGACCTTTTAGAGAGATCATAACGCGGGGGTTTTTACTCCTTTTGCATCAGTGAAATATTGGTTAATAATAAGTTGAATATTCTTGCCACGCCAAAGCGTCGCTGTTGTACCCCCCCCTTCCGAATTATTAAAGAACGTTTGATTTCGAGATACGCGTATACCGCGGAATGCTTAAGCACTTTTATTATCCTCCCGTAATTTTTTTTGTCAAGATGACAAATGATGACTTTGACTCCCTATAGTTCCGTTTGATCCCGCATGATTTTTTTTGAAATAACCGAAAAAGACAAAAATTCGCGCGCGCGAACCGGCGTAATCAATACCGCGCACGGAGTTGTCCACACCCCGGCTTTTTTGCCGATTGGCACGAAGGGGAGCGTCAAGGCGGTCACGGCGGAAGAGATCAAATTTTGGGGAGTGGAAATGATTTTGGCCAATACTTATCATCTCTGGCTCCGTCCCGGCGACGCGCTCATTCACAAAGCCGGGGGTTTGCATAAATTCATGGGCTGGGACGGGCCGATTTTTACGGACTCCGGAGGGTTTCAGGTATTTAGTTTGGGAGAGAAGAGGGCCCCCCTCTCCGACATCGGAGAGGGAAAGGGTGAGGTGAGGAATGTTAAAGTATCAGACGCCGGCGTGGAATTCCGAAACGAGCTGGACGGGGCGCTACGTATGCTCACGCCCGAGGCGTCAATTCAGATTCAGTCAAATTTGGGTTCGGATATCGCGCTAGTTTTGGATGACGTCCCTGGCCTTCCAGCTTCAGAGGAGAGAATCAAAAAATCCCTTGACTTCACGATTAAGTGGGCGCAAAGAGCAAGGTTTCATTTTGACAAAATTCGCTCCCACTCCCTCAACCCTGGCCAGCGTCTTTATGGAATCGTGCAGGGTGGTGCTGACGAAGAGCTGCGCAAAAAGTCTGTTGCCGGTTTGCGGGAGATCGGTTTTGACGGTTATGGAATCGGCGGCTTAGCAGTCGGGGAGGACGCGGAGACCATGTACAAAGTTCTAGGATTTACCATGCCGCATTTGGAAGCAGAAAAACCACGGCATCTTTTGGGCGTCGGGTACCCCGAACAGATCATCAAGGCCGTCAGCTTCGGAATTGATACTTTCGATTGCGTCATTCCGACCCGGAATGCCAGGCATGGTGATTTGTTTGTGAATCGCAAAGAGGGTGGTTACGAGGTTCTAAAAATTAATAATCAAAAGTATTCCGACGATTTTACTCCCGTTGATAATACTTGCAACTGCTATGGCTGTCTGCACCACAATCGCGCTTATATTCGCCACCTGTTTATGGCGGGCGAACCTTTGGGTTTGAGGCTTGCCACCATGCATAACCTGCGATTTTACCTAAATTTGATGGAAAAAATCCGGCGGGCAATCGAGTTTGACTCGTTTTTAGAAACTGCCGGGGATTACAAGAGATATTAATTTTTATGCTATTATTATTGTTATGGAAGTAACTTTGGAAAAAATCGTCAATTTGTGCAAAAGGCGGGGCATTATTTTCCCGGGCTCGGAAATTTATGGCGGGTTGGCTAATTCCTATGATTTTGGTCTCCTAGGTCTGGAAATCAAAAACAACATTAAAAAGCTCTGGTGGAAGATGTTTGTGCAGGAGCGAGAGGATATTACGGGATTAGATTCGACCGTGATGATGAATTCCAAAGTATGGGAATCAAGCGGGCATTTGAAAGGATTTAATGACCTCTTGATTGAGTGTAAAAAGTGTCACGAGCGTTATCGGGCAGAGGAACTCGACCCCAAAGTCTGTCGAAAGTGCGCGGGCAAAAAATTTACCGAGGCGCGGGGTTTCAACACCATGTTCCGGACCAACTTGGGGCCCGTGGAAACGCCAGAAAACGTAGTTTACCTTCGTCCTGAAACGGCCCAGGCCATGTTTGTGGACTTCAAGCAGATCGTCGAAGCCTATCGCATGAAAGTACCGTTTGGGATCGCTCAAATCGGCAAGGCCTTCCGCAACGAGATTACCCCGCGGAATTTCATCTTCCGCACGCGTGAGTTTGAACAGATGGAGATAGAATATTTTGTCCGCGAGCAGGATTGGAAGGAATATTTCAAGCACTGGGAGGGTGAGATGAAACGGTGGATCAAAGCCCTTGGAATTGACGAAAAACAAGTTAGGTACTACGAGGTACCCGACGGGGAACGTGCCCATTACAGCAAGCGCACCATAGACGTTCAGTTCAAATTTCCATTTGGCCTTGAGGAACTCTATGGTTTGGCGTATCGGACTGATTTTGATCTCCAGGCTCACAAGCAGGATTACCGGGATCCAGAGACGGGTGAGAAATTTATTCCGCACGTCATTGAGCCGTCGCTGGGCGTCGAGCGGACTGTTCTGGCGGTTTTATTTTCGGCTTACGAAGAAGTCAAAGGCGGGCGGACGACCACGACGGAAAGCGTGAAAGAGGAGGAGGTTGTCTTGCATTTACCCAAAGCAATCGCCCCGATCAAAGTCGCGGTCCTGCCCCTGTCGCGGAAAACGGAGCTTACCGAGCCGGCCAGGGCAATTTATCGCGAGCTCCGAACGCATTTTATGTGCGAATACGATGAGACCGCCTCCGTTGGCAAGCGCTACCGCCGGCAGGACGAGATCGGCACGCCTTATTGCGTGACTTTTGATTTTGAAAGCATTGATGATACAAAAGTGACAGTAAGAGATCGGGATTCCATGAAGCAAGATCGGGTGGCCATTGCCGAACTTTCCGGCTGGTTAAAAGAGAAATTCGAACTTTAATGGATAAAAAACGGCTGGAGATTTTACAATCTCGTCTGAAGCATCCACTATTAATAAAGAAAAAAGAAAACCTGTTTTACCTAACAGGTTATTCTTTTATGAATGGATATCTGTTAGTCAAGAAGAACTATGCAGTATTTTTTGGCGATGGGTTGGAGAAAGTCGAGGGTATCAAAAAAACTGACCGTTTGAAATATATTGGCAAATATCTTCGTAGGGGCGGCACGCTCCAAATCGAAGACGAATTTACCTTTGCGGAGAGCAAATATCTCAAAGAGAAACTCCGGGGCGTCAGGCTTAAGCATTTGAAGAGCCCGGTGGATTATCTGCGTACCGTCAAGGAAGTTGCGGAGCTTGCGAATATCTCTGATGCGATGCAAATCGGACAAAAGGTTTTTGGAGTATTGCGGAGAAAATTGAAATTTCGGTCGTGGACTGAACTCGAATTAGCCCTCGAGATTCGCCGCCTCGGCCACCGTTTCGGCGCGGAGGACGTGAGTTTTCCGCCGATCGTGGCCTCGGGAGCAAATGCGGCGATCCCGCATCATGTTTCTGGAAATAAGAAATTACGGCCAGGCGAATCTGTCATACTCGATTTTGGTTTTAAGTACCGCGGCTATTGCAGTGACTTTACCCGGACGGTTTTTTTGAGAACAGCGCCAAAAAGGATGGCCGAAGCTTATGGGCAAACGGAGCGGGCTTATCTTGGAGTTTTGTCCAAAGCACATCCCGGAATAAAAGCCAAAGGATTGTATGAGCTTGCCATGAGAATATTGGAAAAAAAGCATCTCGGGAAATATTTCATCCATAATTTGGGCCACGGAACGGGCCTGGAGATCCATGAGCTTCCCAATCTTTCGCAGAATTCAAAAGATATTTTGCAAAAAGGTATGGTTTTTAGCATAGAACCAGGCGTATATATACCAAAGCACGGTGGAATCAGGATTGAAGATTTGGTATATTTACCCCATGGTGAGTCGCCCATAGTTAAAAAATTCATTTCCGTGCCAACAAGTTTAAAAGAAAATATTATTCGTTAAAGCATCATGTACACCAAAATTAAATTACAAAACGGCCTGACTGTTCTGAAGGTTCCGATCCCCGGGGTCAAATCGGCCATGGTAGACGTCTTTGTGAAAGCCGGGTCAAGAAACGAAGAGAAGCGAATCAACGGCATTTCACATTTTTTAGAGCATGTGTTTTTTAAAGGATCGCAAAAGTACCCAACGGCCCACGAGCTCAGCCATGCTCTGGACGCCATTGGCGCGGAATACAACGCGAATACCGGGAAGGAGCATACCCAATTTTACATCAAGGCTGCGAAAAAGCACTTTAAGTTTATCTTTGAAATCCTTACCGATATGCTCCAGCATCCCGTGTTCGCGCGCGAAGAAATCGAGCGGGAAAAGGGCGTGATTATAGAAGAAATAAACATGTACGAAGATACGCCGATGCGCCACGTCGGCGATGTTTTGGAAGAAATCATGTGGCCGAATCATCCTCTGGGTCGAAATATCGCGGGGACCAAAGCAACCGTCAAAAAAATTACCAGAGACGATATTCTTAACTACGTTCAGACTTTTTATAAGCCGCAGAACATTATCGTCGCCGTTTCCGGGGCGTATAGCGATCGGGCACTGATGAAATTAATCGATCAATACTGGGGGCCGGAAGTTTTACCAAGGCAAGGAAAACCGTCGGCTTGGGAACGAGTGTCCACTGTTCAGAAACAGCTAAAATGTAAAATTGAGCCGAAAAAAACCGAGCAGTATCATTTGGCAATGGGTTTTCGTTCGTATGATCATAACCATCCGGACTACATCGAACAGATTTTGCTGGCAGCCATTCTCGGTGGAGGAATGAGTTCTCGGCTGTTTATCGAGATCCGCGAGCGAAACGGCTGGGCTTATTATGTCAAAGCGGATCCGTCAAATTATCAGGACACCGGAGATTTTGTTATCCAGGTCGGGGTACGTTTGGATGCCATTCAATTTGTCCTGAAAACCATTATCGCCGAACTGGTGAAAATTAAAAGCCAAAAAATTGAGAATCGCGAACTCAACAAAGTCAAGGAATATTTGAAGGGAACTTTGACTTTAGCACTCGAGCGGAGCGAGAGCCTACTTAGTTGGTATCTCGAGCAGGCCGCTTTCCGAAAAAAAATATTGCGGCCGGAGGACGCGTTTAAGGAAATCGACAAAGTAACCGCCTCTGATATCCGAAGAGTCGCTCGGGATATCTTTCAGAAATCCAAATTAAATCTTACCATCATCGGGCCCGGTAAGCCGAAATACAATATGCCCAAACTGCTGGATCTGTAAATTAGGTTGGAAATATGCTATACTAACGACGTATGACAATACCACCATCGAGAGTAGTCGTAAGTATTTCAACCTCTTCGCTTATCAAAATAGTTCTGGTGGCCCTGTTTCTAATCCTTTTGTATACGGTCCGGGAACTTATTTTGGTATTGCTCGTTTCCATAGTCATCGCGTCAGCCATGGATCCGCTGGTTGACTGGCTTTTTAACAAAGCAAAATTTCCGAGAGGATTGTCAGTTATACTTGTTTACCTGATTTTGCTTGGCGTAGTAGCCATGACTTTTTATTTCATCATTCCTCCGATGGTCAGCCAATTTAGTCAATTGGCCGTCCGGCTTGAAGGATTTCGGGATGAGGTCTCCGATAGAGCGTCCAACTTGCCCAATATTTTTGATCAACTCGGAATTTCAAACAGCTTTTCCGCGCTCGGGCAGAACTTCGCAAAAATTACCTCGAACTTTTTGCAGACCACTGCCGGAGTATTCAGCGGCATCGTGGAGTTTGTAGCGATATTGGCAATTTCTTTTTATTTAGTTTCGTCTGGCGATGGAATGAAAAATTTTGTGAAAAGTCTGGTTCCGACAAAACATCAGGATAGGGCGGTTGTGCTTACCCATAAAATCCAGCGCAAAATTGGGGGCTGGCTCCTGGGACAGCTCATTCTTTCCGGTTTCATTTTTATTTTCACCTTCGTTGGCCTGACAATTCTAGGGGTGAAATACGCTCTCGCCCTGGCCCTCCTAGCCGGTCTTTTGGAAATAGTTCCGTATTTGGGGCCGATCCTCTCGGCGATCCCCGCCATCCTTGTGGCTTTTGTGCAATCCCCGCCCCTTGCCTTATTTGTCTTGATCCTTTATGTCGTGGTTCAGCAGATTGAAAATCATATTTTGGTGCCGAAAATAATGGGAAGGGCGATCGGGGTCAACCCGGTGATTATTTTGGTTGCCGTGCTTTTGGGTTTCAAAATCGCCGGAATGTTAGGGATGCTTCTTGCTGTGCCAATGGTTGCCGGTTTGCAGGTTGTTATCAGTGATTACATGGCGGCAAGGGACCAGAAGGCCGAGACTGTTTAATTGCTAAGATAGCGGAAAATTCGATATAATGAAGAGGCTACCATTAGCCTTTATTTTTTTAGTATGGAAAAGTTCTACGTAACCACACCAATTTATTACGCCAACGATAAGCCGCATATTGGTTCGGCTTACACTACTGTTGCGGCTGATGTCCTGGCGCGTTTTTATCGCAATGCCGGTGTGTCAACTTTTTTTCTGACCGGAACTGACGAACACGGGTCAAAGATTGAACAGGCAGCCAGAGCTGCGGGGCAGGCACCGGAAGATTTTACCCGTGAAATGGCGGCCAAATTTTCTTTTGCTTGGGACCAGTTGGGGATCGCCCCCGATGATTTTATTCGGACGACGGAGGAGCGGCATACCAAAGCGGTTGTTAAATTTCTTGAGACACTGAAGGATTCGGGAAAATTATATGAAGGAGCATACGAAGGGCTTTATTGCATAGGGCACGAGGCGTTCATAAATGAAAGCGATTTGGATTCCCACGGTTTTTGTCCAGACCACGGGACGAAGCCCGAAAAATTGCGTGAGAAGAACTGGTTTTTCAAGCTCTCGGAGTTCGGCGAGCTTTTAAGCGAAAGGATTGACAGCGGAGAGCTTGGGATACTTCCCGAATCACGAAAGCATGAAGTATTGTCGTTTATCAAAGGCGGGCTCGAGGATGTCGCGATCAGCAGGCCGAATGTTAAGTGGGGAATTCGCCTGCCCTGGGACGAGACCCAGACAGTTTATGTCTGGGTAGACGCTTTGTTTAACTATATTTCCGCGCTCGGTTTTCCGAGTGGCGAGAATTATAAAAAATTCTGGCCGGCCGATTTGCACGTTATGGGCAAGGATATTATCCGTTTTCATTGCGTAATTTGGCCCGCGCTTCTCCAGGCGGCGGGACTTGCGTGGCCGAAAAAAATTTTTGCGCACGGATTTTTTACGATTGACGGCAAGAAAATAAGCAAATCTTTAGGGAATGCCATCGATCCGAATGATCTGGTGGCAAAGTACGGCGCGGACGCGGTACGCTATTTTTTATTGAGAGAAATTCCATTTGGACAGGACGGGGATTTCTCAATTGAAAAACTGGAAGCACGATACGAAGGTGATTTGGCCAATGGACTCGGCAATTTGTTCAGCAGGCTTACCACTTTGGTGGCGCAAAATTTGGATGGGGAACTCCCGGATATCGTCGCGAGCCCGAGAAATTTTGACGAAGTCAACCAGCTTACCGAGAATCTAAAATTTCATGAGGCACTGGCAAGAATTTGGGAAGAGATCGCGTGGGCAAATAAATATATCGACGAAACCAAGCCCTGGGAAACTGCCAAGAAAAACGAAAAACTTTTCAAGGAAGTCATATCCAGTTTGGTTGCTTTGCTCTGTGAGATTGCAAAAAATCTCGCCCCTTTTATGCCGGAAACCGCGGAAAAAATCAGAAGCGGACTCTCCGCGGCGAAAATCGCCAAAGCCGAGCCGCTGTTTCCAAGGATAGGATGATTGTATGCCAAAGTTTGTCGATACCCACACTCATCTAAACTTCCAAGCCTTCCGAGATGACTACGATCAGCTAATTGACCGTGCGTTGAAAAAAGAAGTGTGGATGGTCAACGCGGGGACGCAGTTTGACACTTCGCGCCGGGCCGTGGAAATCGCCGAAGAATATGCGGACGGCGTTTACGCCGCGGTGGGTCTTCATCCAATTCATCTTTTTGAACATCACGTGGATGAAGAGGAAACCAGTTTCAACGCGCGCGGAGAGGAGTTTAACGCCGACAGCTACAAAGAATTAGTTTTGCGCTCAACAAAAGCTGTTGCAATAGGGGAGTTTGGCCTCGATTATTTTCGAATGCCCAAGGGCGTTGATCCTAAGACGGTGAAAAAGGTTCAGCAGGAGGTTGCGAAACAGCACTTGTATCTTGCCAAAAGCGTGGATAAGCCGGTGATGATTCATTGCCGGGATGCGTATGATGAGTTATATACCTTGTTGCGGGAAAATTACACAGGCCTGGGGGAAATTCATTGCTTCACCGGTACGTGGGAGCAGGCGAAGAAGTTCATAGACCTCGGATTTTATATCGCGCTCAACGGCATTGTTACTTTTGATAAAACTGGTCGGAGTGAAGAGGTCGTAAAAAATTTGCCTTTGGAATTCATGATTCTCGAAACCGACGCGCCATATTTGGCGCCTGAACCTCACCGCGGCAAACGCAACGAGCCATCGTATCTAAAATATACGGCTACAAAAATCGCCGAGATACAGGGAGTCAGCGCAGAGGAGGTGGCAGAGAAAACCACCCAAAACGCACGGAAATTATTTAGGATTTAAATATTTACTCTCTCCCATTTTTCAAGCAATTGCGTGGTTTTTTGGAGAAACAAAAAGGTGATAGCGAAATGAATAGATCGCACGTATACACATACAATCGGGCAGGGACGATTATTAGAAATTCCCTTCCCAAAGAAAAGCGGTTGCGTTTGACCGAGGAGCAGATTGGTAAATTAAAGACTGTGAGCTCCATAGCATTGGTAATAATCGGAGTAGCTGGGATAATCGCTTTGTCTGCCGTAGCGCCTAATATTTTTTACGCTCTCGACAAGATTTTTGGAAACAAAGCGAAAAAACCACAATTATCTCGTCGGGATAAAGTGGCAAAAGTTACCCGAACTTTTTATTACCTGAAGGAACAGGGATTGATCAAGACGCGATCGCAAGGCGACAATCTTGTGGTGTTTTTGACTTCTCTCGGGAAAAGACGCCTGAAAAAAGTTGACTTTGAGAGTTTGGCAATAAAAAGACCAAAATCATGGAATGGAAAGTGGTGGCAGGTGGCCGCAGACATTCCGACGAAAAAATACAAGCGGGGAGCGGATTTGTTGAGAATGAAACTCAAAGATTTGGGATTTTTTTCTTTACAACGAACGCTGTGGTTTTATCCTTTTGACCCGCGGGAAGAGATAGAATTTATAGTGCGACATTACGGCATCGCTCGGTTTGTGACGGTTATGGAAATAAATCATCTTGACCGCGACGATGAGAAAAAAATGAAGAGTTTTTTCCGGCTGCATAAAATATTATAAATAAGTTTGGTCATATTTCTTTTCTCCGTTTTTTCAAGCAATTGCGTGGATTTTCGGAGAGAAAATGTTTTAGACGGGAGATGGAAATTATCTGTGATGGTAAGTTTGAGGATTTCCCGGGATGGCGGAATGCGACTTTGTTTTTTGCTCACGTAATGGTAAAATTTAGATCATGGATAGGTTTATCAAAAATTTAGCCAAAGGGGCGGGGGCGATTCTACGGGACGGTTATAATCCCCTGGGGACTAGAACTACAGTGAAAACTGCAAAATGGGATGTTGTAACCAAATATGATAAGCTCTCCGAAAAGTATTTGGTTAATAAGATCCGTACCAAATATCCAAATCATGGAATATTGTCAGAAGAAAGTGGCAGCATTAAAAAAGCAAATCGGTTCTGGATTTTGGATCCATTGGATGGAACGAGGGACTTTGCGCGAGGAATTTCCAACTTTGCCGTGACAATCGGCTTCATAGAAAACAATGAGTGTATATATGGTGGAATCTACGTTGTCATGAACGATGAGTTCTTTTTTGCCTCCAAAGGCCACGGGGCGAAATTGAACAATACAAGAATTCGAGTTAATCAAAACAAAGAAATTGAGTTTGCGGTCGGTACGACAGATGTAGTTCCATCGTATCTTTCGCAGGATGCCCGGAAAAAACTAAATGGATTTATTTTTGCCAATCAGATTTTTGATTATACACGGTTAGGAGGACCTGTCTGTCTGGCTTATGTCGCGGCAGGACGTTTGGACTTTGCAATTTCATGTGGTGCTTACCCTTGGGATTTAGCCGCAGGCTCGCTGATTGCAGTTGAATCAGGGGCCAAGATCAGTGATTTGGAGGGGGGAGAGTACCGTTGGAATAAGAGGGAAATTATCGCAGCAAATCCGGTTTTATATAGTAAAATAATAAAAAATCTAGAGTAGCTGATTGCATGTATGAAGTATAATCACAAAAAAATTGAAACCAATTGGCAAAGGATTTGGGACAAGAAGAAGCTTTATGCTACTTCGAAAAATCCACGGAAGGGCAAGAAGCGCTATGTGCTGGACATGTTTCCGTATCCCTCGGGCGCGGGCTTGCATGTCGGGCATCCGGAAGGATACACGGCCACTGATATTTACTCCCGTTATTTGCGGATGAATGGCTATGACGTTCTGCACCCGATGGGCTGGGACGCTTTTGGCCTGCCGGCGGAGAATTACGCGATTCAAAAAGGGGTCCATCCGGCCAAAACAACGGCCTCGAATATCAAGCGCTTCCGCGAGCAGATCAAGTCACTGGGTCTTTCTTATGACTGGGATCGCGAGATTGATACGTCAGATCCTGTTTATTACAAATGGACGCAGTGGCTGTTTTTGAAGCTGTATGAAAAGGGCTTGGCTTACCGCAAAGAAGCCAATGTCAACTGGTGCCCCAAGGATCAGACCGTGCTGGCAAATGAGCAGGTGATAAATGGCCGCTGTCATAGATGTGATTCCGAAGTCGTGCAGAAACTTCTGCCGCAGTGGTTTTTCAAGATCACTGACTATGCGGATCGGCTCTTGGAAGGTTTGGATCACATCGACTGGCCAGAGCCGATCAAGCTGATGCAGAGGAATTGGATTGGAAAGAGCGAAGGGGCGGAATTGGAATTTGGAATATCGAATTTGGAATCTGGAATCAAAAGGTTCGTACTATTGCACGGGAAGGGGAGTTCGCCAGACAAAGTATTTTTGCCTTGGTTGAAAGAAAATTTAGAAAAAAAAGGTTTTGAAGTACAAGTACCTGCGATGCCGGGCGGAGACACGCCGAATGACATGGAACAGATGGCTTACGCAAAAACGAATTGCACTTTTGACGAAAGCACGGTGGTTTTGGGTCATTCATTTGGCGGGGTTGTCGCCTTACGTCTACTCGAGCAGGGGATAAGAATGAATAAGGTGATTTTGGTTGGGACGCCGTTTAGCGGTGTGTTTCTTGATGGGAAAGTGAGGGAGAGCGTTTTGGCAGCTGTGAGGAAAGGTTTTAACTTTGGCGAAATCAAAAAAAATGCTAAGAGTTTCGTAACATTGTACGACTTGCACGATCACGTGGTGCCAATCATGGACGGACGATCTTTTTCGAAATATTTAAATAGTCAGCATATTGAAGCAGTGGGTGAAAAATCACACTTTGATAATACGGTAGAGCCAGCGATATTTAATGCTGTCGTTCCGTCAATCAAAGTTTTCACCACCCGCCCGGACACTATTTTTGGCGCGACGTATATGGTGTTGGCACCGGAGAACCCGTTGATTAAGAATATAGAATATAGAATAGAGAATAGAGGGGAAGTCAGAGAATATATTGAGAAGGCCAAGAAGAAGACGGAACTACAGAGGACGGCGCTTGAGAAAGAGAAAACAGGCATTGAATTAAAAGGCGTTAAGGCCATTAATCCAGCCACAAAGGAAGAGATTCCGGTTTGGATAGCCGATTACGTTTTGATGGGCTATGGAACAGGAGCGATCATGGCTGTACCCGCGCACGATGAACGGGATTTTGAATTCGCGAAAAAGTATGGGTTAAAAGTAGTTGAAGTTGTAAAAGGCGGGGACATCGCCGAGGAAGCATATCTGGGTGAAGGGGAGTTGGTTAATTCTGGGAAATATAATGGGCTTGATTCAAAAGAAGCTAGAAAAAAGATTACCGCAGACCTGGGCAAAGAAAAAATCCAATACAAACTCCGCGACTGGCTGATCTCGCGGCAGCGGTATTGGGGGGCGCCGATACCGATTATTCATTGCGACAATTGTGGAAAAATGTATCCTGTGCCGGAGAAGGATTTGCCGGTGAAACTGCCGACGGATGTTGATTTTCGCCCGACGGGTGAGTCGCCTTTGGCGCGGTCTAAATCATTTAATAAAGTTAAGTGTCCTAATTGCAAGAAACCCGCCAGGCGAGAGACTGATACCATGGATACGTTTGTTGATTCATCCTGGTATTGGCTGCGGTATACTGACCCGAAGAACAGCAAAAAGCCCTTCGACAAGCTCAGGGTGCATCAGTGGTGCCCGGTGGATACGTATGTGGGCGGCGCGGAACACGCGGTATTGCATTTGATGTACGCGCGGTTTATCTCCAAGGTGCTTTCTGACATGGGTTATGTGAAATTCAACGGCTCAACCGATGAGCCGTTTGCCAAACTGCGCAATCAGGGTTTAATTCTCGGCCCCGATGGCCAGAAGATGAGCAAATCTCGCGGCAATGTGATTAATCCCGATGACGTTGTAAGCGAGTTCGGCGCGGATACCATGCGGATGTATGAAATGTTTATGGGGCCGTTGGAGGATGCGAAGCCGTGGAGTACGCAAGGGATTCGGGGAGTGAAGAGATTTTTGGATAAGGTGTGGCGACTTTTTGAAAAGCATGACGCGTCACCTCACCCCAGCCCTCTCCGAGACCTGCCCGTCCGGCAGGCGGGTCGGAGAGGGAGAGAGGGTGAGGTTGAGAACTTGTTGCACCGGACCATAAAGAAAGTGACTGAAGACATTGTTGCGTTTAAGTTTAATACCGCGGTTTCGGCAATGATGATATTGGTGAATGAGTTCTCGACCAGCTCGAACAGTATTGGCAAGAAGCAGATGGAAGCTTTTCTCAAAATTTTAGCACCTTTCGCGCCGCATCTGGCCGAAGAGCTGTGGCTCAAGCTTGGCCATAAGACTTCGATTCATAAAGAAAAATGGCCGAAGTATGATGAGAATTTGATTAAGGAGAACTTAGTTAGTATTATTGTACAAGTGAATGGCCGCGTGCGCTCAACAATGAAGGTCGTGGCTGATTCAGACGAGGAGCACGTGAGAGAAATGGCCCAGGCCGATTCGAATGTAAAGAAACATTTGGAAGGAAAAGAAATTAAAAAGGTTATATACATACCGGGAAAAATAATTAATTACGTGATTAAGGAGTCTGGATTTCCGCCTTCGCGGGAATGACAGCTGTAATGAATGCAGGCAGTTATTTTAGCGGCGGGCTTAGGGACCAGGATGGGAGAATTGACGAAAAACACCCCCAAGCCGCTTCTCAAAATTGCAGACAAGACTTTGCTTGAGCACAACCTTACCGCAATGCCGGATGAGATTGACGAGGTGATTTTGGTGGTGGGATATCTCAAGGAGCAGATTAAAAGTTTTGTTGGCCCCCAGTTTTTGGGCAAAAAGATTACTTACGTTGCGCAGAAAGAACTTAGGGGTACGGCCCACGCGCTTTCGGCGTGCAAAGACCTGTTGCGTGACCGTTTTCTGGTGATAATGGGCGATGATTTGTATTACGGCAAAGACTTGGCTGAACTCATTAGATATCCGCTTTCGATTTTGGTCTGGGAGATAAAAAATAATGATCTCAAAGACGGGCGGCACGCGATCGTCAAAATGAACGGTGGCGGGGAGCTCTTGGATATTATCGAGAGGCAGCCTGCGTCAAAGGGTATGATGGTGAATGCGGCCGCGTACGTACTCAATACTGATTTTTTCAAATATCCCATGTTGCCTGCCGGAAATCGCACAATGGAATTTGGGCTCCCGCAAACTTTTTTGCAGATGATCAGGAATGGGGCGAAGATGAACGTGGTAAAAGCGACGTTCTGGCACAAAGTGGCTTCGCCCGAGGACCTTCGAATGCCGAAATAGAATGGAAATAGTAAAGGCGGACAGAAAAGGAATTGGGTTGGCAATCAAGTATTTGCAGGAAGGCAAGGCGGTTGTATATCCGACGGATACTGCCTACGGATTGGGAGTTGACGCAACTAACTTAAAAGCTGTTAAGCAACTCTACAAGATCAAGGGCAGAAGTTTCAAAAAACCCGTCCACGTTGTGATCAACGGCTTGGCGATGGCGAAGAAGTATGCGAAATTCGACCGAGTAGCAGAAAAATTATTTAAAAAGTTTTGGCCGGGTCCCCTCACACTGGTATTGGAATCTAGAATATGGAATACGGAATATGGGAAAATTCTATCGGCGGGGACAGCGACGATCGGCATCAGGATGCCGAACAACAGATTTGCTCTAGAGTTGGTTAAAAGGTTTGGTAAGCCAATCACCGCTACCAGCGCGAATATTTCCGGCGGGAAAACTCCTTATACAATCCAAGATGTGTTGTCCCAATTTCAAGACAAGAAATATCAACCCGATTTATGCGTAGACGCTGGCAAATTGCCGTTTATCAAGCCTTCTACAATAGTCAGCTTTGATGAAAAGGGCAAATTAAAAGTTTTGCGCGAAGGCCCGCTAAGCCTTCACGAAATACAAAAAGCAATAAAATAAATGAGCCTTCAACATCATTACTTTACATACCGCTTGAACGCTGAAGCGCGCGAGATTTATTGGCATTCGTTTTTGAACAGCGTCGCGCTGTCGTTGGTTTTTATTTTTGAACCAATTTTTCTTTACACGCGCGGCTATTCACTAACACAAATAATGTGGTTTTATGTCCAGGTTTACGCATGGTATGTAATCCTCATTTCGTTCGGCGCGAAATTCGCCAGCCGTTACGGGTATAAACATTCGATATTTCTATCCAACATATTTTATGTCGTTTATTGGGTATTATTATTTTCCATAGAGGCGCATCCATATCTGTTTTTCGCGGCACCAGTGTTTTTCGCCCTGCAGAAATCCTGGTTCTGGCCGGCGTATGACGCTGATATCGCGCTATCGTCTCCGCCCATCCAGCGAGGCAGGGAAATCGGCGCGCTTTTTTCCATCATCCAGCTGGGACTGATTATTGGGCCATTCGTCGGGGGATTTATTTCTCACGCCTTCGGTTTCATCACCCTGTTTATCATGGCCAGTGCGCTCATGCTTTTCTCCGCGTATCCGCTTTTTAAAAGCCCCGACATTCATGCCCGACACACCTTCAGGCTAAAAAATTTATGGGCAGTGTTTCAGAATCACCGTATCAATTTTTTGGGCTACTGGGGCTACGCCGAAGACCTGATGGTGATGAGCCTGTGGCCGATTTTTATTTACATCACCGTCTCGGATTTTTTTCAGGTCGGGGTCATCTCCACCATTGCCGCGGTGATTGGCACTGTGGTAATGTTGTACATAGGGAAACTGACCGACCGGCAGAACAAGGGCAGACTGATTGAGCTAAGTTCAATATTTTACGGGCTGACTTGGTGTTTGAGGTTTCTTGTCGGGGGGACGATCGGTTCCGTACTCGCCTTTGATGCCCTGACCAAAGGAAGCAAAGACACCCTGAATGTCCCGATGATTTCCCTGACCTTCGAGCACGCGGCAAAGCGAGGACCGGATTACGCGATCGCCTACAGCGTTTTTTACGAATTCAGTTTATCGATCGGGAAGATTGTCACCGCGCTTCTCGCGATTGTCCTTTTGAGCGCTGGCGCGAGCATTTTTTGGGTATTTGCCATGGCCGGGGTACTGACGATGTTTTATAGCCTATTGAAATAATATGCTGCAAGAACAAGACCGGGAAGTTTTTGAAATAATTGAAAACGAGAAGGCTCGTCAGCGCGAGGGGCTGGAGATGATTCCGTCGGAAAATTACGCGTCAAGCGCGGTGCTGGAGGCGAACGGGAGCATCTTAACTGACAAATACGCCGAAGGATACGCGGGCCGGCGTTACTACGGCGGGAATATTCATATTGATGAGATTGAACGGCTTTGTCAGCAACGGGCCAAAAAAGTTTTCGGGGCAGAGGATTACCATGTCAATGTCCAGCCGTATTCCGGCAGCCCCGCCAATATCGCGGTGTACCTCGGGCTTTTGGAGCTTGGCGATAAAATTTTATCCCTCAAGCTCGCGCACGGCGGGCATTTGACGCATGGTGATCCCGTGAGTTTGTCCGGGCGGGCTTTCAAATTCGTTCACTATGAAGTGGATGGTGAAAAAGAGACTTTGGATTATGATGTAATCGAAAAACTAGCCCGTGAAGAAAAACCGAAACTGATCGTTTCTGGGTTCACGGCCTATCCTCGAAAAATTGACTTCAAAAAAATGCACGAAATCGCGAAAGCCGTCGGAGCGGTTTCCATGGCCGACATCTCGCACATTTCCGGTTTGATAATCGGCGGTGTGCACCCATCGCCGTTTCCGTTTACCGACGTCGTGACGACCACGACCCACAAGACCCTGCGCGGCCCGCGCGCGGCCATGATTTTTTGCAAAGAAGAGTTCAAAGAAAAAATTGACAAGGCGGTTTTCCCGGGAATGCAGGGCGGTCCGCACGAGCACACGATCGCCGCAATCGCCGTCGCGCTCGGCGAGGCGGCAAAGCCGGAGTTTAAGGAATATGCGAAGCAGATTATAAAAAATGCCAAAGTCTTGGCGGAAACTCTGATGGCCCATGGCTTGAAACTCGTGTCAAACGGCACTGACAATCACCTCATGCTCCTAGACCTGCGTCCCTTTGGTCCGGGTAGGGGCATTTTTATTGAGAAAGCCTTAGAGGCCGCGAATATTACGGTAAATAAAAATCCCATACCAAATGATCCATCACCTCCATATTATCCCTCGGGCATCAGACTTGGCACGCCAGCCCTGACCAGTCGCGGCATGCGGGAGAAGGAGATGGAGCAGATCGGCCAATGGATCGCGCGGATCGTGAAAGAATTTGCGCTGATCGAATTGCCGGAGGACAAAGAAAAACGCGCTCAAGCAGTAAAGGAATTTATAGGCAAACTCGCCGACCACCCTTTGATTAAAGAAACTAAAGCCGAGGTCAAAGCGCTTGCGAGCAAGTTTCCGGTGCCTGGGATAGAATAAACTTATGTTTTTAGATATTGTTATTTTACCGCCCGCAGATATCAGTCGGGCAGTAGGGAAATTGACTGCTAAGCTGGCTCGAGGTTTTCCACTTCGAATGAGAGTTGATAACAAAAAACTTTATCCTCATATTTCGTTATATCATTTGCTTGTGCCTAGGGGCAGGGTAAAAACGGTTGTGGCAGAGGTTTCACGTTTAGTAGCGGAACAAAAACGAGTTCCAATTACTTTTCAAAAGGTTCGCAGTGGCAAGGTTTATTTTGGCGTTAGTGTAAAAAATACCCGAGTACTCTTCCGACTTCACCAGAAAATACTTTTGGGTTTAAGAAAATTTCATGTTGGGGTACCAAAGGCTCCCTCGGGGGCGTCCCAGCCCGCCCAGACGACTCCTTATTTGAAGAAATTCGGGGTAGAGTACGTTCTAAATTTTTTTAGGCCGCATATTACGCTACTAGGAATGAAAAATAAAGAAGATGCTGAAGAAGTGTTAAAGGTTGCAAACCGAGAGAAAAACTTGGAAAATTTCTTTGCCGACAATGTCTCTGTCGCGGCCGTTAACAGATATTGGCAGGTCTATAAAGTAATCAAAAAATTTAAACTCAAATGACTGCTTGGGATACAAAACTCTTTTATGCCCTCAACGATCTCGCCGAAAAGTCCGAGTTATGGGATCGCGTTTTTATCTTTGCCGGTAATTACTCGATTATTATTTTTTCCGCCGTTCTACTGCTTTATTTTTTCATCAATCGCCGCGCGTTTTGGTTTGCGGTTTTTTCCGCCGCGTTGTCGCGCGGCATTTTGACCGAGGTCATCCGTTATTTTTACAACCGTCCGCGCCCATTTGTGGCGCTGGAAAATGTGCGGGTCTTGATTGAAAAGAACGCGCAGGAACCGTCCTTTCCCTCGGGCCACGCCGCGTTTCTTTTTGCGATCGCTTTTGCGGTCCTGCTGTTTGACACAAAACACGGCGTTGTTTTATTTATTGCGGCCGCCTTTTTTACTGTGGTCCGGGTCATTGTCGGCGTTCATTATCCTCTGGATATTGCCGGGGGATTGCTGATCGCTGCTTTTTCCGTGGCGTTGGTGCGGAGGTTTTTCAAAAGGAGTTTTTAGTGGTATAATTTTTTCTACACCCGGGTGGTGGAATAGCAGACCCCGATAGTATATGCCTTCGGCATAACTACGGGGCAAGCACGCAAGGGTTCGATTTATCCCGTATAGCTGGTGCCGCCGTGGCGGAACTGGCAGACGCACAGGACTCAAAATCCTGCGGTAGCAATACCATGTCGGTTCGACTCCGACCGGCGGCACCACTTGTACGGGACTCCGACCGGCGGCAACTTGACAATATCGTGCTTCGATAGTAAGATTTAAGCAGGTTACCTAATTTGAGGAGAAACAAATGTCTCTAAATAAAGGCTACGTATTACAAATACTAACGATTTTTGTGCTTCTCTTGACGACTTCCCCAGCGGGGGCGGTTCCGCCGCAAAGGGTTGTGGCGACCAATAATAATTCCGGCAGGGCCATGGTAATTCCAGAACACGCGATTGAGATTGCGCCAAATGTTTTTAGCCTCGGTACTGGAATTGATCCGCAGACCGGAAAGCAAGTTGAAGGCCTGATGTTTGTTCATTATAGGGATGGGTACAGTCATAAACCAAACCACGATCCTGGAAGTAGCGGGGGAGATGCAACCACCAATTGTTACAGCTATCTGGCCTCCGGAGCAAAATGGAAAAGCGTCGAAAATTGGATTATGAATTCCGCCAATTCTGAAGGGCTAGGTGAGGCAACGTTATTTGCTCTTCAAGATGCGGCACTTGCGAAGTGGGAGGATGCAGCTGATGGAATAGTGGGAACCGGAATCGGATTTAATATTTTTGGTTCCGGAAGTCCAACATTTACTGCCTTATCTGCTGATACCAGTTCGCCAGATGGACAAAATGAAGTTTACTTTGGTGACGTAGGAAGCCCGGGCGCGATTGCCGTTACGATTGTTTGGGGCTATTTCGGCGGCCGTCCCTCTGCCAGACAGCTTATCGAGTGGGACCAAGTGTATGACCAGGTGGATTTTGACTGGTCAGCCGAAGACGCGGGTGTTTCGGGAAAAATGGATTTTTATAATATCGCTGTGCACGAAGACGGTCACGCGGCTGGCATGGGACATCCCTCTGATTCCTGCACTGAAGAGACCATGTATCGGTATGGTGCTACTGGCGAGACCAAGAAACGCGATTTGAACGCGGGTGACATCGCCGGAGTAAACAAACTCTATTAATTAGGACAAGCAAGAAGATCTGACCAAAAATGACTCCTAACAGGGGTCATTTTTGGGTTTGCCAGCGGATGGAGTTTTTGCTACTATGAAAAATCAAACCCAAAGCTGGGTTTGTGGCACTTAAATGTTTGATGCAGGAGGGAAATATGATTAAGCGTTACACACGGCCGGAAGTCGAGGAAATTTGGTTAGAGAAAAGAAAAACCGAGCTGTGGCAATTAACTGAATTGGCTGTTATTCAAGCCAAGGTTAAGCTTGGTCGCTTGCCCGGGCAGATCGGCCAACAGATTTGCGAGATCCTCTCGCAGACCCCGATTGATTTGGAATACTGGCACGAAAAAGAAGCAGAGATTAAGCATGACCTCGAGGCTTTTTTGGAAGAGAGAAGGCGGCATTTGCCAGCAGAACTCCAGATCCACATTCATGCCGATGACATGACCTCTTTTGATACCGAAGAGTCTCCTTTCGTAGGGATGCTGCGGGATTCCGTGGAGGTTGTGGACGCGGCCTATATGGCGCTTGCCGAGGTAATCAAGGGATTAGCCCAAAAATACAGGTACACTCTCATGATGGGCCGGACACATGGTCAAGAAGCGGAGTTGCAGACCTTTGGAAAACGATGTCTGGCTTGGTTTGCTGATCTGTCGGTGGCTCGCGAGGCTCGCGGCAAAATTTAGTCTATTCCAAGCTTTCAGGTGCGATCGGCAACTACCAAGGGATTGATCCGGAACTGGAAGAGGAAGCACTGCGGATTTTGGGTTTCAAACCGTTTGCGGGGGCTACCCAAATTATGCCGCGTGCTTTGTATGCTCCACTGGCAGACGCCTTGTGCGAGATGGTTGGGGTCCTGGACAAGATTGCCACAGACATTCGACTTGGCGCTCGCGGCGTCCACCCCATTTACCGGGAGCCTTTCAGCAAGAAGCAGAAAAGGTCATCAGCTATGCCGCACAAGAGGAATCCAATCAACAGCGAACAAATCGAAGGCATGGCAAGACTCGCAGCGGGTTTTGCTCTAACCATCCGGCAGAATATAAAGACGTGGGAAGAAAGGGCCATCGAGCAGTCTTGCGTAGAGCGGGTCGCCTGGCCTGACCTGTTTCATGTCACAGTGCACTCGCTTGTGGTGATGAACAGGGTTTTGAGCAGGCTGGTGGTGTATCCGGACAATATGCAAGCGGAGGTTATTGAATTGCGAGGTTGTTATGCTTCGGCGAAAGCCAAGAGCCTTTTGCGGGAAATGGGATTGCCACACGGTCTCACCACAGATGATGCCTACCGCATAGTTCAGCTTGCCGCGTTTAACCTTTTCGAGGTAACAGATGTGCTGGCGCTTCAAATGCGGCAACAGCCGGCGCGTTCCATCGAGGAGGCAGAGCGTTTCTTTGACGAATTTCGCGGGAGGGCTCCCACAGACCAGAAGAGGCGGAACCTGAAAGCCGTGATCGAGCAGGCGAATTTAGTGGCAGACGATCAACTCGAGGCTAGTATTGAAACAGTTCATCGTTGGAACGGCATCCTGCGGGAGATCTTCAAGTCGGAGGAGAATAAAAACCGCTGGAAAGAAATTTTCCGGCCGTCTTATCTCTTGCGCAACGAAACAACACTTTTCAAAGAAATTCTGAGCGCATAAAATCAACTGGAGGTGAACATTGGCTAAGATTCCAGCAAGTGTTATGGAAAGTGATTTGACCCGGGAGATTATGGGCGCGGGCCTTGTCAGAACAAATCAAGGCAAGGTTCGCGATACTTTTGATCTTTCGGACGTGCTTTTGCAGGTGGCCACAAACCGCTTGAGCATTTTTGACTTTGTTTTGCCTCGGTTTGTGCCGCGCAAAGGCGAGATATTGACCGCGTTTACCGTGTTCTGGCTGACCGAGGTTTTCAACAGACTTCCTCACCACCTCGTTGCTTATGGCCCGGACGTCGATCTCTACCTTCCCAAAAAACTTAGGGGGAATCAAGAACTCCAGAGACGCGCGGTCGTGGTGAGGAAGCTTAAAATGGTCGGGTTTGAGGCAATCGTTCGTGGCTACTTGACTGGTTCCGGGTGGCGGGATTACCGGGATAAGGGCGGGGTGGTTTGCGGATACAAGCTTTCGGAGGGTTTAAACGACGGTTCCAAACTGCCGTCTCCGATTTTCACTCCCAGCACTAAGGCGGAGGAAGGGCATGACGAGAATATCCCCGTGGACATTGTCAGGGGACAGTGTCCCTGGATGGAGAAGCTATCGTTGGAAATCTACCAACAGGCATATGCTTTTGCCCAAGCACGGGGGATTATCATTGCTGATACCAAATTCGAGTTTGGTATTGATGGTACACTCGGCGACGAGATTCTCACCCCGGATTCGTCAAGGTTCTGGGATTGTAAGCAATGGGAAGAAGCCGCCGCCCAAAGGAAATCCCCGTCGGGCTACGACAAAGAGCCGGTGCGACAGTGGGGCATGACCATTGCGACTCCGTTCGGAGTAACGGGTTTGAACAATCTCGATCCCGCCAATCCCGAACATCTGGAATTTGTCGCGCAATTGGAAGTTCCGGATGGAGTTATAGCCTCAACTTCCGTAAGATACCAGGAGATTTTTGAACGGTTCGCGGGAGACGCCCTGGAGTACTACCAAGTGGGTAAGATGATGGCGGTCTGGTGATTGAGATTTGCCGAAACAAGGAGGAGTTTGAAGGATTGCTTAGGCGGGTTGACGTTCTAGTCGGCCCGCTTTTCAATAGAATAATAGAATAAGTCCAGAGCGGTTAGTCTAAATTTTCTAGCGTATGCTAGAAAATTTAGACTAAATAAAAATCAGGAAAAATAAATAAATGTGAGGTTCGGTTTAAACAACGTCGTGCTTTTTGAAAAACGATTGGAGGGTTTGATAATCTTCAGGATCCATTTCATCTATCTTCATGGTGGTTACAAAGCGGTCTATGTTGTAGATACGGGCAATAAATTCAATCTCGACAGAAGGGTCATAGGGATAGAACCACAAAGTACGTTGTAGCGGATAAAGTTTAAGTTCTTTGATTTTTGATCTCATCATATCAGCGCCGGTTTTATATTTGGTTGGGATATCTGCCGCAACCAGCCAAAATTTTCCATCCCATGATTTAGGTTTGGGTATAACCAGGTTGTTAAACTCCAGCCTTCTGATTTGTTTTAGACCTTTGTGACGCAAATGAATGTGATAGTCCCGACCCTTTCTTTTGAAAATCACATAATTTCTGTGTTTCAAATAGTAAAAAGTCCTCGCGACTTTTTTGGCCCTGTCTTTGTGAGTAGATTTTATGTTGCGTTTCTTTTCAAAAATTTTTAGGGCCTGGATCGCATTCGGTGCGACAGCAGTCATTGTTATGATTGTCGAAAGTCTTAGAATAATCAGCATGACCTCACCAAAACTTTTTATTTTTTCTATTCGTTGGGGAGTCAATTCAAGCAGCGGCTTTGGAACTGCCTTTTGAATAACAGTGGTAATTGGTAATTTTTGATAGGGATTCATATTTTTAAGGATATAATGATGGTAACACTTTTGTTACATTTAGTCTAACTTTACTAGCATATGCGAGTAAATTTAGACTATTAATTGAAGGTGCGTGAAAAACCGAATGTGTTAGGCAGCTATGAAAAACCAACAAGGATCGTCCTTTGCCATTTAGGTAAAATTTTGATAGATTTGATATACGTATGGAACATCTTACTAGGCTTTTTAGAGTATTGGAATTGACCCGCAATCAGCCGCAAACCGGCTATGTGCTAGCGGGCATTCCGACGAATGAATTAAGCAACCTCGCAGAGCATCATTATTTAGTTACTTTCATTGCTTGGCAGCTGGCACGCAGTTTGAATCGGGCTGGCGCCAAAATAGACATAACCAGAGTTTTGGAATATACGCTTATTCATGATTTGGGCGAGCTTTTGGGCGGAGACATTTCCATGCCGTATGCAAAAATCAATAGAGCCGCCTATCGCAAGGCAAAGGCCTTTGAGGAGGAGAACCAGAAATTTTTGAGCAAATTTTTTGGCAAGGAAGCAAATTATTTTAGAAAGATATCAAAAGAAATATTGGACTCAAAAACAGACGAGGGAATTGTGGCAAAAGTCGCGGATTATATCGAATGCACCCATTATAAGTTTCACCAAAATAAGCTGGTGAAAGAAGATTTGGCATTGGCTTTAGAGAAAGGGCACGCTTATATCAAGAAGATCAAGGACCCCATCGCTCGCGAAGAATTAGGTAAATTTTTTAAGAAATGGGCTAAGGAATTACCCAAGAGCACGGCCTTTGCGGATATTGGATAAATATGAGCGATGATGTATTCAAATTAGGGAATTTTGACGGGCTAAAGGATGAGGGCTTGGATGATTTGGACGAGATGCCGGAAACAGATTTGAAAACGCGGCAAGCTGAAACCAAAGCTGATGTCTCTTTGATCAAGCACCCCACTGTCAAATCCGACCCGCAGGCGAAATTTCACTCGCCCCTTACCGGCCAGGCGTTTCTGGAACTTGAGTTGGAAAAAATCCTGCCGAATAAATTTCAACCCCGGCGAATTTTTAACCAGGAAAAATTGGAGGAGTTGGCGCAGTCAATCAAAACGAATGGGATCATTCAGCCCTTAGTCGTCACGGATCGTCCTGACGGCAAGTATGAAATAGTTGTGGGGGAGCGGCGTTTCCGCGCGGCCAAGCTGGCCGGCCTCGCGAAAGTGCCGGTTTTTGTGAGCCGCGCGATGTCCTCGCAGACTAGGCTGGAACTGGCGCTCATTGAAAATGTTCAGCGGGCGGATCTCAATCCAATTGAAGAAGCAAAAGCGTATCAGCAGCTTCAGCAGGAATTTGGATTGCAGGTTATTGAAATTGCCAAACGCGTCGGCAAAGACGATTCTACGATTTCCAACCTCATTCGGCTTTTGAATTTGCCGGTAGAAATTCAGCGGGCCCTGACCGAAGGGGTGATTGCCGAGGGCCAGGCACGGCCGCTTTTGTCATTGCGAGATCGCGAAGAGATGCTGGCCATGTTCAAGATTGTTCTCCGCGAGAAGATGAAGGTCAGAGACATTGAGAGTAAGGTGCGGGAGATCCGCAATCGCAGAATCAAGGTTCATGAGATGTTTACGCCCGACCCCTTCCTGGAATCGCTCGAAAATTTGCTCCGCAATAAATTGGGGACGCGGGTCGCGGTCAACAAAGGGACCAAAGGAGGCAAGATTACCATTGAATTCTATTCGGACGAAGAACTTAATGATATTATTAATAGAATGTCCGGTTCATAGTTGTTGTGGATATCTGCTTGACTTAAGCGGTATTTATGATAGTGTTATTTTAGATTAGATTTTACTTGGTAAAGTTTAATCGACTCGCAGCAAACGACCTTAATTCCGCAAAAGCCTGCGGAATTTTGGTTTGTAAGGAGGAGGTGATGGTATGATCGTGGTAAGTGCGAATGAAGTTCACGAAGGCGGGAAGAACATTCAGGCGGTGTACAGGGGTCTGGGTGAGAACCCGGATGGATTACCCACTCTGTCGTGGAAATGCCGGGGGTGCCAAGAGCGTCGAGGGTTTTTGCGGGATTTTTCCCGTATTTGTGCTGGCCAGACTCTTTCCGCACCCAACTCAAGCGCGACAGCAATCGCGGTCGGTTAGCCATTTGCTACTTGAGAGGAGGAGATCGTGAATCAGGATCCAGAAATCAGGTTCCTAATCAACTAAATTGAGGCCAGACTGAATGAACTGAATCTTGAATTGCAATCTAGGCATCTTTTGGGTCCACAGGACCCGAAAGATGAGGAATTTCAGGTCCTCGTAGCGGAAAGAAAGGGATTGCGTGAGCGGGTCTCCGCGTTGCGTGGTCAACCGTCAAAGAAGAAAGAGAGACAGCGAGTCTCCAGGGGCAGGCCGGAGCCGGTTGTCGTCGAATAAATACAAAAGATGGAGGGGGTGATGTGCAGTATGGTCTCCAAGATTCAGGGGACTTCAAAGGGTCGGATTTGTTCTGACCCTTTTCTTTTTTTGTTTGAATTTTTTGTAAATGGTAAAATTTATATGACGGGCTGTAGTCGCCTCTTCGGCGACCCGCCGAGGAGGCGGGTGGTTTAAAGTAATTAGATGTGGTACGTTTACGTTCTAAGAAGCCTGAAAAACAAAAGGCTATATACTGGCGTCACCAGTGATTTGCGTCGTCGAATTATTGAGCATAATAACAAGCTCGGTGGCGCTTATACCTCAAAGAATAGCCCTTTCAAACTCATATTTTACGAAGCTTATCTTGAGAAATCTGACGCAATTACAGCTGAAAAGTTTTTCAAGACGGGGTATGGCAGAGAAGTATTGAGGGAAAAGTTAGCAACTTATTTTAAGCGGGGTATGGGGTAGTGGTAGCCCGCGTGCATGGGGTGCATGTAGTGGCGGTTCGATTCCGCCTACCCCGATTTTGGTTTATTGGGTTTCAAATGAAAGAACTCGTAGCCGCTTTGAAAGAACAAGGAGTGCTAAAAACGCCTCTTATCATTGAGGCGTTTTTAGCCAATGATCGCAAGAAGTTTGTGCCGGCCGGTTTTGAAGATGATGCGTACGTTGACGCACCTTTGCCCATCGGGGAGGGGCAAACTATTTCCCAGCCCTACACCGTAGCTTTTATGATGGAGCTTCTGGATCCAAGGCCAGGCCAGAAAATTTTGGACATCGGATTTGGTTCCGGATGGACGACCGGGATATTGGCGCACATCGCAGGCGATGCCGGAAGGGTTTACGGGCTCGAGATTGTGCCCGCCATCTACGAATTCGGGAAGAAGAATTTGAGGGATAAGGGATATAGGAATATTGAACTCCTGAATCGATCAGGTTGGAAAGGGTTGCCCGAGAAGTCACCGTTTGATAGGATTATCGCGAGCGCGGCCGCGCCGGCAATTCCACAGGCGCTTAAAGAACAGCTGGCTACGGGCGGAAGAATGGTAATCCCTGTGGGGAAGCAGTATGATTGTTCAATCAAGCGCGTGACCAAAACTGGCGAGGACAGCTTTGACGAAGAAAGTTACCCCGGTTTCGCATTTGTGCCTTTCGTAAAATAACCCTATAATATTTACATTATGAACGATAATAAATTTGCAGAGATTTATCGAATCCAAAAACTGATCGGGGGGAAGTTTGTTTTTATTGAGGATGGAGAACCCAAGGCGGTACTGTTGGATTATAAGGAATTTCAGGATCTGGCAGTCCCGAGCATCGCCGGCAAGCTAGCGGAACGGATCTCGGAGATCGAGGACGTTAACAGACAGATTACCAAGGCCCAGCTGAAGGATATGCGAGAAGAGATTATCTCGCCGGAAGAAGGAATCTTGGCCGGAAATACGGTATCCAATTTTGAGGAAAATGCAAGCGATGAGATTAGGATAGAGCCGCTTGACTCGTTCTCGCAGATCTGATATATTGCAGTAAGTTTGACTTTATTGTAAAAGTCATTTATAATTTTTTTACTATTAAATTAAGGAGTTAAAGCATGGCAGTCGGGAAATTCGAACGCACAAAGCCGCATATTAATGTTGGAACCATCGGGCATGTTGACCACGGCAAAACCACTCTGACCGCGGCGATTACGCATTATTTGGCTTCCAAGGGATTGGCAAAAGAAAGAAGCTATGATTCCATTGATAACGCTCCCGAGGAGAGAGAGCGGGGAATCACTATCAATACTTCGCACGTAGAATACGAGACGGAGAAGCGCCACTACGCCCACGTTGACGCGCCGGGACACGCGGATTACATCAAAAACATGATTACTGGCGCGGCCCAGATGGATGGCGCGGTTTTGGTCATATCCGCGGCTGACGGCCCGATGCCGCAGACCCGGGAACACATTTTGCTGGCCAGACAAGTCGGAGTTCCTCATATCATCGTTTTCTTGAATAAAGTGGACACGGTGGATGATCCGGAGCTCATAGATTTGGTGGAAGAGGAAGTCCGCGAGCTTTTGAATAAATACGAATACCCGGGCAAGGAGACCCCGATCATTCGCGGTTCCGCCCTCAAGGCCATGGAAAATGATCCGGAAGCGCTCAAGAGCATCGAACAGCTTGTGAATACGATGGATACGTACTTCCCGGAGCCGGTGCGCAACACGGACAAACCGTTTTTGATGCCGATCGAAGATATCTTTTCGATTGAAGGCCGCGGCACCGTCGTTACGGGCAGAATTGAACGAGGGGTAGTGAAGCTAAGCGACGAGATTGAAATCATTGGCATCCGGCCGACCCAAAAGACGGTCGTCACCGGTATCGAAATGTTTAACAAGTCCCTGGATGAGGGGCGGGCCGGAGATAATGCCGGTATCCTTTTACGCGGCACCAAAAAGGAAGAGGTTGAACGCGGGCAGGTCTTGGCGAAGCCTGGATCAATCACTCCCCACACTGAATTTGAAGCAGAGGTCTATGTCCTGACCAAAGAGGAAGGCGGACGTCATACCGCGTTTTTCACGGGCTATAAACCCCAGTTCTATATTCGAACCACGGATGTTACCGGAGAAGCCGCGTTGCCGGCCGGCAAAGAAATGGTCATGCCGGGTGATACGATAAAATTGATTATCAAGCTGATCGCGCCGGTTGCGCTTGAAGAGCAGCAAAGATTCGCCATCCGCGAAGGCGGGCACACGGTCGGCGCCGGAGTGGTTACGAAGATAATCAAGTAATTTCGAGCAATGAAAGGGAAGGCAGAAGAACCAGTACATCAGCGGATCCGGATCAAACTCCGCGCGTATGATCATAAATTGATAGATCAGAGCGCCAAGCAAATTGTTGATACCGCCAAGCGAAGCGGGGCGGTAGTCGCGGGACCGGTGCCCCTTCCGACAGAAAAGAAAAAGTATACGGTTAATAAATCGACCTTTGTGCACAAAGATTCCCGTGATCAATACGAAATGCGGATGCATAAACGGTTAATCGATATTTTAAACCCAACACAGAAAACCAAGGACGCGTTTGACAAACTGAATTTGCCGGCTGGCGTGGAAATAGAAATTAAGATGTAGTAGGTTATTTTGGTAAGTAGGTTCTCGAAGTTTAGAGCCCAGAAAGTTTAAAACTTCGAGATAACGATTTACCCCGCACCAAACGTAGTATTTTTGGTAAGTGGGGTAGACTTCTGCACCAAACATGTTAATTAGCCGTTTGGTGCCGGGGTTTACTGGTAGAAAGTCTTATTAGTTTAAGATTTGTTACTGGTCGATCGCGGCCAGATTTTTTATGAGTTTTATTCTCGCCAAAAAACTTAATATGACCCAGTTGTTTACCGAAGCGGGACGGGTAGTTCCGGTAACGGTTTTGGAAGCTGGGCTTTGCAAGGTCACCCAAGTGAAGACGCTTGAGCGCGACCAGTACGAAGCAGTTCAGATAAGTCTTGGAAAAAAGAAAAAGGAATTTAAGGTGCCAATAAACGATTACCAGCCGGGGCAGGAAATCAAGGTTTCTGATTTTACCCCGGGACAGGTGATCAATATTTCAGGAATTTCGAAAGGGCGAGGGTTCGCCGGAGCCATGAAGCGGCACGGTTTTCACGGAGCGCCGGCCAGCCATGGCCATGACCATCCCCGCGCGGTCGGTTCAATCGGTCAGCGGTTTCCCCAGCATGTCCGGCCGGGTCTGCGAATGGCTGGACACATGGGGAGTCAAAATTCGACCGTTAAACACTCGGTTGTAGTTGCCGTTGATCCCTTGAGAAATTTTTTGTTTGTGAAAGGCGGGGTGCCGGGGCATTTTGGAAGTATGGTAAAAGTCATGGCCACCGGCAAAAAAAAACAGATTTCAAAAGTGTTTGAATATCCAGCGAAGGCATAATTTATATGGTGAAGGTTGCTGTATACAATCAGTCAGGAGAAGAAACGGGCGCGACAGTTGATTTGAATCCCCGGATTTTTGAGATTAAGGAATTGAAGCCCGGGGTTTTGCATCAAGTGGTGAC